>Ga0134122_10003900_pt1 | contig 11095 bp, 13 predicted proteins | sample KB302_FD_96461 | JGI IMG/M metagenome (GOLD analysis project Ga0134122, IMG submission 96461) | Terrestrial soil microbial communities without Nitrogen fertilizer from Kellogg Biological Station, Michigan, USA - KB3-0-2 | ecosystem: Environmental > Terrestrial > Soil > Unclassified ...
GCCGTCGAGCGTCTCCTTCGACTCCGTCTCGGTCGGCTCCACCATCATCGCTTCCTCGACCACGAGCGGGAAGTACACCGTCGAAGGGTGGAAGCCGAGATCGATCACCCGCTTCGCAACATCCATCGCGCGCACGCCGGCGTCGCGTTCGAGGCGCGCGGCGGTGGCCACGAACTCGTGCATCGGGCGGGAATCGGGGTACGCGAGCGGGAAGTCTTCCACGATGGCCGACGCGAGGTAGTTCGCATTCAGCACCGCCAGCTCGCTCACCTCTTGGAGCCCGTCCGAGCCGTGGAAGAACACGTACGCGTACGCGCGGACGAGCACCCCGAAGTTGCCGTGGAAGCCGTGCACCCGTCCGATCGAGCGGGGTGCGTCTTCCGACATCCGGAACGTGCCGTCCGGGTCGCGCTCGACGCGCGGCACCGGCAGATACGGCACGAGCGGCTCGACGACGCCCACCGGTCCGGCCCCCGGCCCTCCCCCGCCGTGGGGCGTCGCGAACGTCTTGTGGGTGTTGATGTGGACGATGTCGAAACCCATGTCGCCCGGCCGGCTCCGGCCCATGATCGCGTTCAGGTTGGCGCCGTCGTAATAGACGAGGCCGCCGACGTCGTGCACGATCGCCGTGATCCGTGCGATGTCCTCCTCGAATAGACCGAGCGTGTTCGGGTTCGTGAGCATCAGTCCCGCGACGTCTTCGTTCACCAGCCCGGCGAGCTTGTCGACGTCGACGAGGCCCCGGGAGGTGGACGGGACGGGGACCGCCCGGTAACCGCCGAGCCGGGTGCTCGCCGGGTTGGTGCCATGCGCCGAGTCGGGGATCAAGACCGTTCCGCGCGGGTTGCCGAGCTCCGTGTGATGAGCACGCATGATGAGCAGCCCCGTGAGCTCACCGGAGGCGCCCGCGGGAGGTTGGAGGGTCGCGCGCGCCATCCCCGTGATCTCACAGAGGGCACCCTCCAGCCGCCAGAGCATCTCCAGCGCTCCTTGCGCCGTCCGATCCGGCTGCAGCGGGTGCAGCCCCGCGAAGCCGGGCGCCGCCGCCGCCACCTCGGCGAGCTTGGGGTTGTACTTCATCGAACAGGAGCCGAGGGGATAGATCCCGGTGTCGACGCCGTAGTTCATCTGCGACAGGCGCGTGTAGTGCCGGACCAGATCCCGCTCCGCGACCTCCGGAAGTCCCGGAGGCTCTCGGCGGCGATGCTCCTCCGGGATCTCGGACGGCTCCACGTCCAGGTCCGGGAAGCTCCACGCCGCTCGCCCCGGCCGCGCGAGATCCCGAACGGTCCCCTCCCCGGGCGGCCCCTGGCGTCGGACGGGCGCACCAAGACTCACGAGGCGAGGACCTCCCCCATCGCTGCGGCGAGCGCGTCGATCTCTTCCTTCGTCCGGCGCTCGGTGACGCCCACGATCAGCGTCCGGTCGTCCACCCAGGGAGCTGGGACGCCGGCGAGGAACCCGCGATCGATCAGCGCGTCGCGGACCTCGGTGGCCGGCTTCGGCAGACGGACGGCGAACTCCTTGAAGAAGGGTTGGCCGGGGAAGGCCGCTTCGACCCCCGCCGGGCCCGTCAGCGCGCGGAGCGCGTACGAGGCCTTGGCGGCGCACTGACGGCCGAGCTCCGCCAGGCCCCCCGGCCCGAGCCACGCCATGTGGACGGTCGCGGCGAGCGCCATCAGGGTTTGATTCGTGCAGATGTTCGAGGTGCTTTCTCCCGGCGGATGTGCTGCTCGCGCGCTTGCAACGTGAGCACGTATCCGGTGCGGCCGTCGACGTCGACCGTCTCTCCGACGATGCGCCCCGGCATCTTGCGAACGTGCTCCATCTTGGCGGCGAGCATCCCGAGGTACGGGCCCCCGTAGTTGAGGCGGTTCCCGAACGGTTGTCCCTCCGCGACAGCGATATCGGCTCCGAGATCGCCCGGTGGCGCGAGGATCCCCAAGGATGTCGGGTCGAAGACCTGGATGAGCATGGCTCCGGCGGCGCGGGCAGGTGCGCCGAAGGCCGTCACGTCTTCCAAGATCCCGAAGACGTTCGGGTGCTGGATCACCACCGCCGCGACATCGGGGTCGATCTCGCTCCCCGGTGCACTCCGGCCACCGCGGATCTCGAGCATCTCCGGCACGTACCCCGACCCTCGTCCGTACGTGCGGAGCGTCTCGACGTAGCGAGGGTCGACGCCGCCGGAGACCAAGACACGCGATCGGCCGCCGGCGCGGGCCATGTTGACGGCCTCGACGAGGGCCGTCGCGCCGTCGTACAGCGACGCGTTCGAGACGTCGAGCGCCGTGAGTTCGCACACCATCGACTGGAACTCGAAGAGGGCCTGCAGGACCCCTTGGGAGAGCTCCGGCTGGTACGGCGTGTACGAGGTGTAGAGCTCAGAGCGTCCCGCGAGCGCCCACACCACGCTGGGGACGAAGTGGTCGTAGGCGCCGCTCCCGGCGAAACACACCAGGTCATCCCCGGCCCGATCACGATGGGCGAGGGCAGCCAGGTCGGCCAGGATCTCCTGCTCCGATACCCCGCGGGGAAGATCCAGCGGCCGTTCCAAGCGGAGACCTTCGGGTATCTGCGAGAAGAGCTCGTCGATCGAAGGAACGCCGACCGCCGCGAGCATGTCGCGAACGTCGTCGTCGGTGTGGGGTGCGAACCTCACGGTAACGAGTGTACGGGTGAGAACGCCGGTCGCCGTCCCTCAGCCCGACGCATCCTCGAGTCCGTACTTGGTCACCAACGACAGGTAGTCGCGCTGGTAGAAGACCTTGCATCGGATCTCCGGGTAGCGCTCGCGGAGACGACGCACCTTCCGGTTCTTCTTCGTCACGAGCTTCTGGTTCAGCGTGGTGATCTCGATGTAGAGGTCGAATTCCACGAGGTAGAAATCCGGCGTGAACCGTTGCACGACGTTGCCGTCACGGTCCCAGCCGATGTCGAACGACGTGGGCTCGTACTCCCATCCGATCTGATAGAAGTCGAGCAGACGTGCGAACTGCCGCTCGGATGCATGCGCGAAGCGGACGGTGTCGCTCTTCAGCAGGGATGGTGCGAGCGTCTCGGCGCTCACGGCCCTCCTGCGGCGGCCCGTCGCTTCCCGGAGCCACGCTTCGCCTTCGTCAGGGCGTTCTCGACGTCCTCCCATACCCGATCCAACGCGATCGCGAATACCCCTTGACCCTGCCGGAGGAGGTCGACGACCGCCTCGGGCGAATCCGCCTCGTAGACGCCCCTGCCGTCCGAGATCAGGGTCACGGCCGTGACCGGCCGTTCCATCTGGCTGAGATGCTCGACGGCCGTCCGGACCCGCTGGAGCGAGACCCCGGTATCCAGGAGGTTCTTGATCACGCGCAGGGTGACGAGATCCTGGAAGGAGTAGAGCCGCTGTGAACCACTGCCCGAGGCGTCGCGGATCGAGGGCGTCACGAGCTCGGTCCGCGCCCAATAATCCAGTTGCCGGTACGTGATGCCGACGATCCGACAGACCTCGGGAACCCGATATCCTTGCTCGCTCATCTGGCGCGCTCCGAACCACGAACGAGAATCACGACGTTGTGATTCGGCAGCGTACGGGCCTTCTCCTGCTCCGTCAAGCCATGTCGGGTTGGTCATGGTCGCTGCTGGCGCCGTCGTCCAGGGCCAAGGCCGGGCGACCCTCCGTGATCGGTGAACCGGCGACCTCGTTCAAAGCACCGGTGATGCGCGGTGATCTGTGTGAGGCCCTCGATACCCACATCTCGTCCTGGCACCATCCGCTGGATCCCCCGGACCTGCCCCTCGATCCGCCGGAGTCGGAGGTGGAGTGCGTCCTTGTTCGCGTGATGCCTGACCATCATCGCTGCCGCGATCTTCACGCGATTTCGACGTCTTGCGGCCCCCGTGATCAGAGCGTGCGGCGAGGACCGTTGCCGGCCTGCAGATATGCGCCGTCGACGATCGGCGTCGGGTTGTGCCGATGGGGGCATCCCGTGCAAGGCATGTGAAGGGTTCGAGACGTCGACAGGGCTCGACGTGTTTCCGATCTAACGACGGGTCCTATAGCGTCCGCGCGGTGTTCGGGCTTCCCCCCAGATCGGATCGCGGTTCGCGACGTGCCGACGCCGTCGCGATTCCCACGGCTCTCAGTGCCCGAGAAGACCTGACTGTGATCGCGCCGTTCAGATCCAAGGAGTACCGCAGGGTGCCCCGACAACAAGGGGGGATAGGGAGGTACGCCGGTCTGGCCGGGTCGCGAACCGAGAGGGGAGACCAAGCGCAGATCCCTGGCTCATCATCCCGGGAACGCTGCTCATCGTCTGAAGTCCTGCCGTCCGCATGCGCTGCGGGCCAGAACTTCTTCACGGATCGCCTGTCGAGCCATCGAGCCACCGGACGATCCCATCGTGTACCCGAAGCAACCCAGAGCCTCGCATCTGCACGACTTCTTCGGCAACGCCACGACGGACCCGTTCTCCGGGTACGCCGGGATCTCGCCGGCGGTACGAACCGTCAGGAGCCGGGAGATACGACAGCGTCTTTGGGCGCCGGCGCTGCTGGGCAAGCACGGAAACTCGGATCCGGCGTCCCACCCAGAACGGCTCTCAAGTCCGCGCTCTCAAGTCCGCGGAGAGGCCGGCCGATGAACCTAGTGGTCAGGTCTGACTAGGAGGCCTGGCCCGGTGTGGAGGGAGGCGGTGAGATGAGGACCAGGATCGTACGGATGGCGTTGGTGGCGGCCCTCGGGGGTCTCGTCCTCGGCGCGTTACCGTCCGGTGCCCATGGGGCCACCACGACAGCCCGTCACCCCCGCCTCGCGATGCTGACGGCCACCAACACGAGCCGCTACAACCACGCGTTGCACCGTGTGTGGATCAACCGGGACATGTCGGAGCTCGCGAAGAAGCATTCGTTGGCGATGGCCAACTCGAACACCCTGTTCCATACCTCCGATCCCGCCCGCTATTACCTCAGAGGCACGAAGTGGCACTACTGGGGCGAGAACGTCGGCGTGACCGGAGGCACGGTTCGGGACATGGAAGCCGCGTTCATGGCCTCGGCCCCCCACCGCGCGAACATCCTGCACCGCACGTTCCAACACGTCGCGATCGGCGCGGTGCGGGTCAACGGCGCTCTGTGGGTGACCGTCTTCTTCTACAGCTGATCGACAGCTGATCCATCACAACCGGACCGTCTGGCTCTGCCGCCCGGGGCTCACGAAGCGAAGTCTTCGGGGCTGACGTTGTCCAGGAACTCGCGGAACTTCTCGACCTCCTCATCCTCGTCTCCGGGGATCAGGATGGATGCTTCGTCGAGGACGCCTTCCTCCGCGAAGATCGGGACCGCCATCCGAACCGCCAGCGCGATCGCATCGGACGGTCGGGAGGACACCTCGAACCCATCGGTCCCACGCTGCAGTGCGATGGTCGCGTAGAACGTGCTGTCGCGAAGCTCCGTCACCACGATCCGCTGCACCTCGATGGTGAGGTCCTCGAGGATGTTCTTGAGGAGATCGTGGGTCATCGGCCTCGGGGTGACCACCCCTTGCAGGGAGAGGGCGATCGCCGCCGCTTCCGCAGCTCCGATCCAGATGGGCAGGTACCGCTCTCCCCCGCGTTCCCTCAGCAGGACGATGGGCTGGTTGGTGGGCAACTCGACGCGCACGCCGGTCAGCTCCATCTCGATCATGGCGGCCCGATCATGGTGGCTGGAGCCAGCGTAGCGACGGCCCTCAGAACGGGCAACTCACCGGCATCGGGGGCGGCCTCAGGCCGCGGCGTCCGTCAGCAGTGGCGCGAGGACGTCCGGATCGGCGCGCAGGGCCGCGAGATCGTCCACACGCAAGATGTCCGGCAAGTTGCGATAGCGCTCTCGGTAATCGAGGCCGTAGCCCACGACGAACGTGTCCGGGCAGTCGAAGCCGACGTACCGCGGGAGGACTGGCACGATCCGTCGGACCGAGCGATCGAGGAGCGTGCAGATCTCCAGGCTCGCCGGGCCACGGGCGCCGAGCACCGAGAGCATGTATCGCGAGGTGAGCCCGGTGTCGACGATGTCCTCGACGAGGATCACGTCGCGGCCGGCGAGATCGACCTCGACGTCGAGGAGGATCTGGACGCGGCCGAACGACTCCTCCGCGTCTCCATAGCGGCTGATCGCCATGAAGTGTGTCTCGACGGGAAGGTCAACCGCACGGATCAGGTCCGCGAGGAACACGGCGCCGCCCGTGAGGACCGTTACGAGCACGGGCTCCCGCCCCACGTAGTCCCCGGCGATCGTGCGGCCGAGTTCCTCTACCCGGCGCCGGACGTCCTCGCGTCCGTACAGGACGCTCGCGACCTCCGTCATGTCGCCGAGCAGGCTACCAGGGCGCCTGTCGAGGCCGTGGAACTCGTGGGTCAGCCGGAGAGCGCGCGGATCGCCCCGACGATCGATCGTCCGAGGGACATGCCCGCACGAGCCCACCACGGACCCGAAGACGCGGGCGGCGGCGGCACCGTGCTGACGATCAGCGGAACCGAGCCGATCGTGTGCCCCGGGATCGACACGATGAGCGTTCCCACGCGAGAGCCCGGGATCGGCGGGAAAGCCGCATGTGGGTCGGCGCTGATCCGCTCACGGAGGTGATCGATCGACGTTGTCGGGATGAGTGCCGACAGCTCGGCTCCCGCAACGACCGGCACCGTTCCTCCCCGGATCGCCAACGCGCCCTCATCGCTCCCTTCCGATGCGAGGGTCCGCTCCGTGAATCCATCGAACCCGTACGCGAGCAACGCGGCCGCGTCCGAGAACGGATCGTGCGGCGCGCCCAGGACGATCGCCACCAGTCGCCGGCCGCCGCGGGCAGCAGATGCGATGAGACAGGACCCCGCGAGGAGCGTCGAACCCGTCTTGGTCCCGAACGTCCCCGGATACAGCCAGAGGAGCGCGTTGCGGTTCTGGATGCGGCGATCCGGACCCCGCGGGGCCGGGATCGTCCGGAACCGGGTGGTCGTGATGCGATCGAAACCATCGATCGCTTCCACTTTCCGGACGAGGCGGATGAGATCGCGGGCGGTGGAGCGGCCGCGGTCATCCAGCCCGGTCGACGAGAAGAACACGGTGCGACGCATGCCGAGCCGATGCGCCCGCGCATTCATGACCCGGACGAACGCCTGCTCGCTCCCGGCGATATGGATCGCGAGTGCCAACGCGGCGTCGTTCGCAGAGCCGAGCATCATCGCGTACAGGAGGTCTTCCACGGTGATGCGCTCGCCCGCCCGTAATCCGAGGGTCGAGCTCGCCCCGTAGTCACGTCGTCCGAAGACGGCGTGTGGGTCGACGGTGACCTTGTCGGTGAGCCGGGTGCGCTCCAAGGCGATCAGCGCCGTCATGATCTTCGTGAGGCTGGCGATCGGGACCGGCTGGTCGGCAGCCTTCTCGTCCATGACGTCGCCGGACGTCAGGTCGGCCAGGAGGGCGGACCGCGCGGTCAGCGTGGGGGCGACGGTGGTGTCCGTCGGTGTCGTCAGCGAAGTAGGGAACGGCGACAGGCTGCCGTGCGGCGGGACGGGGGTCGGTGGCGGCGCGGCGCCGTGCGGCGAAGCGAACGACGTGAGTCCCGCTTCGGCCGAGACGACGGCGATGACGAGCATCGCCGTCACCACCCTGCGTCGGAGGGTGGGACTCACGCGGACGTGAGGTGCTCACGCAGTGCGTTGCGCAGCAGAGCCTGTTTGAACTTCCGGGACGTCACGCTGAGATCGGTAAGGGTCTGTGTCGCCGCCCGCCGGGCATCCGGGTTGCGCTGGCGGAGCGTCGGAGCGACGAGCGCCTCGAAGAACGACGACTCCCGGTCGGCGAAGTGCTTGTACATCGTCAGGTGGCGTGGCTCGATCCCGTGGCGCAGGAAGTCCTTGACGATGGACAAGACGATGTAGTCCTCACCGTCGTAATACCGGCCGCCCTCCGGGCCGTGCGTGCACACGATCCCGAACGACTCAAGCTCCTTGATCCGCTCGCGGTCGACGCCCGTCGCCGCGGACATCTCTTCGAGGGACATCTGCAGACCCGTGGGAGCTTCGGCGAGCTCTTCGGAGACCGAAGCCCCTTCTCCTTCCGCCGAAGCACCCTCGAGTTCGACGTCGGCTCCCTCGTCGACGGCGTCGGACTGGACGAGCCGTTCCTTGATCACCTTGAGGGGCAGGTACTCATCCCGCTGCATCCGCAGGATCGACTTCAGCCGGTCGACATCGTCCACGTAGAACTTCCGGTATCCCGACGGTGTGCGCTCGGGTGTGATCAATCCTTCGGATTCGAGGAAACGGATCTTCGAGATCGTGATATCGGGGAACTCGGTCTTGACGGCCACGAGAACCTCGCCGATCGACTGGTAGTTGCGGGTGCCGGCCATCTTCCTCACTCCCCCGCCGAGAAGAACGTCAACTTGAACCGTCCGATCTGAACCTCGTCACCCGTGGCGAGCTTGGTCTCGTCGACCTGCTCGCCGTTGACGTAGGTCCCGTTGAGGCTTCCGACATCGCGAACGAACCACGCCGGCCCCGACCGTCGCTCGAACACCGCGTGCTTACGTGAGACCGTGACGTCGTCGAGGAAGACACCACTGTCAGGACCGCGACCTACCGTCGTCGTCTCCTCGGCGAGCAAGAAGGTGGAACCGGCGTTCGGCCCCCTCTTCACGAGGACGAGCGCTTGACCCGGCTCGAGCTCGTCGTGTGGGAACGGGAAATCGTCGTGAGCTTCATCGTCGCCTTCGATCGCCGGAAGGGTGACGGTCACCTCGTCCTGTAGCGGATGTCCGCACTCGGCGCAGAATCGGGCATCGTCACGGTTCGGATGTCCACAGTTGGTACAGAACACCGTGAACCTTTCCCTCGGTCGTCGTTCGAGCTGACGGTGGTCGTTGTGGGCAACCCTCGACCTCCACGCGGACTGGAAGCTATCGTACGCGGTGCGAAGGGTCAACGGATGTGTTGTGACACGCTCGACCTTGGTCCGCCCTCACCCTCCACCGCGGCTCGAATGGGTCGAGGGTTCAGCTGCCGGTCTGCTCCACGAACGAACGGTACGCTTCGGCGTCCATCAGGCCGTCCAGGGACGCTCCGTCCGCCAGCGTGACCACGATCAGCCAGCCATCGTTATATGGCTGTTCGTTGACCAGCTCGGGCCGGTCTTCGATCAGCGGGTTGCGCTCCGCGATCGTGCCCGTGACGGGGCTGTAGACGTCCGACACGGACTTCGTCGACTCCACTTCGCCGAACGGGGTCGCCGCCTCGACCGCAGCCCCGACCTCAGGGAGATCAACGTAGACCACGTCACCGAGGGCGTCCTGTGCGAAGTCGGTGATCCCGACCCGGACGCGCCCGCCCTCGAGGCGGGCCCACTCATGCTCACTCGTGTAGCGAAGATCATCCGGGAACTCCACCGGTCTCCCCTCTCATCACGCCGGATCGACGTCCTCCGGCCCGGAACCACGATAGCTCGCGTGTCGGATGTCGCCGAGATAGGCCCAGGCGGCGATGTAATACTCGACGATCCCGACCGTGTAGGCCGCCCAGCCGCAGACGGTCGCAGCGGCGGCGAGCGGCAGCGCGAGGTTCCCCCACGACACCATCGGGATCGCGGCCATCAATGAGAAGGTGGCCAGCTTGCCGATCCACCGGACCTCGACCCGCACATCGCTTCGGATCAGGGCGATCGCGCCGACCACAAGGACGGTCAGGTCCCGGGCGAGGATCGCAACCGCCGCCCACAGCGGGAAGATCCCCCGCAGCACGAGAGCGATCAGACCCGCGGCGATCGCGAGCCGGTCGGCCACGGGGTCGAGGATCGTGCCGAGGTCGGACACCTGTCCGGTTCGGCGGGCGATCGTCCCGTCGACCCAGTCCGTCGCGACGACGACCGCGAAGAGGACCAGACCGGCGGTCGTCGTGTCGTGATCGATGATGAGAGCGACGAAGACCGGGATCAGAGCGATCCGGGCGGCAGAGATGCCGTTCGGGACCGTGAGGACACGCGACGACGACGGCCCCCTGGCGGTCGGATTCATCGGTCGGGCCGGCCGGATTCGAACCGGCGACCTTCTGACCCCCAGTCAGACGCGCTAACCAAGCTGCGCCACGGCCCGTGGAACCGCATCCTACCGCCCGCGGTCGCCGCCGGCCTTCCGCGCCCTGAATCGGAGGCGGACCGGCACCCCCGACAGGGCGAGCTCCCGGCGGAGCCGGTTCTCCAGGTACCGCTGGTACGTGGCCTCCGGCTCGTGCGCTCCCCCGAAGATCACGAAGGTGGGCGGACCCGTCGCGACCTGCGCCGCGTAATGGAGGTTCCCCGACGCACGGGGCGTCGGGCGTTCCCGTTGCGCTTGCTGGATGATCTGATTGACCCGTGCCGTCGGCGTCCGAGCGCTCCACCTCCGATGAAGGTCGATGAGCAGTGGAGGCAGACGGTGGATCCCCTGGCCACGGGTGGCCGAGGTTCGGATCGCCGATGCGTTCGCGAACGGCACGATCTCCGGCCCGAGGTGCTTGAACGTCCGGTCCTTCTCCTCGACGAGATCCCACTTGTTGGCGGCGACCAGGAACGCACGTCCGGCCTCCATCACGCGGCGCGCGATCCTCTTGTCCTCCGCCGTGAATCCGGCGCTCGCATCGATCACCAGGACGGCGACGTGAGCCCGATCGATCGCCTCGGATGCGCGGAGGAAGCTGTAGTACTCGACACCGCGCACGCTCTGTCCCCGCCGCATACCGGCGGTGTCCACGAACCGGACCTGACCGAGCTCCGGCCACGTCACCATCGAGTCGACGCTGTCCCGCGTGGTTCCGGCGGTCTCGGACACGACGCTTCGCTCCTCGCCCAGGAGACGATTGAAGAGGCTCGACTTCCCGACGTTCGGACGGCCGACGATCGCGAACCGGGGCTCCTCCAGGCCCTCTGCGGGATCGGCGCCTTCCAGGAGGAGCTCGACGACTCGGTCGAGCAGGTCGCCCGTGCCGTTCCCGTGGAGCGCGGAGATCCCCACCGGTTCACCCAGCCCCAACCGGTCGAACCGTGCGATATCCGCCAGGTCGACGGGTCCGTCCGCCTTGTTGGCGATCAGCAGGAGCGGCGCGGAGAC
>Ga0134122_10003903_pt1 | contig 11087 bp, 7 predicted proteins | sample KB302_FD_96461 | JGI IMG/M metagenome (GOLD analysis project Ga0134122, IMG submission 96461) | Terrestrial soil microbial communities without Nitrogen fertilizer from Kellogg Biological Station, Michigan, USA - KB3-0-2 | ecosystem: Environmental > Terrestrial > Soil > Unclassified ...
CTCGTTTCAGGAAACAATCCTCCGACTGCTTTGTAGCCATGCGACATCAAATCATCATTCTTGACATTCGCAAATGGAAGTTCTACTGCCCAATCATGCGGAAGATCCAGGCTTCTCCAGTCTGCATCCTTGAATTTAGGATCAATGGCGGTACCCGGTGCATTGCCTGTTTTCGAAAATATGGTTGTAAGACCATAATTAAAATCTTTTGCAGGATCGGCAGCATGGCCAAAATGAAATTTCCATCCTTCATCAAAATCGACCTTCTTACGAATAGTTTGCGCTGATGAAATGAATGAAAAAAAGAAAGCAGGCGTGAGGAAAAGAAAGCCGTAAATTTTTTTCATGTGGAAGTTTTAAATCAAATTTTTATTTGAAAGCATCTAAGGCGCTTGTTGGTTTACCGGAATTATCAAACGCTCCCAATGTATAACCATTCCAGTTAACATTGCATTCGGGCTCCCAATAGAACACACCCAGTCCTTTATCACCGAGAGTTTTTGCTTTAGTGATAAGGTCAGTGAGAAATGCATTACAGGCAGAAGGCTGGTCCCAACTCATTCCTACCTCACAGATCATTATCTCTTTATTGTAACGGGATACCATATCATTCATATTCACAAGACACTGGCTATTGAGTGTCGACCAGTTTGAAGGAGAAGGATACAATGACATTCCTATCACGTCCCATTTCGCGTTGTTGCTTTTTAATCCGTCGAACATCCACCGGAATAAATTATTGTCAAAGCCATTTGAAATGTGAACGATAACTTTTGAAGAAGCACTTACCGATTTAATAGCATCATACCCGGCATTGACCAGCTGTGCAAAATTGGCCATGTTCGTTGAAGCTTTTCCTTCGGGCCACAACATTCCGTCGTTCGTCTCATTTCCAACCTGCACCCAATCAGGCGTTATGCCATTTGTCTTTAGAGCATTCATTACATCGACAGTATAATTATAGACCGAAGTTTTCAACGCATTAAAATCCTGTGTCGCCCAGGCGGCAGGTTTGTTCTGTTTACCCGGATCAGCCCACCAGTCGCTATAATGAAGATCAATCATCATTTTCATTTCAAGGTTTTTTGCACGCAGCGCCTTATTAACAAGGTCAGCGGTGTTGCACCATCCATCAGTTGGATCTACCCAGGCCCTTAATCGTATCGCATTTATACCAAGGCTTTTTAAAAGTTCCAGACAATCCATTTCGGTTCCGTTGCTGTTGTAAAATTTTTGCCCTTCGGCTTCCATTTGAGTGAGCCAGCTCACGTCAGCACCTTTAGCAAAAAATTGATTTCCCACCGGTGGACCTGGTTCAGGAGCCGCGGAATCCTTTTTTTTACAAGCTGCAAATAAAATGGCAGCAAATAAAAAAATGAATATTGCCTTCATTGATGCTATGAATGGAATTGAGCGCAATGTTATTTTTATAGATTGAACAAAAAAGGCTGTCTAAAAAATAGCCAGCCTTTTAATTTATTTAAACCGGGCATTATTCGATCTTATAACTCATGGTGATGAGATTTACGGTTATCTTGTAAGTGCCATCAGCTGCGGGAGCTTTCAGATCGCTTCCTTCAGCCCTGAGAAAATCTCCGCTCACATTATTTGTATTGTTGGTTGCAACAAGGCCACCAACTTTATGGCCCCAGTCTCCATTCACTGGTAAGAACAAGAAGGATTTATTAGCTGTCAACGAAACGGTGAGTTCAAAGACGCCCAAACTCGTTTCAGTAAATTGTTGGGATGGAAGTGGCACAGGATTATTCCAGCCACCAGGAGTAGCATCTCCAACCATAAACAAATTACCTGAATAAGGAACTACGCTATATGTGTTTGTTGCAAAATTCACGACAATCAAATATTGCCCATCTCCAGAAGGGGCTGGTGTATTGGAACCAGGCACCGCATTGTCTGCCAATAATGTGGCTGGTGATGATCCATCCGTTGCACCACCAAATTTGTGACCCCAGTCACCATTCACAGGCAGGAATAAGTAACTCTTCGTCGAAGTAAGATTAATTACAATAGCGAATGTGTACGTATCCAATTTCGTGAATTGCTGCGAAGGAGTGGGAACAGGATTATTCCATCCACCGGCTGTCGCATCACCGACGATATAGAGGTTTGTAGGAATAGTCACAGGAGTAACGGTCCATTTGCTGGTTTGAAAGTCGACTACGATATCATATACGCCAGAACTAGCAGGTGCCAGCATGTCTGCACCTTCAGGCTTAAAGTCATCACCGTTCGGATTGTTTGCGTTATTAGCACCTACACCTCCGTACTTATGACTCCAATCGCCGTTTACAGGTAAAAACAAATAACTCTTTCCGCCAGTTAGACCAAGCCTGATGCTAAACTTGTAGTCATCTACCTTGGAAAATTGTTGAGAAGGAGCAGGCACCGGGTTATTCCATCCACCCGGTGTTGCATCACCAACTATATAAAGACTTGCAGGTACCGGTGAAAAAGTTGTGATGCCTACAGTGACAACATTTGAATAAGCAACCGAATTGGTAGCAGTTGTTGCTTTGACACGATATTCAACCGTTCCCGTAGTTCCAACTGCAATTCCTGAAGTGAGGCCGGTGGTATTCATGTCACCCTGGTTCAACGAAGCACTGTAAATCGAAGCTCCGCCATATCCTGCTACTGTTTGGGGTGCAGCAAAATTTTTGCCGGCAGAATCATATTGAATAACGTAGGTAACAGTTCCTGCATAACCGGGAAAGGCCTTTGACCAGGTAAACGTATTTGAATGATCGGTGGATGTACCCGATGAACCAGTGACCGAAGTATTTTCTGTCGTCAGTTTTGATGGATCACTGTAAGGAGTAACGGTTACCTGTGCAACATTGGAAATATACTTTTCATTATTATTACTGTAAGAAGAAGTTATTCTCATATCTAATTTAACCGGCGTGCCCACAGATCCACCATAATTCAATAAAATAGTATTTATATCCCTTCCCGTAAATGCTTTGCTTAAAGTTTTGTTTTGAGTGTACGTAACTTCTTTGGAAAACCCCCTGCCCGCTGAATCTATTTCAATTATATACTTCATGTTGGCCGAATCGGTTGCATATTGCGGAAATGTCCAGTTCAGCGTCAGAACATTTTTGCTGGAATCGCCTACTGCGGGAGTAAGAGTGGTTGCCGATGGAGTGAGCGTAACCGGGTGGCCCAATTTATAACTGGGCAATTCGGCTACTTTTTCACAGCCAACAAAAAGAAATGTTGCCCCTGCCAGCAATATCACAGAATTTATTATTGATCGCATAAGTGTTGTGTTAGATGGTTATTGTTTTACCGCCGTGAATTTTCCCAATTGGAAATCCACAGTAATTTTATAATTACCAGCGTCCGGAGGACCAGGGAACTGTGGATCGGAATCTTTCTTTTCAATATTGCCTCCCTGCCATGTGCCACCTGCCAGCATATGATATTGGGTACCCCAATCTCCCTGTATTTGTATAAGCTTATAGCCGCCACCGCCGTTCATGGGAACTGTAAGTTCATATAGTGTGTTAGAGAGCTTGGTAAATTTAAATGACACGTCATAAGGCGCTGGCACAGGATTACTCCACGATGGAGGGCCATTGGGAGCATCTCCGGTGATCCATAACGTTCCGTTTGTCGGAGGCTCAACTTTTGGAGGAGGAGCAAATGGCGTTGTTTTAAAAGAAACAACATTCGAAGTAAGCTTTGCTGCTGCTCCACCGCCCGAAACACTGATGCTCGAGGTTACTCTCACCTGCAAATTGTATTCACGACGGGGATCAAGTTGCAGCACCATGGTATTACCAAGAATCCCGTTCAACTCTCCTACTGTATATACCTTCCTTGTATCTTTTGCGATCACAGTTGTGACCTTATTACTACTGGCAAAGTTGCCGCCCAGTGTATCCATTTCAAGCGTATAGGTTACATCCTGGGAACTCATGCCTGTTGTAAACTTATAATCCGGATTTGTCCAGCTCAAAACCAGCGCTGGATTTGACTCTAATCCCGGCTCAAGAACAACATTTGTCGAGGAGGAAGCCAGCTGCGGAGGAGTTCCTCCTTCAAGAAATACTTTGTCTTCAGCCTTCTTGCAGCTTGTGATCGCCAGCAGGAAGATCGATGAAAAGAATAGTTGAAATATAGGTTTCATAATTAATTATTGTAAAAATTAATAGCCTGTGTTTTGAACCAAGTTTGTATTTGAGTTGACATCCCGTGAAGGGATCGGGTAGATCTTTCTGATGGCTGATACCCCGGTACCGGAAGCTACTCCACCCTTCCATGGCCATAAATAACTTCCCTCAACAAACCTGTTGTAGCGGATAAGATCTGTGCGACGAAATCCTTCCCAGTATAATTCTCTTGCTCGTTCGTTAAGAATAAAATCAAGTGTCAAGTCCGGGGAAGAAATGTTGCCGGATGTATTTCCATACGCCCTTGTCCGTAGTGCATTGATGTATCCAAGTGCAGCTGCTGCATCGCCGCCTCCGCCTCGTAAATTTGCTTCTGCGTAAATCAAATACATTTCAGCAAGACGGAATAATGGCATATCTACATCAGAAAAATCCTGGCTTTGGCCGGGAGTTCCATCTCTTTTTACGTTCCTGTATTTTGTGACGCCAAGCCCATTTGTAAAATCAGGATATCCCGGGAAGAGTGCCGGAAGATTTTTTGTTGCTCTTGTTCCACTCCATCCACCAGAGATGCCGAACGCGGAAGCGGGCATTGATCCGCCTACGCAAGCATGAACCAGAAACGTGGTACCACCGTATCCCTGTGTTTTTAATCCATCATAATTAATCGTAAAAATAAATTCACCCGTGGCGCTTGTATTGAGGTTATTGTCCGCAAGCATTAACCAACTGTAATCGCTGACCAAAGAATAACCGGCGTCAATTACTTTCTTGGAATAAGTGATCGCATCCGCGTACCTGGGTGTTCCCGTGTATACTTCAGCATTCAAATACATGCGGGCAAGGAGTGCCCAAACTGCACCTGCGTCAACACGGCCATATTCATTAGCATGTGGTGCCGGAACGCTGGTTTCAAGATCTTTTAATTCAGATTCGATATAATTAAAAAGATCGGCGCGGTTTATTTGCGGGGGAGGAGCGCCACCAATAGCAGTATTTTCCGTTGCGAATGGAGGGTTTCCAAAAAGATCCATCAGCACCCAATATTGAAATGCTCTCAGGAACCTGGCCTCCCTTGCAAACTCATGTACCTTATCCGCATCGGCGCCCGTGATACCTCTTTTACTTAATTGATCATCGGCTGACTGCCTGACGAACTCATTAGCTAAAGTGATCTGGTACATTGAACGGTAGTAGAGCCCAGTAAGAAAACTGTTGTTTGACGTCCAGTTCATGTTGTGAAAATCCTGGATACCCACGTCACCCCATGATATCACGGCTTCGTCAGTACTCAGTTCCTGCGCTTTCCAAAACAAGCGGAAAAAATCCGAGAAGCCTTCATCAATCCCCTTAATGTCTTTGGTAGCGTCAGTTCCCGCAGGAGCCTGGTTTCCCGTAAGGGCAAAAGCGCCATACACTTTCGCCAGCACTGATTCGTAACCGGCGACGTTCTTATATACGGTCTCGGAGGTTACATCATTAGTAGGCGACAGGTTAAGGTCTTTAGTACAAGACTGGAACGTTGCCACAACAAACACAGCGAAACAAACACTGGCTTGTAAAATAACTTTTTTCATATGCAGTATTTTATGCAAAATCGTTTTATTAAAAATCAAGACCCAGAGTCAAAGAAAATATCCTGGGACGTGGATAGAAATTATTGTCGATACCACCCGGTACTTCGGGATCCAAACCCTTGTACTTAGTAACGGTAAATACATTCTGTACGTTGGCTCCAATTCTTAAATTCGTATGCCTGCTTACCAGGTCACCGGCATTGTAGCCTACGTTGATGTAATCCATCCTCAGGAAAGAGGCGTTTTCCACGTAGTAATCAGACAAAAGATATTGGTCGCCGTTGCCTGTGAAATTTGTCTCCAGCAAATTCCTCGATCCGTTAGCCAGGAAACCCAATGGATCAATGATATTTCTCTGTACACCCGTATTTGAAAACCGGTTATTGTACATGTAATTTCCAATATTGGCTCTCAATGAAAATCCTGCATTCCAGTGGTTCCAATTCACATTTGAATATGCGCCAAGGAAGGCTTTGGGATCAGGAGATTTATAACGATAGAGGTCATCCACATTGATCACACCATCGCGGTTCCTGTCTTCAAATAAACTTTCAATGGGTTTTCCTGATTTATCATATACCTGCTGATAGACATAAAATGAATTTTTAGGAAAGCCCACGGATTGAATCTGGATAGTACTTCCCACTCCTCCAGCTATGCCACCGGTAAGGTTGCCGGGAAAGGTAGGATCATTTGTGAAGGTGAGTTTGGTAATTTCATTTTTGTTGTACGTGATATTAAATCCAAGATCCCAGCTGACGTTTTTGTTCCGCACCAGTTGCGCGTTGATGGTGAATTCAACCCCTCGATTTTCCATGTCACCGATATTGGCAAGGATCTTATTGGTGAAATTCGTCCCTGCAGGTTGATCGATTATACTCAAGAGGTCCGTAGTTTTCTTAATATAAAAATCTATCGACCCCGAGATACGATTATTGAAGAACCCATAATCAAGACCTATATTATAAGTAGCGGTCTGTTCCCATTTTAGGTTGGGATTATATCCTTCGGGTCTCAATAAAGAATCGAACCTGTTCCCGAATTGATACTGCGCTTGCTGGTTAGCTAACGAATATCTTGCGATGTAATCATAATTTCCAATTCCGTCCTGTTGACCTGTCTCTCCATAACCCAATCTTAGTTTCAGATCACTCACTGTGGTTGAGTTTCTTAAAAAATCTTCTTCTTTTAGTCTCCAGGCAAAAGCGCCTGATGGGAACATGCCCCACCTGTTATCTTCTGAAAAACGTGAAGAGCCGTCTCTCCTGAGCGTTCCTGTTAACAGGTACTTGCCTTTGTAAGAATAATTCAACCTTCCATAGAAAGAGATCAACCTGTTCTCAGGTTTGTCAAAAGGAAAACTTGGAGTTGAAATAACAAATCCATCCGTAGTACGGTCGGGAAAATTATAATTAGTGGTTGAAAAATCCTGGTAAGAATAACCGGCTATAACGTCAACGCGGCTTTGGATAGACTTAATATCCTTCACATAGTTCAAATACGTCTCAAGAATTGTGTTGGAATTTTTTTGTTTGTATTGGTTATCGACGCCTCCATGTTTCGCATCCGGAGACCGAAGATAGGATGATGCCGCACTATCCGGAATATAGATGGTTCCTTCTCCTTTTGAAACATCATAGCCAAGATTCAGGTTAACGTGGAGATCAGGTAAAAAATGTAGCTTATAATCAAACTGGATATTGCCAATACTCCTGTTGACATCACTTTTATCTTCTTTCTGTTCAAGCAACCCGACAGGATTTAATGGAGCCAGGTCACGAAGGCCAGTCGTCGAAGACGGATCCAACCATTCAAAATATCCACCGAATCTTTTATTTCCGCTGAATACGGGCTGCGTTGGATCAAATCTTACTGCCGTACCGATGGCTCCCTGGTCTGCAAACCGTGAATGACTCATTGAGCCTTTAAGATTCAGATCGATCTTCAAATGATCGTCCAACAATCGTGGGCTTAGTGTAATAGCCGCAGATGTTCTTTTAAGATTGCCTGTTTTTAAAATACCATCCTGGTTCAAATAACCCAATGAAACCCGGTAAGGAAGTACTTTATACGAACCCGATACACTTAAATTGTTGTCTGTTGTGAATGCATTATCATAAATTTCTTTTTGCCAGTCGGTGCTTGCATTACCCATGATACCTATCTGGGCAGGCGTTCCGTGGGTATTCACATAATTCCTGAATTCCGCGGGAGAAAGCACATCTGCTTCCTTCGGTAATGTTGAAATTGAATTTTGCGTAGTGAAATTAAATTTAGGTTTACCACTTTTACCTTTTTTAGTCGTGATGATGATCACCCCATTTGATGCACGTGAACCGTAGATCGCCGTGGCGGAAGCATCTTTCAAAATGTTCATCGACTCAATGTCGTTTGGATTGATCAAACTCAAAGGATCGGGAGATCCGGCGATCGAAGGAGTACCGTCCAGGTTTCTGTTTGGTGCCAATGGAACTCCATCAACTACGATCAATGGATCATTACTTGCATTAAGCGAAGCACCGCCACGAATGCGGATAGTACTTCCTGCACCCGGCGCACCACCATTGGAAGTAATTTGCACGCCCGCCACTTTTCCGGAAATAAGTTGCTCAGGCGTAGTGATCACTCCTTTATTGAAATCCTTTGCAGTGATAGCAGTGACCGCTCCGGTAAGATCTTTTTTCATTCTTGTTCCATATCCAATAACTACAACCTCGTTCAAAGAAGACCCAGCTCCGGATAATGAAACGTTCATCGGGCTTCCCGAAATAACAGGAACCTCCCGTGTAGCAAAACCAACAGAAGAAAAGATAAGTGCAGTAACAGTTGAGGGAACTGTTATCCTGAAGCTTCCATCATTACTTGTTTGTGTGGCGGTCTGAGTTCCCCTCGCGGTTACGGAAACACCGGCTACTCCACTCCCGGTTGAATCCGTTACTCTACCAGTTATTACATGATCTTGCGCGAAACATAGCTGCGAAAAAAGCAGCATTGCCGGCAAAATAATCGACTGAAGCAGTTTTCTGCATGACATAAGCAATCATTAAGCGTTTTGATAAATCAGTTTTTCAAATAAGCAATGTGTAGTAAGCACACAATAATATTAATTTTTTATAAACACCAAAAATTTATTTCGATATCATGATAAATTCAGGTGGGTCTTTCAAAGGTTGAAGTGCCTGGTGGTTTTTCATTAAATAAGTTAATCGTTTACACAGTTTGATCAGCTTGTTGCGGATCTTTTCCGGTTTGAGGAATCGCGGGAGATCAACAAAGGCTCCAGGACGATCTTTTGTTTTACGTGATGATCAGTTCCTTTCTTCTCGATAATGTCCAATAATAAATTCAGTGCTGATCTGCCCATGCCGATCGTTTGCTGATCGACGGTTGATAGGGTCGGTGTTATGTGTTCACCAAACAATTCGTTGGCGAAACCTACCACGCCAAATTCTTCGGGGATCTTTATTCCTTTTTCTTTTAGTTCTTTGATCACACCGAGCGCCGTGAAATCTTCTGTGGCAAAAATTGCATCGGGCGGATCAGCTAATGATAATAGATGCCGCGTACCTTCCCGCCCTGATTCAATTGAAATGTTGCCGCTGCAAATGAGAGACTGATCGATCTCCATTTTGTTCACGCGAAGGGCCTCCATATATCCTTTCAACCGGTCGTAAAAATTTTTTAAATGCCGGGGTCCGGAAATATGGGCAATTCGCCTGTAACCCTGTGCGATCAGGTGTTCTGTAGCCATAAAGGCTCCTTTATAATCATCAATGACCACCGAATCCACGCCAAGATCATCATTTGTCCTGTCGAAAAAAACGATCGGCACATGACGCGACTTTATTTCCATAAAGTGAGTATAGTCAACCGTGTCTTTTGCCATTGAAACAAGAATACCATCTACTCTCGCCGATAAAAAATTTTGCAGCCCTTTTTCTTCGTAGTCTCTCTTTTCATTTGATTGAAAAAGTAAAACTCCATAGCCATTTGAATTCGCTACATTTTCTATTCCATGAACAACCGATCCGAAAAAATTAATTTCTGCACTGGGAATGATCACTCCTATCAAATGCGTTTTTCCTGATCGCAATGAAGACGCGATCTTATTCCGTTTATAATTTAATTTAAGTGCGGCCTCGTGAACAGATTTTTTTGTTTTAGCGCTGATGCGGGGATGATTGCTTAAAGCACGGGAAACAGTGGCAGGAGTAGTGTTCAATTCTCTCGCAATGTCAGTTATAGTTGCCTTCAACATTTGCGCAATCGTTTACACAAGTTTAAGGATATATTTCGTCTTTGCAAAAAAAAAATTTATAGCCGGTCAAAGGAGATCTTTTTAATGGTTCGCACTTTCAATTAAGTCAGGAGATTTTGACTGAAGGTTTATTTCCTTTTTTGCCCGATGGCTTTTTCCATATTTCTGTTTTGGCCTTGTAAAGTTTACCGGGTCGGTGAGGAACATCGTTTTCCATTTCATCAAGATCCAATAGCCAGTCTTTGTGTGCGATCTTTTTCCGGAAGTTGCGGCGGTCAAGACTAATACCCAGGATCGACTGGTAAAGGTCCTGCAATTCCCTGAGTGAAAATTTTTCAGGCAATAAATTGAAGATGATAGGATGATCCATTATTTGCTCGCGCAGGCGTACGAGGCTTGTATCTAAAATTTTTTTATGATCAAAAGCCAGCTTCTTTATATCACTTAGTTTATGCCAGTGCAATTCATTGTGAGTTAGCTTGAGCTTATGATGTTTAATATTGATCAGGGAATAATAAGCTGTTGTAATAACTCGCCCGGATGGATGACGGCCAAGATCCCCGAACGTGTATACCTGGTCAAGATACACATCATCCAAGCCGGTTCTTTCGCGCAGCACGCGGTAAGGGGCGCTTTCGATATTTTCATCAGGACGAACAAGGTCACCAAGCAAGGACCATAAATCCTTGAACTCTTCGAGGTCCGATTTTATCAGGAGAACTTTTAATTCTTTGTTTTCATATCCAAAAATTACACAATCAACAGAAACCGCGATATTGAAATACTCGAGATGACTGATTTTCTCAATCTCGGCGGTTTTAATATTGGATGCTTCGGACATAGAGATGACTGCTTTAATTAAAAATAATTATTTCACAACAAATTTTATCGCACCTGAAGAAATTTTTGAATTCACTTTTAACATATACATTCCAGCCGGCAGGTTTTTCTTGGTAAAATTTATGGTATGATCACCTTTTGATAAAAACCCGGAATATATGTTTAAAATTTTCTGCCCGTTGATATTCAAAAGATCGATCTGCATATTGCCGGCTTCGGGAACAGTGATATCAATAACCGCATTTTGCAACACAGGGTTGGGAAGCATTTTGA
>Ga0134122_10003904_pt1 | contig 11086 bp, 10 predicted proteins | sample KB302_FD_96461 | JGI IMG/M metagenome (GOLD analysis project Ga0134122, IMG submission 96461) | Terrestrial soil microbial communities without Nitrogen fertilizer from Kellogg Biological Station, Michigan, USA - KB3-0-2 | ecosystem: Environmental > Terrestrial > Soil > Unclassified ...
CTCGCAGTCGAGGTAGCGGACACCGTGCTCGGCGAAGAGGCGCGCATGGGCCCGACGGAGCCCGGCTGCCTCCGAGACCGGCTCCGCCAGCAGGGTCACGCCCCGCGCGGCGGCGCCGCGGGCGCTCAGCGCGGCGGCGCCTTCCGGGGTGGTCACCACGAGCACTTCCACCCCCGGCGTGCGGAAGACGGGCAGGTCGAGGTCGAGATCACAGTGGCGCGAGTAGATGACGTGACGCGGCTGCGCGGGCAGGCCGTGCTCGACACGGAACCGGGCCAGCGCGGGCATGGGCTCGTCGCCGGGCGCCTGCGGCGTCTGCACCAGCTCCGGCTGCTCGCGCAGCGTCTGTGCGCCGATGGCCACGTCGCCGTAGCAGCGCAGGTGACGCATGTGCCGCCGGTCGGCGAGCCGCTCGTCGGGGTGCCGGTTGCCACCGAGCACCGCCACCACCGGATCGTCGTCCGGTCCCGCCCGCCGCCACGCCACCACGGCATTGGCGGAGGCCACCATCACCGCGTAGATCCAGGGCCGGTCGGGCCAGGGCGGCGGAAATCCCATGGGCTCGAACCACTCGGGATCCGGCGAGCGCTCCCCGAAGGGATAGCGGCGCTCGCCCTGGAGGTGCCAGTGGATGCGCGACGTCACACCGGCCCGCCGGCCTCCGGCCGCGGCTCCACCACCGGGAACATCAAGGTGAAGTCGTCGAAGAGGCCGAACAGCTCGGCGACCTTGGCCGCGTCGCCGTCCACCGCCACCAGCCCGCCCGCCACCGCGTCGGCGAAGGTGAGCTCCCGGAGAATGAGGCGGTCGAGCGCGGGGCGGTCGAGGGTGACGGTGGCGTCGGGGGCGGGCGCCGGGCGGCCGGCGCGGTAGGTCAGCGCGCAGTGCTCGAGGGTCAGGGCGTAGCGCTCGCCGGTGTCGGGTAGCACCCAGTTCACGGTGAGGCTCTTGCCCTCGGCGCGCTCGGCGTCGAGCCGCACCGCGAGGTAGTCGAAGAAGAGGTCGAGGCTCATGGCCCGCACGAGGTCCGGGCTCACGGGGGCGCGCGCGGCCGGGTGGGGCCGCCCCTGCCGCAGCTCGAGCGCGCCGAGCAGATAGGCATTGCGCCAGGTCGCCGACTCCGCCTGATAGCCGAGCTGCTCGAGCGCGTCGGCGCCGAGGGCGCGCGCCTCGACATTCGCCGGATCGGCGAAGACGAGGTGGCTCATCGCCTCCGCCACGAACCGGTACTCGCCGCGGGCGAAGTCCTCGCGCGCCCGCGCCAGCGCCGCCGCCGCGCCGCCCATGTACTCGACGTACTTGCGCGCCCGCGGCACCGGCGGCAGGGGATTGAGGTGGGCCGGGTTGGCGTCGTACCAGCCGAGATAGCGCTGGTACACGGCCTTCGCGTTGTGGCTCAGCGTGCCGTAGTAGCCGCGCACGTGCCAGGTGCGCGCCAGGCTCCGGGGCAGCGCGAGCCGCTCCGCGATCTCCGCCGCCCGGTAGCCGTGGTTCATGAGGCGCACCGTCTGGTCGTGGAGGTACTTGTACAGATCCCGCTGCTTGCGGAGAAAGTCCTCCAGCCGTGCGCGGCCCCACACCGGCCAGTGATGCTGGGCGAAGACCACGTCGGCGCCGGGGGCGAAGCGCGCCAGCGCCTCGTCGATGTATTTCGCCCAGGCATTGGCGTCGCGCACCTGGGCGCCGCGGATGGGATAGGTATTGTGCAGGTTGTGGGTGGCATTCTCGGCGAGGTTCAACGCCCGCAATTCCGGATAGAACATGTGCATCTCGGCCGGCGCTTCCGTGTCGGGGGTGACCTGGAACACCATCTCCACGCCGTCCAGCCGATGCGTCTCGAAGGGCTCGGCCACGCTCACGGTGGGCGGGATCAAGGTCACGGTGCCGCGCGAGGTCACCTTGCCGAGGCCCGCGTCCACCTGACCGCGCGGGCCCTTGGGGAGGGTGGCGCCGAACTGGAACTGCGCGCGGCGGATCATGGGCGTGCCGGCGAGGACGTTCTCGGAGACGACCTCCTCCATGAAGCCGGCGGGCGCGACCACCGGCACGCGCCCGGCGCGCACGTCCGCCTCGTCCACCACGCCGCGAACGCCGCCGTAGTGATCGGTGTGGCTATGGCTGTAGATCACCGCCGTGACCGGCCGCCGGCCCCGATGCCGATGATAGAGGTCGAGCCCGGCGCGGGCGGTCTCGGTCGAGATGAGGGGATCGATGACGATGACGCCGGTCTCGCCCTCGATCAGGGTCATGTTGGAGATGTCGAAGCCTCGGATCTGATAGATCCGATCCGCGACCTGGAAGAGCCCGCCGCCGAGATTGAGCTGCGCCTGCCGCCACAGGCTCGGGTTCACCGTGGGCGGCGCGGTCTCCGCGGCCAGAAAAGCGTAGTCGCGCAGGCTCCACACCACCCGGCCCTGCGCGTTCCGGATCTCGACCTCGGGGAGCGTGCCGAGAAAGCCGCGCCCCGCGTCCTCGAAGTCCGCGCGGTCCTCGAAGGGCAGCGCCTCGAGGACCGCGCGGTGCTTCGCCAGCGTGTCGGGAGTGGCGTCCTTCGGCTCGCTCACCCCAGCTGCTTGTGCACGAACTCGATGATCCGCGCGATGGCCTGGCGGGTGCCCTCGGAATTCGGGTTCTTGGTGAAGAAGCCCTCCGTCTCGCCCTCGTAGAGCTCCAGCTCCACCTGGCCTCCCGCCTTGCGATAGGCGGCGACGAAACGGTCGAGGTCGGGGCGCGGATGCGCGATGTCCTTGGTGCCCTGGATGTAGAGCGCGGGCGGCAGCTCCACCCGCTCCCCGCGCTCCAGCGCGAGAACGGGATTGCCCTCCGCCATCGCCGCCTCGGTGCCCCAGTACTGATCGTGGAGCGGCAGCACCCGGTCCACCACCTCGGGGTAGGGCTGGCCGCCCGCCTTCAGCTTCTTGGCGTAGTGGTAGCGCGCGAGCGGATCGATGACCGGCCAGCCGAGCACCACGCAGCGGGCGGTGGCGTCCTGCGGCGCATTGCCCGCCGGCAGCGGGATCGCCGCGTAGCGCGGATCGCGCGGCCGCATCGCGACCAGCATGGCCTGGTGGGAGCCGCTGGAGTAGCCCATGAGCCCCACCCGGTCCGCGCGCCCGCCCAGCGAGGCCGCGCGTGACTTGAACCACCGCACCGCGTAGTTGATGTCGGCCAGCGACGCGGGGTAGCCCGCCACCGGCGGCATGCGGAAGTCGAGCGCGGCCACCAGCACCCCGCTCCTGGCGAGCGCCTCGTTGACGAGATTGTCATTGAGCCGGTCGCCGCGGCACCAGGCGCCGCCGTGCAGGTCGATGATGAGCGGGAAGGGGCCCGTCCCGCGGGGCTTGAACAGCCGCGCCAGGAGCGGCGCGTCTCCGTGGCGGAGATACTCGATGTCCTCGACGTCGATGGCGTGGGTGCCGGCGCTGGCGGTCATGGTGTCCCTCCTCGCCCGCAAGCCTGCGCCCCGCGGGTCCCGTCCGTCAAGGGGGCGGGGCCCGCGCCCCTCAGCGCGCCCGGTCGCGATCGATGAGCAGGCGCCGCAGGATCTTGCCCGAGGCCGACTTCGGGATCTGCTCGATGAACTCCAGCTTCCGGACGCGCTTGTGCGGGGCCACGCGCCCGGCCACCCAGGCCATGATCTCCTCGGCCGGCGTGGCTTTCGCCGCTGGGTCGCCCTTGAGCACGATGTAGGCCTTCGGCACTTCCCCCGCTTCCTCGTCCGGATGGCGCACCACCGCGACGTCGAGCACGGCGGGATGGGTGATGAGGAGCGCTTCCAGCTCGGCGGGAGCCACCTGCAGGCCCTTGTACTTGATGAGCTCCTTGGTCCGATCGACGATGTAGAAGTAGCCCTCGGGATCCACGAGCCCCACGTCGCCGGTGTGGTACCACCCGTCCCGGTCGAGACAGGCGGCCGTTTCTTCCGGCTGATCGAGATAGCCGCGCATGATCTGGGGGCCGCGAATCCACAGCTCGCCCTCCGTGCCCGGCGTCACGTCGGCGCCGGTGACCACGTCGGCGATCTTCACCTCGGTATTGGGGACGATGAGGCCCACCGAGCCCGGCTTCATCGGCGCATTGCGGGTGGGACTGAGGTGGGTGACCGGGCTCGCCTCCGTCATGCCATAGCCCTGCACCACCGGGCAGCCGAGCTTCCGGCTGAGCTCGCGCGCCATCTCCTCGCCCAGCGGCGCCGCGCCGGAGAAGACGAGCCGGACACTCGAGAGGTCGAACTGCGCCACCATGGGGTGCTTGACGAGGCCGAGCACGATGGGCGGCACCAGCGGCAGGATGGTGACCTTGTGCTTCTGGACGAGGCCCAGGAATTCCGCGAGGTCGAAGCGGGGCATGGAGACGATGGTCCCGCCGCCGGCCAGGCCCAGCATCATGATCACGACCATCCCGTAGATGTGGAAGAAGGGCAGCACCGCGATGACGACGTCCCGCTCGCTGAAGGCCTCGAAGTTCTGCATGCCCTCGCACTGGCAGAGGTTCGCCACCAGGTTCCGGTGCGTGAGCATCACGCCCTTGGGGAGGCCGGTGGTGCCGCTCGAGTAGGGCAGCACGACCAGGTCCTTCCCGGGATCGAGCGCCACCTTCGGCGGATCGCCCCCACCCTGGATCAGCTCGGCGAAGGGCCGGGCGCCCTCGGCGGCGCCGAAGACGTACACCGCCTCCACGCCGCTCTTCCGCGCCGCCTCCTGCGCCTTGTCGAGGAAGGGCGCCACCGTCACCAGGAATCGCGCCCGCGAGTCCTGGAGCTGCTTGGCGAGCTCGTCGGCGGTGTAGAGCGGGTTCACCGTGGTATTGACCCCGCCCACCGAGGCGACGGCCAGGAAGATCACCGCGTACTCGGGCAGGTTCGGGCTGTAGATCGCGAACACGTCGCCCTTGCGGAAGCCGATGCGGTGAAGGCCGGCGGCGGCCCGCCGCACGCTCTCCGCGAGCCCGCCGTAGGTGATGGTCCGGCCGGTGGGCCCGTCGATGAGGGCCGGCTTGTCGCCGAGCCGGGCCGCGTGCCGCAGCACGTAGTCCGTGATGGACACGTCGGGTATGGACACCTGGGGACTGGTCGAGAGCATGCAAGCCTCCGTGAGGGTCACGCGCCGATCAGCGACAGGCGGGCGCCCATGGTGTGCTTCGCGTCGAGCGGCCCGGTCTTGCCGGATCGGGTGGTGAGGGTCGCGTCATAGGGTGAGGCGCCGCGCTCGTCCAGCCACCGGGCGAGCGCGCCCTCGGGTTGCGCCGGGGCCAGGAGCTCGAGCGCATGAGGCCCCGCCATGAACCGCGTGCCGGCGCCGCCCGTCTCCGTGCTGGTGATCGCGGCGCCGGGCTGCCCGGTGGCCTTCCGGTACCAGCCGGACACCGCGGCCAGATCGCGGGTGGCGATGCGCACCGCGCCGATGCCGGTGACGCCGTTGGGATGCGTCTGCTCGCGCGGCACCCGCTCCTCCCGCGGCGTCTCGTCGTTGATGAGGAAGGGGCCCACGCCGCGATGCGGGCCGCGCGCGAGCGAGAACACCCAGCGGAGCTGGTAGCCGTCCGGGCGCACGCGCGACTGCGAGACGGGATCGGCGATGTCCACCCCCGCGTCCCGAAAAGCGCGCGTGTCGCCCATGAGGTCGTCGGTCTGGAGGCAATAGTCCACCAGCCCGCCCCCCTGCTGCAGCGCGGTCCACCACCGATGCTCGGGATTGTCCCGGTAGAAGCCGATCAGCTCGATGTACGAGCCGTCGGCGAAGGCGATCAGGGTGTTGTAGGTCCCCACCGGATGGCGCCCGCCCGGCACCACCGTGAAGCCCAGCTCGCCATAGGCCCGCGTGGCGGCCTCGACGTCCTTCACCGCGATGACGAGATGATCGATGCCCCGGATCATGAGCGCACGGCGGGGGAAAAGGCGGGCGCCACCTCGGCGAGGAAGCGCTTGAGCTGGCCCGCCTGATCCCACGAGGTGAGCCGGAGCGCGATGTGGCCGAGGCCCGCCTCGAGATAGGCCTTGAGCTGCGCCACGCACTGGGCGGGACTGCCGGCCACCGTCCAGCCCTCGACGAAGCCGGGCGTGAACTTGCTGGTGTAGTAGCTGTCGAGGAAGGCCTTGCTCTCCTCCAGCGCGGCCGGGCGGTCCTCGTTGATATTGATGTTGTGGTAGAGCGAGCTCTCCAGCTTCGCCGGGTCCCGTCCCTCCTCGCGCGCCATGGCCAGGATGCGCGCCCACTGCTGACGGAACTGATCCGGGCTCACCTTGTTGGTCATCCAGCCGTCCGCGTAGCGCGCCACCCGGCGAAAGCTGCGCTCCACCACGGAGTCCGCGGCGCTGGCGCCGCCCTTCCAGGTCAGCCCGGTGGGATTGCTGGCGATCCAGATGGGGCAGGGGCTCTGCGCGGGCGCGGGCTCGATGGTGACGCCCTCGAACTGATAGAAGCGGCCCGCGTGCGAGACCTTCTTGCCGCCGAAGACTTTCCTGAGGATGTCGATGCCTTCCTCCAGCCTCCCCACCCGCTCCGAGGCCTGGATTCCCATGACGCGATGCTCGAGGGCCTGGGCGGGGCTTTGCTCGTCAGGGCCCCCGAGGCATACCGCCAGGAGGGAGCGGCCCCCCGAGATCACGTCGAGGCTCGACCATTGCTGGGCGAAGAGCAGCGGATGACGATGGACGAAGGTGGCGAGACACCCCACGCCGAGCCGCACCCGGGAGGTGACGGCGGCCAGCGCCGAGAGCAGGCTCACCGCCTCGAGCCGCGGCTTGGCCAGGAGGCTATCGCCGACCCAGACCGTATCGAAGGCGCCGGAGGCCTCCGCCCGCTCGGTGATCTCGAGCAGATCCCGGGCCTTGAGGGCGCCCAGCACGACGGCGCGATTGGCAAGGGTGAGTCCGAACGACGCCTGGGTCATGGTGGCCTCCGGGTTTGCGGGTGGCGTTGCCGCCGCCGGCCGGGCCGGCCCCGACAGGCCACCACATCGAGGGCTCCGCGTCAACCGCCAGCCCCCCTCGGTCGTCTGTATGAGTAGACGCAGTCAACAGGAGGAACGACGATGACGACCAAGACCATGATGCTCAAGGGGACGACGCTCAAGTGGCTGTCGGGCCTCGCGCTGCCCATGCTGGTGCTGACGCTCGGGCTGACCCGGCCCGCGGTGGCCGAGTCGCCCGACGCGGTGCTGGCCCAGGCGGGCGCCCCGGCCCAGGTAGCCGACGCCCAGCCCGGCGTGCGCGGGCCGATGCAGGGACGGCGAGGGGACATGCGCGGCGAAGGCCACCGGTGGCAGCGGCATGGGCGGCATCACCGGATGCCGACCCTGGCCGGCATCGCGCTCCGGCACCGCGCCGAGCTGGGGCTGAGCGCGCAGCAGGTGGACTCACTCCAGAAGCTCCAGATGGACGCGCGGCGCGCGGGAATCCAGCGCCGGGCGGCGACGCAGATGGCCGCGCTGGACCTGGGCGGACTCCTGCGCAGCGATCCGGTGGACATGGCCAAGGTGGAGGCCAAGGTGCGCGAGATCGAGAAGCTCCGGGCGGATGGCCGCCTCGAGGTCATCCGGGCCAGCGAGCAGGGCAAGGCGCAGCTCACCCCCGACCAGCGGAGCAAGCTCAAGGCGCTCGGCGAGGCGCGCTGGCAGCAGCGTATGCGGCGCGGCGCCGAGGAGCACCGCGGGCCGGCCGCCGCGGGCGTCGAGAAGTCGTAGCTCCCCAACGACGCGGGATCCTGATCGCGGCGAGCGCCGGTCCGGCGCTCGCCGCGGCTCGCTAGGCGGGCGGAAGCCCCCAGGTCCGCACCTGGGCGGGGATGATGCGGAACATCACGCGGTTCGGCGGCATGGCCCGACCCTTCCAGAACTCGGCCAGATCCGGGTCGTAGCGCGCGTGGAAGCGCTCGACGAGGGCGCGGCGCGCGGGCCCGTCGGTCAGGAAGTCCGCGCGGCCCTGCACGGCCACGCCGCGGGCAGTGCCGCGATCGCCCGCCTCCGCCACCACCGCCACGCGCGGGTCGGCTCTCAGGTTTCTCACCTTGGCGAGCCCATCCACGCTCAGCATGGTGAGGGCGTCCGCGTCGGCGAGGAACCACATCGCCGTCACCAGCGGCGAGCCATCGGGATTGAGGGTGGCCAGCACCGCGACCTCGCGCGAGGCGAGGAAGGCCTGCACGGCGGGGGCGGCGAGCCCGGCGGCGCTCCCGGCGCTCATGTGGGCAGCCCGAACAGCGAGGTCATTCGCGTGTCGCCGAGCATCTGGGCCATCTCCGTGTCGGCGGGCCGCCGCTCGAATCGCGCTGCGGCCTCGAGAACGGTGGGCAGGAGCGAGAGATCGCCGGCGGTGTTGAGGAAGATGTCGGGCAGCCCCAGGATCCAGTGCACCGCGCGCTCGATGTCCTCCCGCGCCTCCAGCGGCTGATACCAGGTGGTATGGCTCCGCTCCGTGGTGGCCCAGGGGCCCCGCGCGATGGACTTGATGATCTGGACGGCCACGTGGCGCTCCCGGCACATGGTGAGCACGTCGTCGAAGGCGCGGCGATAGCGCTCGTTCTGGGCCATGAAGAAGTTGAAGGGCAGCAGCACCGCGTCGAAGTCGAAGCGCGAGAGGCTGCGGCGGTGCATGGCGGCGATGGTCCACCCATGCCCGGTGACCCCGATGAAGCGGGTCAGCCCCTGCGCGCGCGCCTCGATCAGGGCCTCCAGCGCCCCCTCCGGCCCCATGGCCTGATCCCAGTCGTCGGGGTGGCCGAGCGAGTGGAGCTGGATCATGTCCACCCGATCCACGCGGAGCCGCTCCAGCGAGCGGTGGAGATCCTCGCGCGCCTCGCGGCCGCTCCGGCTCCCGGTCTTGGTGGCGAGGAAGAAGTCCTTCCGGTGCCGCGCCATCCACGGCCCGATGCGAAGCTCGGAGTCGCCGTACCGCGCCGCGGTGTCGATGTGGTTCACGCCGTGCCGCAGCAGGAGCTCCAGCGTCCGGTCCGCGTCCGCCTGGCTCGCCTGCGCGAGGGCGGCGGCGCCGAACAGTGTTACGGTGCTGTGGTGGCCGGTCCGTCCGAAGGGTCGCCGTTCGATCATCGCGCCTCCTCCCCGGGGCGCAGCATAGCGTAGCGCGGGCCGCAGCACGAGAGGAGGCGCGGGTCTCATCGAGTCGTCGCTCCTGCGACATCCGCCGTTCGCGCTGTTCTGGCTGTCGCGCGTGCTCTCCACCTTCGCCTTCCAGATGCAGGCCGTGGCGGTGGGCTGGCAGCTCTACGCCATCACCGGCAGCGCGCTGGACCTGGGCCTGGTCGGGCTCGTCCAGTTTCTTCCCATGATCCTGCTCACGCTCGTGGTCGGCCGCTTCGCCGACCGCTACGATCGCCGCGCCATCGTGAGCTGCTGCCAGGTGCTGGAAGCCGGCGCGGCCGCTCTGCTCGCGCTGGGCAGCGCGGGCGACTGGCTGGGCCGCGAGAGCATGCTCGGCATCGTGGCCCTGGTGGGCGCGGCGCGCGCTTTCGAAGGGCCGACCATGGCCGCTCTCATGCCGGGGCTGGTGCCGCGGCTGGCCATCCCGCGGGCGGCGGCGTGGGCGATCTCGGCCACCCAGACCGCGCAGATCGTGGGCCCCGCGCTCGGCGGCCTGCTCTACCTGGCCGGGCCGGGCGCCGTATATGGCACCGCCTCCGCGCTCTTCGTGCTGGCGGGCGCGTGCACCGCCGCCATTCGCGTGGCGGGCGCTCTGCGCGGCCGCGCCGGCGTGGCGCTGCCGCCGCTCTTCTCGGGCATCGTCTTCATCCGGAAGACGCCCATTCTCCTCGGCACGCTGTCCCTCGATCTCTTCGCGGTGGTGCTGGGCGGCGCCACCGCGCTCCTGCCCATCTATGCCGCCGACATTCTCCGCACCGGGCCCTGGGGGCTCGGGCTGCTGCGCTCGGCTCCCGCGGTGGGCGCGCTCGTCATGTCGGTGGCTCTCGTCCGGCATCCCATCGAGCGCCGCGTCGGTCCGCGCCTCTTCGGCGCCGTGCTGGTCTTCGGCGCCGCCACCGTGGTGTTCGGCCTCTCCCACCACCTGCCGCTGTCCCTGGCGGCGCTGGCGGTGCTGGGCGGCGCCGACGTGGTGAGCATGGTGATCCGCTCCTCCCTGGTGCAGCTCCGCACGCCCGACGAGATGCGCGGCCGGGTGAGCGCGGTGAGCTCGCTCTTCACCGGCACCTCCAACCAGCTCGGCGAGTTCCGCGCCGGCCTCACCGCCGCCTATCTCGGCGCCGTGCCCGCGGTGCTGATCGGCGGGCTGGGGAGCATCCTGGTGGCGAGCCTGTGGATGTATCTCTTCCCCGCGCTCCGCGGCATCCGCACGCTGGACGGCTGACGCGAGAGGGCGGGACCCCGGCTTGTGCAGCGCCCCGCGCTGCGCTACGTTCAAGGCCCGACCCAGGCTGGGAGCCATTCACCGCTGACATGTGCCGCTGAAAGGAGCCAACCGTGATCCAGGAGATCCGCACCTATCGCATCGCGCCGGGCAGTCTCGCCGAGGTGGAGAAGCGTTTCGGCGAAGCCTACGAGAAGCGCAAGAAGTACTCGGAGCTCACCGCGTTCTGGCACACCGAGATCGGCCCCCTCAACGAGATCATCCACGTCTGGGGCTATCGCGACCTCGCCGAGCGCGCCCGCATCCGCGCCGAGGCAGTGAAGGACGGCGTGTGGCCGCCGAAGACCGCCGAGTTCATCCGCGAAATGAAGTCCGAGATCGTCAACCCCTTCCCGTTCGTCCCCGAGGTGCAGCCGGGCAAGATCGGGCCCATCTTCGAGATCCGCTACTACACGCTGAAGGGCGGCACGCTCCCCGAGACCATGAAGGGGTGGGAGGCGAAGCTGCCGGAGCGGATCAAGCTCTCGCCGGTGGTGCTCGCGGGCGGCGTGGAGTTCGGCGCCGCCAACGGCTTCGTGCACATCTGGGCCTACCAGAGCCTCGAGCAGCGCGCGCAGGTGCGGGACCAGGCAAGGAAGACGGGGGTGTGGCCACCGCCGGGTGGTGGCGACCGGCTCCTCACGCAGGAGAACAAGATCGTCCTGCCGGCGGCCTTCTCTCCGCTGCAGTGATCGTCCGGCCGCTCCGGGTGCTGCTGCTGGGCGCCGC
>Ga0134122_10003905_pt1 | contig 11085 bp, 18 predicted proteins | sample KB302_FD_96461 | JGI IMG/M metagenome (GOLD analysis project Ga0134122, IMG submission 96461) | Terrestrial soil microbial communities without Nitrogen fertilizer from Kellogg Biological Station, Michigan, USA - KB3-0-2 | ecosystem: Environmental > Terrestrial > Soil > Unclassified ...
CTCGTGTGCTCATACAAGGCTCAGCATGAAATCTGCTCGTGCCCTACTTATGCCCAAGACCGTGGGCGCCTGGTTCTATTTGTGAAACCGGGTCCTGCTCGGTCCAAACTGTCAAGTTGGCAGCCTGTTCCCCCTGCTCGCCTCAGCCCAAGCATGCACCCCTCCGCTTCCTGCTGTCGGGCTGATCCAATCAACGCGAGAGCCATTGCGTCACCCGCGAGCGAAACGGGTGTGGGATAGGTCCCTCAGACCGCTGACCGATTCAAGCGGAACTGGCCCGCAATCACTCCCAGCAGGCGGAGCACTGGTATCGCGTCAAGACCCGACGGCACGGGTAGACACGACACGATCGCGCGGGATTGAGAGCGATCCCTCTCGCTGGAGCAACCGTGGATCTAAGTAGATTCCGAGGCTGCCTCCGCCCTTGCACTGCTGATAAGGCTCAAAATCGACTCGGAAAAAACCTGGGTAAAATGCATCGAGCTCAAGCAGGATCGATTGGCGACCACGGCCAAGAATCCTGGACAATAAGGAAGCGACCCGTGTCAGCATCCCCGCGAGCGACCGTAGAAAATACTCTCAAGCAAGTCAGTGATGCGCAGCTCGAGCGACTTGCCGCGGCGCGGGGGCGCGCCAGCGCGGAAGCCTACGTCCTCCTGGAGCTTCGTGAGGCGCGCTCCGCCGGTAACCGCGTGTCCGCATTTCATACCAACGGCCGCTACACCATTAGATCGGTTTCACAATGAGTCTGGAGCAGCCGCCCGAGTTCCCCACGCACGCTGGCAAATGACGTCTCATGGCCGGACGGACAACGCGCACGTCGGTGACATTCTCTCGCCCGTTCTCGCTTACGGACGTTGATGGGATCCAACCCGCCGGAACCTATAGGGTCCAAACGGTTGAAGTGACACCCGACCACCTATCGTTCCCCGCCTATCGCCGCGTATCGACTACGATCGAGCTGCCTCCCGTCGGTGTTGCCGGCTCAAAAAGGCAAGTGATCGCTATTGACCCTCTTGACTTGGAAGCGGCCCTGAAGAGAGACCCCGCCGACAATGCCGCGGACCCCAAAAACAAGCCGGAGCGCACGACATGATCCAGCTTGCAATGGAGAAAGTTTGCTCGATCAGTGCTGGTGCCAGTACTAAAGCCGTGGCGTCCCTGCAGGAAATTCCCAGAAAAACAGGTGACTGCGAGCCAGTCCGCGGAGATTCCGAGGCCAGCTCCGTCTCTCCGCTATCAGCCAGCGTCGAACATCTACGCATCGAAGATGCGGCGTCTTCTCCTTTTATCAAGCATTGCGGATGGCTTCGCGCCGCGTGAAAGCCAAAGAGGGCTTCCTGCGACAAGACGCCAAAACGCGGTATTGGCAGGGGCCCCCTGGCGTTGCGCGACAGGCTCCCTTTCCAGCCGAACATCGGCCCTGACTGTCCGCCGTCGGATCGATCATGCGCGTCGTTTCCGAGGCGATGAGCGGTTGGCGAGAATATTCATCGGTCAGGCCGTTCACCACGCGGGTGGCGAGGCCATTAGAAGTCAATGATCTCGTCTTCAAATCGCCAAGGTCAGATCAGCACCGCTGTCATCGCAGTAGGTGGGTTCCTGAATAGGCGAGAAGGTACAGGCGAGAAGTTCACTGACCTACAATGTCAGCAAAGACTAGCAAGCCTGACCTTACGCAGGCGCCGGCGAAAGCCACCGAAAAACCCGATCAACGAGGTTAAGGGGACGGAAGGCCGGGGACGACACGTTTGCAGTGAAGATCCAGGCCGTGCAACAGATCGATGACAGGAAGAAGGGCGAGCCGACAAATCCTTCACGCCTTGGGTCACGCCCAGTTCGCGCCAGGTTGCCTGCTCGCGTTAGGGTCACGCCGCAGGCAAGGCAACGCACACTGCTGACCAATTTCTCCTGCGGCCTCATCGCGGCCGTGCACAGTTGCAGGGCGGCCTGCTCGATTGTGCTGATCATCTGAGTAGTTTCCGAGGCTACCGGGGCAACTCACTTCCCGCTAACGCTTCCTGGCTTTGCGAAGGTTTCACGCTGACGGAGCATCATGACGATTGAACTTGCGCTAACGCAGGCCCTGCCGAAGCCTTGGGGTGTTGTCGACCTAGGGCCCTGGAGTAGGACCAGCAACGCTGGCGTCACAATCGGCGAAATCTGGTACGATCGACCGGGTGAACCCTCCTCGCGTCCTTCGCTTCTGCTCAAGCTTCTGTTCACGAGCGAACCCCTTTCCATCCAGGTCCATCCCAACGACGCGTATGCGCGGTCGATGGGACTGCCGAACGGCAAAACGGAGGCGTGGTACGTCCTTAGTGCGGCGCCCGGTGCCAGGGTAGCACTCGGCCTCAGTGACCAGCTCAGCCGACAACAATTGCGCAGGGCAGTGGACGACGGCTCGATTGCGAATCTTGTCAAGTGGCAAACCGTATTCCCAGACGATGTCATTTACGTCCCCGCCGGGACAATTCACGCAATCGGCGCGGGGCTGGTAATTGCCGAGATCCAACAGCGCAGTGAGGCAACCTTCCGCCTGTTCGACCATGGCCGCCAGCGAGAACTTCACATCGAGAGAGCAATGGCAGTGGCAAATGCGGGCCCGGCTCCTTTCCGGGTGCGGCCGAACCGCTTTACTGACCAACGCGTGCTTCTCGTCTCCGGCCCCCAGTTTGTGCTCGAGAGGATCGACCTGCCGGCCAACTCCACATGGTGTCTGGAGGCGAAACGGGAAACCTGGCTTCTGGTGTTGAGCGGCAATGCCCTGGCTGGATCTGTGGAGGTCGCAGCTACAGATGCGATTTTCGCACAGTCGGACCGCATCGCCATACGCACCGGAGCCACAGGCATGGTTGGGCTCGTAGCGTACACGGGCATCGGTCCGGTTCCGCATTTGCTGCAGCGCGTCGCGCAATCCAGTTCGGCGGATGCAGCTAGGCAGCCAACGGCTGCCCGGATGGCGCCGCCCTTCATTCGGGCAAGGGCGGCCTGAGAGGCCGCGCAGCCGGAGCCGGCCGCCACCATGAGAGCACTCTACGAATACTTTTCCCCGTCGGTCCCTTGCAAGTTACTAGCCTTGCGCCTGATGCGGACCTTTGGGAGGGACCACATGCATATTGGTCAGTTGGAGGATCGCATTCTTGAAGCACGCCCACGAGCCATTCAGCGAAGCACGCCGCGACTTGCGGTCAGCACAAATCTAAAGACCCTGCGGACGCGCGTCGCCCGGCTAAAGCTGCTAACGGGACAACTTGCCGTAAGATGCTGCTCTCACAACGCGGGCTAGGACACCCAAATGCCGAACCGGTACGAAATCGGCCCTAAGACGGACCCGGATCCGAAGTGGCTCACCGTGGTTTGGATGCTGACGGCCGTCGTGTGCGTGTGTGGCCTGATTTGGATTTCATTCATTTGATGACCGCTTCACAGCAAGGAGACTCCCATGGGAAGTAAGACCGATCAGATCAAAGGCTATGCCAACGAAGCCGGTGGCAAGATCAAGCAAGGTGTCGGCAAGGCTGTCGGCAACGACAGGTTGCGTGCAAAAGGCGCCGTGCAGGTGGCAAAAGGTGATGCTCAGAAGGCCGTTGGCAAAGCCAAGGGCACAATCAAGGACGCCGCCCGCAAGATCGCCGACAAGGCACAGAAAAAACTCTGACAACCAGCAAGATTGCTTACTGTCAATGGCCGCGCAGCGAGGTTGGCCTGAGACAGATGCCGATGTCCATCGCGTCAAGCGTAGCGCCTTTTGCTTCCTCACAACCTAGCGTAATTTTTCTAGCGAACTTTGGAGCTGGTGGCGCCAGCGCATTTGGCGCGTCCACGGGCCTCACGCTGCGCCGCCCCGGGCTCGGAATCGCCGAGTGCTAAGCCGCTCAAACGCAGTGCTGCCTGCACGATCCGGCGTGCAGACGGATGTGCCAAGCCGGTATCGCCCTCCCGCGAGCAGACAAGCTCATTGGGTGCTTGGACCGCTGTTAGTGGCCGCAAGCAAAAATGCGAGGAGCAAGGCAGACGCCACAATACTCAGCGTCTTAGGCCATTGTTTCGTATCTGGCCCCTTGGATGCTTGCGGATTAAGCAGCCGAATGAAAGTGATGGGAGGCGGGTCGTGCGTGGAATATTGAGCGCGCTCGTCATCGGGAATTTTCGGACCGTCGCGAAGTCTTCCGCACTACCGTTACGGGTGGCGTCAATCCGCGCCTATGAACTGTGGTTATCGAGCGAGGTCTTCCACCGAGTATGCGCTTGGCGTCCGTCCGTGCTTGCTCGATCGGCATCTGCAAGAGCTCTGCCGCAATATTGATTTGCTGTTCAACGTTGAGGGTCAACCCCTCCGCCGCGAACAACGCGTCCTCTATGGTCGGGGGAGGTTCGACACGCACACGGCGAACCCCATACTTCGTCTTCCATGTCACGCTCATGACAGTCCTCGGTTCTGGTAGAGGCTTAACACCAGATATGGGCTGGGCGCAGGCCTAAGCCAACGGTGAAAGGCTAGGCAACATGCGCAGGAAGCGGGCTTTCGTGCGAAGGGGCTTTGCGACTTCGAACCGCGAGCTTGCCCGTTACGTGTTGAGTTCCGCGCTGCGTCGGAATGGAAAAACAGGCCATTTTTTAGGATATCTTCTGGGCTTTTTCCTCCCGCTGGCGCAGCGCGCCGGCGTCGGTCCACTCGGTGAACTTCAGCTCAGTGACTAGCGACTAGCACCATATTGTATGACCGGCAATGAGCGAAGTGTCTTGGCGTTCGCTGCTCGATGACCTGATCGCACGAGGCCGCTTTGGCGCGGAGGGCATGCGCGAGGAGGAAAATGACACAGGCAAAGCCCTTCACAAGGATCCGGACCGCGGACCTGCAGTAGCAGCGGCCGGCGACATTCGCATCGCAGTCTCTTGGTTCGCTCGACTGCGAAGCGATCACCTATATCACTTGGCGGTCTTGTTGATCTCGGTGATGGCGATGTGGGTGAGCTTGTGGTTGGCCGCCTTTTCCTGATCCAGGATCTCGGTTAGCAGTTCGTGCGCTTCGGTCTCGCCAAGCGCCTTGGCCCATTCGCGCAACGTGCCGTACCTCGCGATTTCGTAATGCTCGACGGCCTGGCAACAGCCGATGACAGCGGCGTGCTTCGCGACCGAGCCCTTGGCGTCTTCAATGATGCCTTCAGTTTCCTTGATCAACCCTTCAATCGCATCGCACTTCTCTCCCGCGGCCTTCTTGCCAATCGACTTGAAAACGGCTTGTAGCGTTTTGATTTGGCCCTTGGTCTCGCCCAAATGCTCTTTGAGAGCCGTTTTGAGGTCGGAATTGCTCACGGCTTCGATGACTTTCGGGAGCGCTTTAACGATTGCGTTCTCCGCGTAATAGACGTCTTGTAGGGTGTGTTCGAACGCATCGGCGAGAGTTTTCATCACATTCTCCGGGAAAACTGTGTTTGGGCGAAACACTCAGGTTCCAGCCCGGTTCCATATCGCCTCATCGATAAGACCAGCGGGGGGCCCGCTGTTGCGCCACCTGCAACCTAGTCTGTGGTTGTCCGTTAAAGACTCAGGCTGAAATCCATCTGGGCGATACTCGCCTGGTCACCCGCGGAGGGGTCAGTGTCACCGTTCCTTTTGACGTCGCCCCGTCCGGACGGTGGCCGCATCATCGCCTTGGCGCACGGGCTCCTTGTTGTCTCGCTTATTGTGGTGCTTTTGATCGCGGGTCGGGAGATTCTTGAGCCGCTGGTGATCGCAGCGCTCCTCGCCTTCATTCTATCCCCTCTCATCCGCCGCCTTCGGCAATGGGGGGCTCGGCGCGCGCCATCCGTCGTTCTGGCCGTTCTGTTTGCATTGGGCGTTTTGGGCGCTCTTGGCTCGATCATTGCCCTTCAAATCACCCAGCTTGCCGAAGACCTGCCCACATACGAGACCAACCTGCGCAACAAGATCAGATCACTAGGTTCTGGTAAGCTTACGTCCCGGGCGTTGGAACGGGCGACAGGCACGCTGAAGGACCTGCAGGAGGAGCTCACGAAGGCAGGGCCGGCGTCATCCCCAGCGGAACAAAAACCTGTGCTTGTGGAGGTTCGTCAGCCAGAGCCTCGGGGGCTCGAATCGATCGCCTTGCTGGTGCGTACATTGCTATCACCGCTGACGATGACGGCATTGGTCGTACTTTTTTTGATCTTCATCCTCCTGCAACGAGAAGACATCCGAGACCGTTTTCTGAGACTCGCCGGTACAGCAGACCTGCAGCGCTCCACCGCGGCGCTGGATGACGCGGCTAGCCGTCTCAGCCGGTTCTTTCTCATGCAGACCCTTCTCAATGCTGGGTTCGGGGTCGTCATCTGCATCGGCTTGTGGGTAATCGGCGTCCCCAACGCCATGTTGTGGGGAATCTTCGCCGGCCTAATGCGATTTGTCCCCTTCATCGGCAGCATCATCGCCGCGTTCTTCCCCATCGCGCTCGCCGCGGCCGTTGATCCTGGCTGGACCATGGTGCTGGCCACTGCTGGCCTGTTCCTCGTCGCCGAACCGATCGCCGGACATGTCATAGAACCCCTGCTTTACGGTCAGCACACCGGGCTATCGCCGGTGGCCATCGTCGTCTCGACGCTCTTCTGGACGTTGCTATGGGGCCCCATCGGGTTGCTTCTGGCGACCCCGTTGACGGTTTGCCTTGTGGTCCTCGGCAAGCACATCGAGGCGCTGCAGTTCATCGATGTTTTGCTGGGGGACGAACCGGCACTAGAACCGCATGAACGTTTCTATCAGCGCCTCCTTGCCGGCGATGACACCGAGGCAGCCGATATGGCGGAACGGCAACTCAAGAAACAAAGCCTCTCCTCCTACTATGACGCCGTTGCCATGACCGCGCTTGCATTGGCCCAAACCGATGCCGCGCATGGCAAGCTCTCGCAGGACAAGCAGCTTGAGATTTGCCACACGGTCGAAGAGGTAGTCGAAGATCTTAGCGACCACGAAGACCAGGATCCGGAAGCTGGCGATGAGGCCCCTCCCGGCTCCCCGGCCCTCGCGTCAAAGAGCCTTCACGGCAACGCGCGCCTCGACACTCCCGTCCTGTGCGTTGCCAGCCGCAGCCCACTGGACCAGGCGGCATCGACCATGCTCGCTCAGCTACTCGAAAAGCACGGTCTATCCGCGCGCATACAGCCGTTTACCGACGTTGCATCGGCGCGATCCTTCAAGATCGACGCGCCCGACGCCCCACTCGTTTGCCTCTCGTATTTCGGCAGTGCTGGAAATCCCGCTTATGTGCGCTACCTCATCAGGCGTCTCCGCCGGGTGATGCCGAATGCCCGCTTCCTCGCCGGGTTCTGGATGCTGTTAGGAGATGACAACAAGGCGGAGGATTGGCGTGCTGCCGTCGGCGCCGATCTGGTTGCGACCTCGCTCTCTCAGGCCGTCGACATCTGTGTGAACGAGGCGCACGCGCACCCCGGCCCCGTGATTGCCGTGGGCCAAACCTAGAGGCTCGCCACTATCGCGTGTTGGCAGTCCTGTCGGTGATGGCACTCGTTGCGTAGTCGGGACCAAACGCGTCCGCGCTGTCCACGCCAAGAAGTTCGGCAAGCCTTGAACGCGCGCGGTTGACCCGACTTTTGACCGTTCCCACGGCACACTTTGCTATCACCGCCGCCTCGTCGTACGACATGCCTACAGCGCCAACGAGGACGAGAGCCTCGCGCTGACTTGGAGGAAGAAGCTCGAGCGCCTCTCGCACATCCTGCATGTCGATGTGCCCTTGCTGGGCCGGCGCAACGGACAGGCTCCCAGCCTTCTTGCCGTCGGCGTCCTCGACTTCCTTGCGCCGTTTCCGCATTTCCGTAATGAAGCTGTTTCGCAGGATCGTGAACAGCCATGCCCGCAGATTGGTGCCCTCCTGGAAGCTATCGAGGTGGCTCCATGCCTTGAGCAAGGTCTCCTGCACGAGGTCGTCGGCACGCTCGTGCTGTCCGCAGAGTGAAAATGCGAACGCACGCAGACTGGGCAACAAAGCCACCAAGCGATCCTTGATATCGCTGGCGGGCACTCGCACTTGCCCGTCCTTGACGGCAAGGGCCTCTAGCAGCTCTACCAGACGCTGCGGCAACGGCGTGGGCGCGCCTTCCTGGAACATCTCCCTCAAGATCATTCCGAGGTGGGCTATTGGGTGTTCATTCATCCTGGTTTTCTCGGCACCCACATGTTTGATCAAGGCTCCTGCCTGTGCCGGCCAAGGTTACCATACAAAGTGAAGCCGATATGGCGCCGCGTTGAGCATTTCGTCGAATTGTTTTCGAACCATGTCCGCGTTGGCAGGTTGTGCCTGCTCCGGCCCAAAGGAGTTGCCGATGCCCGTCCACACGGAACCCGCCAATCCGCAGGAGCTCGCCCCAAGACTCAAAAGCAACCGATCATCTCGAGAAGATACCGAAAAGGCCACTGCCAAATTTCGCGACCTAGCCGACCAGCCTCAAGATAGCGCCGGGCGCCCAGCCGATCAGGGCCGCGAAGCCAGCGATAAAGTGCAGGAAGCCGCCGGCGATATGAAAGGCACAGTGGACCAATCCCTGAAGACTCGACCGACGGCGACGCCTGCAGTCGCGGCCGCCTCGGTGTGAGCGGTGATGAAAGCATCGCGGCGGCCGTCGCGGCCATATATGCCCTCGTCGTGCGCAAGCAAAGGTGCGCGAAGCGCGGGAGCGGCTCGGTCTTGGATCACACGTGACGCTCGCCGCGTGCCGCCACGGAGGCATGACGGAACTCGGTGGGCGCCGAGGCGGTCCCTACAGGACCCTTGGGGGCCGATGACATCAAACGCTTAGCCCACGAGCCGTCGTTATTGCGGCGATCCGACGCATAAGGGTTACGCGCGAAGGAACTAACCCACCGGCTATCGCCGGACCCGACCACCTCTGCCACAGGCGCGGTCGCATGACGCAGCTCAGAGCAACCCTGCCAGGTCCGCTGATCCCAGATTATCGCCGCGAGCAGGGCCACGAGCTCGTATCGCGACTTCCATCAGCGCGCACCGCTAGGAAAAACGCGGCCAGTGGCAAGCCTTGCTTGGGAGGTTTGTCGAAGCCCCTTGCCCCTCCCTTTATCGCTCTGGAACCCTCGCCCCGGATACCCAATCAAAATCTTCGGGACGGTCCCTGGGCGTGCGCGGGTCGAGACCGCAAGGGCATGGAAACTCTCCAGGCCCGACCTCTTATGTCGAAAAGTTGCACTCTTAGATTGCGAATCAGTTTAGGGCTCTTGCAGTGGAGGGTTCCGCTAACGATTCGCAAAGTGGATGGCGGCTCCATTGTAGGCGCCCCACTTTATGAATTCGTCCCTTGAAGGAGGACGATGATGGCACGTTGGATCTCAGCGTTTGCATGCGCGATTACCCTGTCTCTCACGTTGCCCCTTGGCAATGCGGCTGAAGCTGACGGCGTTGCCCGCTCTGTTGCTCGCCACATGAGATGTACTGCCCCTGCGATGTTTCTCATGCGAACTTCGACAACATGGGTGTGCAAAGCAAGTCAGAAATGCTGCTTCGATCGGCTTCTTCGCAAAGGCACCTGCGTCGAAGCGTCGGATCGTTGTCTCTGATCTTGCTCCAATAAAGAGCGCCGCCAGAGACCGGTAGACCTACTTTCCATAAAGTCTGGACACTAAGTGACCGACCCTACGGCGGGTCGGTCTTCTTGTTCCGGCTGGGAACGGTCAGCCGGAGCTCGCATTCTCAAGCGCGAGAAGCGCGAGCAGAAAGATTTGCCACTCGGCAGGTTGCCCGTGAGCGCACCCGGATCGCCGACCCTGAATTTCTGGATAGGTTAGGTATTAAACCCTGCGTAAACGTTTAGCGCGCGCCGCCATGCTGGCGTGGCAAAAATGCACGGCGGTTAGCCGAGCGCGGCAATCACGTCGTCGGCTTTGCTCACGGCGGACACGTTCTGCAGGGCGTAGTTGATCGAGGCTCGGTGCCAGTCGGCGTTCATGGTCGAGCAGCAGTCCTCGGGCACGATCATCAAGTAGCCCTTGTCGGCGCCGGTACGGGCGGTGTGCTCGATCGACATATTCGTCCAGGCGCCGGTGACGATGACGATGTCGCGGCGCCCGCTCTTCAGCACCGTCTCGAGCCTGGAGCCTTCCCAGGCGCTCATGCGCATCTTTTCGACCACGTGATCGCCGGGCTTGGCCTCGAGGCCGGCGACCGGCGTTGCGCCCCAGGTGCCCCGCACCATCGCCTTGGATTCCACTAGCCCCTCGAACAGCGGAGCATTCAGCGTGAGGCCGGGCGCGCCCGGTTCCACCACGAACCACACGTGGATCACCATCACCCCGCGCTTGCGGCACGCGTCGGCCAGCCGCATGGCGTTGGCGATCGCGTTCTGCTGCTTGCAGTGCGCCGGCGAGCCCGACGAGGCGAAGGCACCACCCTCCATCACGACGTCGTTTTGCATGTCCTGGATGATGAGGGCGCAGCGGCTCGGATCCAGCCGGCCAAGCGACTTGGACGCAGAGACGGGTTGCGGCGGCGGAGGCGCAGGTGCTGGCGCGGGAGGCGACGGCCGCGGCGTGACCGGCGCCTGATAGCTGGAGCGCGGCGAGGTGTCGCCCGAGCGCGGACGCATGTAGGGCTCGAGCCGCGGCCCCACCTTGGTCTTGACCGAATACACCGAGTGCGTGGCGCACATGAACAGCGTGTGGAAATCCGGCCCACCCCAAGCCAGGTTGGCAACCATCTCGGGCACCCGCACCTTACCGATCAGCTCACCCGATGGCGCATAGACCCACACGCCGCCAGGCGCCGTGCACCAGACATTGCCGCGCGAATCACACTTCATGCCGTCGGGCAGGCCGGGCTCGCGCTCCGAGACGAGGCCGCTGGCGAACACGCGCCCGTTCATCAGCGAGCCGTAGGTGGAGACGTCGAACACACGGATCAAGGTCTGCACCGTGTCGTTGATGTAGAGGCGCTGCTCGTCGGGCGAGAAGCACAGCCCATTCGGCTGGTCGAACATGTAGCGCTCCACCAGCAATTCGGGCGATCCGCCGCCGGACGGCAGCCGATAGACGCCCTGGAAGCCGAGCTCCCGCGGCCGC
>Ga0134122_10003907_pt1 | contig 11084 bp, 6 predicted proteins | sample KB302_FD_96461 | JGI IMG/M metagenome (GOLD analysis project Ga0134122, IMG submission 96461) | Terrestrial soil microbial communities without Nitrogen fertilizer from Kellogg Biological Station, Michigan, USA - KB3-0-2 | ecosystem: Environmental > Terrestrial > Soil > Unclassified ...
CGGCTTCACCACCGAGCCACGGGCGCTCCACTCCTCCCGCTTCGCATCGGACGTGGCGCGGCGCCTGCCGGTGCCCATCTTCCACGTCAACGGCGAGGACCCGGACGCCGTGGCGCGGGTGGCGCAGATGGCAATCGACTACCGCTACGCCTTCAAGAGCGACGTGGTGGTGGACCTGATCGGTTTCCGGCGGCACGGCCACAGCGAGGTGGACGATCCGACGATCACCCAGCCGCTGCTTTACAAGAAGATCCAGGCCCATCCGCCGCTGTGGCGGCTGTTCGCCAAGACCATCGGTCTGGCGGACGAGGAGACGGAGCGGCGGGCCGCGGCGATCCATGCCGAGCTGGACGCCGCTCACAAGGCGGCGGCGGCGATCGAGAAGAAGCCGACGCTGCGCACGCTTCCGGCCTACTGGGACCGCTACCACGGCGGCTGCTGGCTGCCGGACTACGAGGTGAAGACGGGCCTGCCGCCGGAGGAGATCGCGGCGCTGACGGCGCCGCTGACCACGGCCCCGGAGGGTTTCCATGTCCACAAGAAAATCCAGGCCCTCCTGGCGCAGCGGGCGGAGATGGGCCAGGGTAAGCGGCCGCTCGACTTCGGCATGGCGGAGGCGCTCGCCTTCGCCTCGTTGGTCAAGACCGGCAACCCCGTCCGTCTCTCCGGCCAGGACACCCGGCGCGGCACCTTCAACCAGCGCCACTCGGTGCTGATCGACGTCGAGGACGGCACCGAGCACGTGCCGCTCCAGCACGTCGCCGCGGACCAGGCGCGCTTCGAGGTCTACGACTCGATGCTCTCCGAGGCGGCCGTCCTCGGGTTCGAGTACGGTTTCAGCCGCGACTACCCCGAGACGCTGGTCTGCTGGGAGGCGCAGTTCGGCGACTTCGCCAACGGCGCCCAGATCGTCATCGATCAGTTCGTCACCGCCGGCGAGGACAAGTGGGGCCTGCTCTCCGGCGTCGTCCTGCTGCTGCCGCACGGCTACGAGGGCCAAGGGCCGGAGCACTCCAGCGCGCGCCTCGAGCGCTACCTCCAGCTCGCCGCGGAGGACAACGTTCAGGTCTGTCAGCCCTCGACGGCGGCGCAGTACTTCCACCTGCTGCGCCGGCAGGCCCTGAGCCCCTGGCGCAAGCCGCTGATCGTGATGACGCCGAAGAGCATGCTGCGCCACAAGGACTCCGCCTCGACGCTGGAGGATCTGGCCCGCGAACGCTTCCTGAACGTGGTGCCGGACGGCGCGGTGCAAGATGCGCGGCGGGTCGTCCTCTGCACCGGCAAGATCGGCCACGAGCTCAAGCGCGAGCGGGAGAAGCGGCAGGACACCGGGACGGCGGTCGTCTTCCTCGACCAGCTCTACCCGTTCCCGGAGAAGGAGCTCGCCGCCGAGATGGAGCGCCACCCGCAGGCCCGCGACGTGGTCTGGGTGCAGGAGGAACCGGCCAACATGGGGGCGCTGTTCTTCGTCCAGCCGCGGATCGAGCGCATGCTTCGCCGGCCGATCCGCTCCGTCAAGCGCTCGCCGAGCGGCAGCCCGGCGACGGGCTCGGCCAAGGCTCATACCCTGGAGCAGCAGACGCTGCTGGCGCTCGCGTTTCTGATCAAGACGTAGTTGCCGGGGCCTACGTGCCCGCTGCTGGGGGCCTCCGCAGGTTGCATCGACCCCTTGTAACGCCCCTCCGTTTCCATAACTGGAAGGAGGGACGAGAGTGCCGAGACCCGCCGTGAGCCCAGCCCGAACTGACCTGGAAGAGCTAGCCCGGAGACTGGCGACTCTGGACGAAGCGGCCTTCCGGGAATTTGCTTCCCTTTTCGGTCCCCGGTTGCGAGCCCTTTTCATCCGCAGCGGGCTCTCGACAACGGAAGCGGAGGACCTGGCGGTTTCCTGCGTTACGGACATTGCGCTCAAAGCCGGTCAGTACCACCAGGTGCCAGGCGGCAGCTTCGCCGCCTGGGTTTTCACCATCGCGCGCCACGCCCTGGCAAGTTGGTGGCGCAAGAACCGATCCACGGAAGAGCTCCCCGACGACCTGGTGGCGCCCGAGCCAGGGCCCGAAGAGGCTGCCACGGTCTCCGCCATCGTCGCCGCGGTCCGCGAGGCGGTGGCCAAGCTTCCTGAGGCGGATCAGCGCCTGCTGCGCCTCCGCGACTTGGAGAGCCGCGAGCCCTACGCGGAGATCGCTCGCCAAATGAGCCTGCAGATCGAGACTACCCGAGTCCGCCACCTCCGTGCGTTGCAGAAGCTCCGCACCCTCCTCGAAGCCGATCCCCGCATTCAACCGTTGCTGCGCCCAAAGCAGCGCTCTTCAGGAGGTTCGTCCAAATGAGCGAAAGAGATACTTTGACCGCCCTGCCCGGCGGGCTGGCCCCAGCCGACTGGCTCGACGAGGCGCTCCTGATCTATCGCGAGGTCTCCCTCCTCGAGGGTACGGGCCTCGAAACGCAAGGGCTTCAGCCGTCGTCCACTTCGCGATTCCGCGAGGCGGGGGAGGCCGCGTGGATGCTCGCCAGGTTGCGGCACGAGCGACAGCGCTCCGGCTTCGTTCCACTGGCCATCGGCCGCTACCTGCGCGACCTCGCCAAGGCCGCCCGCATTGAACTCGGGCCTGTGCTGGCGGCTTTCGGAATCGGCGACCTGGCATCCCAGGAGCCGGCAGCAATCCGTTGTCTGGCTCGCCTATGCCGGAATCTCGAGATGTCGGTGCGAGAGACCTTCGTCCATCTCGGCCTCGGCCTCGCCGAGCAACTCGGGGTTGAGCCTTCCCTGATGTGGGCGGCCCGTGCACGAGGACCGGCCGTCCACCGTGATTCCTTGGAGGAGAGCGAGCAGGCTCTCCGCAGGTCGCTGGCAAGAGGTGGCGATGCGGCCATCGCCAGCCTCGACGCTCTGGAGACCGAGGTGCTGGCCGCCTTTGAAGGCTGAGTCCGTTCAGAAGAGAAAAAAAGAGGTGTCTATGTCTACCAACAATCGTTCCTACGTGGATCTCTTCGGGAGATTGGCCGGGGGTTGGGTCGAGTCCCATCCCACCGCCGCGCAAGAGCTCCTGCAGGCCTGGCGAGAAGCTTTCCGCACCGAGGCCGAGGTTCGTGAGATCGGCAACGGCTGCATGTATTTCACCACCGACATCGCGGAGATCTTCCTCCGCGGTATGGACGATATTCACTGCTTGGCTCTGTCGAAGCCTGAGGACGAGGCGCGGCGAGCGGTCCAGGAGTTTCGTCGCCGCATCGGAGCTCCAGGCCGTCTGTTGGTGGTTCTCGCTTGCCGCGAAGAGACCTACTGGGCGGTTCGTGGGCTCATCGGCCAGAGTCTCTTCCTGGCGCTTTCACCGGCAGAGATTCTCAGCATTCTGGCGACCTCGCCGGTCCAAACCCTAAAGAGCTTCGTGCGCTGGAAGATCCCGCTGCGGAGCTTGATACCCTACAACTATTTACGGCCGGCGCTGGGCAATCTGTTCTTCGGACGGCACGCAGAGCTTCACCGGCTGATTCAGGAGGAGCAGGTCAGTTGGGCGATCGCAGGGCCGGGGCGAATCGGCAAGACCTCGCTGATCAAAGAGTACCATCGCCGGCTGATCCGGTCCCGCGACCCTCGCGCTCAGCGCTTGGTGGACATCGACTTTCATCCTTGCAGCAATGCGACCTCGGACGGAGTCGCCCGATATTTCGCCATGCATACCGACTCCTCCAGCCGCAGCCACCGGATGACCGCGGACGGCCTCATCGACTTCCTACGCCGCCAGCGGGCGATGTGCGGTGGACCGCTCGAGCTCCTTCTCGACGAAGTGGACGAGGTCTGCCACGGGCTGGCCTTCGATCGCATTGGGGAGGCGGCCAAGCTGGGTCTCTGCCGTTTGATCCTGTGCGGCCGTGCAGAGCTGCTGGACATGATGCTCTCACGTACCGCACCTCTGGCCGGCCGCTTGGATCTGCTGCGTCCCACTCCTCTCGAAGAGGCTGAGGCACGCGATCTGATCCTCCGACCCCTCATGGATCTCGGGATGACCGTGGAAGAACCCCAGCGTCTCATGGAGCGGTTGAGCCAGCTTACCGGACGCCTACCCAATGTGCTGCAGCTCTATGGCAAGATTTTTGCTGAGCACGCGATCGACAACAAGCTGGACCGTATCTCTCCGAACCTGGTGGATAGCCTCGACTGCAACTTCGAGGTCGCCCGGCAGGTCACCAGCCCGCTGACCGAGCTCGACGCCGGCGAGGAGCGCTTCCTGGCGCTGTCGCTGCTCAAGGAGCTCCGGGGCGAGATTACAGTCGCTTCCGCTCAGGCATTGGTCAACCGCTATGGCGTCTCCTTCTCACAGCAGCGGACCTTGGAGTTGTTGAATCGCCTGGTCGTAACCAACGTGCTCTCCTGGCGCCGAGGAAGGTTCAGTGTGGCCAACGAAGCGCTGCGAAACTACGCCGAAATGCTTGGATATCTCGATCAGGGTCTGGAAGAGGCTTGGACGAAGCTGCGTAGCCAACAGATTGACCGAGGAGTCGTCGCTGCATGATGGATATTTTTCACTATCGCCAGATCGGCGAGTCGCTGTTCGCCGACCTCTACAACCGAGTGGAGGCCGGCGACAGCCTCGCCTTGATTACCCACCGGTACGGCGGCGGACGCTACACCATGGATCGACTTTGTGGCCGCCTGCAGGAGAGTGGACTAGGGCCGCTGTTCTTCCTCAACCTGTCGCACCGAGAGCCGGTGAGAAACGAAGCCGAGCTCCGCCTCCTCCTCGAAAGAGAGACAGTCCAGGAAGCCCTCCCCGGAGATCCCCTGCTCGTCTCCGTGGACCGATCGCAAAAGACAGAGAGCAAACCGGTCATCCTTTTGGTGAGCAACATCGACAGCCTTCCCTATGGCCTTACACGGGCTCTGCTGGAAGAGATCCGGACGAGAGTCCAGAGAGCTTCGCTCGTAGCCGTTCTGAGCGGCGAGGACAACTTCAGCGGGCTGGTCCATGGGCCGAATTCCGACTTCGATTGCGTGGAGCGGTTCTTCCTCCAGGGACTGGACGAGGCGGAATTCAGCCGGTTCTTCGATCCGTACCTACGATGGCTGCATCTGAGCTTTGTCGATCACGGCGCGGCCTGCCGACAGCTCTGGGATTGGACCGGTGGAGACCGCCATCTGTTGCGGATGATCCTTTTGGATCTCATGGACCGGTTGATCCGTAGCAGTTCGAAAGGAGCGGAGTCGATTGCAACTGAAGACCTCTACGAGATGCTGGAGTCCATGTACCTGCCGAATGTGTACGGTACGGAGATCCTCGAGCATGCCGTCCGACTGATTGATCACGAACCACAGTGCTGGCACGATCTCCAGGCCTTGATCGACGGTGAGCCCGTCACTACAAGCGGCGAACACTCTCCTCCGGGTCCGCTCGAGCTGGCGGGAGTCGCGGTCCGCCACAAGGCGCCTGTCGATCAGGTTTTCCTTTGGAAGCTCGGATTCTCTTCCATTCTTGTCACCCGATTCATCCAAAGCCATTACCACACTCGCCGCTGGGGAGATCTCTACGCCCGCACGGGGCAGTTGGAACAAGCGTTTGATTTCTACGGCGAGGTTCCCTGGGAGGCCGGCTCTCGTCCCTCCACGGCTGACGACAGGATCGATACCGAGCTCACCGTGAGGAGCCTCGCCGGTCCGCTCAACGCGGCGGTGCTGAACGGCTCGGCGGAGGTCAGAAGGCTTTTTGCCCGCTGCTGTCAATGCGTGCTGGGATACCGTGACGTCGTTTACTGGCGCTATCGGGGCGGAGCCTGGCACCTCAACCCAGAGGAAAGCTGGGTCACGGTGCAGAGGGATGCTTTTCCTGACCCGACGCAGATTCTGCCGGCTGGTAATAGGATCAGCGGGGGGGTTCTGCCGGTGCCTCCGAAATGGGAGAAGTTCCTCTTCGCAGCCGTCTTCCCGGCCCATCGGGAAGATGAACAGAACGGTCTGATGCTTGGCGACTTCACCACGAAAGCTTTAATTTCGCGTCCGCGCAAGCAGTTGACCGGGGACTTCTTTGCGAGCTTTCTCGCCGCGCACTCCCAGGCTATTCAGACAGAAAGCTTCAAGGAGCGTATGTCTATTCGCAACGGGCACAGAGAGGTCATCAACTCTATCTTCGACTCCTTGGGCAGTCGTATTCTTGACGTCAGAAATGCACTTGCCCTGGCGGCACGAGGCCTGCGCAAGAGTGGCTATTGCAGAGTGATGTTCTCTCTCGTCAATCCGGAGGGAGACCGCATCAAGGGAGAGCTCGACGATTCCGAGGACCTGCGGGTCAATATCGCTGAGATGACAGACTGGCCCTTGTCCGATCCGAGAGCAGATTTGCAACCGTACGTCATTTTCACCCGCGAACCCAAAGTGGTCGAAAATCCCTCGCGCGAGCCGCTGGCCAATCCGAAGGTGCTCCAAGCGACCCGGATGAAACCCTTTGTTATCGTCCCCTTGCTAAGTCCTACGCGTGAGGCAATCGGCACCGTTCACATCGAACGCACGGATGGAGCGGTTCCCTCCGGCACCGAGGTAGAGGATCTACTCAGGTTCGGTCGCCAGCTCGCTATTGCGATCGAACAGAGCGAGCGCGTGAATCTGCTGCAGTCGGCGCTCAACCGGATGCCTGAGCCGGTTCTTATAACTGATCGTAGCCGGCGGTTGCGCTATGCGAACGAGCCGGCCGCAGAGCTCTTCGATTTGGCCGCAGATTGGCGCGGACGGAGTAATGCTGAAGAGCTTCTCACGGAAACACTCAGCCAACCGATCGATGAACAGCTCAATCGTTCACTCAGAGACGGTGTTCGGCAGTTGCGACACGTCCATGAGATCCTGGGTAGGGAGTACCACGGAGCAGCGCTGTCCGACGCCATCGAGGACTGGCGGGACCGGACGGTTGGCGCGATGCTCCACATCGAAGACCTAAATTATCTCTATCGTATCCTCTCGGCCATCCAAGTTATCGCGGAGGCTAATGATACAGACTCGGCTATGCGGTCAATGCTAAAGGCTGCAGGTCTTCTGGGCCACGAGCGCGGCAGGCTGTTCCTTGTCAAAAAGGAGGATCCCGATGCACTTGTGGGACAGCTAGCGCTGGAGCGGAGCTGCGAGATTCAGGAGGCGAGGCGAGTCGTGCTGCCGCGCCGAGGCGAGCCTGAGTCTCGGACTTGGCTTTGCATCGAAGGCCGTGAGCCGTTGGTCTTCTGTTGGAATGAGCAACGAGAAGATGCTGAAGTCATCGTTACTCCTGCCGGCCTTTATGCTATCAACGCCAATCCGCCGAAGTGCCCAAACGAAATCCATAAGGCGCCCGGGAACTTCTGGATCGATTTTCCTCTAATCACTAAAACTGCTGTACTCGGCAAACTCAGCCTGAGTTGCGATGAGAATCTCCAGCCAGAGCAGTTCGAGCTGATCAAGATGCTTGCGGCGATGGCTTCGGGTCTGTTCGACGCATTCCTGCGTCGTGACCAGATGCACGACCAGATGGTTGCGGACAGCGAGAACCGCGCCCTCTGGGCTGCCGCGGAAGAGACTATGGCCTTTGCGGCTCACAACATCGCTACCCGCCTGGCTTCTCTCGCCGTGCTGCTCGCTCGTTATCGCCGGCGGGAGCATCTGGCTCCCGATCTCAAGAAGCTGAACGACGAATTCGGCGACCTTTATACGGAGGTCATGCAGACGATTTCCCGCATCAAGGAGAGGCTGTCTTTTGTCAAGCCGGATCGCCGGCGCATCGATATCGCGGCGAAGATTCGCGGAGTGCTCGGTTCCGCCCTGCCGGCGGAGAGCTGGAGCTTCCATGCGAGCACGAGCCCCTTGGAGGCCGATTGCGACAGCCACCTCTTGGGCAATGCTCTGCTTGAAATGATCGAGAATTCCCGCGATCTCATACCGGCAAGCAAGAGCCTGCACATCGAGGTCGAACTCGCAAGCCAACAGCTATTGACTGGCGAATGGATACAGATTATCTATCGGGACAACGGGCCTGGAATCCCTCAGGATTTGAAGGGTGAAATTTTCAAGCCCTTTTTCACCCGCCGCCCTGGCCGCAAGACGGGCATTGGGTTGGGCCTGACATTTGTCAGGCATGTCGTCGATGCACATGCCGGCGCCATTAGCGAGATGGGTGAACCGGGAGAAGGAGCTAGATTTTTTATTGGGTTTCCTCGTTTCCTGGAAGATAAATCCAAGGAGGCCGACCATGTGCCAGTTTAAGTTTCTGATCGTTGAAGACGAACTTTCGACCCTCAAACAATTGGAGGGCCTGATTCGCGAAGACTTTCCGGAGAGCATGATCGACATCGCCGCGACCGCTGTTGACGGTAGGGAGTTTCTCAGGTGCGCGAGCTCTGAAGGGCGGCCCTACGACGCATTGATCCTGGATTTCAGGTTGCCCCAGGAGATGGGCGACGAGGCCAAGGTGGACACTTCGCTTTCACGGGAAGCTCGGCGGTCGGGCCATCCTATGCTGGTAGCGCAGATCACCTCCTATGCGAACGACCAGGTGATCGAAGAGCATCTCCAGAAGACGCAGATCGAGCAGCCGAACCCCAACTGCTTTCTTGTCGACAAGAGGATGCATGATTGGTCGGTGCGGCTCGTCGGTAAGTTGAGGACGTTCCTTTACGGCAGGCACATTTTGCGTGAGGTGGACGAGCTTTTCGGGGACGGGGCTGGGTTCCGCGCCTGGGGCCGTGGCCGGAATCCCAGCTCGGGAGGCCTTCCCGGCGGCATGACGCACCGGCTGGCGACTCTCTGCCGCATCGCCGAAGCCCACTGGAACGATCTTGAAGTGGACGTGAAACAGAGAATCCGTGATATCCTTGAGGTAGACGAAAGCGAAAGCTCCACGAAGCCGAAGGTCGGCCTCCTCCTGGAAGATCCATGGATAGAGAGAAATTTGTCAAATCCATCCGACGGCTCTCCATAACGCTAGAATCCGAGCACTTCATCCTCCGCTACGGCCTTCGCAACCCTCGAGAAGGAAAAGGGTTGGGGCCGGATGGCGTTGCCAACTCTGTGCTTGTCCGGAGCTACCGGAATTCCCTCGAGACTCTCTACCAGACGATGACTCGGCCACCGTGGAACCGCCAAGCGCCTGAAGTGGGTACCTACGGCAAGACGATCGTTTACATATGCGACATTGACTATCCGTTCACTGGCCAGTTTAGAGCCGAAGACGCTCCCTTCATTGCCTTACCGAGCCGGAGTCGAGAGCCGACGAATGAGGCGGCCTTACGCCGTGCGGCGGCGGAGGCCATCCACGAGGCGGTGCACGTATTTAATTATTCAAAGCGCCCTTTCGCTGAAGCTTTTTCCGCGAAATGGCAATGGTTTGACGAGGCTCTCGCCATCTACCTGGAGAGCTATGTGCTGCCCGGTAATCACGACTACTTTCGCTATATGGCAAACTGGGTGGACTGGCTTGGAATACCAATGAATGATTGGGCTGTGGAGTACCAAGCGTGTTTTTTTGTCCAATATTTAGGGCCCGAATTGGCGAATCAGGTCTGGATGGAATCCGAAGAACACGAGACGCCGCTTCAAGCTTTGCAAAGATTGGCGCCAGCAAAGCGCGGCCTGGAATTTGCCCACCCGGACAAGCAGGACCTCTTCGCCTCGGGATATTCAATGGATTGTTACTTCCTCCGAGATCATGCAAGTGTCTGTTTTTCTCCGGAATTATGTAGCAGGTTCGGTGATCGTGCCGTGGTTGCGAGCGGCTCGATATCTCGAGACGCTCCAGCGTTGATCTTCGAAGGGAAGCTTGCTCACCTAGCGTGCAACTACTTCCGCGTCTACCCTCATCGTGGAGTAGATCGCCTTCGAATCGTCATGCGCCCGGGAGCGGGTTCCCAGACGAAGCTCAAAGCCGAAGTCGCCATCGCCTACCCGGACTTCCACCGCGGCAAGGTAACCACGTTGCTCGCTGGACCCGCTGCCCACTCTGACGGCAGCCGGTCAGCCGAGATCGACGATCTGCCGAGCCATGATCTGAATCACGTTGTCATTGTAGTCACCAACTGCCATCTCGAAGACGCAACGGGGACTTACCTCAGCGAGAGCTTCCAGATCGAAGTCACGGCACATTGAGTGTACGACGTGCGAGCCAGCCGCTACGAGCTACTATCGCGCAGCGCCTCCATCAACCGCTGCGGCATGCCGTCGAACGAGCCGGAGGACATGGTCACCAGCACGCTCCCCTCGCCGGCCTCTGCCAGCGCGCGCTGAAGCACCTCACCGTTGTCGGCGCAGACGTCGGCAGGTACACCTGCGGCGCTGATCTCATCGGCCAGAGCGCCGAGGTCCAGGCGGTCCTCCGGCGCCAGCCGGCCGTTGTGGAAGCTGGGGGCGAAGAGCACGCGGTCGGCCCCTGCGAAGGCCTGCCGGTAGGGCTCGAAGAAGAAGCGGCGGCCGGCGGTCAGGCTGCGCGGCTCGAACAGCGCCACCACGCGGCGGCCGGGATAGCGCTGGCGCAGGGCGGTCAGCGTCTTCTCCACCGCCGTCGGATGATGGGCGAAATCGTCGACCACGGTCACACCTCGCGCCGTGCCGAGCTCCTCCAGCCGCCGCCTGACGCCGTGGAAACGCGCCAGGGCAGCGGCGACCTCCGCCGCCGGCAGGCCGTCGTGCCGGGCCGCCGCCCAGACCGCCAAGGCATTGGAGACATTGTGGTCGCCGGCGAGCGGCAAGGAGATCTCCACCTCCCCGGCCTCGGCGTCGTGGACAAGGAAGCGGCTCTCCTCGGGCAGAGCCTCGACGTCTCCGAGCGGGCGCAGGTCGTTGCCCTCTTCCAGACCGTAGAAGAGGGTGCGGCAGCGCGCCCGCGCCGCCAGCTCGCGCACCTTCGGGCTGTCACCGCAGGCGATGAGCAAGCCGTCCTCCGGCAGCAGCGCGAGCAGCCGCGAGTAGGCATCCCAGAGCGCCTCCGGGCTGGCGTAGAGATCGGCGTGGTCGTACTCGACGCTGGTCAGCAGCAGCGTCTGGGGCTGGTAGTGGAGGAACTTGGGTCCGCGGTCGAAGTAGGCGGCGTTGTACTCGTCGCCTTCGATGATGAAGCGGTCGCCTTCGCCGTCGTGGAAGC
>Ga0134122_10003910_pt1 | contig 11079 bp, 11 predicted proteins | sample KB302_FD_96461 | JGI IMG/M metagenome (GOLD analysis project Ga0134122, IMG submission 96461) | Terrestrial soil microbial communities without Nitrogen fertilizer from Kellogg Biological Station, Michigan, USA - KB3-0-2 | ecosystem: Environmental > Terrestrial > Soil > Unclassified ...
CGCTACCGCCTGCGCGAGGCTTTCTTTCAGACGCTCTGGATACGGCGGCGCCCCTGGTCCCGGCTCGATTTGCACGCGCGGGTTCTACCCCTCGGGGACCAAGGTGGAAACCTGCCCCGGCGCCGAAACGTACAGAAGGCGCTTGCACTTCGGGCACTCGTGCAGGCGGTGCGCCGCCGTCACGTCGGCGCGCTGGAAGCCCTCGGCGGCGTCGGGCGCCTGGACGAGCCAGAACACCTGGGACGATGTCCCGGCGCGGCCGATCGAGAAGGTGGTCCCGCAGCGGCACTGCAGATCGGTGGTCATGGAGGCAAGATTGGCGCTCACCGGGCGTTCGGCCACCGGGGCAGGCGTATGATGAAGCCCGCGATGCGCGCGTACGATCTGATCCGGAAGAAGCGCGACGGCGGCGCGCTCAGCCCCGAGGAGCTGCGCTTCATGGTTCGCGGCGCGACCACCGGCGAGGTCGCGGACGAGCAGCTCGCGGCCTTCCTGATGGCGGTGTTCTTCCGCGGGATGGACCTGCGGACCGAGCTGCCGCACTGGCTGGAGGCGATGCTTCGCTCGGGGGACGTCCTCGACCTCTCACGGATCGCGGGCCGGAAGGTGGACAAGCACTCCACGGGCGGAGTGGGCGACAAGATCTCCCTGCCGCTGGCGCCGCTGGTGGCGGTTTGCGGCGTGCGCGTCCCGATGGTGTCGGGCCGCGGTCTCGGCCACACCGGCGGTACGCTCGACAAGCTGGAGAGCATTCCCGGCTTTCGCGTCGATCTCCCGACCTCGAGATTTGTCGAGCTGGTGGACCGCTTGGGGCTCTGTCTGATCGGGCAGACCGCGGAGATCGCGCCCGCCGACCGCAAGCTGTACGCGCTCCGCGACGCGACGGCGACGGTGGAGTCGGTGCCGCTGATCGCCTCCAGCATCCTGAGCAAGAAGCTGGCGGAAGGGATCGATGCGCTGGTGCTGGACGTGAAGGTGGGACGTGGCGCCTTCATGAAGACGCTGGACGACGCGCGGCTGCTCGCGCGGACCATGGTGGATCTGTGCAAGAGCGTCGGCCGCGATTGCCTGGCGCTGTTGACGCGGATGGACGCACCGCTCGGGCGGGCGGTCGGAAACGCCGTGGAGGTGGCGGAGTCCATCGAGGTGCTTTCCGGCGGCGGACCCGCGGACGTGCGCGAGCTGACGGTGCTGCTCGGCGCCGAGATGCTGCTCCTGGGCGGCGTGAGCGGCGGCCGGGAGCGGCTGGAGAAGGCGCTCGGGGATGGCAGCGCGCGGCGGCGATTCGCCGAGCTGATCGAAGCACAGGGCGGAGATGCGCGCGTCGTCGATGATCCAGGGCGCCTGCCGCAGCCGCGGCATCGCAAGGAGGTGCTCGCTCGCAGAGCCGGCGTGGTGACGGCGCTCGATGCGGAGCTGGTGGGGCTGGCCGCCGTCGATCTCGGAGCGGGCAGGGCGCGCAAGGAGGATCCGGTGGACCCCGCGGCGGGATTGCTGCTGCGCAGGCGCGTGGGCGAGTCCGTTCGCGCCGGTGACGCCTTGGCGGAGCTCCATGCGGCGACGGAATCGCGGCTGGAGGCCGGCGAGGCGCGGTTTTCCGCCGCGGTGACCATCGGCGACGCCGCGCCGCCCGGGCAGCCGCTGGTCCTCGAACGCATCGCGTAGCAGACTGCGGCCGATGCGGATCCTCTACGGCGTGGTCGGGGAGGGGATGGGTCACGCCATCCGCTCCCGCGTCATTCTCGACGAGCTGGTGCAGCGCCACGAGGTGCAGGTGGTGGTCTCGGGCCGCGCCCACGACTACCTGGCGAAGCGGGCGAACGATCACCTCCACGTGAAGAAGATCTGGGGCTTCACCATCGTCACCGAGGACAACGAGGTCCGGAACTTCCGCACGCTGCTGCAGAACGTGAAGGGCGCGCTCACGGGAGGCTGGCCGCAGAACATCCGGACGTACTTCGAGATCGCCGACAGCTTCCGCCCGGACGTCGTGATCAGCGACTTCGAGAGCTGGAGCTACCTGTACGGCGTGAACCATGGCCTGCCGGTGGTGTCGGTGGACAACATGCAGATCGTCAACCGCTGCCGTCACGACCGCGACGTGATCGCCGGGCACGAGGCGTCGTTCCAGATCGCGAAGGGGATCATCAAGGCGAAGGTCCCCGGCGCGTACCACTACCTGATCACGACCTTCTTCCGGCCACCCATCCGCAAGACGCGGACTTCGCTGCATCCGCCGGTGCTGCGCCCGGAGATCCTCGCCGCGAAGCGCGAGCGAGGCTCCCACCTGCTCGTGTACCAGACGTACACCACCAACGAGGAGCTGCCGCGCCTGCTGGCGGACACCGGAGTCGAGTGCCGCATCTATGGACTCCGCCGCGACCTGCGCGAGCCCGAGCGGACCGGCAACCTCGTCTACAAGCCCTTCAGCGAGGACGGCTTCATCGAGGACTTGCGGACCGCCCGCGCCGTCGTCGCCAGCGGCGGCTTCACCCTCATGGGCGAGGCGGTGTACCTGCACAAGCCGATGCTGGCCGAACCGGTGGCCCGCCAATTCGAGCAGATCCTGAACGCGCGGTATCTGCAGAAGGAAGGCTACGGCCTTTGCGCCGACCAGGTCACGGCCTCGACGCTGCAGGAGTTCCTCTCGCGGGTGCCCGAGTTCGAGGCCAATCTCGCGCGGTACTCGCAGGACGGGAATCGGGATCTGCTGGCGAAGCTCGACTCCGTGCTCGACCTGGCGTCGCGGGGGGTGGCAACGGAGGCGGAGTGAGCCCCGGCCGATGTCTCCGGTCGCGCGGGTGCCAGCAAAAGGCGGCACGCACCCAAGCCGCCCGGTCGAGCGATGTCCGCTCAATCAAGTGACGCTGCGATTGGGCGGGCGAGCGCCGGATCGATGTCCGCCCATTTCAATGACGGGGCAGCGGGAGGATGTCGAATCAAGCCCGCGCGTGTACCAGTCAACGAACACGGATCGCGCCTCGCGCCGCCCCGCGCGGGGGCCGAGTTTGTCCGCCCCATTCAAGATGCGCCCAGCGCTGCGGATGTCCGCCCCCAATCATCTTGATTGAGCGGACATCGCTTCGCCCCGGGCCGGCCGTCCCCCCCGCCGCTCCGCCGTCGCCCGCCGGGAGGTCCGCGCCCCGCTGCGCCTACTGCGCCTCGGTCGCGATGGCCAGCCGCTGAATCCCGACCAGCTTCGCCACTTCCATCACCTCGACGACCCTGCCGTGCGACACGCCCGTGTCCGCCTGGATGATCACCTGCGCATCCGGCGCCTCGTGCAGCAGCCGGGTGAACCGCTCCTTCAGCGCCCCGAGGTCGATCGCCTTCCCCTCGGTCACCACCGTCCCATCCTTCAGCACCGCCACCGGAAAGTCCCGCGGCTGCGCCTGCAGCTCCTTCGCGGCCCCCTTCGGCAGATCCACCCGCACACCCGTCCCGCCGCCCTGCGCCTGCTCGACCACGATGCTGCTGCCGACCATGAAGATGATCAGCAGCACCAGGAAGATGTCCGTCAGCGGGGTGATGTTGATTTCGCTGAAGACCGACGGCCCGTACTCGTCGTCGTCCTGGTGATGCGTACGGCTGGGTCCGGACATCGCCATCAGGCGTGTCCTTGCGCGATGGCGGCGCGCGCCTCGGGCTGCGGCGACGGCGCGCTCCGCGGCGCCTGAATCGCCGCGGAGATCTCGCTGGCGTGGTCGATCACCACCTCGGTCAGCTCGTCCGCGCGCAGCGTCAGGTCGAAGGCCTCGCGGGAGATTCGCGCCTGGAAGACGTTGAAGAGGATCACCGCCTCGACCGCGACCGCGATGCCGCCGGCGGTCGTGATCAGCGCCTCGGAGATGGCCGGCGCCACGACCGCGAATCCGCTCTGACCGGTCATTCCGATCTGGCGGAACGATCCGAGGATGCCCACCACGGTGCCGAACAGGCCGACGAACGGCATCACCGCGCCCAGGGTTCCGAGCACCCAGAGCGGGGCGCGCAGCGCCTGGACCACCTCGCGGCGGGCCCGATCGACCGCGTCCGCCACCCGATCCTGCCGGTTCGCCCGGTCGAACGCCGCGCGGTACAGCGCCGCGGTGGCGACGTGCGACCGGTCGCTCTCATGCAGGGCGATGGCGGGGTCTCCCCGCAGCAGCGCGCGGACGATCTGCTCGTGCAGCTCGCGCGCCTTGGCCGAAAAGCCGCGCAAAAACAGCCACCGCTCGATTCCGATCACCACCGCCGCGATGGACCCGGCGAGGATGATCAGCTTGGTGGCGACCATCACCCCGCCACCGGACTTCAGGATCTCCAGCAACTCGTGCATGGGACGTGTTTAACACGCGGAATGTCGGACGCCTTCCGGCGGGCGTGGTAGAGCACCGCCGATGCCTTCCTGGACCGAGCGGGCCCTCGACTGCGCCAGGGTCGCACGGCAGGCTCTTCGCCTCCCCCAAGGGGAATCCGCGGTGGCGGTCATCCTCGGGTCGGGGCTGGGCGCGTTCGCGGATCAGCTGGCCGGCAACCGGGCGGTTCCGTTCACGGATTTGCCCGGCTTTCCCAAGCCAACCGTACCCGGCCATAAGGGCCGCCTGGTGTACGGAATGCTCGCACAGACGCCGGTGTTGGCGCTGCAAGGCCGGATTCATGGGTACGAAGGGCACGACGCTGCCATGGTCGCGTTTCCGGCGCGCGTCCTCGGCGTGCTCGGGGCGCGCGCGCTGGTCGTCACCAACGCCGCCGGCGCCTGCAATCCCTCGCTCGCTCCCGGCGACTTGATGCGCATCACCGATCACATCAATTTCAGCGGCCGCAATCCGCTGACCGGCGCCAACGAGGATCGTCTCGGCCCCCGCTTTCCGGATCTCACGCACGCCTGGGACGCCCGTCTCGCCCAGGCGCTGGAAGAGTCTGCGCGCGCCCTCGGGCAGACGCTGCGCGCGGGCGTCTACATCCAGATGGCCGGACCGAGCTACGAGACCCCGGCGGAGGTGCGCATGGCGCGCGCTTTCGGCGCCGACGCGGTCGGGATGAGCACGGTGCCCGAGGTGATCGCCGCCGCCCACATGGGCGTCCCGGTCGCCGGCATTTCCTGCATCACCAACCTGGCGGCCGGCATCTCCCAACATCCGCTTACGCACGAGGAGGTCGTCGAGGTGGCCAAAGCGGTGGAAGGGAAGTTCATCGATCTGCTGCGCGCGTTCATCCCGCGCGCCTTCGCCGCGGTGCCGGCGCGGACGGCCCTGGAATGAGAGCGCCCCGGCGTCGCGCCCCAGCGCCCTCCCGCGCGGCGGCCGCCATGACCGCATTGCTCGAAGCCGCCGCCCGCGCCCGCGCCAACGCGTACGCGCCATACTCCGGCTTCCAGGTCGGTGCCGCCGTCCTCGCCGGCGGAAAGATCTTCGCCGCCGCCAACGTGGAGAACAGCGCCTATCCGCTCTCGGTCTGCGCCGAGCGCAATGCCGTGGCCATGGCAGTCGCCGCCGGTCGCCGGCGCATCGACGCCGTCGCCGTCGCCGGTGGCGATCGCAGGCCGGCCGCTCCTTGCGGAGGCTGCCGCCAGGTGCTCGCGGAGTTCGCCGCCCCCGACGTCCCGGTCGTCTATGCCAGCGAGCGCGGCCGCATCGTCACCACCGTCGGCGCGCTCCTGCCCGGCGCCTTCGGTCCCGCCGACCTCGGCCGGCCCGAAAAGGCCCGGCCGGCGCGAAAGCGGCGGTCGCGATGACTTCCCCGGGGCGCGTCCATGAAAGCCTCGACGCGGCCGCCGGGCGCCTGCAGGGCGGCGCCATGGCCATCGGGAACTTCGACGGCGTCCACCTCGGGCACCAGGCGCTCTTCGCCGCCGTCCGCCGCGACGCGCACGGGCCTGCCGCCGCGCTCACCTTCGAGCCGCATCCCGCGCGCCTGCTCGCGCCGCAATATGCGCCGCCGCTGATCTGCGCGCGACCCCGCAAGCGCGAGCTGATCGCCGCCTGCGGGATCTCCGACCTGATCGAGCAGCCGTTCGACAAGGACTTCGCCTCCACGCTGCCGGAGCGTTTCGTCGAGAAGATCGCCGCCACCGGGATCGCCGAGGTGGTGGTGGGCCATGACTTCACCTACGGCAAGGCGCGCGCCGGAACCGTCGCCACCTTGCGCGAGTCGCTGGCGCGCCGCGGCCTTCGCCTGCACGAGGTCGCGCCGGTGACCGTGAACGGCCTCGTCTGCTCCAGCACCAAGGTGCGCGAGTTCGTCCTCGAGGGACGCGTGGACGCGGCGGAGATGATCCTCGGCCGCCCCTTCGATCTCGACGGCGAGGTCGTGCAAGGCGCCGGTCGCGGCCGCAAGCTGGGCTGGCCCACCGCCAACATCCGCACCACCAACGAGCTCTTGCCGGCCGTCGGCGTCTACGCCGTCCGCGCGCGGCTCTTGCCGGGCGGCGCGGCCATCGGCGGCGCCGCGAACCTTGGGCTCAATCCCACCTTTCGCCCGCAGGTCGCACTGGCCGGCGCGGCCGGCCAGCCGCCGCTTTCGCTTGAAGTGCACCTGCTCGATTTCAGTGAGGACATCTACGGCAAGCGCATGCGCGTGGAGTTCATCCGCCGCCTGCGCGAGGAGCGACGCTTCCCCAACGTCGAATCGCTCAAGGCCCAGATTACGCAGGACGTCATGCAGGCCCGCGAGCTGCTTTCGGTGTAGCACCGCGGAGCACCTCGCACTCCAAAAACCCCCAAGAAGTCCGGCACCTTTCTCGCCATGCAAGCAAGGGCTCGCCTATACTCGGGCCCTCTACCAGAGGGGTGAAAAGGCATGGCTGGACGTCTCGGCGAGCTCCTGGTCCGCGAAAACCTCATCTCTCTCCAGCAGCTCCAGAAAGCGCAGGATGAGCAGAAGAAGGCTGGCGGCCGGATCGGCTACCACCTCACCAAGCTGGGGTTCATCGAGGAATCCGAGCTCACCAACTTCCTCTCCAAGCAATACGGGGTTCCTTCGATCAACCTGAAGGAATTCGACATCGACAACGAGGTGGTGAAGCTCGTCCCCAAGGAAGTGGCGGAGAAGCACCAGTGCATCCCGGTCAACCGCGCCGGCGCCTCGCTGATCCTGGCGATGAGCGACCCCTCGAACATCTACGCCATCGACGACATCAAGTTCCTCACCGGCTACAACATCGAGGTCGTCGTCGCCAGCGAGCAGGCCATCAAGGAAGCGCTGGAGAAGTACTACGCGGAGAAGGGCCCCTCGTACGACGAGGTGATGGAAGGGTTCGACGAGAACGAGATCGCCGTCGAGCACGACGAAGGCGGCGTCGCCGACATCAACGACCTGGAGAAGAGCGCGGCCGACGCGCCGGTCGTCAAGCTCGTCAACCTGATCCTGCTCGACGCCATCAAGAAGGGCGCCTCCGACATCCACGTCGAGCCCTACGAGAAGGACTTCCGCGTCCGCTACCGCGTGGACGGCGTGCTCTACGAAGTGATGAAGCCGCCCATCAAGCTCAAGCTGGCGATCATCTCCCGCCTGAAGATCATGGCGGAGCTGGACATCGCCGAGCGCCGCCTGCCGCAGGACGGCCGCATCAAGCTCAAGCTGGGCAAGGGACGCGAGATGGACTTCCGCGTCTCCGTCTGCCCGACGCTCTTCGGCGAGAAGGTGGTGCTCCGCCTCCTCGACAAGTCGAACCTGCAGCTGGACATGACCAAGCTCGGCTTCGATCCGGAGCCGCTCAAGGCCTTCAAGGACAACATCGACCGGCCTTACGGGATGGTGCTGGTCACCGGGCCCACCGGTTCCGGCAAGACCACCACGCTCTACTCGGCGCTCTCCGAGCTGAACAAGACCACGGACAACATCAGCACCGCGGAAGACCCGGTGGAGTTCAACTTCTCCGGCATCAACCAGGTGCAGATGCACGAGGACATCGGCCTCAACTTCGCCGCCGCCCTCCGCAGCTTCCTCCGCCAGGACCCGGACATCATCATGGTGGGCGAGATCCGCGACTTCGAAACCGCGGAAATCGGCATCAAGGCCGCGCTCACCGGCCACCTGGTGCTCTCCACCCTGCACACCAACGACGCGCCCGGCACCATCTCCCGTCTGCTCAACATGGGCATCGAGCCCTTCCTGGTGACCAGCGCGGTGAACCTGATCCTGGCGCAGCGCCTCGCGCGCAAGCTCTGCCAGGAGTGCAAGAAGCCGGTCGACGTCCCCGAGCAGGCCTTGCTGGACATCGGCGTCGCTGCCGACGAGGCCGGCACCTTCCAGGTCTTCGAGCCAGGCGGCTGCCGGACCTGCAACGACCGCGGCTACAAGGGGCGCGTCGCGCTCTACGAGGTGATGCCGCTCTGGGACAGCCTGAAGGAGCTGGTGATCAACGGCGCCTCCACCGCCGAGCTGAAGGCGGAGGCGATCCGGCTCGGCATGCAGACGCTGCGCATGGCCGCCATCGCCAAGCTGAAGGCGGGCATGACCAGCATCGAGGAAGTGGTGGGCAACACGGCGCCGGACACGATGCGGTAACCGAGGGAACCGACACTTGCCCAACCTGCATCAGCTACTCAAGGCGATGGTGGAGAAGGGGGCCTCCGACCTCCACATCACCACCGGCTCGCCTCCGCAGCTGCGCATCGACGGCTCGCTGGTGCCGCTGAAGACGCCGCCGCTCACGCCGGTGGAGACCAAGCAGCTCTGCTACTCCATCCTCGCCGACGCGCAGAAGCACAAGTTCGAGGAGGAGAACGAGCTCGACCTCAGCTTCGGCGTCAAGGGCCTCTCCCGCTTCCGCGCCAACATCTTCATGCAGCGCGGGGCGGTGGCGGCGGCCTTCCGTACCATCCCCTTCAAGATCCTCACCTTCCAGGAGCTGGGGCTGCCGCCCATCATCTCCGAGCTGGCGAAGAAGCCGCGCGGACTGGTGCTGGTGACCGGCCCGACCGGCTCCGGCAAGAGCACCACGCTGGCGTCGATCATCGACAAGATCAACACCGAGCGGCACGAGCACATCGTCACCATCGAGGACCCGATCGAGTACCTGCACCCGCACAAGAACTGCGTGGTGAACCAGCGCGAGGTCGGCGCCGATACGCACAGCTTCAAGAAGGCGCTCAAGTACATCCTGCGCCAGGACCCGGACGTGGTGCTGGTGGGCGAAATGCGCGACCTCGAGACCATCGAGGCTGCGCTGGTGATCTCCGAGACCGGCCACCTCGCCTTCGGGACGCTGCACACCAACTCCTGCGTGCAGACCATCAACCGCATCCTCGATGTCTTCCCGCCCTACCAGCAGCCGCAGATCCGCGCCCAGCTCTCCTTCGTGCTGGAAGGCGTGGTGACGCAGAACCTGATCGCGAAAGCCAGCGGTCCGGGGCGGGTGCTCGCCATCGAGGTGATGGTGCCGAACCCCGCCATCCGGAACCTGATCCGAGAGGACAAGGTGCACCAGATCTACTCGCAGATGCAGGTCGGCCAGTCGAAGTTCGGCATGCAGACCTTCAACCAGTCGCTCGCGTCGCTGGTCCAGCGCGGGATGATCACCCTGGAGGAGGGACTCGGCCGCAGCTCCGATGCAGAAGAGCTGCGCACCATTCTCGCCTCGGGCGTGAAACCGGGCGTGAACCGTCCCGTCCAGGCCCGGTAACGAGGAGAGGAAATGGCCACCGCACCCGCAGCAGCAGCGACCAAGACCGCTCCCAAGGCGCAAGCCGCGCCCAAGCTTCCCATCTGGGTCTGGGAAGGCAAGACCAAGTCCGGCGAGGTGAAGAAGGGCGAGGTCGAGGCTACCGACGAGGCAGCCGTCCAGCAGCGCCTGCGGGCGATGGCGCTGACGAACGTCAAGATCAAGAAGAAGCCGATCTCGATCAACCTGCCCAAGATTCCCGGATTCGGCGGCATCGGGCAGAAGGACCTCGTCATCTTCACCCGGCAGTTCGCGACGATGATCGACGCCGGCCTTCCGCTGGTGCAGTGCCTCGACATCCTCTCCGGCCAGCTCGACAACATGGCCTTCCGCGAGGTGCTCACCAAGGTGAAGTCGAAGGTGGAGGCCGGCTCGACGCTGGCCGACGCGCTCGGCGACCACCCGAAGGTCTTCGACACCCTCTACGTCCAGCTGGTCGCCGCCGGCGAAATCGGCGGTATCCTCGACACCATCCTCAACCGCCTCGCGGCGTACATCGAGAAGAACGAGAAGCTGAAGGCCAAGGTGAAGGGCGCGATGGTCTACCCGAGCGTCGTGCTCGTCGTGGCCGTCGGCGTCACCGTGGTGCTGCTGCTCTTCGTCACCCCGACCTTCGAGAAGATGTTCAAGGACTTCGGCGGCGCGATGCCCACGCCCACGCAGATCGTCATCGACCTCTCGAAGTGGCTGCAGCACTACATCGGGTACCTGGTCGCCTTCATCATCGCCGCGGTGATCGGGTTCCGCGCCTGGGTGAGCTGGCCGAAGGGCCGCGTGCAGTGGGACTCGTTCGTGATCCGCACGCCGATCTTCGGACCGCTGGTGCGCAAGGTGGCGGTGGCGCGCTTCACCCGCACGCTGGGCACGATGATCAGCTCCGGCGTGCCCATCCTCGACGCGCTGGAAGTGGTGGCGAAGACGGCTGGAAATGCCGTCGTGGAAAAGGCCATCCGGTATACCAAAGAGAAGATCTCCGAGGGCAAGACCATCGTCCAGCCGCTGGGCGAGACCAAGGTGTTCCCGCCCATGGTGGTGCAGATGATCGGCGTCGGCGAGGCGACCGGCGCCATGGATCAGATGCTCACCAAGATCGCCGACTTCTACGACGACGAGGTCGACGCGGCGGTGGCGGCGCTCACCAGCCTGATCGAGCCGGTGATGATGGTGTTCCTGGGCGGCGTGGTCGGCGGCTTCCTCGTCGCCATGTACCTGCCCATCTTCTCCATCGCCGGCGCGGTCAAGTAAGACGATGACCGAGGCGGGCGTCTTCTCGCCACTTCCGGGCGAACGCCCGGAGGGCGGGCTCTACAACAAGCTCGTGCTGCTCACCGGGGTCCGCCTCTCGGTGGGCACCGCGCTGCTCGCGGCCACCGCCTGGCCCACGCTCGGTCACGAACCGTTCCCGCGGACGGTGGAGGCGCTGCTCTTCACCA
>Ga0134122_10003912_pt1 | contig 11076 bp, 17 predicted proteins | sample KB302_FD_96461 | JGI IMG/M metagenome (GOLD analysis project Ga0134122, IMG submission 96461) | Terrestrial soil microbial communities without Nitrogen fertilizer from Kellogg Biological Station, Michigan, USA - KB3-0-2 | ecosystem: Environmental > Terrestrial > Soil > Unclassified ...
CACCGCGCTCGCCGAGGCCACCGAAAACCGCGTGAAGCGCAAGCACCTGGCGCTCTTGCTGGAGCGGGCGCAGTCGCTGCTCGGGGCGAAGCGGACCTCGTGATACACGGGGCCGGATGTCGAACGACGAGATGGAAGCGATCGCGCGGCGGCGCCTGTGGATCCTCGGGGGGTTGTGGCTGTTCGTCCTGGTGGTGCTGATCGCCTTCCGGGCGGTGGTGATGCCCTTCGCGGGCGCCGCGCTGATCGCGTACATCCTGGCCCCGCTGGCGGACCGGATCACCGGGGTGAAGATCCGCAAGAAGTCGGTGCCGCGCTGGCTGGCGATCATCCTCATCTACGTGGCGTTCTTCTTCGTCACGTACCTGTTCTTCCTGCTGGTGGTGCCGCAGCTGTACGCCGAGGTGAGGCGGATCAGCCTGGGCGCGGTGGACTTCGCCAACGGGCTGACGCCGGACCAGGCGCGCGGGTACGCCGGGAGCTTCGACCAGTGGCTCTCCCAGCACGGGCTGGCCCTGGGCGACTCCGGCAGCGGCACCTTCGCCGCCAGCCTGGACTTCGAGGAGCTCCTGCGCGAGGGCGCGCACAACGTGTCGATGTGGCTGCGGGAGAACCTGGGGAACATCGTGGACATCACCCGCCAGGTGGTGAGCGCGCTCTTGGCGGGCGTGTTCATGACGTTCTTCGTGCTGATGGTGGCCGCGTTCTTCTCCATCGACGCGGTGGGGATCCGGCGCTACGTGCGGTCGATGATCCCGCCCGAGTACACGGACGACGCGCGGCGGCTGGTGGGGCGGATCGACCGGTCGCTCTCCGGCGTGGTGCGGGGGCAGATCACCATCTGCCTGGTGAACGGAGCGCTCACCTTCCTGGGGCTGACGCTGCTGGGGGTGAAGTTCGCGTTCCTGCTGGCGTTCCTCGCCACGCTGCTGAGCCTGGTCCCCATCTTCGGGTCCATCATCAGCTCCGTGCCCATCGTGGCCATCGCGCTGTCGCAGGGGTGGAAGCAGGCGCTGGGCGCGCTGGCGTGGATCGTGGGCGTGCACGCGCTGGAGTCGTACTTCCTGAACCCGAAGATCATGGGCACCGCGGCGCGCATCCACCCGCTGATCGTGGCGTTCTCGCTGATCGCCGGGGAGCGGTCGTTCGGGCTGGTGGGCGCGCTCTTCGCGGTGCCGGTGGCGGCGATCATCGTCGGGTGCTTCGAGTTCCTGCGGCAGAAGGCGCAGGGCGAGGCGATCACCTCGATCGCGCCGGACTAATCCCCCACCGGGCTCAGGGAGGAGGGGCGATGCGCCACGCGGCCGCGCTGTCGACGAGGAGCTGGCCAGGCTCGCCGCGCTTGCCGGAGATGAACGCCTCCAGGTCGTTCGAACCCGGGTTGCGCCGTGAGAGGGGTGCCAACGCCAGCGCCTCGAAGCGGTGCGGTCGCTTGGTCCCGGTGGGTCGCTCGCGGCGCTCCCGAGAGACGCGCCGCATCCCTACCTTACGTGCGACATGCACCTGTGGACCTCGCATCCGATACAGAAGTCCCGCTCGGCGGACGGCGCCGCGCTCCTCGGCTTCGGGCTGTTGACCGGCCTGACGGCGCTGGCCGGCGGGCACTCGACCCGCAAGGGGCTCTCTCCCTGGTACGAGAGGTTGAACAAGCCACCGTTCCAGCCGCCAGCCTGGCTGTTCGCTCCCGCGTGGACCTTCCTGTACGGGCTCATCGCGACGTCGGGGTGGCGAATCTACCGCCGCTCGCGCAGCTCCCGGCGCCGGGGCGCCCTCGGCCTCTGGGCGGCGCAGCTCGGGCTGAACGGGCTGTGGTCATGGCTCTTCTTCGGCAAGCAGCGACCCCGTGCCGCGCTCGCCGACTCCGCGCTCCTGCTGGGCGCGGCCGCGGCGTACGTGCCCGTCGCGCACGGTGTCGACAGGATGGCGGCCAAGCTGTTCGTGCCCTACGTGGGGTGGCTCGCCTTCGCCACCCTGCTCAACGAGGAGATCGTCCGGCGCAACCCTTCGGCCGGCGCGGAGCGGCCGGCGGCCGGGGCGCCTCCATGACGTTGCGCAGGATCCTCGTCGCAGGCGCGACCGGCTTCGTGGGCCGCGCGCTGGTCCCCGCGCTTCTCGGGAATGGACACCTGGTGCGGGCCTGCGCGCGCCACGTCGACGGCAGGCCTCCGCGAGCCAATCTCGAGTACGTCCGCTGCGACCTGCTCCACCCGAGGACCCTCCCCCGTGCGCTCGCGGGCATCGACGCCGCCTACTATCTGGTGCACAGCCTGGGCGCGCGCGGGAGCTTCCGTGATCTCGACCAGTCCGCGGCCTTCGCCTTCGCCGGAGCAGCCGCCGACGCCGGCTTGCGCCGGATCATCTACCTGGGCGGGGTCGCGCCTTCGGGCCACGCATCGGAGCACCTCGCGAGCCGGCTGGAGGTCGGGCGCACCCTGCGGGCCGGACGCATTCCCACCGTCGAGCTGCGCGCCGCGATGATCATCGGCGCCGGCAGCGCCTCGTGGCAGATCGTCCGAGACCTCGCGCTCCGGCTGCCGCTGATGGTGCTCCCCGCGTGGCTGAGCTCGCGGCTGAGCCCCATCGCGCTCCAGGACGTGATCCGCGCGCTCCTCGACGCGCTCGAGATCCCGCTGCCCGAGAGCGCGTACTACGACATCCCGGGACTCGAGACGCTGACCGCGAAGGAGATCCTGGAGCGGGTCGCGGCGCTCGAGGGGCGGAAGATCGCCACGCTCTCCCTACCCTGGCTCACCCCGAGGTTGTCCGCGACCTGGCTGCACCTGGTGACGCGGGCCGATTACGGGCTGGCGCGCGAGCTGGTGCTCGGGCTGGCCGGGGACCTGCTCCCCGAAGATGGCCGCTACTGGGAGCTCACCAGGCATCGTCCCCGGCTCTCCTTCGACGCCGCCGCCCGGATCGCGCTCGAGGAGGAGCGCAGCCACCTTGGCGCCGCGGGGCGGCTCGCCAGCCTCGAAGAGGCGCTGGTCCGCCGCGTTGGACCTCGCCTGCGAATGTCCTGAATCCACCTGCGGTTCACGAATCCGCGGGCAGCCGCGGGTGCATGTAGCGGGCGAGGGCGAACATGTCCTCCCAGTCGATGGAGTCGAACTCCAGGCCCACGCCGTCCGGGTGGCGGCGCGCCACGCGGCAGATGGAGACCACCTCGCGGCCGGGGAGCGGGATCGCCACCGTCACCTTCTCCGCGTCCTGATAGGCGCCGAGGAGGTAGAGGCCCGCCATCGAGAGGTCCTTGGCGCGAGCGGGGTATGCCCGGCCGTTCATCAGCACCTTCACCGTCAGGTCCGTCGCGACGCGAGGGTGGTACCGCTCCGCGACCGGTTGAGGAATCGCGATTCCCATGATCAGCTCCGTTTTGTCGTTTGAGCGAAGTGCTACAGCGGTGGAGCAGTCTGATGCAGCCTGGAGCGCCCGCAACTTTTTCGACCGTCCCGGCGTCCGGACGGACGCACCTGAGCGCGAGCGTGATTTCGCGCGGTTGTCGCTGGCACGGCGGGTGCTCTGACGCTCCGCCATGACCACCCTCAAGCAGATCGAGATCACCACCACCACCGAACGTCAGACCCCGAAGCGGGACTTCGCGGACATGATGGGTCAGGCGGCGGCCACCGCGGTGTCGGCCGGCGCGGACTTCATCGCTCCGGTCGCCTCGTCCAACCCGCTGCTGAGCGCGGCGGTGAGCGCGGTGAAGACGGTCGCGCGCGGCGCCCTCGCGCAATCCACGGGCGCGGCGACGGTGGGCGTGGGCGGCGGGTCGGATCCCATGTCGATGCTCGACGCCAACCGCCAGATGATGCAGGAGGGCGCCCAGCTCAACATGCAGTACCTGCAGCTCCAGCACGACATGCAGCAGGAGAGCCAGCAGTACAACACCGTCTCCAACGTGATGAAGGTGCGGCACGACTCCGCGAAGGCCGCCATCAACAACGTCCGGTGACCGCCATGGCGCTACACTCGATTGGCCCGGCGGTCGCGCCGGCCACCGCCCCGGCCGTGGAGCCGAGGCAGGCGTTCGGCAAGGTGCTCCAGCAGGCGCGGGCGGGCGGTGAGACGGCCCCGCTGACCGTGGCCCCGAGCGCCCAACACGCTCGGCCCGGCGCCGCGCACGCGGCGTCGAAGGTGACCTCGGCTCGGCCGCCGGAGGCCGCGGCCGCGAAGGCCGTCGACCAGGTCGCGCAGGCGCAGCACCGGCTGGACCGGGTGCTGGCGCTGGCGCAGTCGGGCAAGACGTTCAGCCCCGCGGAGCTGCTGGGCCTGCAGGCGCAGGTGTACGGCGCCAGCCAGGAGCTCGACCTCGCCGGGAAGGTCGTGGAGAAGGCGACCTCCGGCGTGAAGCAGATCCTCCAGACGCAGATCTAGCCCTCAAGGAGCGAGCGCCCCATGCGCCACGCCGCCGTCGCCGTCCTCTTGCTCTCCGCCGCGTGCAGCGAACCCATCCAGCACGGCCTGGACGAACGGCAGGCCAACGAGATCCAGTCCGTGCTGGTGGAGCGCGGGCTGGCGGCCGAGAAGGTGGTGGAGCCGGGGAAGAAGCCCACCTGGTCCATCGAGGTGCCGCAGGAGCAGGCCACGGACGCGGTGCGGATCCTCTCCGAGCTGGGCCTGCCGCGCCCGCGGGCGGAGGGGCTCTCGGACGTGTTCGGCAAGGGCAGCCTGGTGCCCAGCCCCACCGAGGAGCGCGCGCTGTACCTGGAGGCCATCTCGGGAGAGCTGTCGCGCACGCTGGAGTCGGTGGACGGCGTCGTCTCCGCGCGGGTGCACCTGGTCCTCCCGCCCCCGCCGCGGCCAGGCACCGCGCCCACGCCCGCCAAGGCGTCCGCGTTCCTGAAGGTGCGGCCGGGGATGGTGGAGCGGGTCAACCACCTCAAAGAGGACCTCCGCGCGCTGGTGGCGGGCGGAGTGGAGAACCTGAGCGCGGACCAGGTGACGCTGGTGGTGAGCGAGGTGGCCACCGCGGTACCTGCGCGGCCGGCGACGGCCGAGGGCCGCGCGTCGCCGCTGCGGGTCGCGGTGCTGGCGCTCGGTGGGACGGTGACGTTGCTGTCGCTGGCGCTGGTGTGGCTGGCGCTGCGGCTGCGTCGCGAGCGGGCGCGCTCGACGGAGGTGTCGAAGCGGCCGCCGGCGCCGGCACCGACGCGCCCGGCCAATCCGCCGGCCCAGGGCACGACGCCCGCGGCGGCGCCGGCGAGGAAGGTGGCGTGAGGTGGGGGACGCGTTGACCAGCGTCGGCCGGCCGCGGCGGACCGAGGGCGCGCGCCCGGACCGGACCGAGCGCTACGAGCTGCGCACGCCGGAGCAGGAGGCGCGCTCGGTGGAGCGGCTGGCGCTGCTCGCTTCGGCGATGGCGAAGGAGCAGGCGCCGGCGTTGATGGAGATGCTCGCGGCGGTGCACCGCGGGCGGGCGGCGGAGTACCTGCGGCAGGTGGCGGAGCTGGATTCCGCCAGCCGGCAGGGACGGCTGGCCCGGGAGTTCGGCGAGCGGAATGACGCGCCGGCCCGGCTGCGCAAGACGCTGGCGGAGCTGTCGCCGCGGCAGCGGGCCATCGCGTACCTGCGGCTGCCGCCGTATCTGCGGGCGCTGATGACGCCGGAGGGCGCGACGGCGGCGAACCGCTCGGCGGAGGAGGATCCGCCCGCGCTGCGCGCGCTCGTCGAGCGGTTGGTGAAGGAGGCGGTGCGCTGACGGTCATCCCCGCGGCTCGCAGGGCGCGGCGTTCCTGGAGCCAGGAGGGCGTGGTCATATGACTTCCATGGCACTCGCCCGCATGAAGGCCACGACCATCGCCTTGCCTCCGGACATGGACGAGCTTCCGTCGAAGGCCGCGGAGGAGAGTGGCGTGTCGCGCTCGGAGCTCATCGGGCGGCAACTCGCCCTGGCTCTGGAGCAGTACCGCCCGCATCCCCGCCCGAGGGTGGCCGGGATCGTCCGGACCCTCCCGGAACGGGGCGACGAGGCCGAGCTCCATCGACACGGCCGGCGGCGGTGAGCTCGGCCGCCCTGCTCTGCGACACCAGCGCCCTGCTGGACGACCTCGTGCTCGGGGCGCCGGACCACGCCGCGTTTCGCGAAGCGATCGATCGCGCCAGGACGCGTTACGTCCCCGGCCTGGTGCTTTCCGAGGTGGACTCCTTCCTTCGCGACGAGTTGGTCGTGTACCCGCGCCGGCCGGATCTCGGCCACTCGCCCACCTGACCGGTCCGCGATCCGGGACGGGGAGCCCCGAAGCCCACGCTCAACCCCGGAGAATCCCTCTCACCTGGAGGTGGCGCGGCCTTTGCGAAGCACCCGTTCATGGCCACCGCCGTCATCGCGCAGACCCGGACCGCCCAGGTCCGCCCTCTCACCCGGTTGGGTCACCGCAAGCTCTCGCGCGCGCACGCGGCGTTGAGTCACCGGCCCGCGCTCCGGGCCGAGGCGACCGGCGCGCTCCATGCCGCGTGCGCCGCGCTGGAGCAGCAACTGCGCTGCCCGGTCACCGCCGAAGGCCGACTCCTGCCCTCCGCGCTGGACCCGTCCCGCCACCTCCCCACGAGCGCCGCCTTCGCCGTGGTGGACCTCTCCGCCTGCGGCAGCGTCGCGCTCCTGGAAGCGGAGCTCCCCTTCGCCATCGCCGTGCTGGACCGCCTCTCCGGCCAGCAGGCCCGGCCGGCCGCCGCCACCCAGCTCACCCGCATCGAGGAAGCGGCCCTCTCCTTCGTCTTGCTGGTCGCGCTCAATGCCCTCCGCCACCACGTCCCACTCCAGCGCCTCTTCGCGCCCCGCCTCCTCTCCGTGCACCTCTGGAGGCGCGAGGTGCAGGACCGGCTGGTCCCCGGCCTCCACGTGGGCGTGGAGCTGAAGCTGGACGTGGGCGGGCTGGAGGGCTCGCTCCGGCTGTGGCTGCCCGGGCCCGCGGTGCAGACCGCCGCCGCCGAGGAGACGCCCGCACCCGGCCCGCTCGCGCCGCAGGTGGCCGCCGCCGCCCTCCCGGCGCGCGTGTTCGCCGGCGGGAGCGTGCTGGACGCGGAGGACCTGGGCGCGCTGAAGCCGGGAGACGTGGTGCTGCTGGACGGCATCCAGTTGGAGGACCGCCAGCTCCGCGGCCACGCGCGCCTGCTCGCGCCCACCTTCCTGCTCTCCGGCGCCTTCTCCGACGCCGGCTTCACCGTCGAACACGCGCGCTGCCGCGCCAACCCCGAGGAGCCCGCCATGTCCACACCCCCACCCCCTCCGCTCGAAGAGGGCGCCGCGCTCCCCGTCGAGGTGGAGGTGGAGCTCGCCCGCCTCCGGATGCCGCTGTCGGAGCTGGCGATGCTCAAGCCCGGCGCGGTGCTCGCGCTGCACATGAACGCCAGCGAACCGGTGCTCCTCCGCGTGGGGGACCGCGCCGTCGCCCGCGCCGAGCTGGTCGAGGTGGAGGGCGAGGTCGGCGCGCGCATCCTCGCACTGCTCCCATGACCAACCCCATGAAGCTGAAGCTCCTCGCCGCCGCGCTGCTGGTGCTCCTCCTCGCGGCCTTCGCCCAGCAGTCCGGCGCGAGCGCCGCCATGGTGGCGCGCATCGCCCTCGGTCTCGCCGCGCTGGCCGGCCTCACCGCCTGGTGGATCCGGGCGCGCGGCGGCGCCGGCCGTTCATTCCAGCTCCCGGCGCGCCTGAGCGTCGCCGCCCGCACCGGCCTGTCCCCGCGCTGCGGCGTGGCGCTGGTGGAGGCGGATGGGCGCCGCTTCCTGGTCGCCTACGGAGATGGATTCGCGCAACTGCTCAACGCCCTCCCCGCGGGCCCGCCCGTCCACGCGCGCGCGGGCCGGCGCCCCCGGCCCTCGCGCAGGGGAGGCCGGCCATGAGCGCGCTCGCGATCGCCTCCACGCTGGCCCGCGACCATGGCCCCTGGCGCGCCGCGGACGCCGGGATGGCGGGGCGCCCGGTGACGATGATGGCGGTGCTGGCGGTGCTCTCGCTGGTGCCCTTCGCGGTGATGATGCTCACCTCGTTCTCGAAGATCACCGTGGTGCTGTCGCTGGCCCGGTCGGCCATGGGGACGCAGCAGGCCCCGCCCACCGTCATCCTCACCGGCCTGGCGGCGGTGCTGACCGCGCACATCATGGCGCCGGTGGTGGAGCGCATGGCCCATGCGGGCGAGGCGGCCTCCGCGCACCTGGAGTCCGGCGTGGACTACCTCGCCGCCGCGCGCGCCGCCTCCGAACCGCTGCGCGACTTCCTCCTCAAGCACGCCAGCGCGGAGGAGCGCGCGCGCTTCGCCGACCTCGCCCGCGAGCTGCGGCCGCCCGAGGAGGCGTCGCTCGTCTCGGACACCGACCTGGCGGTGATCGTCCCCGCCTTCGCCATCACCGAGCTGGCGGAGGCGTTCCACATCGGCTTCCTCGTCTTCCTCCCCTTCCTGGTGCTCGACATGCTGGTGGCGAACGTGCTGCTCGCGCTGGGGATGCAGTCGCTCTCGCCGACCCAGGTGAGCCTCCCCTTCAAGATCCTCCTCTTCGTGGCCGTGGATGGCTGGTCGCTGCTCGCGCGCGGGCTCATCCTCGGGTACCGGTGACGCCGTGGGTCACGACGCGCTGCTCGCCCTCGCGCGCGAGGCCTTGCTCCTGATGGTCCTCGCCTCGCTCCCACCCATCGCCGCCTCGCTGGTGGTGGGCTTCCTGATGAGCCTGCTCCAGGCCGCCACCTCCATCCAGGAGCAGACGCTCTCGGTGGTGCCCAAGCTGTGCGCGGCGGTCCTCGCGCTCGTCGTCGCCGCGCCGTGGATCGCCGGCCAGCTCACCCGCTTCACCGCCCAGCTGCTGGCGGCCGTCGCGCAGGTGTCGCTGTGAGCGCCGCGCAGGTGATCGCCCTGCTGCAACCGCACGCGCTGGCCGTGGCGGCGTGCGTGGCGCGCCTGGCGCCGGTGGCCATGCTGTGCCCGCTCCTCGGCGGCCAGGCCGCGGGGCAGATGGTGAAGCTCTCCACCTGCCTCGCGCTGGCGCTGGGCGTCCACTTCGCCGGCGGCGTCCAGGCGCCCGCGGTGGACGGCGCATGGGCGGTCGCGGGGCTCCTGGTCCGGGAAGCCGTCTTCGGGGTGGCGATCGGGCTGGTGGTGGGCCTGCCATTCGACGCGGCGCGGATCGGCGGCCGCTTCATCGACACCTTCCGCGGCACCTCCGCGGAGGCCAGCCTCCCGTTCGCGGGGAGCCGCGAGGCCGCCAGCGGCGACGCGCTCTACCAGCTGGCCGGCGCGCTGGCGATCTCCGGCGGCGGCGCCTCCATCGCCATCTCCGGCGCGCTGCGGAGCTTCGGCGCGGTGCGCCTGGGCGCGTTCGTCCCCGCGGAGGCGCCGGCGCTCCAGCTGGCTGGCCTCGTCGCGGGCGCGCTCGCCACGGGCCTCGCGGTGGGCGCGCCCATCGCCGGCTGCGCGCTGGCGGTGGACGCGGCGCTGGGGCTGGCCTCGCGCGCGGCCTCGCCGGTCAGCCTCTCCGAGCTGGGTCCGCCCCTGCGCATCCTCCTCGGCGGCGCGGTGCTCTGGCTCGCGCTAGGCGTCGCCTGCGAGCGCCTGCTGGCCGGCGTCGCGGCGTCCGGCGGCCAGCTCGACGACCTCTACGGGGTGCTCCGGTGAGCGAGAAGACCGAACAGCCCACGCACAGGCGCCTGGAGGACGCGCGCAAGAAGGGCGAGGTCCCGCGGAGCAAGGCGTGGAGCAACGGCGCGGTCACGCTCGCCGCGCTGGCGGGGCTGGCCGCCTCCGCGCCCTCGGGGAGCGCCCGACTGCTGTCCTGGACCCGGCGCCTGTTCGCCGATCCGCATGGCCCGCCGCTGGCGGCCGTCGCGGAAGGGGTGCGCGCGCTGGCGCTCTTCGCCGCCCCGGCGCTGGCGGCCGCGTTCCTGGCGGCATTGGCGTCCTCCGCCGCGCTCTCCGGCCTTCGCCTGACCCCCGCGCTGTTGCTGCCGAAGGGTGACCGGTTGGCGCCGTCCTTCAAGAAGGTGCTCAGCGCGAAGGCGGCGCTGGGCGCCGGGAAGGGGTTGCTGGCGGCGACCGCCGTGCTGGTGGTGGCGTGGTTGACCGCGCGCTCCGGCCTGGGCCAGGCGGTGGGCGGCGTCCGCGGGGAGGGGCTGGCCTCCGCGGCGGCGTCGCTCGGCTGGGCGAAGTCGGTGGCGCTGCGGGCGGGCGCGACCCTGGGCGTCCTGGCAGCGCTCGACTTCGGGCTGGCGAAGTGGCGCCACGGCCGCCAGCTGATGATGTCCCGCGAGGACGTGAAGAACGAGCACAAGGAGAGCGAGGGCGACCCGCGCCACAAGCAGCAGCGCAAGGCGATGCACCGGCAGCTCGCGGCGGGTGGGCCGGCGCGCGGCGTGGGCAAGGCGACCGCGGTGGTGGTGAACCCCACGCACGTCGCGGTCGCCCTCCGCTACGAGCCTCGGGAGTGCGACGCGCCGTACCTCGTCGCCAAGGGCCGGGAAGCGGACGCGCTGGCGCTGCGGCGCGAGGCGGAGGAGCTGGGCATCCCCGTCGTCCGCGACGTCCCGCTCGCGCGGAGCCTGGTCCAGTTCGACGTGGGGATGGAGATCCCCGAGGAGCTGTACCAGGCCGCCGCCGCGGTGCTCACCGCCGCGCTCGAATCACCCCGGAGCCAGACATGATCTCCCGCCTCGAACCGCCCCCCTCCCACCGCGCGCCCGCCGCCATGAAACCGCGCCTCAAGCTCACGGTGTCCCCGGACGTCGCGCTGGCCGGCGCGATGGGCGCCATCCTCGCGGCACTGATCGTCCCCCTGCCGCCGTGGCTCCTGGACGTGGGCCTGGCGCTGAACCTGGCGGCGGCGGTGGCGCTGCTGGTGACCGCGCTCTCGGTGAAGGAGGCGCTGCAGGTCACGGCGTTTCCCACGCTCCTGCTCTTCACCACCCTCTTCCGGCTGGCGCTCAACGTCTCCTCCACGCGGCTGGCGCTGGCGGAGGCGCACGCCGGGCAGGTCATCCAGTCCTTCGGCGAGTTCGTGGTGCGGGGCGACTACCTGGTGGGCGGCGTCATCTTCGCCATCCTCACGCTGGTGCAGTTCCTGGTGGTGGCCAAGGGCGCGGAGCGCGTGGCG
>Ga0134122_10003914_pt1 | contig 11075 bp, 13 predicted proteins | sample KB302_FD_96461 | JGI IMG/M metagenome (GOLD analysis project Ga0134122, IMG submission 96461) | Terrestrial soil microbial communities without Nitrogen fertilizer from Kellogg Biological Station, Michigan, USA - KB3-0-2 | ecosystem: Environmental > Terrestrial > Soil > Unclassified ...
AGTCACGTCCTGCTCCCGCTGATCCGGTAGCGTATCGGCTAGCGATACAACTGCAAAGAGCAAAACCGTTGTGTGGCCGCAGGAGCGCACAATCGAAACGATCACAGCCCCATAACATCATTAGAATTTTCCGCACTGCCATAAATGCGCGCCCCCTTATTGGTTGGACTAGGTTTTTTGCTGCGTCGCTTTGGAGGAGGGGCAAAAGGCCGCCAAAGCTTGCTTCGTTTATATCGCACTGCGATATAAATCATCCGGGTGTATAGCGACCCGGTTCTTTCCGGACGTTCATATGCGGCGGAGCCATTTTTCGAGCGACCGTCGAGCCCAGCGGAACTTTCATGAAACTCGAAAATGCCGAACTTCGCCGACTTGGCGATTTTACCACTGATGCGCGCGTGCTCCTCATTGCCGCGATTTCGACATTGGTCGCCTCGGCCGCTGTTTTAGCGGGGATCGGGCTATTGAGCCTCATCCGGCTCGTCACCAACGTCGCCTATTTCGGAAAATTCTCTCTGGCCACTCCCAACATTGCAGACTCTCCGCTCGGCCTCGCGACCTTTTTCGTTCCGATCGCCGGTTCGCTGATCATCGGATTCATGGCCCGTTACGGAAGCGAGAAAATCCGCGGCCACGGTATTCCCGAAGCCATCGAAGCGATCCTTCTCGGCCGATCCCGTCTCGATGCAAAGGTTGCTGTGCTGAAGCCACTGTCGTCGGCAATCGTCATCGGCACGGGCGGCCCGTTTGGCGCCGAAGGCCCGATCATCATGACCGGCGGCGCCATCGGCTCGCTCATCGCGCAAATGCTGCCGGTGAGCGACAACGAGAGGAAAACGCTGTTGGTGGCAGGCGCGGCCGCGGGCATGACGACGGTGTTCGGCACACCGATCGCGGCCATCATGCTGGCCGTCGAACTTCTGCTCTTTGAATGGACGCCGCGCAGTTTCGTTCCGGTTGCGGTTGCGGCGATTGTCGCCGAAGTCGCGCGCACGCTGCTGCACATGCCGGCTCCGCTTTTTCCTTTCAATGGCGGCATGGACGTATCAGTGTCGGCTCTCGGCGCCTGGATACTGATCGGCGCGGCAGGTGGCTTGCTTTCGGGACTGCTGACGAAGCTGGTCTATACCGCCGAGGACCTGTTCTCGAAGCTTCCCATTCATTGGATGTGGTGGCCGGCAATCGGCGGTGTGGTGGTCGGAGCTGGCGGCTTGATCGATCCTCGGGCGTTGAGCGTCGGGTACGCCAGCATCCAGCAGCTACTCTCAGGAACGCTGGTTGAGGGAAGTGCCGCCAGCCTGCTGGCGGTCAAGGCAATCATCTGGTCCGTGGCGCTGGGCTCGGGTACATCCGGCGGCGTGCTTGCACCACTTCTCATCATCGGCGGTTCGATGGGTTCGGTTCTGACGGCCGTCATGCCGGCGGCCAGCCCGGGGTTCTGGCCTCTGCTGGCCATGACGGCAACGATGGGCGGCACGATGCGGGCGCCACTAACGGCCACATTCTTTGCCGTTGAACTCACTGGCGCGACGCACCTTCTGCTGCCGCTGATTGCCGCCTGTGTGACGGCCCACACGGTGACGGTGTTATTGTTGCGCCGTTCGATCCTGACCGAGAAACTGGCGCGTCGCGGCCATCATCTGGCGCGCGAATACCGTGTCGATCCGTTCGCTCTTACGCGCGTATCCGAGGTCATGACGAAAGACGTCGACACGGTTTCCGCTTCGATGACATTGCACGATGCCGTGACTTTTCTAACCAATCCGGCGACACGTCATCCGACATTTCCGGTTATTGACGAAGCCTCGCGCGTTCTCGGCATTGTCGATCCGCCGGCGGTCATGCTTTGGCGTCGCCTAGGCAAGCATCGCAAGACGACACTCGGCGAACTGCTGACGGGAAAAAAGATAACGGTCGCCTATCCGGACGAATATCTGGAAAGCCTGGCCGACAAGTTGATGACGGCGAACGTGTCTCATCTGCCGGTCATCGCGCGGGAGGACTCGCGCCTTGTCGGCTACGTCGGCTGGAAGGATTTGATGCGCGTGCGTCTCAAGCTTCAGTCCGAGGAGCAAACGCGCAAGGCGTTCTTCGGGTTCTTGGTTCGAAAAGGGACCTGAACGTTAGTCGTCAAATCGCAAGCTTTCGACCTCGTATTAGAAAGCAAGAAACGGGATGCGAAGCGCGGCCGGTTTGTGCTTTTCGGGTGCTGGAAACTGACCAGCAGCCGAGAGGACGACCAGGATGCGGAACCTTACGAGACTTCTTGTGTCGGCGTCTTTGAGTGTCGTTCCGTTGGCTTTGCATGCGGAAGACGCATCACTTTTGACTGCAGGGCGATACGAAGTCCGCAGCCGCCTCGAGCTTCCCTATGCCGAGAGTAACGGAGTGACCAAACTGAGTTCGATTTGCATCGTCGTCGGCGCCGACAGCGCGCACGGGCTCGTCGTGCTGAGCGAAAACAATCCATTGGCAAAATGTCCGGCATCGAACGCGCACCAGGACAACACAACGCTGACCTTCGACATCGTTTGCCCCGGAGGCAACGCCGCGACTGCCTCCGCCAAATATCAGCTCGGTCCGCAAAGCTTCGAGGGCCGGATTCAAATGAAAATGGGCGGCAAGAACATGACCATGACGGAGACGCAGAACGGTCGCCGGGTCGGAAGCTGCTCGATGTGACCGCGGGGAACGCCAAACTATTTTTGTTTGAAAGCAAGGATCAGGGTGCGGCCATAGCACGTCACACCTATTTTACGGGTCAAGATGATCGCTAAGGTGAGATCAATGATCCCCACGACGACCAAACCAAAAGAGAGGAGGGGCCTCGACTCCGATCGCTGCTGGGCGGCCGTCGCGGCGCGCGATAAGGCATCGGACGGCCAATTCTATTATTCGGTCGTGACAACCGGCGTCTATTGCCGGCCATCATGTGCGGCGCGACAAGCCAGCCGCAAGAACGTGGCGTTTCATAAATCCTGCAAAGACGCGGAGGCGGCAGGCTTCCGTCCGTGCAAGAGATGCAAACCCAACGAGCCGTCGCTCGCGGCACAGTACGCGCAAAAGGTGGCTGAGGCCTGCCGGTTGATTGAAGCGGCCGAGGAGGCGCCGACGCTCGACGAACTCGCCGCCGAAGTTGGCGTCAGCCCCTACCACTTTCATCGCGTCTTCAAGGCCATCACCGGAGTCACTCCGAAGGCCTACGCCGTCGCACATCGTCAGCAACGTGTGCGTACCAATCTGAAAACGAGCAATTCCGTGACCGAAGCCATCCACGAATCCGGTTTCAATTCCAGCGGGCGTTTTTACGCAAGCTCCGCGGCGGTTCTCGGCATGTCGCCGAGTGATTTTCGCAACGGCGGCGCCAATGCCGACATGCGGTTTGCTATCGGCGAATGTTCCCTTGGATCGATCCTGGTTGCCGTCAGCGACAAAGGCATTTCGGCAATTTTCCTCGGTGACGACCCGGATGACCTCGCGCGCACACTTCAGGATCGATTCCCGAAGGCCAATCTGATCGGTGGCGACCGTGCCTTTGAGGTGGTTGTTGCAAAGGTCATCGGTCTCATTGAAGAGCCAGCGACCAGCTTCGACCTTCCCCTTGATGTCAGAGGAACGGCGTTTCAGCACCGTGTCTGGCAAGCCTTGCGTGACATCCCGGCTGGTACGACGGCCACGTATTCGGAAATCGCCAAGCGCATCGGCATGCCGAAAGCTATGCGCGCCGTCGCAGCCGCTTGTGCCGCCAATAAGCTCGCGGTCGCCATTCCGTGCCATCGCGTCGTGCGCAACGACGGTGCGCTGTCGGGGTATCGCTGGGGCGTCGAGAGGAAGCGGGCACTGATCGCGCGGGAGACTAAAGGATGAGCCGCCCAGCCGCACTCGAAGTACCCGAGGCTAAGCATGCCGGAAGGACGCTTGCAGTCGATTGGACTGTGGCGGCGCAAGATCTCGATGCCAAAGGGTTCGCCGTCCTTCCGAAACTTCTGACACCGCCCGAGTGCAAAGATCTTTCGGGGTACTATTCAGATGATTCGCGGTTTCGCAGCCGCATCGACATGACACGGCACGGCTTCGGGCGCGGCGAGTACAAATACTTTTCCTACCCGCTTCCCGATCTCATTGCCGATTTGCGAACCGCTCTTTATCCGCCGCTGGCGGCAGTGGCCAACCGGTGGAACGCGGCAATGGGAATTGCGGTGCGCTATCCGGATGCGCATGCAGAATTTCTCGAACGCTGTCATCGCGCCGGGCAAGCTCGGCCGACGCCGTTGCTGCTGAAGTATGTCGCCGGCGACTACAACTGCATGCACCAGGACGTTTACGGCGAGCACGTTTTCCCGTTGCAGGTGGCCATACTGCTTGCGGAGCCCGGCCGAGATTTCTCCGGCGGCGAATTCGTGCTGACCGAGCAGCGTCCGCGAATGCAATCGCGCGCCTCCGTCGTGCCGCTAGGGCAGGGCGATGCCGTGGTTTTTGCCGTACACCATCGTCCAGTTCAGGGAACTCGCGGGACGTATCGCGTCAATCTTCGCCACGGGGTGAGCGAAATCCGCGCAGGGCTACGCCATACGCTCGGTGTCATTTTCCACGACGCCGCCTGATCACGGATTCCGGAAATTGTCTGGATGTCCGACGGGACTTACAGGCCGGGCAATCGACTAGCCGTCGAGCGTGATCGCGGGAGCCCGGCCGGGGCAGGCTTTCCGATTTCTCGCCTTTGATCTTCCTCAGTCATTTTCCAAGTACAGATACCCGTGCGCGATAGGCGCGGTAGTTTTTGCTGCGCTTCTGGTGGCCGGGAACGCTGATCTGCCAGCTGGACCATAGGCCGGGATCGCTCCCGGCCTTCGACATTGAGGTCGTCACTAAACTTACTTGTTCCAGGCGTCGTCCGTGGCCTTGAAGACGCGCGGCGGCACAGTCTTGCCAGACATCTTGGCCTTCGGATCGAACTTGCCCGTCCTGACGCCGTGGACGATGCCGGCACCAGCCGACGCGTCACCCATCGCCTTGCGTTCGTCGTCCGAGAACGACGCCGTGGCGGCGTACTCTTGAGCGTCGAGGAAGCAGCGCGTACCGGCGTAGGCACGCGACCTGCTGCCAACGGCCGCCATCGTGGCACTGAGCGAGACTTCGTCCATGCCGATGTTGGCAACGCTGGCGGCGTGGATGCCGATGCGGGTGCCCTGCTGGGCGGCATCCAGTCCGGCGCCGAGGAATACGATCAGCCAGCCTTTCGTTTGGCGATCCTCGATCAGTGCCTTGATGCTCTCGTGGCTGTGCTTGCGGCTCGAGTTCTCTTCGCCGTCGGTGACGATGACGAGGACGGCCTTGCTGTCAACGCCGGCTTTCCTATCAAGGCCATCGATGCCACGACCGATGGCATCCAGCAGGGGCGTCCCGCCGCGCGGCTCGAAATCCTCAGCCGTGATGTCTTTGACATCGGCCATCTTGCCGGTGCGGATGGTATCGATCGACGCGTCGTCGAAAATCATCAGCTCGAAGTCGGCGTCTTCGAGATCGTTTGAGGCGCGGGCCTCGAGCAAATACTTGTTGACGGACGAGATTGTCGCTTGGCGGCAGATCTCCATCGAGCCGGAACGGTCGAGCACCATCGTGATGCTCGTCTTGAGGACGGGTTCGGTCATAACTTTTTCCTTCATTTGTCCCAGGCGTCCTTGTCGCTTTTCAGCGCCCGGGTGATCGCGGCTAGTTTATTCTCGGAAACGCTGAGGCGCGTTCGGAGATCGGTCACGTAAGCGTCGACGGGGGCGCCAAGCAGCTGAGCCGGATCAAGGTTCATTTCTTCGCAGGCAACGAGAAACTGGCGCAGCGTCATCTCGGTGCCGCCACTCTCGATCCTCGAATACTGGCTGTTCGATAAGCCCATCGCGTCGGCGACGGTGGTTTGTGTCAAACGCGAAAGGCGGCGCGCATCGCTCAAGCGTTCGCGGATTTCGCTGAGGCGCTCGTCGATCGATTTTGGCTTCGGGTGTTTCGACACAGCTTGCATGTGATGCAAGCATGGCCTTGCGTCAAGCGCAGATCAATTGGCGGTCGTGGCCCCATTGCGGACCCCGCGAACGCTATCGGGATTTCGCCGAGTACGATAATGACGATTGGGATTAATGCGGTGCAGGCACTGGCGTAACGATGCGCGGGAGGACCGTGAACGAATTGCTCATTTGTGCACGATTTGACCGTTTGCATGTTCTCGCGACGTGTGTCAGAAGCACCAATGTTTCCGGGCCTTCGAAGCCCTTGCGGGTGTAGCTCAATGGTAGAGCAGCAGCCTTCCAAGCTGAATACGTGGGTTCGATTCCCATCACCCGCTCCATCACTTCTCTAGCGGAATGGATGCTCGATGAAGGTCGTCGTCATCGGCGCAACCGGCATAATCGGCCGCTCCATCGTTTCAGAACTGAGCCCGCGGCATGAAATCATCGAGGTGGGCAAGAGCCGCAGCGCTCTCTCCGTCGATGTGCTCGACGCCGCTAGCGTTCAAAGGCTATTCGCGAAGATCGGCACGTTTGATGCCGTCGTGACGGCCGTCGGCAACGTCCATTTCGGGCCGCTTGCGACCATGACGCCGGACGAGTTTCGCATCGGGCTCAACGATAAGCTCATGGGTCAAATTAACGTGGTGCTGGCGGCGCGTGACCTCATAGCGGATGGCGGTTCTTTCACGCTGACGAGCGGTATCCTCAGCGACGAGCCGATCCGGGCAGGAGCAAGCGCCAGCACCGTCAATGCGGCGATCGATGGATTTGTGCGAGGCGCCGCGATCGAGCTGCCACGCGGGATGCGCATCAACAGCGTGAGCCCGACGGTGCTCGCGGAATCGTGGGAGACATACGGGCCCTACTTCCGCGGCTTCGAGCCCGTACCGGCAAAGCGGGTGGCCCTTGCCTATAGCCGCAGCGTCGAGGGTGCCGGCACAGGGCAGGTGTACCGGGTTTGGTGAGCCGCCGCCGCCGCCGGTTCAGGTCTTTACGTGAAGATCCCCGATTCATCGCTTCACCGGTCGCCAGCCGGAGAATCTAAGGCTAGTTTCATCTGCTAATGAAGCGAGCCGGCGCTCGGTGCCGGCCAGGGGGAGACGCGGCGCCATGCTCGTAGTGACGACGAACGACATCCAGGGCTACCGCATCGTGCGCCACCTCGGGATGGTCCGCGGCCTGACGGTGCGCTCGCGTAGCGTCGTCGGCAATCTCGGCGCCGCCATCCAGATATTCTTCGGCGGCAATATCACGGTCTATACCAAACTCGCCGAGCACGCGCGGCAGGAAGCGTTCGATCTTCTCGTCCAGCACGCCAACGACATGGGCGCCAATGCCGTGGTCGCGATGCGCTATGACGCCAACGAGATTGCTGCGGCTGTGACGGAGGTTTTGGCCTACGGCTCGGCTGTCATCGTCGAGCCCATTTCGCCTCGGTCGGGCGAGCACGCAGCTGAAGGGGCGGGGCCGTGGACCGGGGGCGGAACCAACCGCTAGACAAAAAAGGTATCTCACGGGGCTGACAAGCCCGCCAACTTCAGTTAAGGAAGCTCGCCCCGAAAGAGGCTGTTCGCCGCTTGGGCGTTTGCTCGTGCCGCGTTCTAGGGGTGTAGCTCAATTGGTAGAGCGTCGGTCTCCAAAACCGAAGGTCGGGGGTTCGAGACCCTCCGCCCCTGCCAGCCTCGCCGAGTTTTGATCTGCCGACCGACCCGGTTCGATAGCCGACGTCGGCGCGGCATGTTGTCGCATTTTGCGCCCAGAAAGCAGTTAGATGGCGAAGTTCAATCCTATAACCTTTATCCAGGAAGTTCGGCAAGAAACCGCGAAGGTGACTTGGCCGAGTTGGAAAGAGGTGTGGATCACGACTTTGATGGTGCTCATCATGGTCGCGATTACCTCTGTTTTCTTTTTGCTCGTTGATCAGACGTTGAGCTACATCGTGCGCTTCGTCCTGGGGGTCGGGAGCTGAAATTAGCTCACACATTTCCACTTGAGTGACGCGCAAGAGGGCCTTTGAGAATGGTTGTCGCGCAAGAACGCGAAGATAAAAAGACGGTCACCGGTACGCGCTGGTACATCGTTCACGCCTACACAAATTTCGAACGCAAGGTCGCCGACGCCATCCGTGAGCGCGCGAAGGCCGGCGGACTCGATAATCTGTTCGAAGAGATCGTCGTGCCGACCGAAGAGGTCGTCGAGGTCAAGCGCGGTCGTAAGATTCCGACCGAGCGGAAATTTCTTCCGGGCTACGTGCTGGTCAAGATGAAGATGACCGACGCGGCGTTCGTGATGATCAAGAATACGCCGAAGGTGACGGGTTTTCTCGGTGCCGACAACAAGCCGATGCCGATCCCTGAGGATGAGGCGATGCGCATCCTCAAGCAGGTTACGGAGGGTGTTGAGCGTCCGAAGCCGACGATCACCTTCGAGATCGGCGAGAATGTGAAGGTGGCCGACGGGCCGTTCGCGTCGTTCACCGGTGTCGTCGAGGATGTCGACGAAGAGCGTTCACGCGTGAAGGTCGCCGTTTCCATCTTCGGCCGTCCGACGCCCGTCGAACTCGAGTTTGGTCAGGTCGAGAAGATTGCGAGCTGAGGGCATTTCTCGCTGGAGCTTTACTGGTGCGTAATTAGTGATGAGATTTCCGGCGCTAAAACGCCGGTAACCGTGGCGGGGCGATCGTTCCGAAACGGAGATGTGCGGGAGGGCAGGTTTGCATTGCGATGACGTTCGCAAGGACCGGCCCGCTGGACCGCTAACCCTGAGCCTCACGCCACAGGCGTTGCGGCTCTAACGCTGAAGGGGAACCCATGGCGAAGAAAGTCGACGGCTTTATCAACCTACAGGTGCCGGCAGGCGCGGCGAATCCATCGCCGCCGATCGGTCCCGCGCTCGGCCAGCGCGGTGTCAACATTATGGAATTCTGCAAATCCTTCAACGCCAAGACGAAGGATCTGGAGCAGGGCACGCCCATCCCGGTGAAGATCACGGTCTACTCCGACCGCTCCTTCACGTTCGAGATGCGTCAACCGCCCGCTACGTATTTGATCAAGAAGGCCGCCGGACTGAAGCCGACCGGCAAGGGTGGGTCGGGCTCGAAGGAGCCGGGCCGTCTCGTCGCCGGACAGGTAACGATCGCGCAGTTGAAGGAAATCGCCAAAGGCAAGCTGAAGGACATGAACACCGACGACATCGACGCCGCCGCCCGCACACTTGCCGGCAGCGCACGTTCGATGGGTCTTACGGTGGTGGAGTAGTCCGATGGCTGACAAAAAAGTTCAAATCAGTGCCGACACGATCAAGGAAACGCGCGAAGCCGGCGGCAAACGTATGCTCGCCGTCAAGCAGGGTCTTCCGCTCGGCAAATCCTATGCGATCGACGAGGCCGTGAAAATCATCAAGGCACGCGCCAAAGCCAAGTTCGACGAGACGATCGAAGTCGCCGTCAATCTTGGCGTCGATCCGAAGCACGCCGACCAGATGGTGCGCGGCGTTTGCAATCTGCCGAACGGCTCCGGCCGTACGGCGCGCGTTGCGGTTTTCGCGAAGGGCGCCAAGGCCGAAGAAGCGAAGGCTGCTGGTGCCGACATCGTCGGTGCGGAAGATCTCGTCGAGATCGTCTCGAAGGGCACGATCAATTTCGACCGCTGCATTGCGACGCCGGACATGATGGGCTTGGTCGGACGGCTGGGTAAGGGTTTGGGCCCTCGCGGCCTGATGCCGAACCCGCGCGTCGGAACGGTCACGATGGACGTCACGAGCGCCGTCAAAGGTGCAAAGGGCGGTTCGGTCGAATTTCGCGTCGAGAAGGCCGGCATCGTTCATGCGGGCGTCGGCAAGGCGAGCTTCACCGCTGAAGCGCTGGTTCAAAACGTCAAGGCTTTCGTTGATGCGGTCATCAAGGCGAAGCCGACAGGATCGAAGGGCACATATTTGAAGAAGGTATCGTTGTCGTCGACGATGGGGCCTGGCCTCAAGCTCGATACGGCGAGCGTTGCGACGGGGCCTGTGACTTAAACATTCTCAAGAATTCCGGGGTAACCCGGAAAACCCTGAACCGGGGCTTTCGGGCACCGGTTCAGCACTGTCCGAGATTGCGGGTGTCTTTCCGAAGCGCCGAGCCGGCTCGCCGGGTTGGATTCGACGGTCAGACCTAAGTCTCTCTCTTCTGAGAGCCTGCATGAGACAGAAGTGGATCGGATTTGAGGCGAGAGCCTCGTGATCCGGTTTGAACCTTCTGGGTCAGCACCGTGCCGCGGTCGAAAGCCGTCACGGGAACGAGGACAGACCAAGTGTCGCCCGATCCGCAATGGAGACGGCGGCAAGGTGCAACCCGCGGGGCTTCGGAAATGAAGTCTCGCAGCAAGGAGACGAGACGTGGATAGAGCCGCGAAACGTGAGCTCATCGACCATCTCCACGGCGTGTTGAAAGACACTGGCGTGGTCGTGGTTGCCCACAACACCGGCTTGGTGGCTGCTCAATCGGCAGAATTCCGCAGGCGCGTCAAAGACGCCGGCGGTTCTGTGAAGGTGGCCAAGAACAAGCTGGCGCAGCTCGCGCTCAAGGATACCGACGCCGAGGGAATCTCGGGACTGATGACGGGGCCAACGATTTTGGCCTTCTCAAAGGACCCGATTGCCGCGGCCAAGGCTGCCGTCACGTATGCCAAGGGTAACGAGAAACTCGTGATCCTCGGCGGCGCGATGGGCAAGACGATCCTCGACGCGAACGGCGTGAAAGCGCTCGCCGATCTGCCGTCGCTTGATGAACTCAGAGCCAAAATCATCGGACTTCTCAATGCTCCGGCGACGAAAATCGCCCGGACCATCAAGGAGCCGGGAGCCAAGCTCGCCCGTGTCATTCAAGCCAAGGCGGCGAAAAGCGAGGCCGCATAGCGCGCCAAAGCCAAGTTGTGGGGTTCTGATCGAGCCCTCGAACGCAACGCAGCACTGAAACCAAGGACTGGGGTGCTGCAACTCAACCCCTAGGTTCAAATCGGAAGGACACTATATATGTCTAAGATCGACAAGATCGTTGAAGATCTCTCGGGCCTGACGGTGCTCGAAGCTGCC
>Ga0134122_10003915_pt1 | contig 11075 bp, 17 predicted proteins | sample KB302_FD_96461 | JGI IMG/M metagenome (GOLD analysis project Ga0134122, IMG submission 96461) | Terrestrial soil microbial communities without Nitrogen fertilizer from Kellogg Biological Station, Michigan, USA - KB3-0-2 | ecosystem: Environmental > Terrestrial > Soil > Unclassified ...
AGCTAAAAAAGAGTATTCAAAATTGAATTTATAAATAGGATAAATCATGAAAAATAAAGAACCAATGGGCGGTAGCAAAGGACAAAAAGTAGAAGTGGGATCACGTCGAAAATATGATGTGCACGGCCGGGATGATATCGCTCAGCAAGTTGCCAAAATGCCAGAAGTAAAACTTCCTAAAAGTGGTGTGCGTGAAGGAGATGACCAAGCCTATGTCGGCGGTAAGCACCAGGGCGTTTGTTATACGCACCATAATCAATCTAAGACTGGATACGATGATTGATGGATACGGAAAAAAAGTGTATTGATTGTGGATACTACGCTGATCTTAACGTCATAGGTCAGTGTAGACGTTATCCAAAGTTTGAAAATAAGAGATCAGATGACCCTGTTTGTGGGGAATTCCGGGATAAATTTAATAGGGACTATGAGTTTCCATTTCCTTTATCATATGTTTGCGATGATAAAAAAATGGAACCAATGTATAGTGATTTGTTGCATAAAAAGAAGATTAAAAAGGCTGAAGGGCTCGACAATTTACTCGATGATCTTATAGAGAAATGTTTGGATTCAAAGGAAGAATCTGGTTTTGTCATTAATGAGCCTTCCATGAAAAAAAAGGCTAAAGGGAGGCCCAAAGGCTCCAAGAACGTCAAGAAAAATGAAGTCAATGTTCCATCTAAACCCAAAAGAGGAAGGCCACCAAAGAATGCTAAAACCGCTTCGTGACTATGTTGTAGTTCAACCTGAAGTTAGAAGTCTATCCAATATTATTTATGTGAATAATAAAGAACCTTTTAATCAGGGCACGATCGTTGCGGTAGGCCCTAAAGTTTCTGATGCAAAAGTAGGTGATTTTATACGCTATGGGAATGGAAGTTATTTAGATTGGCCTTCTCATAGATTTAATGATCAGGATTATCAAATAATACAAGAAGCGGATATTTGCTTCATCCATGAGAATAATCAATTAGGAAAATAAAATGGCTAATTCAAAAGCAATCGGCGTCGCATATTCGGATCAAGATATTGTTGGGGCCGATAATTTAATGGCTAATCGTACATTGGGATATACGGCTCAAGGGCAGTCAGCAGTCACGCAATTGACCTCTAAGGCTACTCCAGTCACTATTAATGCCCCTATGGGAGTTATTACTACAGCAGCGAGTGCATTAGCCTCAGCTACCGCAGTTAATTTCACCGTTACGAATAGTTTTATCTCTACGGGATCGGTTATCGCGCTTAATATCGGTGGCCTCGCTACTACGGATTATACGGCGCAAGTGCGGGGTATTAGTGGCACTACTTTCGTTATTGGGCTTACTAATATTAGTGGTGGCTCTTTATCCCAAGCAGTTCCTATTAATTTCGCAATTATCACGGCCGGTACTTAAGATCTGCGGGGTAGACATGCCACTCGAAAAAAGTAAGTCTAAAGGGGCGTTTAAGCGCAATATAGAGCGAGAATATAGCGAAGGTAAGCCACTTAAGCAGGCAGTGGCTATTGCTTATTCTGAGAAGCGCGCGGCTGAGAAAAGAGATCGTAAAGAGCGAAAGAAGAAATAATGAGTGACAATAAAAAACCATTGCGCATGAATGAGAAGTTAGATGTGCACGCGATGATGGTTGAGCTTGCGGGTGAGGATATTAAGGGGGCAGTCACTCGACGTCCTGGACAGCCGACTAAATATTATTCTGAAATAAATGATGAAGTTTTAGAACATGCAAAAAAGGGAAGGTCTATTGAGGCAATTGCTGCTTTATTAGGCATCCCTAGTAGGACATTTTATGTATGGAAAGATGAACATGAGGAATTCTTTCATACCTTGGAGGTTGCTAAGGAACTAGAACAGCTATGGTGGGAAGAAAAAGCGAATGATTATTTGATTGAGCATAAGGACGGGCCTAAGCTGAATTCTACCATTTGGAATAGGTCAATGGCTGCGCGATTCCCTAAAAAATATAGAGAGCAGACTAAGACGGAGATTACTGGAGCTGATGGGGCTCCGCTTATTTCTAATATTTCTGTTTCTTTTGTGGGGAAAGAAGATAAGTGAATGATAAATAAACTTAAACAGTTATTTAAATCCAATTATTCATATAATAAGCATATAGATTTACTCGAAAGCCAGGTTATTCAATTAAAGAATGAGCTCCAATGGTATTTGTCTGGAATTAGATATTTGGCAAAAGAAAACGATCAATTAAGAAAATCATTGAGTCAATCATATGGCTTCGACTGGGATGAGAAAAAAACATCATTGGTAGATAAAAATGAATATCATTGAAACTTAATGAGTACAAGTAATGTTAAGTTCCCTACTAAATTCTCACCTCTCTTCCAAAAATATCGATACAAAATAGCTAAGGGCGGACGCGGGGGCGCTAAGTCATGGGCCTTCGCACGTGCATTGCTTATTCTCGCTGCTCAAAAACCGTTGCGCATTCTCTGCGCTCGCGAGTTTCAAACCTCCATTAAAGATTCGGTTCATAAATTATTATGCGATCAGATCATCGATATGGGACTGATTGGATTTTATGAAATCACTCAAGCGTCTCTGCGTGGCCGTAATGGTACTGAGTTTTTCTTTGCCGGTCTTCGTAATAATATTTCTAGTATCAAGTCTTTTGAAGGCATTGACATCTGTTGGATCGAAGAGGCGCAAACTGTAAGTAAAAGCTCTTGGGATACGCTCATTCCAACTATTAGAAAAGATGGGAGTGAGATCTGGATTTCTTTTAATCCGGATTTAGAGAGCGACGAGACGTATCAAAGATTCATTGTTAATCAAGTGCCGGATAGCGTCGTTATTAATGTTAATTGGAATGATAATCCATGGTTTCCTGAAGTTCTGCAGAAAGAAATGGAGAGCCTAAAGCGGCGTGACTTTAGAGCTTATCAAAACGTATGGGAAGGACTTTGTAAGCAAACTGTGGATGGCGCAGTCTTCGCAGATCAAATAGACGCAGCTGAGCAGGAAGGGCGCATTACAAAAGTCTTATATGACCCCACTAAGCCAGTACATGCGGTTTGTGATTTGGGTTGGTCTGACGCTACGGCATGGTGGTTAATTCAATTCATAGGAATGGAAACTAGATTCATTAGATATTTTGAAGACAGTCAAAAGACTATGACGCATTATTTAGCTGAACTGCAAAAATTTGGATATGTATATGATACGATTTGGCTGCCTCATGATGCTCAAAATAAAACATTAGCGGCTTCTGGTAGAACTATAGAAGATATAGTTAGATCTAGTGGATATAAAACTAGAATATTAGATAAAGTTCCAGTTGTGGACTCCATTAATGCAGCTAGAACTATATTCTCTAATTGTTGGTTTGATAGAGAAAACTGCGCGGATGGTTTAAATTGCCTTAGGCACTATCGGTATGAAGTAGATCCAGATACTAAACAATTTAGTAAAACGCCATTGCATGATCAATATAGCCATGGGGCTGACGCATTTAGATATATAGGACTAATGCTTTCTCCACCTAAAAAGATAAAAAAACAAGTCTCTAGTGAACATAATATTTCTTGGATGGCATAAATGGATTACGACAATTCTTTAGATGACAGAGACACGATTAATGAGGCCGTGAACTTCTGGAATCTTTGTAATGATGCGGACGGAACTAATCGCGCAGAAGCACTAAATGACATTCGCTTTGGAGCGGGAGAGCAATGGCCCGTTGAAATTCAAAACTCGCGCAATTCAGAAGCCCGACCATATTTAGTTATCAACAAAATTGATGCCTACATCCGCCAAATTTGCAATCAACAAAGAATGCAAACTCCTGGGATTCGTGTCCATGGGATGAATAATGAAACTAGTGAAGATAGGGCTCAAATAATTGAGAATATTATTCGGCATATTGAGGTAAATTCAAACGCAGATGTCGCCTATGACACGGCATTCGAATACGCAGTTCGTATGGGATGGGGATATTGGAGGTTATCCACGAGATATGTACGAGAAGATTCATATAATCAAGAGATATATATTGATCCTATCATCAATCCTTTCTCAGTATATTTCGATCCTAATTCTGTTCTGCCCGATGGATCTGATTCAGATAGGGCATTGATTACAACGGTAATGAGGAAAAAGGATTTAAAGGCGGAACATCCCAATGCCAATGTAGAAGCAAATTTCACTCAAACATCTACAGGCGATTTTACTGCCGCATGGATTACTAAAGAAGATATTAGAGTCGCCGAGTTTTATAAAAAAGAACGGAAGAAGGAAACTCTTTATTTGTTGAGTAATGGTAAATCTACGTTTGCTGATGAGGATTTTAAAGAAAGACTAAAAAGATACAAATTAGAAATTGTAGATGAACGTGAAAGTTATAGAACTCGCGTTAAATGGCGCAAGCAAACAGCCATTGAAATTCTCGAAGAGAAATATATTCCAGGGATTTATATACCCATTTTCCCGGTGTATGGTGCTCAACTAATTGTTGGGGATCGACCGCTTAAATACGGACTAATCCGATATGCCAAAGATCCACAGAGGATGTATAACTTTTGGCGTACTGCAATGACTGAATCTGTAGCATTGGCTCCTAAACCTAAATGGTTATTGGTAGAAGGACAAGATGAAGGACATGAGAATGAATGGTCAACAGCTAATATTAAGTCTGATCCAGTTCTTAGATATAAACAAACGGATATAGAAGGTAAGCCAGCCCCAGCACCTCAAAGATTGCAACCAGAACCTCCGCCGGCTGGGATTATGGAGGCATCTGCTGCAATTTCATCAGACCTACAAATGGTTTTGGGAATAATGGATCCCAATCAACTACCCAGTGGGAACATATCCGGGAAGGCGCTTCAGGGGCAGCAAAACCAAATAGATATTTCCAATTATCATTTTTATAGTAATTTCATTCGTACTCGTCGGCATACTGCAAAAGTTATTCTTAATTGGTTACCTGAAGTTTATGACACAGAGCGCGTTATTAGAACTATTAGCGCGGATGGGCGCCCCGACCTTACTACGATTAATCAAATGAATGAGGTTGGAGAGATATTGAATGACGTTACTGTTGGTGAATACGATATTGTTATAGATCCAGGTCCAGGTTTTGAAACTAAACGTCAGCAAGCCGTAGAAGCAATGATGCCCCTGTTGGGAGCGAATGAAAAATTATTTGATATTGCAGGGGATCTTGTATTTAGAAATATGGATTTTGCTGGAGCAGATGTGATAGCGGACCGGTTAGCGGCAGCTAACCCATTGGCTCAGATTGATAGTAAATCAAAAGTTCCTCCTGAAATTCAAATGAAGATGGCCCAGGCGGACCAAACTATTAAAGCCATGCAGCAACAACTTCAAATGATGCAATTAGAAATTAAGAATCGTAATCAAGTAGCTATGATTAAAGAAGAGGGCGCGACAAAACGTAAATTAATGGAAGTTACTGCGGAAGCTCATAACACAGAGACAATGGCGGAGGTAAAAGTAAATGATCAAAATACTAGAGCAATTACAAGTCAAAACAAGTCAGAAATTGACGGCATTGTGCAATTACTTTTGCACCACATGGACACGAATAGGCTTGAAAAAGAAATCGAAAGACGAAATCTAGAACAGCATGGGTATGCTGAATTTGCCAAACAAGATATTGATAACAATAGTCCCACGCCGGGATGAACTATATATTTAAAAAATTAAACATATAGTTTGTTTTATATATAAATTTTATATAGAATATGTTTCATTGCAGTTCGTTGAAATTTATCAATTATTAATTGAGAAAATCCTTAGGTTGAACCTATGTCTGAAGAAACTAAGAAAAGTTCAGTTGTTTTAGTTACTAGTGATAGTTTGGCGCGAGATCTTAATCTAGCTGAAAGTCCTCAAGAAGCAGTTAATACGGAAATCAAAGAAGATACATCCGTAAATGATGAGGCTAATATTCAGAGTGGAGAAGATGAGGCAATTTCTTCTAAAAAGAATGAAGAAAAAAAACCAAATCATAAGCTAGAAAAGAGATTCTCTGAAATAACTAAACAACGTGAAGCGGCTCGAGAAGAAGCTCGTAGAGAGCGAGAAGCGCGCGAATCTTTGGAATTAAAACTTAGAGAACTTGAAAATAGTCGCAAACCTGAAGTTAGAGAATCAATTAATCAGGAGCCTGACGCTTCGCAATTTAGCGATATGTATGAATATGCCAAGGCATTAACAGACTATCGTGTAGAACAGAAATTGAGGGAATATAAGCAAAACGAAGAGAAAGCTAAAATTGAGCTGGCTCAGAAAAAAAAATATGAATCTTGGGTAGAAAAAATTAATGAAACTAGAAAAGAAATAGAAGATTTTGACGAGATGATTAATTCTGCTGATGTAAAAGTCAGCAATGAAGTTAAAGAAACGATCATTGAATCAGAAGTCGGCCCCAAAATTCTATATTATTTAGCTGAAAATCCTGAAGTTGCTGAAAAATTGCAAGATATGAGTTTGACATCTGCAATACGAATGATTGGGAAAATTGAAGCAAAGTTTGAAAAAACAGAAGACGCTCCAAAGATTGAGAAAGCAATTAAATCTAAGGCGCCAGCTCCAATTAATCCAATTAAATCGGGCATGACGGGCACAGAACAAGCCCTCGTATCAGATGGAAAATTCACAGGCTCTTATAACGAATATAAAGCTGCGCGCAGGGCAGGAAGGCTGCGCTAGCTTATTTTATATAAGAGGAAAAAATGGCTGGCAATCAATTACTAAACGTTTCGTTAGTGACTAATGAAGCATTGATGGTTCTTGAAAACTCTACCGTATTCACTAAATGCGTAGATCGTAATTATAGTAATCAATTTGCAGTATCAGGCGCAAAAGCCGGGGATACCATTAACGTACGGCGTCCTGGGCGCTTTATTGGTACGTCGGGGCCAGCATTAAATGTAGAAGATTTCAATGAAACTTCCGTCCCTGTAACGCTACTTCCTCAATTCCACGTCGATACACAATTCACTACGCGTGAGTTGCTATTAAATATCGATGAATTCAGCCGCCGTATTATCAAACCAGCAGTTGCAACTATTGCTAATAAGATCGATTATGACGGCTTATTATTGGCTAAAAACTCAACTGCAAATATTGTAGGCACTGCAGGCACTCCTCCGACAGCATTGCTGACTTATTTGACTGGCGCTGCAATCCTTGATTCTGAAGGAGCCCCACGCGATGGCGAACGCACTGTAGTTGTTTCTCCATTTACCGGTGCATCAATCGTAGATAGCCTCAAAGGTCTATTCATGCCAAGCCAAAAAGTCTCGGCTCAATATGAAAAGGGTTTGATGGGAACAGATTCTGCGGGCATGGACTGGAGAATGGATCAGAACGTCGCTAATCAAACGTTTGGTAGCTATGCGGGCACGATGACTGTAGATACTACTTCTGCATCATTTGGAATTAGCTCAGGATGGGCCCAAACTTCGACTATTCAGATTACTGCAAGTGCAGCCTTGACCTTAAATCAAGGGGATACGATTCAAATCGCGGGCGTTCTTCCGGTTAATCCGCAAAATAGGAATGTATATTCCAATACCCCACGTAATTTTGTAGTAACTGCTAATGTAAACGTCGGGACATCTCCTACTTCTGTAACGGTATCGCCGGCAATCATCACAGCCGGCCAATTCCAAAACGTTTCTATAGTTTCTACCAGTGCTACTGCTGCGGTTACGCCATTCAATAAAACAGGCGTCACTTCCCCGCAGAATATTCTTTTGCACAAGAATGCATTCACTGTGGCAATGGCTGATGTCGAACTAGTAGATGGTGTTGTATTCTGCGGGCGTGCATCTGATCCAGAAACCGGATTGTCTATTAGGGTATTGAGACAATACACAATTAATAATGACTCGATTCCTATGCGATGTGATGTTATTTATGGTTGGGCGCCGTTGTATCCAGAATTGGCTTGTAGAATCGCAGCATAACATAGAGGGGGTTAAAAACCCCTTTATGTTATCTAAAGTACTTTAAAATTGTGTTTTATACACATAAAGTACTTAAAAACTCGGCTCACATACATAAAGTACTTAAGGAAAATTTATGTCTAATCCAGGACCGGCGATTACTATAAGTAATCACCCACAAAATATTGCAACAAATCAGGCTTTGAGACTCATTGCAGCTTATCAAGGGATCAATTTAAATGCTGTGGCGGATACAGTAGCAGCTGTAGTGGATAGTAATTCATGGCAGCCCACATCGATGATCGTCACTAATGCTAGCGTTAGTCTGACCACTGCTCAATTAAGCGTTTATACAGGTCCAAACGCTACAGGCACATTGTTGTTTGGCCCGCGCGCGCTCACTGCTTTAACGGATGCTAACAAAGTAGATTCCTCTGCGCCGAATGCAACTGATAGGCGTACTGTGAATAATCTCTATTTAAGATGCACTACTGCGCAAGGAGCCGCCGCTACCGCTGATGTATACATCTATGGATATGATTTTGGTTTTTTACCATAATCTAAAGGCATCATATGGCCAGCCCATTCATAACTACTAATATACACCCGCAATCTTTGGGGTCTAACCAATCATTGCGGGTGCTAGCAAATCTTCAATCGATGGATTTGAATAAAGTAGCTGATACTGTTGTACCTATTATTAATTCAAATTCATGCTCTCCTCTGTATATCGTTGCGACAAATGCAAGTACTTCGTTAACGACGGCAGTTTTTAGAATTTATACTGGCCCGGGGGCTACGGGGACTTTGATTGCATCCATGGCCGCTGGAGTATTAACAGCTTCTGATGTTGTATATTTCAATACCACATCAGTATTTCCTAGCCCTCAGCTAAATGTCGCTAAATTATATTTTAGATGTTTTACTGCCCAGGGAGCGCCAGCGACCGCTGATTTTTGGTTGTATGGGTGGGATTTTACAGTTGTATAGATTTTATAAGGAATGGTCATGCCTAATTTAGGCCCGGCAGTTACTATTACCAATCATCCTCAAGTTTGGAATATTAATCAGAGTTTGAGATTGTTGGCTTCTTTGAAGGATATGAATTTTAGTCAAATTCAAGAAACTAAAGTTCAAATCATCGATAGCGCCAAATGGTATCCGCTCTATATGGTTTTATCTAATGCCAGTGTTAACTTTACTGCTATTGGGGCGGCGATTTCTATTTATACAGGCCCAAATGCAACTGGCAACCACATTTTTGGCGGTACGCCATTAGCAACACATACCAATTCTAGAATTGTGAATCAAATAAATGTCAATTCCGGGACGCGTGCGAATACCGCCACCGATATTTTTATTCGTTCTGATAACAATACGGGCATTCCCAACGCGACTTTAGATGTATTCATTTATGGGTTTGATTTAGGATTTCTGCCGTAAATTTCTGAGAAAATTATATGTCTACAATTGGTTTTCCTGCCTCCAGTATTTCTAACCATCCTTCTACGATTGCGAACAATCAGGGTCTTAGATTGATTGCGAACTTATCAGGGATGAATTTAAATTCTGTTGGGGACACGATAGTTAATGTTCAAAATATTAAAACTTGGTATCCTTTGTACTTGATTGGGACTAATGCAAGTACAAATTTGACCACAGCCGCTATTACAATAAATACTGGTGCGAATGGTACCGGTGATAATTTATTTACTACGTCCTTAGTAGGTTTAACTAGTTCAACCGCAGTAATTTTTATTACCAATTCAGGGAATCTTTCTGAAGATATTCAAAGACTCTATTTCCGTTGTACTACAGCTCAAGGCGCTGCCGCGACTGCCGATTTTTGGGTTTATGGATGGGATTTAGGATTCCTTTCTTAAAAAGAATAGGATAATCCATGAGCCATCCTCACAAGGGATGGCTTTTTTATTTTAAAAGGTAAATTATGAACAATAGTGCGTTCGCTCCATTTGGTGCTACTTATCAGATAGGAACTTCACCGGTACAAGTTACGAATAACAATAACAATAATTCAACAGCTTATAGAGTTAGAAATTTACTCTCAACTCAACAATATTTAAGTTGGGCACCTCCTCTTCCATTACCCGCAGGCGCGCCAACAGTTACCGTAACTGCTCCCGGAGCCGGAACGCCCTCTACGAACACTTTGGGTTTTCTCCCGAACTCTGTTGAAATTATTGGCGGGCTGCCTCCCAATGCTTGGTTTGCGGCGAGTTCAGCGGCGGCATTTGAAATTACAGGGGGAGAAGGTCTATGAGCCTTAGAGCCATTGCAGGGGCTGCTAATGGTCAGAGTGCGGGCTCTACATCGAACCCTAGGACTTCGACTATAGCTGACGGTACCAGCGTCACTATCAATGCTGATACGACAGATATTGCAGAACAAACAAATACCCAAGCAGCCGGTACTTTGACAATTAATGCGCCTACTGGAACGCCAGTTGATGGGCAAAGAATTATTTTTAGATTGCAAAGTACCAATGTTCAGACACTATCATTTAATGCCATTTTTGCCGCTTCTACAGATTTATTTATGCCAACCGCATCGAGCGGAGGTGGTAAATACGATTATGTAGGATTTATATATAACTCTACTGCGAGTAAGTGGCAATTAATTACAAAAATATTTGGATTCTAAAGGGTGAAATATGTCTGTAAATCTCTCTTATCTTGGGGGTGCAGGATGGCAGTTTTTTGATAATAATGGGATTCCGCTAGCAGGTGGATTGATTTATACCTATTTCGCAGGGACGACCACTCCATTAGCGACATTTACAGATAATACAGGATTGATTGGTAATACTAATCCTATTGTATTGGACGCAGCAGGAAGACCTCCTCATCAAATCTGGATCCAAAATAATACTCCAGCAAAATTTATAATTAATACATCAACAAATGTAACCATAAGAACAGAAGATAACATTTCTTATAATGCATTCCAGGAGTTTCTAAATGTAAAAGATTTTGGGGCGACGGGTGATGGTGTTACGGATGATACCGCTGCTATCAATAACGCTGTGGCGGCTGCATTTACGCAAAATGCGATTCTTGTATTTCCCAGTGGATCTTATTTAACGACATCCAGCATTCAAAATATCCATAACATTAGAAAAATG
>Ga0134122_10003916_pt1 | contig 11074 bp, 10 predicted proteins | sample KB302_FD_96461 | JGI IMG/M metagenome (GOLD analysis project Ga0134122, IMG submission 96461) | Terrestrial soil microbial communities without Nitrogen fertilizer from Kellogg Biological Station, Michigan, USA - KB3-0-2 | ecosystem: Environmental > Terrestrial > Soil > Unclassified ...
AGCCCAATCAGCCGACCGATCCGACCAAGGACAAGCGCGTACAAGTGGCGATTTACGCCGTTGCGGTGAGTCCTGATGGCGCTGTGTGGGGAACGGAGATGGCCTATCCGGGACGTGTCGTGCGGCTCATGCCGGGCGCCAATCCCACTGAAACGGCGTTGGCCGAAGTCTATCAACCACCCGCTCCGGGGTTCGGGCCACGCGGCGGCGACGTGGATTCGAACGGCGTGTATTGGGTTTCGCTTTCCAGCGGTCACTTGGGTAGCTTCGATCGCCGCAAGTGCAAAGTGATCAATGGCCCAAACGCGACGGGCACGCATTGCCCTGAGGGCTGGACTCTCTATCCCTTCCCTGGACCACAAATGAGGGATGTAAGCGAAACGGGGAGCGCCGAGGCGAGCTATTACGCCTGGGTCGACCGGTTCGACACGCTGGGCTTGGGAAGGGATGTCCCGATCGCGACCGGGAACCTCAACAGCGGCATTTTGGCCCTGGTAAACGGAAAATTCGTCGAGGTCACGATCCCCTATCCCATGGGTTTCTTCGCCAAGAACGTCGACGGGCGAATAGACGATCCGGGTGCGGGCTGGAAAGGTAAGGCAGTTTGGTCAACTTATGGGCAGCGGACAATGTTCCATCTCGAAGGCGGGAAGGAAAACCGGCCTCGAGTGGTGAAAGTCCAATACCGGCCTGATCCGCTGGCACACTGATCTGAATCTCGCGGCCACAGTTGCTTGTCTGCCCGACAAGCAGCTATTTTCGCTAGGTTCCGCAACGATCAGAGCTCACGATGCCTCAGCCTGAGGACTTTGGCGACCGGACGACGATTTTCCGCCGCGATGACACGCTCCCTGCCGGCGTGCAGGAGGAGTTCGGTCATTATATGGTCGTCATCGGCGGAACCGGTCTCGGCCGCCGCCTGCGCCTCGATGATCAGCCGATCACGATCGGGCGGGATCCCTCCTGCGAAATGGTTCTCGCCAGCCCTGATGTGTCCCGCCGGCATTGCCGGCTCCAGCTGGTCGCAGGCGAGGTGTTCGCGACGGACCTGCGTTCGACCAACGGCACATATATCGACGGTAAGCGTGCACAAGAGTCGATGTTGCTGCCGGACGGCAGCATTCTCGAAATTGGTCAGCAAGTCCTGAAGCATGAGCGCCGCAGTACTCGCGAAATTCGCGAAGCTCAGGAGCTCGACCGCGACTTGGAGAAAGCACGCAATTACGTGTTGTCGCTCCTACCGACAGCCATCGCGGCCGGCCCGGTTCAAACCGAGTGGTTCATCGTTCCATCGGCGACGGTCGGGGGCGATGCGTTCGGATATGGCCCGCTCGACGAGGATCGCTTCGCGACGTATCTGATCGACGTGTCCGGGCATGGCGTCGGGGCAGCGATGCTGTCGGTGTCGATCATCAACGTGCTGCGGCAGCTGGCATTGCCTGGAACGAATTTCGGCAGTCCAGGTGAAGTGCTGCAACGGCTCAATGGCATGTTCCAAATGGAAAACCACAACGGGATGTTCTTTACCATTTGGTATGGCGTCTACAGCCGTGGCAAGCGCACGCTGGACTACGCTTCGGGAGGACATCACCCCGCCTATCTTGTTTCATCCGACCGTAAGAAGGTGACGCCTCTGAAGACCGAAGGCCCCCTCATTGGGGTGCACGAAGACAGACACTTCGACGAAGCGCGCATAGAGATACCGCAAGGAAGCTCGCTCCATCTTTTCAGCGATGGCGTGTTCGAGATCGCGGACAAGGAAGGACGTCAGCTCGAGCTACGCGACTTTCTTCCTTTGCTCAATCAGGCTCCTGTAGAGGGCCGAAGCGAGCCGCAGCGGCTTTATCAGATCGTAAGAAACAGCGCTCGGCCTGGGCCGTTGGACGATGATTACTCGTACCTTGTGGTGAAGTTCGCTTAGCAGATTGGTATCGGAGGTTTTCCTTGCACGGCAGAGAACTCGAGATTGAAGTGAGCGTTAGCGGCAGTGTCGCCCGCGTGAAATTGCGCGGGCGGCTCGACACGCCGGGCGTAGATCGCGTTGAGGGCAAGTTTACGTCCGCGGTCGTACCCGGGGGCAAGAATACGGTAGTGGACCTTTCGGAAGTGAACTTCATTGCGTCGATGGGCTTGCGGATGTTCATCGGAATTGCAAAGGCGTTGAAGCGCAACAACGCGCGAATGGTGCTGTTCGCGCCGCAATCCCAAGTCAATGAAGTGTTCAACACCGTCGTGTTGCGCGACATCGTTCCTGTAGTCGTCGATGAGGCCGAGGCCGTTCGCTTCGCCGTCGCCTGACCAGGATCTGACAATGCCTCCGGGGACCCTTAACGAAGATTCGTTGAAGCTGGCGATCCCGAACTCGCTGCCCGGCTTGAAGGAGGGTCAGGATGCGCTCGGCAAGTGGCTGACGGCGTCCAGCGTCGGCCAAGACGTAGAGAACCGGGCATTCTTGGTCTACGACGAAATCGTCACCAACATCATTCGCTATGCGTTCGATGATGGGCGGGAACATCGAATTGGGGTCGATGCGCTTCTGGTCGACTCGGAGCTTGCGTTAACCTTTGACGATGATGGACGAGCATTTGATCCTCGGCGCGCGCCGCGGCCCGAACCCCAGACATCGTTGGCGAAAGCCCAAATTGGCGGACGCGGGCTCATTCTTGTACGTAAGGCTGCAAAACGAATCGACTATGAGCGTACACAGAACGGCCATAACAGGCTGACGGTTGCCCTGGCCTTGCGCTGACACACCCTTCAATTTCCAGGGAAAAAATATATCATTGGGGGCGGTCGACGGATTCACGCGAAAAATCGGGACTAGATAATGGCACTGGCGGCTAAAGACGCAGGCCTCGACAAGATTGGTCGTTATGAAGTCGGCGAGCTCGTTGGCGAGGGGGCGATGGCGAAGGTCTATCGCGCCCGCGATCCTGAAATCGACCGAACTGTGGCGATCAAACTGCTCAAAGACGAGCTCTGCGTCGACAAGGAGTATGTGAATCGCTTCTTGCGCGAGGCGAAGGCCGCGGGCGCGATCTCTCACCCCAACATCGTTACCATTTTCGATGTCGGCCGTCTGGGCGATACGCCCTACATCACGATGGAGTTTCTAGACGAGAAGTCCCTTGGCGACGTACTGGCCGAAAACAAAAAGCTGAGCATCAAGCAGATCATAGCGATCGGAACGCAGCTGGCGCGTGCGCTTGACCATGCGCATCGGAGGGGCATCGTCCACCGGGACGTCAAACCCGGCAACATTCTTTTGATGGAGAGCGGCCAATCAGTGAAAATCACCGATTTCGGCATCGCGCGATTGGACAGTTCGGATGATCTGCAAAAGACGAACGCAGGAACGGTGCTCGGAACTCCACGCTATATGTCCCCGGAACAGGCGGCTGGTTTGGCGGTCGACGGACGCTCGGATCTGTTTTCGTTGGGAGTCATTTTGTACGAACTGCTGACCGGGAAGAAAGCGTTCGACAGCAATAATGTCGCCACCCTCGTGTTTCAGATCATGCACAAGGATCCCGTCGCGATCCGTACGTTGTCGCCCGAGGTTCCGCTCGGGCTGCAGCGCATCGTGGCAAAATTGCTGGCGAAGCGGCCCGACCACCGCTTTCAAACGGGCGCTGAAGCGGCCGAGGCGTTCAGCCGCGAGCTTGCCTCCATCACGGCACAAGAGGAAGAGGCCGGGCGGGACAAGTTTGTCTCGTTGAAGGTCAAGTGGGCGGCACTGGTCGGCAGCGCTATTGCCATCGTGTTCGCCCTCAGTATGGGCGCGGTGTACTACATCGAAACCGGCGTGATCCGGAGGCAAGTTCTGGATTCCGGCGCGGCGCTGGCAAAATTCGTGGCCACACAAACAGCAGTACCGGTGCTGAGCCAAAACTGGGTGCCGCTGGAACTGTTCGTGCAAGACGCAAGCGAGCGCGGATCATTCGATTACCTTGTCGTCACCGATCACGACCACGTCGTCAAGGCCGCGACGGTCAAGTCGCTGGTGGACAAGCCGTTCACACCGTTTGCAAATGCAAAGCCGTTGATACAGGCGACCGATTTCAGTGCATCGGAGGTTACGCTTCCTGACGGCAAGGCCGCGTTCCTGTTCGACACACCCATCCTTTTCCAGAAAACCGAAATCGGACGTATTTATCTCGGTGTGGATCGCGCCGGCATGAACAGCGTTTTGCGCTCGACATTGCTGCTGATGTCGAATCTGGGCCTTCTCACGGTCTTATCCGCGGTTGGAATGTTGTACGTGTTCGGCGGGTTGCTTGCGCGCCCCATACGCCTGCTGAGCAAGTCTCTGCATGATTTCGGCGCCGGCGATCTCGATCGGCGCATCTCGGAAACGCGAAACGATGAAATTGGGCAGCTCTTTACAGCGTTCAATCGCATGGCGGACGGCATTCACGCGCGCTTCGGTCGAGGCGGCGATGATCAAGTCGCGGCCCTGGATCCGGCGCGGGCGAATGCTCTTGCCGCTTCGGGTACCGATACCGAGGCGACACTGTTGACGGCAACATCGCAGACAATCGCGCCAGATCCGGTCGAAGCGCCGGTTCCGCGTCTTAAACGGCCGCGAGCATAAGCGGCAAGATGTTGGGGGGGAGAATGAAGGCGGTCCATTCCGGCACGTGTGCGCTCGCACTGTTTGCGGCGTCTTGCACCACGATTGCGAGTCCCCCGGATGCAGCACCCAGCGCCAGCCTTCCCATGCCCATTGCTCGTCCAGCGGAGCGCCCAACCGCGCCCGTAACGCTGGCGAAGAATGACGACTTCATCATCGTACGAGCCCAAACAGGCGATAGTTACGCAAGCCTCGCCCAGAAATACCTCGACGATGCTTCACTCGCTGAAATCGTAGCCGGCGCCAATGGCGAAGCGGCCGTTTCTCCGGGTCAGCCCGTGGTCGTACCTCTGAAGGCGGAGAATGCATCTGGAGTGTTCGTCGATGGGTATCAAACGGTGCCCATCCTCTGTTACCACCAATTTTCCACCGGACGATCGACCGATCTCATGATAATGCCGCGCGACTCGTTCGTTGCGCAAATGGAGTATCTGAAAAGCAACAACTACCATGTGATCTCATTGGCCGATTTGCTCGGCTTCTTGACCGCATCGAAACCCATACCGCCGCGCGCGGTGGTAATCACCGTCGACGACGGCTTTCGCTCGGGCTACGACATCGCTTACCCAATTCTCAAAGCATATGGATTTCGCGCCACATTCTTCATCTATACCGATTTCGTTGGCGGGGGACGCTCGTTGACGTGGGCCGCGATGAACGAGATGCGTACGAGCGGCATGATCGACATTCAGTCCCATTCAAAGACACACACGAGCTTTACGCCGGCGGTCGGCGAAGCTGAGACGACCGCCGCATATGCAGCGCGCATAAAGTCCGAAATCGATCCGCCACAAGTACTTCTGGAGCGACAACTGGGTAGCGCTGTACGCGAACTTGCCTATCCTTATGGCGATACCAGCCGGGTCGCCCTTCAATATCTCCGCGAGAGGAAATACGCCCTTGCGGTGACGGTCGAACGGGGCGGTAATCCATCTTTCAGCAATCCACTGCTGCTGCGGCGAGACATGGTCTACGGCAACGCGACGATCGCGGATTTTCAGAAATATTTGCGTGTCTATACACGGGCCAATTTGAAATGATTTCCGGGACTCTTCGCTCTATGACACTGCTGCCTGCGGTTCTGCTGGCGGCATGCGCGGGAATGCAGAACGTCGCATCAGTCGCGCCGGACACCAGGATGTCGGTCTCCCTGCCGCCGGAACCCGCGCCCACCGCGCCGCTGCGATTTATTGCCGATCAGCGCGCCGAGGCCAGACGGCTGGAGGCAGATGGGATGTTGCCCCCTGCACGTCTCCGCTGGCGCTACGTTCTTGCACTTGCCGATAAAGACGAAGAAGCAAGCCGAGAGATTGCGCGCCTTGATGTCCTCATCAGATCCAGACGCGATGCAGCCCTAGCGCAAGGCGAAACGGCGGTGATGCGCGGCCGCACGGCGGAAGCACAAACGGCGTTCCTAAAGGCACTGGCGCTGGACGGCGGCAACGATCAAGCGCGCCGGCGGCTGATGGAGTTGGAGACGCGTGCGGCTTTGGTGCGCCAAGATCGCAAAGACGCCCGTACTCGCGCCGCGCGCAATAGCGGTACCGAAGGCCCGGAGGACGAGCAGCCCTAGCGCAGCCTCTGCAAATTCTGTTTTAGCTCGATGGCCTGCGCACGATTCAATTGCGCATTTTTGTGATTGGGATCCAGCGCGAGCACCTTGTCCCAGGCAGCGATAGCGCCGTCCAAGTCCTGACGCTGAAATGCCGCAACGCCATTTCGGTAATAGGTATCGGTTGTGCGCGTCTTCGCGGTGGTCAAAAGCGTTTGCGCCCGGTTGTCCATGGGGGAAAGCATGACCGCAAGCTCAAGAGGTTCGATCGCGTCCTCGGGCCGGTTCGCAGTCTCCAGATAAAGCTGTCCCGCGCGGAGGGCTTGCGCCGCCGCCTGGGTGGCATTCGACATCCGCACCGCCTTTGCGTTTCCGACATAGGCCGAAGCCAAAACTACGGCCTGAGTGCGATCCGGCGTGACGCGGGCGGTTTCGGCATCTCGGATAGCGGCATCGAAGCGGCCTGCGGCAACATTTTCGCGGATCGACATCCATGGGTCGCGCGGCGGTGCCGGCCGCGGCGGCGGGGCTGCTACCGGCGGCTGCGCACCGGGTGGCGGCGCAAGCACGAGCGGCATGGTCGGTGTCATCGGCGGAGCGAGGCTTGCCTGAGCGCCCGGCGCATTGGCGCGTGCCATCTGCGCCGCAAGTGCGGCAGGCGTGCGCGGAATGCGGATCATCTGTCCGACCGCTACGCGCGAGGGATTTTCGATTCCATTATACCTTGCGAGGCCATAGAAGCCGAGCACATCGCCCAAGTAGATCCCGGATAGCGAAGAAAGAGTCTCATTTTGACCGAGCTGCACAGTAAAGTTGTCGGCCGGGAAAAGCATGTCCAGCGGCGTCTCGATTTGAGTGAGCAAATTGCGCGCCGGTGCGCTGTTGGGGACCTCAACGAGATACGCCTTTAGTTCAACTCCAGCTCGAGCTGAATCTCCCTGCTGCAAGGCATTGACCGCCACCTGAAAACGTTCGCGCGCAGCGATTCCGGGTGTTGGCTGGAGCATCGGAGCCATTTCCACGACGGGAGGAGGCGCCGGCGCCAACTGTTGTGGCGGCGCGCTTGCCATCGTCATAGGCGGTGGCGCTGCTTGCTGCTGTTGCTGCTGCATCATCATGCCGCCACAGGACGCCAAAAACGCGGTCGCCGGCAGAAGGGTTATGAGCTTGCCATGCCGATGACGGAGCAAGAAAGGCCGCGGTCTAAATCCTACGCGCATGTTGAATCTCCCAACCGCCACGGCTCGGCTCAAAACCGCAGCCACCACGAGAACAGCAGGCTCGCTGTTAAACCTATTTCGCCATGATTGCTCCCCGGCCATTGGGCGTCAAGCGTCGCGCCGTCACAGCCGCGCCGGTATCGTCGCAAAAGATAATCCGCTATAAGCGGTTTCTCCGCGGCTGTTACGTATAGAGTGCGCGGGACAAGGCTTTTCGGCCACTCGAGGCGCCCACGCTGTGCGATGCACGACGGCAAACTGAAATTCCGTTCCGTGTGGCGAACGCATGCCGGGTGCGTGCGGGCGCACAATGAGGATGCCCTGATCGAACGGGCGGACATCGGTGTATGGGCGGTAGCGGATGGGATGGGTGGCCATGCTGCCGGCGACGTTGCAAGCGCCCGGGTCGTAAGCGCCATCAAAGCCCTCGGGGGCGGACGTGCAACCGCCGCGGTGGTGCGTCAGGCATTGGTTCAGGCGAATGAAGACCTTTTTCGACAAGGGGCTGCGTCTCCTGAGCGCACCATGGGTGCGACGGTGACGGTGCTAGGGGCCGACGGCGAAAGGTATTTCTGCTTATGGGCGGGGGACAGCCGGCTGTATCTGCTGCGGAGCGGCGAGCTCACTCAATTGACGAAGGATCACCGCTACATTCAACATCTCGTGGATGCTGGAATGATCACTGAGGCTGAGGCACGGCAGCACCCTCGGCGCAACGTAATTACCCGTGCCGTAGGGGTAGACCGTGAGCTCGAATTGGATGCCGACGAGGGCGTCGTGCAGGCCGGCGACGTTTTTCTCTTGATGACCGACGGCGTGACGGGCGTCTGCACGGATGCGGAAATTGCTGCCGCATTATCAGGCAGTTCGCTCGAAAAAGCAGCCGACGATCTTGTCCAGCGCTGCCTGGAACGCGGGGCGCCGGATAATTTGACCCTTCTGATGGTCGAAAGATTGAAGGATTAAGCTACTCGAGCTTTGCGTCGAGCGTGATCTCCGCCTTCAAAACGCGCGACACCGGACAGTTGACCTTTGCGTCGGCGGCTATTTCGGAAAATTTTTCCTGCGAGATTCCCGGCACTCGCCCTCTCAACTGCAGCTGGATGCTCGTGATGGTCCAAGCGCCCTGCACTTGTTCGAGGTTCAGTGTTGCTTCCGTCGAAAGTTTCTCCGGATTGAATCCCGCTTTGCCCAGGGATGCCGATGTAGCCATGGTGAAACAGCCAGCATGGGCGGCAGCGATCAGCTCTTCGGGATTGGTTCCCGCACCGTTCTCGAAGCGAGAGCTGAAGGAATAAGGGGTATTGCTCAACACTCCATTGCCGGTGCTGACTGTCCCGTTTCCTTGCTTAAGGGTACCGAGCCAAACGGCCGAGGCGGTTCGCTTCATGGGTGGGGTCTCCGCTTGCTGTTGCAGTCAATGTTAGCCCAGGTGTGTGACGATTGCTCGCCGGTCATACGGCGTCCGTACTCTCGGCCGGCAATGTTTCGGCGGCAAGCGTTTCGATCGGTATCTCGAGGGCGGTCAAGTCCGTACGGTCCTCCTGTCCGAAGCTGTAGCGATGGATAATCTGCGACGTGGCAGGATCGTAGCGCACATTGTCGGGAAGGAACGTCTTGGCGCGGTCAGGATCCTTAGCGTAGAACGCCGGAAACGCCGTCAGTTCGCGATAGAACAGGTCGCGGCAAATCTTGAATGCCGAGCGGTCCGCGGACTCCCCCTTGGCCGCATAGGGGCCGATGATTGCGAGCGCGAGCCGAGGCAGCGGCGAATACCAGCCTTCCATGTTCTCCTTCGTCTTTTCGATCAGCTTCAATGTCACGCGCTGTTGGAGTGCATCCATGCCGGAGTCTTGCGTACCGAAACGCGGCAAGACGCTATCCCAAATCTCGCGCGCCATCGGCCAAAACTTGTCGTCGAAACCGCCGAACTCGTACGCAGTGTTTTCAAGGACTGAAATGACCATTTCAGCAATGGAATCCAGCGTGCTGAAACCCGATACCGTATCGGCCGCAGCATAAAGAGCCTTTCCGTCAGGACCCGCGGCGGAGCGGCAGTACTTTCGCGTCGCCTCGACGATGTATTTGACCGACCGGCCGAGACTGTTCGCGCACGGCGCAATGTCCGGTTCCGCCTTCTTGAGGACGTAAATACGCCTGCTCAAGGCTTCGAAGTTCTCTTGGAGCCTCGCGATATTGTAGGACTGGAAAGAGAAGCGGTCGGCGATTTGATCGTCGATTGTGAGTTGGGCCGCGCGGTGGATGCGTTCCATTAGGCCGATATCGACCGAGACGATGTCAGAGGCGGTCAGGCTTTCCCAGGGCAGATAGTGCCGGTTAAGATACGTGTTGCCGAAAGCCGCGTCGGAAAGCTCAGGCGCATCGGAAAACCCCTGCCAATCAATCTCGGCCGCACGCGAAGGCTCTGACGATATCAGCCACTCGTGCGTCAGCTGATGTACGAATACGCGCCCGACTTGAGCTTTAGGTTGCTCTTCCGCAAAGGCACGCAGAAGCCTGGCAGCATCCCACGGCAGTCGGACGACAAGAGTTCGACAAAAGATCGGGTCCGCGAGAAGTTGCAGGAAGGATTCACTGTTCGACGCGATATCCGCAGCGCTTCGGCTCTTGGACGCCGACGATGGACGGTCAGCGATGCGGATAAGTCTTTTGATGTTGGCGACTATATCAGCGGCAAATTCGACGCGGTCTTCTTCGGAGGCACTGGCCAGGAGATTTGCTCCGGCACGCACATATTTTGTGATCGACCGCGAAGTGACGCGCGCAGGAAAAATGTAAACCCATCCGAGCGCACTGTAGGAGGTCGCATAGAGCAAACCCCCGATGGTCTCCCAGACGAGCGTGCTGCGAAGGAATGCCGGCCGCAAATTCGGAAAGTGGGGAACAAACGCAGCGAACAGCACGCACATGAACCCGAGCGCCGCCGCCGCATAAAGCGTTCGCAAACCGATGCCGATTACGCGCAGCCGAAAAAAATAAACCGGCTTCAAAAATTGCGGTATCAACAGAAAGATGCCGAGGCCGGCGACGGCATCGCCGATGGAGAAATAGACATTGTTCATCTGTGGCGCGACCCCATAGCAGTTATCTTTAGCCCGACTTTGTTATCGGCAATACGGAATTTATTGCTGCCGGCAGCCTGTTGCGCAACACAGGCTCGGCCGAGTCCCTCCTCGTAACACTTTGAAAATCAATGGCAAAAACGTGTCACAAAATGGCCCTCCCGCGCAGGCAGCCACTCCTGGCGGTCGCGCGTTTCATATGGGTGTGGTTTGGCCATGCGGAGCTTCCGCTTGTCCGCTGGCCAGCTGAACAAGGGAGAGAACGATGAAAACGAAAACGATGCTGTCGCTTTTGCTGCTATCCGCAGTGTGCGCCACGCCTGCCTCCGCAAATTTCTTTTCAAACCACAGATTGAATATGATGCTGAATGTCGGCTCCGCGCCGAACCCTACGCCGCAACAGCTGCGTGCAATTGGCGATTCGCGTTATGCGAACGCGCCCCTGCGTCGCGGTCCTACGGTCCAAAGTCAGGTGGACGTCCCGGCCGTCGATATCGATGAAGAGGCCTACGAGAACGGCGCTTACGAGAACGGCGTGTACGATGACGAGGATGTCGTCGGCAGCGTAGCGGTAGCCACACCGACG
>Ga0134122_10003917_pt1 | contig 11073 bp, 8 predicted proteins | sample KB302_FD_96461 | JGI IMG/M metagenome (GOLD analysis project Ga0134122, IMG submission 96461) | Terrestrial soil microbial communities without Nitrogen fertilizer from Kellogg Biological Station, Michigan, USA - KB3-0-2 | ecosystem: Environmental > Terrestrial > Soil > Unclassified ...
GCGCGCGCTTATCTCGACTTCGGCGTGATCCCCAACCGCCTGTCGGTGTATCTCGACCAGCGCTTCGCGCCGGGCAACTCCACCAACCTGGAGGCCAACGTCCGCTACTGGGTGAAGGAGAACGCCTTCTACGTGAAGGCCGGCCGCATGTACCTGCCGTTCGGCTACCGCTTCGAGGACGACAATGCGTTCGTGCGCCAGCTGTCGGGTATCAACATGCAGGCGCCGGATGAGGGCGTGGAGGCCGGCTTCGAGTCCGGCAACTGGACCGCGCAGCTTGCCGTCAGTAACGGCGCCGGCGGCGGCGCGGAAACCGATCCGGGCAAGCAGATCACCTCGCGCGTGGAGTTCGTGCAGTCGAAATGGCGCGGCGGCGTCAGCGTGCTCTACAACGACACCGATCTCGGCGCGCGTACGGGCGCGGGCGCATTCGGTGCTTTCAACCTGGGTCCGGTGACCTTGCTCGGCGAAGTGGATTATTTCGACGACGACAGCATCGGGCCGAACGGCACAAAACTCATGGCGACGCTGGCCGAGGCGGACTGGAAGCTCGCCCAGGGACACAACCTCAAGCTGACGTACGAGTGGCTGGAGCCGAACGACGACGTCGACGAGGACGAGCAGACGCGCACCAGTCTCCTGTACGAGTGGTCGCCGATCCAGTTCATCCAGTTGCGCGCGGGCGTACGCGTGTACGATGGCATTCCGCAGAACGACAACCAGAATCGCAAGCAGGCATTCTTACAGTTACATGGCTTCTTCTAGACCGCTGCACGACGCACCTCACCGCTCATATGCAGGGAAGCTGGAGCGGTTCGCCAGGTTCGTCGCGCCGGAATTGAGGAGTCTGTTTGCTGAATTCGGCCTGGCACGCAGCGCGCGCGTGCTCGACGTGGGCTGCGGCATCGGTTTCGCGACGCGCATGATCGGCGAGCTGCCCGGCAGCGACGCGCAGGTGGTGGGCGTGGACCTGTCGTTGCCGCACCTGCATGCCGCTCGCGGCACGCCGGCATCCGGCCAGATCGTGGGGCTGGTGCAGGGCGATGCCTCGCAACTGTGCTTTCGCGAGGGCACCTTTGATCTCGTCTGGAGTTGCAACACCGTCAATCACCTCAGCGATCCGGTGGCTGCGGTGAGCGCGATGCGCGCCGTGCTGCGGCCACGCGGGCGCGTGGTGCTGGCGCAAAGCGGTTTCCTGCCCGAGATGTTCTTCGCCTGGGACGCGCCGCTCGACGAGGCCGTGCGCCGCGCCTGCCACGCCTACTACCGCGAGCGCTACGGGCTCACCAAGCAGGACACCGCCGGCGTGCGCGGCCTGGTCAATCTGCTGCAGCGCGCCGGGCTGCGGCCGCGACTCGTGCGCACCGTGGTCATCGAACGTGTGCAGCCGCTCACCGAATCGGATCGCGCCTATTTCGAGGAGACGGTATTTCGCGAGACCTGGGGCGAGCGGTTGCGTCCGTTCCTCACGGATGACGAATGGCATGCGCTGCAGCGGAATACCGATCCGGCGTCGGACGATTACTGCCTCGGCCGCGAGGATTTCCACCACATCCAGACACTCACGACGTGTGTGGGCCATGCCTGAGCGTGAGCTGCCACTGGTCACCTTCTATCTCACGGAGCGCTGCAATTCGCGCTGCGTGACCTGCGACTGGTGGCGGCACGGCCGGCGCGATGCTTCGCTCGCCTCGGTGCTGCACGTGTTGCCGGACCTGCGGCGCCTGCGCACGCGGGTCGCGCTGCTGTCGGGCGGCGAGCCCTTGCTCAATCCGGAGTGGCAGGCGATCGCGCAGGCGCTGCGCGACGCCGGCATCGGTGTGTGGCTGCTGACCGCCGGGCTGTCGTTGGCCAAGTTCGCCTCCGCGGCCGTGCGCGTCTTCGATTCAATCACGGTGTCGATGGACGGCACCAATGCCGCCACTTACCGGCGGATCCGTGGCCTGGACGCCTTCGACAAAGTGTGTGAAGGCGTGCGCAGCGCCGTGGCGCAGGGCGCCGCGGTCAGCCTGCGCGTCACGCTGCAGCAGTCCAACTACCGCGAGTTGCCCGAATTCGTGTCGCTGGCGCGGGCGCTCGGCGTGCGCCAGGTTTCCTTTCTCCCCGTGGACATCGGCAATCCGCACGCCTTCGCGCGCAGCGAGGCGCCGGCATTGCCGCTGGCGCTCGACGCTGCCGACCTGCCGCGATTCGCCGAGCTGATCGACGCGCTGGCTCGCGACCGCGCGGCCGATTTCGACTCGGGGTTCATCGCCGAGTCGCCGGACAAGCTGCGGCGCATGCACCAGTATTTCGCCGCGCTCAACGGCCTCGGGCCGTTTCCGGCGGTGCATTGCAACGCGCCTGAATTCTCGGCGGTGGTCGGCGCCGACGCGCGCGTCGCGCCGTGCTTCTTCATTCCGGGAACCGGTGTCAGCACCTTTGGCGGCCTGGAGGCGGCACTGGACGATCGCGAGATGGCCGCTCTGCGTGCGGAGATACGCGCGGGCGGGCGTGCCGAATGCACGCGCTGCGTGTGCTCCATGTGGCGCGATCCGGCGACGTTTGCAACCGAACGCTTCCTGCTGCCACAAGTCCAGGATGAGAACCGCCACCATGCCTGAGGCCGCACGCTCGTTGCTCGGCCCGGCGTCGCCCGGCCCGATTCGCTGGGCGCTCGGCAAGGCGCTCGAATTCGCGATGCGTCTCACGCGCCATCGGCGTTATGACGACTACCGGCTGGAGCGCGTGCAGGACATGTCCATCCTGGTGTTGCCGGGCGTCGCCAATCCGCGCCTGCTGCGCACCGGCGCATTCTTCGCCGGCTGTCTCGAGCCCGCCTTGCTCCACGGTCGCACGGTGCTCGACATGGGCACGGGTTCGGGCGTCTGCGCGCTGGTCGCGGCGCGCCACGCGGCGCGCGTGGTGGCCGTGGACATCAGCCGCGCGGCGACACGCTGCGCGCGTATCAACGCCGGCATGAACCAGCTCGACAATCGCGTCGACATCCGCCAGGGAGACCTGTTCGAGCCGGTGAGCGACGAGCAGTTCGACCTGGTGCTGTTCAATCCGCCTTTCCTGCTGGGCGAGCCGAAGGACGAACGCGATGCGGCGTGGCGTTCCAGTGATGTCGCGACTCGCTTCGCCCGCGGGCTCGATGCGCGGCTGGCGCCGCGCGGCTTCGCCTTGCTGCTGCTGTCCTCGTTCGGCAACGCCTGCGAAGCCTTTATCGACGAGCTGCGCGGCCGGGGGTTCCTGCTCCAAGTCTTCGCGCGGCGACGCTTCATCAACGAAACCGTGACCGTGTTGCGCGTGACACGCGGAGCCGGCACGTGATCGCCGGCGCGCGCCGCAAGGTGGTGCTCTACAACCCGCGTGCGGTGTTCTTCACCATGCCGCTGGCATTGCTGGCCATCGGTTCGGAGCTGGACCCGGAGAAATACGAAGTCATCATCGTCGACGGGCGGCTCGATCCGCATCCGGAGAAGACGCTGGCCGCGCATCTGCCCGGCGCCGTGTGCCTGGGCGTGACCGTACTGACCGGCGCGCCGATTGCCGATGCGCTGGCGGTGTCGCGTGCCGCCAAGCGAGCACGCCCGGACATCCCGGTAGTTTGGGGAGGCTGGCACCCGTCGATGTTCGGACGCGAGTGCCTGGCAGAATCCTGCGTCGACATCACCGTGCAGGCGCAGGGCGAAGCGACCTTCGCCGAAATCGTCGACCGGCTGGACAACGGCCGCCCGCTCGATGGTTGCCTGGGCTGCATGTACCGCGACGCCGGCGGCAACATCCGGGAAAACGGGCCGCGCGCGCTGATCGCGCTCGATCGCTTCCGCGCGCACGACTACAACCTGATTCCGGTCGAGGCTTACTACCGGCTCAAGGGCAAACGCCAGCTCGATTACATCTCCTCGCAGGGCTGCAATTTCCGCTGCGCGTTCTGCTCGGACCCCTTCGTCTACCAGCGCAAGTGGGTGGGGCTGGATCCGCGCACCATGGTGGAGAAGCTGCGCGAAATCCACCAGCGCCATCCTTTCGACGACGTGAATTTCCAGGACGAGACCTTTTTCACGCGCCGCGACCGCGTGCGCGCCATGTCGCAGGACATCATCGACTCGGGCCTGAAGTTCACCTGGGCCGCGACCATGCGCGCCGACCAGGGAATCCGCATGACCGAGGACATCTGGCTGCTCGCGAAGAAGTCCGGGCTGCGGCGCCTGCTGGTCGGCGTGGAGTCCGGCGATCCGGAGATGCTGAAGCGCATCAAGAAGGACGTGACCCTGGAGCAGGTGTTCCACACCGCCCACAAGATGCGCGATCTCGGCATCGCCGGTATCTTCCCGTTCATCGTCGGTTTTCCTGAAGAGAGCGATCGAAGCGTCGACGCCTCGATCGAAGTGGCGAAGAAATTACGTGCCATGAGTCCCGCATTCGAGACGCCCATCTTCTACTTCAAGCCCTATCCGGGCAGCAGCATCGTGGCCGAGGCCGTGGCGCGCGGCTTCAGGTTGCCCGAGACACTCGACGCCTGGTCGCAATTCGATTTCGTCGCCGGCCTGCCGGGCCCGTGGGTTTCGCCGCAGCGTTACACGCTGATCGAGCGCTTCAAGTTCTTCCAGGATCTGGCCTGGAAGAAGGCGCGTGCCGGCGAGCGCTGGTTGCAGCAGCTGGCGCGGATGCGCGTGGAGCGTGGCGACTACCGCTTCCCCGTCGAGATGCATCTGCTGCGCTGGCTGTACCCGGCGCCGAAGCTGTCATGAGCGCGCGCGTACTGCTGGTCAACCCGCGGATCACCTCGCGCGCGCGTGCGCGTTTCCCGCTGTCGCTGCTCAACGTGGCGGCCGCGCTCGAGGAGCATGGTCACGCCGCAGACATCGTCGACGGCAACCTCGAGCCCGACACGGCGAGCGCGGTGAGTCGCCTGCTGCGCGAGCGCGGCTACGACGCCATCGGCATGAGCGTGATGGGCGGGCCGCAGGTCGAAACCGCCCTGGCGTTGTCGGACGTGGTGCGCGGCGTGTTGCCCTCGCTGCCCATCGTCTGGGGCGGGTACTTTCCGAGTCTCTATCCCGACGCCGCGTTGAACGGGACGCACGCAGACTTCCTGGTGCGCGACCAGGGCGAGCAGGCGCTGGCCGACCTGCTCACCGCGCTGCCGGACGCCTCACCGCAGCGGCTCGGGGGCATCGCCAACCTGAGCTGGCGCGACGGTGCGCGCCCGGTGCACAACACCTCGCGCAAGGTCAGGTCGCCGGCGCGCGCCGAACTCCTGCCTTACGAAAAACTCGGCGACCCGCGCCGTTACCTGTTCAAGTCCTTCATGGGCAGGCGCACCGCGGTTCACCAGGCGGCACTCGGCTGCCGCTTCCGTTGCACCTTCTGCGGCGTGGCGGCGATGTTCCGCGGTGTCACGCTGTTGCCGGACGCCGCGCGGCTGGAGCGCGAGCTGAGCCACCTGCGCGACAACTTCGGCGCCGATTCGCTGCAGTTCTACGATCACAATTTTTTCGACCGCGAAGCAGACATGGTGCCGCTGCTCGAGGTGCTGGCGCGCCTGGAGCTTCCGTGGTGGTGCTACGCACGCGCCGATGCGCTGGTGAATCTCTCGCCGGAATCCTGGGCGCTCGTGCGCAAGAGCCGGCTGCGCATGGCTTACATCGGCGCCGAAACGCCGAACGACCAGCTGCTGAAATCCATACGCAAGGGCACGCGCTCGGACCAGACGCTGGAAGTTGCCGAGCTCTGCCGGCGCAATGGCGTGATCCCCGAGCTGTCGTTCATGGTTGCGCCGCCCGAAGATCCGGAGGGCGAGACCGAACGCACCTTCGACTTCATTCGCCAGGTGAAACGGGTCAACCCCGACGCCGAGATCATCGTGTACGTGTACACGCCGCTGCCCGCATCCAGCGTGCCCGATGCGCATCGCCTGAAGCTGCCGCTGCTCGCCGACCTTCGAGGTGAACCGGTGGTGTTCCCGGGCAGTGCGCGCGAGTGGACCCAGCCGCGCTGGGTGGACTACGCCTGCCATGCCGATGCGCCCTGGATCAGTGAGCGGCTGCGGCGCCGCATCCGCGATTTCGTCACCGTGTTGCGCTGCCGTTTTCCGACCGTGCAGGACACGCGGGCGCCACGCTGGGCCAAACAGGCGCTGCGCGGACTCGCCTCGTGGCGCTACAACCTGCGCCGTTATGACCGGCCGTGGGAACTGCAGGCCTCGCAGAAAATGATCCGCCTGCTCGACCCGCGCGTCTCGAGCGTCTGACCCGTGCACTGCCTGCAAATCGGCTTCCATCTCGATCCGCAGGCGCGCCAGCCACGGCGCCTGCTCGAGGACTGGTATTCGCTGGCGCACATCGCCGACGCGGTGGCCGCGGCCGGCACGCGCGTCTCCGTCGTCCAGGCCTGCTCCCACGAGAGTCAACTGCGGCATGGCAATGCCGACTACTTCTTCATGCCGCCGGGATCCGCGGCGCCTCTGGCGGACACACCGCAATTCCGCGCACTGCTCGCGCAACTTCGGCCCGACGTGTTTCACGTGCACGGCCTGGCATTCGCCGGCGACGTGCTGGCGCTGCGCGCGGCCGCACCACAGGTTCCGATCCTGCTGCAGGATCACGCCAGCCGCGTGCCGCGCTGGTGGCGACGCGCCGCGATGAAACGCGGGCTGGCAGTCGCCGATGGCGTGAGCTTCTGCGCCGCGCAGCAGGCCGAGCCGTTCCGCGAGGCCGGGCTGCTGCCCCCCGGCGTGCCGGTGTTCGAAATTCCCGAGTCGAGCAGCACCTTCAGCGACGGCGACCGCCGCCAGGCCCGTGAAGACACCGGCATCTTCGGCGATCCCTGCGTATTGTGGGTGGGCCATCTCGACTCGAACAAGGATCCGCTGACAGTGCTCGAAGGCGCCGCGCTGGCGGCGCAGCGTCTTTCGGGGCTGCGGCTATGGTGCGTGCACGCGCATGCGCCGCTGCTGCGCACCGTCGAAAAGCGCATCGCGAGCGATCCGCTGCTGCGCGAGCGAGTCGGCCTGCTCGGGCGGGTGTCACACGCACGCATCGAGTCGCTGATGCGCGCCGCGGATATTTTCGTGCTCGGCTCACATCGCGAGGGCAGCGGCTACTCGCTCATCGAGGCCCTGTCCTGCGGCGTGTCGCCGGCGGTGAGCGACATTCCCTCGTTCCGCGCGCTCACCGGCAATGGTGCAGTCGGCAGCCTGTGGCGCACGGGAGACGCCCAGGACTGCGCCCGCGCGCTGATCGCGCTCGCCGCGCTGCCAACGACGGCGGCTCGGGCCGCGGTTCGCGCGCACTTCGAGGCGCAGATCTCGTTCAATGCAATCGGCCAGCGGTTCGCCGCGGCCTACGCGGCCATCACCCGAAGGCGCGCGCATGCCGCCTGACACCGCGCCACCCGACACGATGCAAACCGGCCTCGAGCTGCCGCGCACGGTCTGGCGGGTTCTTACCCCGCCGCAGCGGCGCCAGTTGCTGTGGCTGCAGCTGGTCACCGTGCTGATGAGCCTGTCGACGCTCGGCGGTGTCGCGGCCATCATCCCGTTCTTCTCCGTGCTCGCCGATCCGTCCAGTATCGAACGGCACGCATTGCTGCGCGGCCTGTACACGGCCCTGGAGTTCGAGGACACGCGCGCGTTCGTGGTGTTCCTCGGCGCCAGCTTCGTGGCGGTCGCGATCCTGAGCAGCGCGGTGACGCTGCTGGGCACGCTGGCGATCTCGCGTTTCGCGCTGCGCATCGGGCGTGAATTCCACGTCGCCCTCTACGAGGAGTACCTGCACCGCGACTATTTGTTCCACGTACGCAGCGGCTCGGTGACGCTGATGAACAACGTGCTGCATGAGATCGCCCGCGCGGTGACCGGCATCATCCAGAGCGGCATGAACCTCGCCGCCAGCGTGCTGACCTGCACGCTGATCATCCTGTCCATCATGTGGCTGAACCCGCTGCTGGCGCTCGCGGCCGCGGCGCTGTTCGTGGCGGCCTACGCGCTGATCTTCTTCGCGCTGCGGCGCCGGCTGGCTCACCACGGGCGTCGCGAGGCCGAGCTGTGGGATGGGCTGCTGCGCACGCTGACCGAGAGTTTCGGCGGCATCCGCGACATCCAGCTGCGCGCCTCGCAGGCTTACTACCGCGACGTGTTCGCGGCGCAATGCGCGGCGCTGGAAAGGCTCGGCGCGCGCATGCAGGTCATGGCGCAGAGTCCGCGTTATGTACTCGAGTGCCTGATGGCGGCATTGCTGGTGATCGCCGCGCTGTGGCTGCAACGCGGCTCGGCCTCGGCGTTCTGGCTGGCGCAGCTCAGTTACCTGGCCTTCGCCGCGTACCGGCTGCTGCCGGCGATGCAGCAGGGTTACGCCGCGCTGGTGCGCATCCGCGCGGATCGCTCGGCCTTCCAGCGCGTCGCGCACGATCTGGAGCGCGCACGTTCGGGAGTGCGTCCGCCGCCGCCCTCGGAACAGCAGCTGGCGGCGTGGCGTGGCCGCCCGAAACAACTGCTGCGCGCGCGCGGCCTGTCGTTCCGCTATTCGGCGGACGATCCACTGGCGGTGCGCGCGGTGACGCTCGACATACCGGCCGGGTCATTGGTGGGTTTCGTCGGCGCCAACGGTTCGGGCAAGACCACGCTCGCGGACCTGGTGATGGGCTTGTTGCAGCCGCTCGAGGGCCAGGTGGAAGTCGACGGCATGGCGCTCGACGCACAACACCTGCCGGCGTGGCGCGCCAATGTCGCGCACGTCCCGCAGAACGTGATCCTGTCGGATGCCTCGCTGCGCGAGAACATCGTTCCCGGCGTGCCGGCTGAGCAGGTCGACGCCTTGCGGCTGCGCGCCGCGATCACGGCCGCGCAACTCGATGCACTGGTGGCTTCGTTGCGCAATGGCCTGGAACACCGCATCGGCGAGCGTGGCGCGCGGCTCAGCGGCGGGCAACGCCAGCGCGTCGGCATCGCGCGCGCGCTCTACAGCCGCGCCTCTCTGCTGGTGCTCGACGAGGCGACCAGCTCGCTCGACGGGCGCGCCGAACGCGCCATCGTCGCCACTCTGGCGTCATTGCGCGGCAAGCTCACCACTATCGTCATTGCGCACCGCATGGACACACTGCGCGACTGCGACATGATCTTCGAATTCGACGGCGGCGCGCTCATCGGCGGCGGCACGTTCGCCGAGCTGAGCCGCGATTCCGCGCATTTCCGTGGCCTGACCGGCGAACAAGCGTGAAGCCGGACCTGTCCGACCCGTTTCGCGAGCGCAGCCCGCGGCTGCTGCGGCGCGTTTTCCGCGTGCTGGGATGTGCGCTGCGGGTGCGCGCCGACGATGCACGCCTGATGGCGCTCGCCGAGGCGGGGCTGGTCACCGCAGAGCGCGGCGGGCGCAGTCGCGTGCGCCGCAGGTTCGATCTCACGCTGCGGCTCGCGCCGGACGCCGGCCCCTTGCCGCGCGGCGGGCCGCCGCCGGTGCGCATGTCATCCGGCGACGGCTGGTTGTGCGGCATCTTCGACCCGGCTAACTACGTGCTGGTGAATGCGCGTCAGCGCCGCGCCCTGGTATCGGTGTCCGCGGCGATGCTGCGGTTCCCGTATCACGTGCGCTACGAGATGATCGAATTCGCGACGTTCACGCTGCTGGCACGTGGTGCGGGGCTGGTGCCGCTGCACGCGGCCTGCATTGGTGTCGGTGCGCGCGGCGTGTTGTTGCTGGGTGACTCGGGCGCCGGCAAGTCGACCCTGTGCGGCGAGGCGCTGCGCGCCGGCTGGCACTTCCTGTCGGAGGACAGCGTGTTCGTCACGCCGCAGGGCCTCGATGCCTTCGGCATCGCCAACTTCCTGCACCTGCGCCACGATTCGCCGCACCTGCGGCGCAGCGGTGCGCTGGCGCGCCGCGCGCGCGCTTCGCCGGAGATCCGCCGGCGCAGCGGTGTGCGCAAACTCGAAGTGGACCTGCGCAAGCTGAAACTTCCGCCGGCCCCCGGCGGGCTCAGGCTCGCGGCAATCGTGGTGCTGAGGCGCGCGCGCGCGGCGGGCGGAACGCCGCTGGTGGCGCTCGCCCGCGCGGCCACGCGCCGCCTGCTGACGCGCTCGCAGCCTTACGCAACGCGCGCGCCGCAGTGGCGGCACTTCCTGCAGCGCGCCGGCCGGCTGACGGCCTTCGAACTGCGGCGCACGGCGCCCGAAGCGGCGCTCGCCGCGCTACGGCCCCTGCTCAACACACGTCGCTGAGTGCAGCCGTGTGTATCGTCAATGACTCAGGTTCGCTGTCGCAACGGTGTGGTCGCGAGCATGCCGAACTCCCGCCACCAGGTGGCATCGCGCCAGCCACCGCGCGCGGCGCTCCACAGGCTGGTCATCGCGGCGCCGCGCTGGCGCGCGCGCCATTGCATGGCGGCGAGTTTCAGCGCGCAGCTCGCGCGGCGGCGCCGGCACAGATCACGCAGCCGCGGCGTCGGCACCATGCCGGACATTTTCTCGTACAGGCGCACCCAGCCGCGCCAGGCGCCGATCCGGTCCTGGCTGTAGTTGTCGGTGTGCACGCGCACCCGCGTGAGCGCGTCAGGGCAGAGGCAGACCGGGCCGCTCATCGCCAGCCGCAGCCACAGGTCGTAGTCCTCCGCGAAATGCTGGCCCTCGTCGAAGCCGCCGAGCTGTGCGACCAGCGCGCGCTCGGCCATGACCGTCGGGGTCGCGATGAACGCCGCGATCTCGAGCAGCGGTTCGACGATGTCACCGGCCAGCGGTTCGAATGGCCGCACACCGTTCACCGGCGCCGCGCGGCCCTCGGCGTCGATGCGTGCGGAGGCATGGTAGCTCCAGCGGCAATCCGGATGCGCCGCCAGCAGCGCCAGCTGGCGCTCGAGTTTGGCCGGCAGCCACTCGTCGTCGGAGTCGATGAATGCCAGGTATCTGCCGCGGGCCTCCCGGATGGCGGCATTACGCACCGCGGATGGCACGCCCGAGTGCGCCAGGAACAGCACGCGCAGGCGCGCATCGTGCAGCGAGCCCAGCCACGCGCGCGTCTCGGCGGCCGAACCATCGTCCGCGACGATGAGCTCGAAGTCCGGGCAGGTCTGGGCGAGCACCGATTCGACCGC
>Ga0134122_10003918_pt1 | contig 11071 bp, 10 predicted proteins | sample KB302_FD_96461 | JGI IMG/M metagenome (GOLD analysis project Ga0134122, IMG submission 96461) | Terrestrial soil microbial communities without Nitrogen fertilizer from Kellogg Biological Station, Michigan, USA - KB3-0-2 | ecosystem: Environmental > Terrestrial > Soil > Unclassified ...
CCGTTGTTGTTCGTCACGAAGCCCTGCGGCGTCATCTCGTCGCCGTGCTCGCTGCCTTTTTGCGCGATCGACGCGAAGCCGGCGCCGATTTCGACGCCCTTGACGGCGTTGATCGACAGCATCGCGCCCGCGATGTCGGCGTCCAGCCTGCCGTAGACCGGCTCGCCCCAGCCCACCGGCACTTTCTCCGCGACGATGTTGACGCGCGCACCGCAGGAATCGCCGCTTTCGCGCAGCGCGTCCATGAACTGCTCGAGCTCCCGCATTCTCGAATTGTCGGCCGCGAAAAAGGGATTCTTGCCGACATCGTCCCAGGACTTGAACGCAATCGGATGCGGGCCCAGCTGCGCCAGATAGCCCCTCACAACGACCCCGTAGCGCTGGTGCAGCCACTTCTTCGCGATCGCGCCTGCCGCGACGCGGATCACCGTTTCGCGCGCCGAGGCGCGTCCGCCGCCGCGCGCATCGCGGATGCCGTACTTCTGCCAGTAGGTGTAGTCGGCGTGCCCGGGACGGAACTTCTGCGCGATGGCGGCATAGTCCTTCGGGCGCTGGTCTTCGTTGCGGATGAGGAAACCGATCGCGGTGCCGGTGGTCCTGCCTTCATAGACGCCGGAGAGGATTTCCACCGTGTCGGTCTCGCGGCGCTGCGTGACGTGCCGCGAACTGCCGGGCTTGCGGCGGTCGAGTTCTTTCTGCAGATCTGCGTTGCCCAATTCCAGGCCAGGCGGACAACCGTCGACCACGCCGCCGTAGGCCGGCCCGTGGGATTCGCCGAACGAGGTGACGCAGTAGAGGGTGCCGAAACTGTTGCCTGACATGAGAAAAGCTTAGCATAGGGGTATGAGAACACTGGGTTTTTCGCTCCTGCTGCCCCTGCTCGCTGCGGCAGGTTGCGCCGCGTTCGAACCGGCGCCGACGCCGCTCAACGGCGCCGACATCGTGTTCCTGGCGAAGAGCGGCAAGACGGCGCCGCAGATCATCGAGGAACTGCGGCGTAGTGACACGGTCCTGATGCTGCAGGCCTCGGAAATCGTGAGCCTGCATGAATCCGGCGTGCCGCCGGCGGTGCTCGACTACCTGCAGCGCGCGCAGATCGAGGAAATCCGCCGCCGCGAGCGCCAGCAATTCATGTACTGGGGGCCGCTGCACGGCGGCTTTGGCGGTTTTCCGATGGGACCCGCGCGCCGCTAGCGCTGGCTGAAGAATCCGCGCGTCTCGAAAACGCTTTTCGACAGCGCCTTGCCGTTCGAGCGCAGCTGGCGCTTGAGGACGAAGTCGAACAGCAGCGGATTGTGGGCGCGGATCTCCTTCAGCACCGGCGCCGCCGACGCCTGCACCAGTCCGAGCGACACGAGGTAGTCCACCGAGAAAATCGGCATCACGCCCGGCAGCGGGTAGTCGGATCCATTCAGCAGCCGCGCGTGCCAGTGCTCCCGCTCCACGACTTTCGCCAGCGACGGGCCCGCGCGGTTCACCTGCGTCATGGCCGAAATGTCGCCAAAAAGATGCCTTTCGTATTGCGCAAGCTCCATGAGGCGAGAAAACAAGTCGAAGCTGTCCACCAGCGGCCCGTTCGGCCCCTTGTCGAGGTCGATGTCCTGCCCCATCGAGGCGCAGTGCGCGACGATGATGCGCACGCCGGCATCGAGCGCGCGCCGCAGCCGGAGCGGATTGCCGTATTCCTGGTTGCCGCCGAGAACGGCGCGTTCCAGTCCGGCATGGGAGATGACCGGCACGTTCAGCCTTGCCGCCGCGGCAAAAAACCGGTCGCAGCGCGGCGAGGCCGGATCCATGCCCATGATCGAGGGAATCCATTTCACCGCGCGCGCGCCCTCGCGCTTGGCGCGTTCGAGCGCCTCGACGCAATCGGCGCGATAGGGGTGGATCGAGGCCGCCCATTCGAAATAGCGCGGATGCGCCTTCGCCATGTCGCGCGCATAGGCGTCGGGCACCCAGAACGCGGTGCGCTCGAGATCCGGTTTCGCGTCTTCGCTGTAGCTGCGCTCGAAAGCAAGCAGCAGCAGCTTGGTTCCGGGGCGCAGGCCGTCGACGAGGTTGCGCATGCGCTCGACATAAGCGCGGTCCACGCTGCCGCTCGCCTCATGCACGCAACCGGCGTTGAGGAAAAACAGGCGCCGCGCGTACTCGCCCGGGTGGAGCGGGCTTTGCATCTTCGGATTGACGTAAACGTCGCTGCCCGAGTCGCCGGTCCCGATCAAATGCGCATGCGAGTCCCACACCTGCGCCGGTTCGAGCCCCTCCCAGGCGGCGCGCACGAGCTCGTGATCCGCGAGCGCGGCGGGCAGCCGCGCGAGGCAGGGATTCCAGAAACCCTGTTCCGGCCAGAAACGCCAAGCCGCCAGCGCGGCGGCGCCGGCGAACGCCGCGCCGCCGATGAGGAAACCGCGTTTTTTCAAAAAGACTTCAGGCCGGCCAGTTCTTGATGTAGCCCTTGAGCATCTTGTTCTCGAAGTCCTGCTCTTCGAGCACCGCCTTCGCGACGTCGCGGAAGGAAATGACGCCAAGCAGCTTGCCGTCGTTCATCACCGGCAGGTAACGCGCGCCGCTATCGAGCATGGTACGGCGCAGGTCGTTGACCTCCATGTCGGGCGTCGCCATGACCGGGTCCTGCACCATGATCTCGCTTACTTTCACTTCGCCGAGCGCGCCGCTGCGCTTGGCAAGCGCCGCGAGCAACTCGTGGAAGGTGAGCATGCCGGCCATGCGTCCCTGGTCGAGCACCACGAGCGAACCGAGATTCTGTTCGGCCATGGTCTTGACCGCATCGACCGCGCGGTCGCCGGGTTCGGCGCTGATCAACCGGTTGCCCTTGACCCTGAGAATCTCTTTGACTTGCATGGCCGATCCTCCCGGAGAGAGAAAAGCCTTACATGAGCCTTACATACTAGAGCCCGACGGCTTCGGCGACAAGTATTTTCAGCTCGCGATGCAGCTTCTCGCGAATAGAAGCGTGGGGCTTGCTCCTGATCAGGTTCTTGAGTTCGTACGGGTCCTGGTCGAGATCGTAGAGCTCGTCCAGCTCGCCGTCTTTGCCTCGGTTCACCCAGTGGATCAGCTTGTAGCGCTCGGTGCGGATCGCCTTGTAGGTCATGCCGATCAACCACGGATAGGCCTGCTCGGCCCAGTATTCCGCGAGGACTGCTTTTCGCCACGGCTTCTTCTTTCCTTTGAATAGATTCAAAAATGACATCCCCTGAATCTGCGCTCCAGGCCTGCCGCCGGCAAGTTCGATCAGCGTGGGAGCGATGTCCTGGCAGATAAGCAGGTCTTTTTTCCTCGTGCCCGCTTTTATCAACTTCGGGAAACGGACAAGGAAAGGCGAACGGATTCCTTCCTCGTAGGCGAAGCGTCGCTCGGGCCCGAGACCGTGCTCGCCGAAGAAGTAGCCGTTGTCGCCGAGAAAAATGATGCAGGTGTTGTCGAGTTCGCCCTTGCGCCGCAGTACCTCGAGGATCATGCCGACGCCCTCGTCCACGGAAGCCATCATGCGCGCGCGCAGGCGGATTTCCTCCTGGGTACCGGCATGGATCGAGTCGAGCAGCTGGCGCGATTTCTCCTCGGCGCGCAGCTTGAAAATTTCCGTCCACGCCGGCTTTTCTTTGAGCACCTCCGCGTAGGAGAGCATGTTCGGCTTTTTGGGAAAGATCGATTCCTTGTACAGCTCCTTGTGCCGCTCCGCGGGTATGTAGCCGCCGAATTTGCCGAACGACACGGTGCCGTCGGCCTGCTGCTCGGCATCCGGATGCACCGCCTTGTGCGCGAAGAACAGCGACCAGGGCTTGGCGTGGCTTTTCTCGAGGAATTCCACCGCCAGGCCGTTCATGATGTCGGTGATGTAGCCGGTGTGCTCGACGTACTTGCCGTCGTGGCACAGCTTCGGGTTCACGATGCGGCCGTGACCGTCGTAGCTGACCCAGTGGTCGTAACCCGGGCGCGGCATGCCGTCGTTGCCCATGTGCCACTTGCCGATGTGCGCGGTCTCGTAGCCGAGCTTCTGCAGTTCGAGGTGGTAGTTCGGCAGCCGGTGGCTCATCGCGCCGCGCGCCACGTTGTCGATGATGCCGTGCCGGCTGGCGTACTGCCCGGTCATGATCGAAGCGCGATTCGGCGAGCAGATCGAGGTGGTATGGAAGACGCGCTCGAACAGCGCCCCCTCGTGCGCGAGGCGGTCGATGTGCGGCGTCTTCATGTAGGGATGCCCGCCGGCGCCGAATTCGTCGTAGCGCAGGTCGTCGATCAGGATGACGAGAAAATTGGGCTTCTTTTTCATGGCGGGTCCATCAACCGGAATCGCACCAGTCTAAGCGCCCGCCCATTGCACCGCCAGCCAGGTTTCGCCCGATCTATTCCCGGATCGTTGCCACTACAGTTAGTCCGTGCGCGGGTGTGCCAACCCCAATCAACAGCCGTCGGGGGCCAAATCCTCTTCGCACTGGCCAGACCAATCGCCGAATAACCCGGTACCGCGCCCCCGCAGCAAGGCATCGGGGTGTTCGCGGAACGTGCCGCTGCTCGTCCCAAGGGAACTGCCATCGCGCGTGACGGTAAATCGCCCGGCGTCCAGGTTGCCGCTGTTCGTGATCGCCGCGCCGGGAATCCGGATCGTGCTAATGAACTCTTCGTGGAACCCCTGGGCTTTCCCCGCGGACTTTTCGCCCCCGGTACCGGCGGCGCCGACGCTGCAGGTGTCGCCGCCGCACTGGGACATCGCGATCTGAGGCATGACAACGAGCGCAGCCGTGCTAAGTGACAGGAAAATACGGTTCATGGTGGCCTCCGTCAGTTGGCGCGAGTCTGCTCCCGGCAAAACGACGGGTCAAGAGCGCCAACCGCTCCTGCAGATTCAATCGTGAAATCCGTCACGCAAGCTCAGGCGAACGGCTTGAGCGTCCCAAGGAGCGTCGGCACCAGCTCCGTGACCGTCGGATGGATATGCACCGCGCGCTGGATTGTCGTGTAGGGCCTCCTCGCGTACATCACGTCGAGAAGCGAATGCACGATCTCGTCGCCGTTGACGCCGAGGATCGCGGCGCCGAGCAGCTCTTGCGTATCCGCATCCACGAGGACTTTCATGAAGCCCTGCGTTTCGCCCATCTCCCGCGCGCGGCCGACGCGGGTCATGGGCATTTTCGCGGCGAGAAGCTTGCGGCCGCTTTTCACCGCTTCGGCTTCGTTCATGCCGACGCGGCCCAGGGGCGGATCGATGAAGAGCGCGTAGCAGGAAATTCGATCCGAGATTTTGCGCGCATCGTTGGCGAACAGGTTGGCGGCGACGATCTCGTAGTCGTTCCAGGAGGTGTGGGTAAAGGCGCCCCTGCCATTGGCGTCGCCCATGCACCACACGCCCTCGGCGCTGGTGCGGCACTGTTCGTCGACGGTGATGAAGCCGCGCGCATCGGCGGCGATGCCGGCTTCCTTCAGGCCGAGGTCACCCGTATTGGGAATTCTGCCGACGGCCAGCAGCAAGTGACTTCCCCGTACTTCCTTTTTGCGTTTTTCGTTTTCAAACCCGACCAAGATTCCGTCCTTCAACTGCGACACATGCATGCCGTCCGCGCCAAGCTGGATCTCCACCCTTTCGCGCTCCAGGATGGCGCGGATCCCGGCGACCACGTCGTCGTCCTCGCGCGGCAGCAACTTGGGAAATTTCTCGATCACGGTGACTCTGGCGCCGAAGCGCCGGTACATCTGCGCGAATTCCAGGCCGATGTAGCTGCCGCCGATGATGATCAGGTGCTCGGGTATCCGGTCGAGCTCCATCATCTGGCTGTTGGTGAGGTACGGCACCTGCGCCAGGCCCGGAATGTCCGGCACCACGGCGCGGCCGCCGACGTTGATGAAGATCCTGTCGGCCTGCAGCGTGCGCTCGCCCACTTGCAGCGTGCGCGGCGCGCTGAAACGCGCCTGGCCGCGGATCAGCGTCACGTTCTTCATGCCGCCAATCCAGCTCGCCAGGCCGTCGGTCGACTGCTTCACCACGCCGTCCTTGCGCGCCTTCACGGCCTGCATGTCGACGCGCACCTCGCCCGCGGCGAAGCCGTACTCGGCGCCGCGCCGCGCCATGTGGATCGCGCGCGCGCTGCCGACCAGCGTCTTCGTCGGAATGCAGCCGACATTGACGCAGGTGCCGCCGAGCAGCTTGCGCTCGATGATCGCGGTCTTCAGCCCCTGCTGGTCCAGGCGGGCGCATAGCGGCGGTCCCGCCTGCCCGGCACCGATGACGATCGCGTCGAACCGTTCAGGCATTTTTGACCATGAGGCAATATGGTACGCGCTAGACTTCCTTCGATGCGCGCCATTCTGCTTGCCGCTATCCTGCAGCTGCCCATGGCCGCCGCCGCAAGCCCGCCCCTCGAAACCGGCGTTTCGCTCGAACTCGCCCAGTGGCGCGCGAAACACTATCGCGATATCCGTTACGCCATGCAGTTGAGGATCGCGGAAGGATCTGACCACGTCACCGGCATTCTGCGCATCGATTTCAAATTTCGTACGGCAAAGGAAGATCTGATTCTCGACTGGCGCGGTGCGCCGGTACGGGAAGTTCTGGTCAACGATGTTTCCGTCTCTCCGGAATTCATGCGCGAACATCTAGTCGTCGCCAAAAAGCATCTGCAGGCCGGCGACAACAGCATCCGGCTCGCGTTCGAGTCCCCGGTGGCGGTATCGGGCACCGCGGTGACGCTCTACCGGGACCGCGTCGACGGCTCGGAGTATCTCTATACGCTGCTCGTGCCGGCGGACGCGAGCACGCTCTTCCCCTGCTTCGACCAGCCGGACCTGAAGGGCCGGTTTTCGCTTGAACTGGAACTGCCCCGGACTTGGACCGCCGTCTCCAACGCGGCGGTGGAGGCCGCAACCCCGGGGAAGATCAAATTCAAGCCGACCGAACCCATCTCCACCTATCTGTTCGCTTTCGCCGCCGGACCGTTCGAAGTCTTGCGCGGCGATGGCGACCCTGTGGGTCTCTACGTGCGCCGCTCGAAACTCGATGCCGCTCGCGTGCACGCCGGCGAGGTGCTGCGCCTCAACCGCGAAGCGAGCGCGTATTTCGCGCGCTATTTCGCGCGCAAATTTCCGTTCGCGAAGTACGACCTGGTGCTGGTGCCGGAATTTCCCTATGGCGGCATGGAACACGCCGGCGCCACGTTTCTCAACGAGGAGCGGGTGCTGTTTCCCGCGCCGCCCAGTGCGACGGACCTGCTGCGCCGCGCGCAGCTGATATTCCACGAGACCTCGCACCAGTGGTTCGGCGACCTGGTCACCATGCGCTGGTTCGACGACCTGTGGCTGAAGGAAGGTTTCGCCAATTTCATGGCCGCCAAGGCAACCGAGGCCCTGCTCCCCGAGTTCGACGCCTGGACGGCGTTTCACGCGCTCAAGCTGAGCGCGGTGCGCACCGACGCGACGCGCGGCACGACCGCCATCCGCTATCCGTTGCGGAACCTCGCCGACGCCAAGTCGGCGTATGGCGCGATCGTCTATGCCAAGGGGCCCGCGGTGCTGCGGCAGGCCGAGTTCTATCTCGGCGAAGCGGTGTTCCGCCGCGCGGTGCGCGATTTCGTGCAGCGGCACGCCTACGCCGCCGCGAGCTGGCAGGACCTGGTGCGCGCATTCGAGCGCGCTTCGGGCAGGAAACTCGGCCGCTGGGCCGATGCCTGGGTGCAGCGGCGCGGCATGCCGACCGTGCGTTTTGTTGACGGCCGTCTCGAACAGGCGGACGCGCTCGGCGAAAACGGCATCTGGCCGATGAAACTCAGAATCTCGGCATCCGGGCGCGACGTTTTTCTCGAAAAGAAAAGCCTGAAGATCGGAACAGCCGCGGACCAGGCGCTCCTCTTTCCCAATCACGGCGACTTCGGCTATGGCCGCTTCCTGCTCGATCCGAAAAGCCTCCATGCGGCGCTGGCAACTTCCTTTGAAGCCGGCGGCACCCTGCTGCAAGCGCAGCTCCTGGAGGCGGTCTGGGAGGCGGTACGCGACGCGGAACTCGACCCGCAAGCGTTTCTCGCCCATGCGATCGCGCAAATGCCGAAAACGCGCGACGACATCGCGCTCGCCGCGCTGCTGGGACGCATCGAGGTTGCGTTCCGTCGTTATCTGAACGACGCACAGCGCGACGCGCTCGCGCCGGATCTCGAGCGCGCGCTGCGCGAAGACGGCGCCAGCGGATCGCGCGCCCTGCTCCTGACGCGGGCGTTCATCGACCTGGCCTGGTCGCCGCGGGCGGTCGCTGAGCTCAAGCGCATGCTCGAACCTTCGAGCCTGGCATCGCGCGACAAATTCCGCATCGTCCAGCGCCTTTATCTGCGCGGCGACGCGGAAGCGCCCGCGCGCCTGGCGGCGCAAGCCGCGACCGACGCCGGCGACGACGGCCGGCGCTATGCGTACGCGGCGGCGGCCGCAAGCGCGGCGGTAAAACGCGATCTCTTCAAGTCCTTTCTCGAGGACAGGGCACTGCCCGAGAGCTGGATCGAGGCCGCGCTCGCGCCGCTGAACGCGCCGGAGCAGGCGGCGGCGACGCGGTCCGTGCTGGGAACGGCGCTCGCACGCTTGCCGGAACTGAAGCGCACGCGCAAGATATTTTTCGTCGGCAACTGGCTGGCGGCGTTCATCGGCGGGCAGACCGGGCCGCGCGCGCTCGCCGAGATCCATGCATTCCTGCAGCGCAGCGATCTGGACGCGGACCTGAGGCTGAAGATTCTCGAGGCAACAGATGGCCTGGAGCGCGCGGTTCGCATCCGCGAAAGATTTGGCGCGCGCTCCGCGGACGAATAATCATGGCACAATCTTCCGCGTGAAGAAAGAAAAAGTTTCCGTTACGATCCGCATCGCCGAGGCCGGCGACGCGCGCGCCATCGCCGAAATGTCGCGCGATCATATCGAATCGGGCCTCGGCTGGCGCTACGACCCGGCGCATATCCTGCGTGCGATGCGGCGGCGGGAATCGGTGGTGCTCGCGGCGAGCGAGCGGCCGACCTATGTCGCCGGCGTGCGTCCGGCGATCGCCGGCTTCTCGATCATGGACTTCGGCGACGAGCGCGCCCACCTGGTGCTCCTCGCGGTGCAGCCGCTGCAGCGCCGGCGCGGCATCGGCCGGCGCATGGTGGAGTGGCTGATGGAATCGGCGCTCGTCGCAGGTATGGCTAGCGTGCACCTGGAGTTGCGCGCCGACAACGAGGCCGCGCGCCGCTTCTACCGCGCGCTGGGTTTTTCCGAAACGGTGCTGATGCCGCGCTACTACAACGGGCGCGAGGCCGCGATGCGCATGATCCGCGTGCTACGCGCACCTGGACCGCTGCCGTTGTCCTGGCGCCCCCCAGTGCTAGGCCAGAAATAAGCCGTTTTGGACCTGCAGATCTCAGGCAAGACGGCGCTCGTCACCGGCGCGAGCGCCGGCATCGGGCGCGCCATCGCCAAAGCTCTTGCCGCGGAAGGCGTCCGGCTGGCCGTCGTCGCGCGCCGGCGCGACCTCCTGGAGTCGCTGCAAAAGGAAATCGGCGCGAGGCTCGTCATCATCGCTTGCGACTTCATGCAGGAAGACGCGCCGCAGAGCATTGCGAATGCGGCGCTCGCCGGCCTCAAATCGGTGGACATCCTCATCAACAATGCCGGCGGATCGCGCAAGTTCGAGCTCGACACGGGCGAAGCGCAGTGGCACGAGGCCATGACACTCAATTTCACGCGCCATCGCCAGCTCACCCACCGGCTGCTCGAGCAGATGGTCGGCCGCAACTGGGGCCGCATCGTCAGCATCACCGGCAAGAGCGAACCCGAAGGCATCAACGGCGCCTTCTGCGCCAAGGCGGCGATGCATTCCTGGTCGAAGGGCCTGTCGCGCGAGGTCGGCAAGCACGGCATCACCGTCAACTGCATACCGCCGGGACGCATCATCAGCGAGCAGATCCTGCGCAACTACACGCCCGAATACCGCAAATGGCAGTCCGAGCACGAGATTCCGGCGGGCGAATACGGCCAGCCTGAAGACCTCGCGAACCTGGTCTGCTTCCTCGCCTCGCCGAAAGCGCGTTACATCACCGGCGCGGTGATTCCCGTGGATGGTGGCTTGAGGAGGTATCAATTTTGAAACTATTTGTCCTTTTTGCCGTCCTGCTGCTGTCGTTCAATTCGGCAGCGCAGACCTTCCCCAACAAACCCATTCGCCTCGTCGTCCCATTTGCCCCGGGCGGCAGCTCATCCATTGTCGCGCGCGCCGTCGCGATCGAGATGGAGAAGGGGCTCGGCCAGCCGATCGTGATCGAGAACAAGGGCGGCGGCGGCGGCAACGTGGCGATGCTCGAGGTGGCGAAAGCCGAACCCGACGGCTATACGCTGATCATCGGCCATGTCGGCTCGCTGGCGATGAACCCTTTCATGTACGACAAGCTGCCCTACGACGTCGACCGCGATTTCGCGCCGGTGTCGCTGCTCGCGATCGTGCCGGCGATTTTCGTCGTCCACGAATCGGTGCCGGCGAAGGACCTGCGCGAATTCGTCGCGCTGGCGAAAAAGGACCCGGGCAAGATGTACTACGGCAGCGCGGGCAACGGCTCGGCCGGCCACCTCGCAATGGAATACCTCAAGCAGGCGACCGGCATCGACATCCAGCACGTTCCCTACAAGGGCACCGGGCCGAACATCATCGACCTGGTCGCCGGGCGCACGCAGGCCGCTTCCGCCGGCACGCCGCCGCTGATGCCGCACGTGAAAGCGGGCAAACTGCGCGTCATCGCGGTCGGCGCGGCAAAGCGCCTGCAGACGCTGCCCGCGGTCGGCACGGTCGCCGAGCAGGGCTATCCCGGCTTCGAGACCTCGCAGTGGTACGGGCTCAACGCGCCGGCAAAAACGCCTGAGGCAATCATCCGCCGCCTTGCCGCGGAAGCGGCGAAAGCGGCGAAAAGCCCGGCCGTGCTCGAGCGCTTCGCGGCCGACGACGCCGAAGGCGTGGGCTCGACGCCGGCCGAGTACGCCGCGTTCGTGAAGAAGGAGCAGGAGCGCTGGAGCAAAGTGGTGCGCGCGGCAAAAATAAAAGCGGATTGATGGAGTACGA
>Ga0134122_10003919_pt1 | contig 11070 bp, 11 predicted proteins | sample KB302_FD_96461 | JGI IMG/M metagenome (GOLD analysis project Ga0134122, IMG submission 96461) | Terrestrial soil microbial communities without Nitrogen fertilizer from Kellogg Biological Station, Michigan, USA - KB3-0-2 | ecosystem: Environmental > Terrestrial > Soil > Unclassified ...
AGCCAGACCGGCAGGCTCAGCGGATGCATCAGCAGCAACTGGTTCTGCAGAAACTCGAGGACCGGCAGCGCCACGTTCTTGTTCTCCGTGGCATTGCGCATGAACTCCAGCGTCGGCCAGCCGTGCACCACCTCCCAGAGAACATTGGGCAGGAGCAGAAGGGCCGCGAGCGCGCCGCCGAGCCAGATCCACGGCGAGCGGAGCTGGCGCCGCTCCGGCGTGAGCAGCACGCCCGCGAAGACCCCGAAGCCGAAGAACAGCATGCTGTGCTTGTTCTCCAGCCCGATCCCCGCGACGAGGCCGAAGAGCAGCCAGAGCCGTGGGTTCTGCGTCTTGAGGATGCGGACCACGACCAGCGCTCCGAGCGTCCAGAAGAGGAAGTCGAAGCTGTTCATGGTGAAGATGTGGAAGAGGTTGAGATAGACCGGAGCGATCAGCACACAGACCGCGGCCAATCCCTGCGCGAAGAGCCCGCCGCCAAGCTCGCGAGCCAGCCGGCCGGCGAGATAGATGACCAGGGCACCGGTCAGTACGGCCACCAGCCTCAACGCCACCAGAGAATCGCCGAAGATCGAGGTGACCAGGCGCGCGACCAGCGCAACGAACGGCGGATGATCCACGTATCCGAAATCGAGATGACGGCCGCAGACCACGTAATAAAGCTCGTCGCGGAACCAGCCGTAGGAACGCAGGAAGGGGAGATGGACCAGGACGCTGGCGAGCGCGATACCGCCCAGGAGCAGGTCGCTCCGCCGCTGCGTGCTAAGCTCCCGTGACGCCATGATCCGACGCCTCCTTCCCTTGACAACCGCGCTTTTGTTGACTGGCTGGGCCCTGCTCGCGGCGCCGCCGGCCACTCGAGACCCTGACCCGATGATTCCTATCGCCGAATCCTACGTCAAGCTGGTGCTCGCCGTCGGGCAGCACGACGCCGACTACGTGGACGCCTACTACGGGCCGCCGGAATGGCGGACGGAGGCCGAAGCGAAGAAACGGCCGCTGCCCGAGATCCGTGCCGAGGCCGAAAAGCTGATCGCAAACCTCGAGGCTCATCCACCGGCGGGCACAGACGAGCTCATCCATCTCCGGCATCAATATCTCCTACGCCAGCTCCAATCGATGGTTTCGCGTCTCGACATGCTCGCCGGCAAGAAGCTGACCTTCGACGAAGAATCCAAGGCGCTCTACGACGCCGTGGCGCCCAAACACGACGCGTCGCACTTCCAGCGAATTCTGGACCAGCTCGAAACAGTGATCCCTGGCGAAGGCCCTCTCGCGCCCCGCGTGGAGGCGTTCCGCCAGGGTTTCGTCGTCCCCCGCGAGCGGCTCGACGCGGTGTTCAAAGCCGCTATCGACGAGTGCCGGCGGCGGACCCGCGAGCACCTCGAGCTGCCTCCGGACGAGAGCTTCGTCGTCGAGTACGTCACCAACAAATCCTGGAGCGGCTACAACTGGTACAAGGGCGGTTTTCACAGCCTGATCCAGGTCAATACCGATCTGCCCATCTTCATCGACCGGGCCATCGATCTCGCCTGCCACGAGGGATATCCGGGCCACCATGTCTACAACGCGCTGCTCGAGAAGCATCTGGTGCGGGACCGCGGCTGGCCCGAGTTTTCGATCTATGCGCTGTTCTCGCCGCAGTCGTTGATTGCGGAAGGCACGGCGAACTTCGGCATCGAGGTCGCCTTCCCCGGCAGCGAGCGGACGGCGTTCGAGCGCGAGAAGCTGTATCCGCTGGCCGGCCTCGATCCCGCCAAGGCCGACCGCTATGCCGAGGTGCAGCGCCTTCTCCAGGGCCTCGGTTACGCCGGCAACGAGCCGGCCCGCGGCTATCTCGACGGCAAGATCTCCAAGGACGAGGCCGCGGCCTGGCTGGTGCGCTACGCCCTCATGGCTCCGGAACGGGCGGCGCAGCGCGTACGGTTCATCGATCAGTACCGTGCCTATGTCATCAACTACAACCTCGGCCAGGATCTGGTGCGGCAGTACATCGAGAGCCGGGGCGGCACCGCCGACCAGCCGGCGAAGCGCTGGGAGGAGTTCGCGAAGCTGATCTCCTCGCCGCGGCTGCCGTCGGCCTGTTGAAGCTGATGCGGGTCAGTTGAGCTGGTCCGGGAGGGCCGGTGTCTCGCCGGCTCTCCCTCCGTGGCATAGGATTGGGGCCATGAACGGCTCGACCCTTGCCCAATCCTCCGCCATCGCCGCCTTTCGCGCCCTGCATGCATCCGGCTGCTTCGTCTTGCCGAACCCGTGGGACGTCGGCACGGCCATCTATCTGGAGCATTTAGGTTTCAAGGCGCTTGCCACCAGCTCCGCCGGCTTCGCCTTCGCGCAAGGCGTGCCGGACGGGGTGTCGGGCATCCCTCGCGACGCCATGCTGGCGCACATCCGCGACGTCGTGAAGGCGACGAAGCTGCCCGTCAACGCCGACTTCCAATCCGGATACGCCCATGAGCCCGAACGCGTCGCCGCCAATGTGGCCCTCTGCGTCGCCACCGGGGTGGCCGGCCTGTCGATCGAGGACGCCACCGGGGATGCCGACGCGCCCCTGTATGACTTCAGTCTCGCCGTCGACCGCGTGCGGGCCGCGCGCGGCGCCATCGACCTCTCGGAGATTCCGGTGGTGCTCACCGCGCGCTGCGAGGCCTACCTGGTGGGGCATCCGGATGCCGCCCGTGTGGCCCTCGAACGGCTCGTCGCCTTCGCCCAGGCGGGAGCGGATTGCCTGTACGCTCCCGGCGTCCGCAACGCCGACGAAATCGCGGCGATCGTGAAAGCGGTCGCTCCGAAACCGGTCAATGTGCTGGTGTCCGCCCCCAGCCCCGATCTTTCACTCTCCCGGCTGACCGATCTCGGCGTGCGCCGCGTCTCGGTCGGCTCGACGCTCGCGCGCGTCGCCTGGGGGGCCTTCATCCGCGCCGCGCGAGAGCTCGCGGAAGCCGGTTCTTTCGACGCCTTCGCCGAGGCGGCTCCCTTCGCCGAGCTCAACAGCATCTTCGAGAACCGGTCCCGCGGTTAGCTCGCGCTACCTCTGGCCGCCCCGGGCACGGTAATGCGGGCGCGAGCACTTACTAGGTTGAGAGCTACCGAAAGGAGCCACGCATCATGCGCCGGACGATCCTCGCTTGGCTATTCCCCCTCTTCCTCCTCCTCTTCGCCGGTCCGGTGCTTGCCGTCCAGCCGGCCGACGTCGTCCTCTACAACGGCAAGGTGTTCACCGTCGATGACGGCCGGCCGTGGGCCCATGCCGTCGCCATCCGCGGCTCGCGCATCGTCGCCGTGGGGGACGACGGACCGGTGCGGGCTCTCGCGGGCTCCGGCACGCGGTCGATCAACCTCGGCGGGCGAGTCGTCGTGCCAGGGTTCAACGACGCCCACGTCCATCTCGGAGTGGGCTTGCCGCGCCTGACCCTGCCGCCCATCGCCATTCCCGGTCCGGGCCCGACCTTGACACAAGCCCTCAATCAGGTGGCGCAGGCCGTGGCGGTGGCGACTCCCGGGGAATGGATCCTGGTGATCGTCGGCGAAACGCTGATCCTCGATCCGGCCGCCGACCGCCTGGCGATCGATCCGGTAGCGCCCAACAATCCCGTCATGCTCTTGACCTGGTCGTCTCATAGCGCGGTGATCAATACGCGGGCGATGACGGCGGCCGGCATCGCGCCGACTCAGCCCGACCCGTTCGGCGGCTCCTACGGCCGCTTTCCCAGCACCAACGTGGTCAACGGCGTGGTCAACGAGTACGCCCTCTTCCGCGTGATCCGCTCGATTCGGGCCGGAGTTCCGGACGCGGTGCTGCGCTCCGAGTTCGAAGGCCTCTCAGGGCTCGCGGCGCAGGTCGGAGTGACCTCGGTTCAGGAGATGACGATCGGGCTGACCAGGGAGCGCAGCGAGAGAGTGCTCGACGGCGCCCATCTGAAAGTCCGGCTGCGCTCGATGTGCGTGCCGCTGGCCCTGGACGAGTCCTGCCAATCGACTCTCTTCGATCCGACCGACCGGCTGACTTGGTCGGGCATCAAGTGGCTGCTGGACGGCACGCCGATCGAACGCAGCGCTTTCCTGCGCGAGCCCTACGCCGATTTCCCCGGCAACGGCCATTTCAACGTCACCAACGGCGAGCTGGCGCAGCTCGTCCACCGCAGCCTCTTCGGCCTGCCCATCCGCAGCCAGCTCCTCATGCACACCGTCGGCGACCGGGCTCTGGACAAGGCCCTGGGCGAGCTGGATCACGCGGCGCCGGACTTCGTCTGGCGCCTGCTGCGGCCGCGCGTCGAGCATGGGGACTTGATCCATCCCGAGCAGATCGACCTGGCGCGGCGCCTCGGTGTGATCATCGTGCAAAACCCCACTCATCTGGCCCTCGACTTCGCGCCCTCGCTGGGGACCGCTCGCGCCGCGGCGGCCCAGCCGCTCGAGTCCCTGCTCGACGAAGGAATCCGTCTCGCCTTCGGCTCCGACGCCGGCCAGCCCCAACCCTTCGTCGACCTTTTCTTTGCCGTCACCCATCCGTTCCATCCCGCGGAAGCGCTGACGATGGAAGAGGCGGTCACGGCCTACACCCGCGGCTCGGCCACGGCCGAGTTCCAGGAGTGGCAGAAAGGCTCCATCAAACCGGGCTACCTCGCCGACCTCGCCGTGCTTTCCCAGGACATCTTCACCGTCCCGCCGCCGGCGGTTCCGGGGACTGTCAGCCTGCTCACCCTGGTCGGCGGCGAGACCGTCTGGGACGCCGGGGTGCTGGCGCCATGACGAGCGCTAAGTGATTGCAGCCCAATAGGTTGGATGGGAGGCGCGCACCCGTCAAACCGACGCGGACCGCATCGACGTTGATGTGGGCCACGTTCTAACCGGCGGGAGAGCCCTGTTACCAGTCCGCTACTGAGAGAACTTCTTGTCCAGCGCTCTCATGATGGGGTCGATGTTGAAGTACACCTCGTATTCGGCATGGCTTTGCGGATCCATCCCTTTCAGCAAGTCGTACGAGTGCTCCCCAATGTGGATCAGCGACTGCTCGGCCACTCGCAGGCCGAAACGTCCCATGACGGCGTACTCCTCCGAGAGCGCGATCACCTGAAACGCGGTCTCCGGCGTCTTGCCGTCGCCGGACTGGCGAATCGAATCGAGGACCCCCTGTACCACGTAGCGGTGATGCGCCGCCCCAGCCGTGTCCCCCTTCTTCTCGGCCACCGCCGCGGAGGCGATATGAGCCTCCAGGTTGAGATAGTTCTCGGCGAGGATCCCCTCGGCTAGCGATTTCGCCCTTTGGAGGTCTCCCTGGGACAAGACCTTGGACGGATGTTCCTCGATGTGGGACCCGTACGGATCGTAGCCGTCGAGCTGGGTCTGGAGCTGTCGCATCCTGCCGAAATCCACGGCCGGATCGGACTTCTTGACTCGTTCCAGAAGTGCCTGAAACTCCTGCTGCGGCGAAGCTTCAGCCTTTTGCTGGACCGCCGGCTCGGTTTGCACCGCGATCGCCGGGAGGGCCAGCAGGGCTGCGACGAGAACGCAAGGTGGGATCCGCAAAGCCTTCGAGAACATGGCCGCCTCCTTGGAGGAGACCAAGGCGTTCGGTCCTTGGCGCCCCTCACTTTGCTTAGACACGGCAGGTTGGGGAGAAGTTCCCGCGGGCCCAACGAAATGGAAACGCTCAGCAGGTCACGACGTAGTGAGGGACGAAGCCGGCTCCGACCTTCCACAAGGACCGTCACAGAGAGGCGCAGATGATTCCACAACCCGTTACCCAGTCCGGCATGATCGCCTACGATCGGTGGCTCGCCGAAGTCGACGACGTCATCACCTCCGAAATCGCCGATTGCTACCCGCACGAATGGGATGAGAACTTCATCAGCTTGAACTGGCTGCGGGCGGTAACGAAGAGGTTCCGGCAGGTGACCGTCGCGGACCTGGATCTCCCCTTTACCGTGACGTGGACCGCCTATAAGGCGAACGGAAAGGTCGAGACGCGTTACGGCGACATCGGCGTCGTCGTCGATTTCCATCTCAGCCTGAACGGCGAGGCAGCCACGGTGACGGGCGTCGCCTTCCTCGAGGCGAAACGTGTGGGCGTGAAAGGCGACTATCCGCATCTGGAATGGGATCAGCTCCGCCGGGAGGCCGCGAACATCGGCGGCCATCGGGTGCTCCTTTACGATCACGAAGACATCGACGGAGCGAGCCAGAACCTCGAGACTCACGGGTTCTGCCGCCACTTCGAAAACGCGCCGTATGGCACGGCTCACGCGTCGGTGGCCATCACCCAGCACATCCTCGCTCTCCAGAAGCGCTCCCGCAACATCGGCTCTTTGGGGGTGCCGCTCGGGTATCAGCTCTGTGCGCGGTATCTGCGCGGCCTCGACCTCGACTACACCCTGGACCGCGCGACGATCTTGAAAGACATTCCTGGCGATCCGCGCTACCTCATCGTCGCCTCGGTCGAAGAATCCAGCACCGCCGACATCACCGGCGGCACTCCGGTACCCAACGGCTATGTCCCCATCTCCGAGACGCCGCTGTCCGCGCAGGGGAGAGATCAAGACAGCCTCTATGTGGAGGGCGTCCCGCCGCCTGCCGAGGGTGGAATGTTGGACCTGTACCAGCAGTACTACTCAGGCCCGCCATGCCGCCCCTGCTCAGGAACCAGCACCGCTCATGGCCAGGACGAGGAGGAAGGTCTGCTCGCGACAGCCTGAGGCGATCAACGCTCGCGCATCCACGCCTCAGAAACCTCTCGCCCTCGCGCGAGGTCGTCCACCACGAGGATCAGATTGTGGTCGTGGTCGCTGTACAGGACTTCGATATTGACGCCCGCCTCGGCCATCCGGCGCGAGAGCTTGCCAAGCTGACCGGGCTCGTCTTGCTTCAAGCGCTGCACGAGAACGTCCCGTACTTCGAGGACGCGGATGCCAACCGCTTCGAGTGCGTGGCGAGCAGCGTCCCCGTCCTCGAGGAGGAAATGGGCGACCCCAGCACCGTCGACGACGAAAGCACCTCCGCCTTCGACGCTCACCCCGGCGCGGCCGAGCGCCTCGCCCATCTCCGCCAGCGCGGCGGGGCGGTTGTCGAGTGCGATGGCTAGATCCTTCATGAGTCGTTTACTCCATCTCTTGAATTGGGGCCTATGTTACACTGACCTGCGGAGGATATCGACGTGCAGAACCTGACCCTGGCGATCGAAGACGAAGTGCTCGAAACCGCGCGCAGACTGGCGCTGGAGCGTGGCACAACCCTCGATCAGCTTGTGCGCGACCACCTGGCAGAGCTCGTTAAACGCGAGAGCCAGCGCCGTGCCGCAGCCGAGCGCCTGAAGCGCGCCATGCGGGAGGAGCTGGTAGAGGTTGGTCCCCGGAATTGGGCCCGCGAGGACCTGTATGGGCGATGAGGCACCGGCCTTCGTTGACACGAACATCCTCGTCTACGCCTTCGACAACACAGATCCAACTCGACACCGCTCCGCTGCACAACTGCTTTCCCTTTTGATGGATGAGGACCGGCTGCGTCTGAGCACGCAGGTCCTACAAGAGTTCTACGTCACGATGACACGGAAGGCCCGCCCTCCGTGGAGCCCCGAACGAGCGCTTGCGAAGCTCGACGACTTCGCTGCCTGGCCGGTGATCGTTTCCGATCTACCTCTTATCCGAGATGCCGTCCTGCTGTCACGCGATGCCGTCGTCTCGTTCTGGGACGCGTTGGTTGTGGTCGCCGCCGTCCGCAGCGGCGCCGACACCCTCTATACGGAAGATCTCAATGACGGTCAGGTCCTCCGCGGAGTGCGAGTCGTCAATCCCTTCAGCGCCGAAGCGTCTGTTCGTCCGGTGTGAGAAGGCTGAGCTCTAACCTCAACTCTGACGCCAGCGTGGCCCAGCGCATGGCGCGGCGCGATCAGGCCAAACCGTGCCGAGCACCGTTAGCGGCCTTCTATGCCTTGCCGGTCCTAAAGGTGGATAGGCTAGAGACAAGCTTTGCGATTCCGATCAAAGCCAAGCCTCCAACCAGGACAGGGACGGAGAGGAACTGGAAAGCGATCAACACCACCGCCCCGATCGCCGTCTCGGCGAAGTACTTGGCCGCTTTGGGCCCTTGCGTCATGATAGGCACCTCCCCTGAGAGATAGCGTATCACCACTGGCCGGCCGTCGAAGCACGCCGCCTGATCCCCTCGCTGCAGTTGCCGCGCTCCCTGAAGAGGGGGCTGCAGAGTACAATAGGGCAAGGAGGAAATCTCGATGTCGGCACTTCTCAAACGGATCGACCTCCTTCTGGACGAAGACCTGATCGCACGGCTGGAAGAGGAGTCTCGCCGCCAGCAAGCAAGCGTGTCGGACGTGGTGGGTCGGCTCTTGGCGCGTGACCTGAGACAGGCTCCAGAGGCCCGCAGCTTCGTCGAACGTATCCGGAAGCTGAGGGACCAGGCCGTCTCTGCCACACCGGACAGCACAGCCATCGTTCGCGAATCAAGAGACCACGGATGGTGAAGCGGGTCCTTGACACCAGCGTCACCGTAAAGTGGTTCCTCCAAGAGGACGGCACCGACCGGGCCGAGGTGTTCCTCCGGGAATTGGAGCAAGGAACGGGCAGTGCAATCGTACCCTCGTCAATGTTCTATGAATTCTCCAATGTTCTGTGGGTGAAGCGGCGAGGCGGCCTTGCGGAGGAAACTGCGGCTGCTATCTGGACGGAGCTGATTCAATTGCCACTTGAGGTGGTCGACGGCATCGATTACCTGCCGCAAGCTTTGAGCTTCAGCTTTCGCCATGAGGTTTCACCCTATGACGCCGTGTTCGTGGTTATAGCCCAAGGCCTGGAATGCGAATTCGTCACCGCTGACGGACCCCTCTGGAGGAAGGTTCACGAGTCCTGCCCTTGGGTGAAGCAGCTCTGAGAGCCAGCCCGGCCGTTGTTTTGGGCGCGATCACTACCACTTCGTGACTTGCCCGGTGACTTGCGGCGACTTGCCCGACGACTTGCGGGGTACATGCGGGGTACATGCGGGGAAGCCCGGTCACCCGGCCTTCCGCATCCCCTTCTCTGCCGCCTCCAGCGCCTCCTTCAACGCCTCGAGATCCTCATCCTCCAGCGGCTGCCCGCCGAAGCTTTCGCGCAGGTAGAAGTCGATGACACGCGCGGCGGGCTGGGCGGAGGCAGGGTAGCGGACTTCAGCCTCGCGCCGCACTCCCAGCGGCGGGACCGAATCGGCGAGGGTGCCGGAGCGACCAAGGCGGCGCCTCAATCGCCGGTAGGCGGCGGTGGCGCTGAGCGGCGGGCGCAGGCGCAAGTAGAGGACCCACGCGGACACGGCGAGCAACGCGAGACCGAGCGCCAGGGGCAGCGACAGGCGCGGCAGGCGTGGCCGTGCAGTAGACTCCAATGATCCCGTGGGGTCGAGCGCTTGGATACCGCCGGTCGAACCTGACGCCTCAGGCTTCTCGTCGTGCTTGAAGAACGACCAGAAATCGCTCCACATGTCGCGCAGGCTGCCGAAGATCTGCAACTGATCATAAAGGCCGAAGGTCAGAATGTAGCGGTCCCAGCGGAATTGCACGAAGTCCCACGCCTGCTGCGCCAAGAGCCACGAGCCCTCGGCGCTCTCCGTTGGCCGGCCGGCCGGCGGCGTTGGATCGAAAATCCTCCAGCCTTCGCCGGCCAGGTAGGCCTCCACCCAGGCGTGGGCATTGTTGTCGCGCACGATGGTATAGCCTTCGAACGGGTTGTATTCGCCGCCGAGAAATCCCGTCACCAGCCGCGCCGGAATACCTTGCGAGCGGAGCATCAGCACCATCGCCGAAGCGAAGTATTCACAGTGGCCGCTGTGGTAACGGAAGAGGAAATCCTCGATCGGGTTCTCCGCCGACCGCCCCAGGAAGTCGAGGGTGTAGGCGTAATCATTCATTAGGTGGCTTTCGAGGCGCCGCGCCCGCTCGCCGGCCGGAGCGTTTCCCATCACCTTGGCCGCCAGCGCGCGGATACGCGGCGTCACGCCTGCCAGATCGAGCGCGGCGTCCGTAGGCGTCGAGCCCGCGAGCACAACTCGTTTGGCGAGGCCGACCCGGTATTCGGAGATTTCCAGCGGGTTGAACGGGAACGACACGGCGCCGCCTTCGTCGATCGACAGAGAGGAGACGCGTGGTTCGATGGCGGCCGTCTCCACCGGCAGGGGCATGCTCTGGCTGTGCAGCGGCTGCAGCCAGATGGTGGCCCAGTGAACCGGCGCCGCCGGACCGAGAAGAAAACGGACGCCCTGGGTCCGCGGCAGGCTGCCTCGCAGCGGCGACCGCCGCCAGGTCCCGCCCTGATAAAGATCGTAGGTGGCTGCCTTGAAGCGCATCTCGCGATCGGGATCGGTGGCGCCCTCGTCGAGCACCCGCATGGCCACCTCGCGGCTGCCGCGGATGCGTCCGATCGAATCGAGCGTCACCTGATCGGAGAAGCCCGCCGCCTCCAATGTCATGCCGGTGTTGCCGCCACGGCCGACGATGAACGGCGCGCGAACCCGGGGCAGAAGCAGGAAGAGGGGGATCGCGAGCACCACGGCGGCGGCGGTGGCAAGAAGCAGAAAGCCGCCCAGCGGCATGCGGGCCAGCGTCGGGTCTTCACGGCCGAAGCCGGCGAGGACGTGCAGGAACGCGAAGCGCGTCAGCAGTACCAGCGATAGGACCAGAAACGCGCCCAGGTAGAGCACGATCGTCGGGTGGACGCTGGTGCCCATGGCGGCGAGAAAGACGAAGAAGATGCCGACGGAGGCCTGCCACTTGTCCCGTTCGCGGACGATGGCGAAGAGCTTCACCAGCACCGCGAAGAGACAGAGATGGAGGACCGGCTGCACGAGCCCGCGGCGAAAGCCGAAGAGATCGATGAAGAAAACCGGTAGATAGGCGAGACCGAGGACGTTCATCGCCCACAGCGGCAGCCAGCGGGGAGGATCGTTGCGGGTCCGCCGCAGGAACAGAAGGACTCCTATCAGGTAAAGCGCCACCACCGGCCAGCCCACGACCTCGTTGAACGGCAGCGGTATGGGAGCCAGCAGCGCCAGCCAGCCAAGCAACAGCCGCTTCTGCCGGCCGAAGGTCAT
>Ga0134122_10003920_pt1 | contig 11066 bp, 6 predicted proteins | sample KB302_FD_96461 | JGI IMG/M metagenome (GOLD analysis project Ga0134122, IMG submission 96461) | Terrestrial soil microbial communities without Nitrogen fertilizer from Kellogg Biological Station, Michigan, USA - KB3-0-2 | ecosystem: Environmental > Terrestrial > Soil > Unclassified ...
AGTAGAACAGGTTGTCCTTGTGCACCGGGCCGCCGAGCGTGAAGCCCCCTTGGGTCTGCGTCGCGTCGAACTTTTTCGCCCGGGTGCCGTTGGGATTCTCGGCGCGGGAAGAGAACGCGTCGTCTTTATAGAACAGGTGGGCGGTGCCCTTCCGGTCGTTGGTTCCGGACTTGGTCACCACGTTCACGAAGCCGGACGCCGAACGGCCGAATTCGGCGTTCGCGCCATCGGCGACCACCACGACCTCTTGCACCGCGTCGAGGTTGAAGGTGAACGCCGGCCGCTGGCCGCCGCGCTGCTCGCCGAAGAACGGATTGTTGAAATCGGCGCCATCGACCGAGACGTTGTTGCTGATCCCCTTCTGGCCGTTGATCGAAAGCTCGTCGCCGTCCGGTCCCTGGACGATCGTGACGCCCGGCGTGAGCTTCGTGTAATCGAGGAAGTTGCGGCCGTTGTTCGGCAGGTTCTCGATCGCCTCGACGTCGATCCGGGTGGCCCCCTCGGTGCGGGTGGTTTCGACCACCGGGGCGTCGGCGGTGACCAGAATCTGGTCTTCGACCGCGGAGACTTTCATGTCGAACGTCAGGCTGACCGTCTGGCCGACCTGGAGGTCGATCCCCTCGCGCACCAGGGTCGAGAACCCTTGAAGCGCGGCGGTGATCCGGTAGGGCCCCAGCGGCAGCAGCAGGCCGCGGAATCGGCCTTCGTCGTCGGTCGATACCTTCTTCTCGAAGTTGGTGTCGAGATCGAGCAGCGTGACCGTCACGCCGGAGAGCGGCGCGCCGCTTTCGTCCACGACCCGACCTTCGATGACGCCTGTGGTCGCCTGGGATTGCGCGTAGCCGGCGGTGCCAAGGCCGAGCAGCAGCGCGAAACAGACGAGGGGCGCGCGGTGGAATTTGCGCATCTCGAACCTCCTGGGAAAGGGATCAGGCCAGAGTCTCTGTCGCGAGATGTTGACAATAGTGTGCCGGGGAGTCAACGGCCGGAGGATTCGTCGCGCGGCTGTCACATGATTCGCGCCCGAGGAGCGCTGCTACACTTCCCGACCTCATGCCTCTGCGCGTCACCCTTCTCGGCAGCGGGACCTCGACCGGCGTGCCGGTGATCGGGTGCGGTTGCTTGGTCTGCACGTCGAAAAGCCCGAAGAACCGGCGGTCCCGGCCGGGGTTGAAGATCGAGGGAACGGAGGGAACGGTGCTGATCGACGCTTCGACCGACCTGCGCGAGCAGCTTTTGGCGCACCCGGTCTCGCGGGTCGATGCGGTGGTTTTCACCCACGCCCACGCCGACCACATCTTCGGGCTGGACGACGTGCGGATCTTCAATTTCCGCCAGAAGGCGGCGATCCCCTGCTTCGCCTCCGCCGAGACGCTCGCGGCGATCCGCCGGATCTACGCCTATGTCTTCGAGGCGGGGCAAGAAGGGGGCGGCAAGCCGCAGCTCGATCTGATCCCGATCGAGGAGCCCTTCCCGCTGCTCGGCCGCCCCTGGATTCCGATCCCGGTCCGGCACGGAACGATGGCGGTGCTCGGGTTCCGGATCGGCGATTTCGCTTACGTTACCGACTGCAACGTGATCCCCGAGGAGAGTTTCGAGCGGCTCTCGGGGGTGGATACGCTGATCCTCGACGCGCTGCGCTATCGGTCGCATTCGACCCATTTTTCGCTCGGCGAAGCGGTCGCAGCGGCGGAGCGGATCGGCGCGCGCCGGACCTATTTCACCCACATCGCCCACGACATCGACCACGATCACCTGGAGGTCGTCCTGCCGGAAGGGATGGAGATCGGCTATGACGGCCTCGCCTTCGACATCCAAGGCTGACGGGCAGGCCGCCGAGCCCCGGACGATTCCCGCCGGACGCCGCGCCAGCGGTTCCCTCCAGGTGCCGCCGTCCAAGAGCGTCACCCATCGCTACCTGAACCTCGCCCTGCTCGCGGGCGCGCCGCTGGTCCTCGAACGTCCGCTCGATGCCGACGACACGCGGTTGTTTCTCGCGGCGCTCGAAGGCTGCGGCTTCGCCGTGGAGCGGGCGGGAGAAGAGGTTCGGTTGACTCCTGGGTGCTCCCGGAGTCCCCGGAGTGAGACCGAGCCGATCGAAGTCTTCTGCGGCAATGCCGGAACGATGTTTCGCTTCCTGGTCGCGACGCTCGCGGCGATCCCCGGACGATTCCGGCTCGACGGCACCCCTCGCCTGCGCGAACGGCCGATCGCTCCGCTGGTCGATGCGGTGCGCCGCCTGGGCGGCGAGGTGGAGTACCTGGAGCGAGAGGGGTACGGGCCGCTCGCGATCCGCGGCGAAACCCTCCGGGGTGGAACGACAGCCCTCGACGCCGGTTCGTCCAGCCAGTACCTTTCGGCGCTCCTAATGGCCGGGCTGCGGGCCAAAGAACCGGTGACGATCGAGCTTTCCGCTCTCACCTCCGAGCCCTACATCGAGATCACGCTCGGGCTGGTCCGCCGCTTCGGCGGCCAAATCGAGCGGGTGACTCCCCCCCGGTTCCGCGTCGAACCCGCGGCGAGCCTGGCCGCGGGGCTCGATCGCGCGCGGGTCGAAGGGGATTGGTCGGCCGCCGCCTACCCGGCCGCGATGGCGGCGCTCACCGGGGGGCCGGTCCGGCTGCTCGGGCTCGAAGAGGGTTCGGAGCAGGGGGACCGCGGGTTTCTCGACCTCCTGGCGGCGATGGGCGCAGAAGTCTCCTGGCACGGCGGCGAGCTGACCGTTTCAGGCACCGGGCGGCTCACGGCAATCTCGGTCGACCTGGGGCGGATGCCCGACCAGGTGCCGACCCTCGCGGCGCTCGCGCCGTTTGCCGCCGGCACCACTCGGATTACCGGGGTGCCCCATCTGCGGATCAAAGAGAGCGACCGCCTGCACGCGATGGCGGTGGGCCTGGCCGCGCTCGGCGTGCCGGTCACCGAGCTGCCCGACGGTCTGGAGATCGAAGGGGTCTGGGCCGGGTGCAGGGATCTGCCGTCCGACCCGGTGACGATCGATCCGTTCGACGACCACCGGATCGCAATGAGCTTCGCGCTCGTCGGCCTCCGGCGCCCGGGGGTGACGATCGCCGAGCCCGGCGTGGTCGCGAAGTCGTACCCCGAGTTCTGGCGCGATTTCGATGCGCTGACCTCCGAATCTAAGCCCCCAGGCCGCGATTCGCGGTAGAGCCGCCCAGATCAGACCTGTTTCGCAGGGATCTCCTCCATTCTTGCCGACCCCGGGACCTTTGTCCGGGGTGTGGTGGTAGTCTTCGCGCGATTTTTCCGACTCCAGGAAATTTGCCGTGCAGCCTGTCCACTCGACTCTGCGCCCCGTGCCGGGTGCGCCGCTCGAAGCGGCGACCCTTTCCGACCGCCAACGGCTTGCCGTGGTGTTGCAGGGCTCCGCTTTGCTCGCGCACCTACAGGGTCCGGGATGGCATCTGCCGGAGGGCTGGACGGGCGCCAGGGTAAGCGCCGACGGCCGGCTCGGTGGCCTCGTCGCGAGCCCGGGAAGACTCGGCCCGGTCCAGGCGTTGCTGCGCGATCTACTGGCGCTCTGTTTCGGCGAGACTGGCGTACGCGGCCGGGGAGCGGCCCGGCGGGCCGCCCGATCGCTGGAAGAGGCTTGGGCGCTCGATCTGGCGCCGCTGCCGGCCGACGGCGCGGTGGGCCAGGTGCTCGCCGCGGCGCCGTTTCTTTGGGATCCCGCGTTCGGTGCGGCCCGCCGGGCGCTCGGTGGCGAGCGGGCAGGCGATATGGGCGGGCAGAACGGTCACCGGCTATGGCTCGCCGGTCCCGGCCCGTTCCGCCGTCGGGCGCTCGCCCGGGCTGCCGACTTGAGTGCGCTCGAGGCGCTGCTTTCCGGACCGGAAGCGCGCGATCTCTGGTACGGGCCACCGGCGTTCGAAGAGCCGGGCGATCTGGTCGCCGCCGGCCGCTACCGCGGCGCGGTTCTGGCGTGGGAGCGGAATCCCCCCAGATCGGCCGCGGAGCGTTTGGCTCTCGCCCGGGCGCTCGAAGCGCTCGGCCGGTTCGAGCGGGCGCTCGAAACGCTGGGGGAGGATCGCGCGCTCGAAGCCCGAATGATCCGCGCCCGCTGCCAGCTTCGCCTCGGCCGGCTGGGGGGCGCCCGGGCGGCACTCTATCGGCTGGAGAAGGTGGCCGCCGGCCCTGAGCTGACCGTCGAGCTGGCGGAGCTGGCGACCCGGACCTTTGCGAACTTCGGTGAACCGGACGCCTCGGCGCGCTGGGTTGCGCGCGCCCTGGATTCGACCGCCGCGACCGACACGTCGGGATCGCTCCGGCCGATAGGGGCTCTCGCCGCCCGAGCGTGTCTGATCGCCGCGGTCGCGGCGTGGGATCGCGGCGACGGCGAGGCCGCAGAAAACCACCTCGCGCGGGCCGAGGCCGCGGGAGGCGATCCGCGCGATGCCTGGCGCCTGCATCAGGCGCGCGGTCTCGTGGCGCTCGCGGCAGGTCGTTCGCGCGAGGCGGCGGAGCAATTCGCGGCGGCTTTGCGCTCCGGGCGCCGCAGCTTGCCCCGTTTCGAGGCCGGTGGCCTGTGGAACGATCTCGGCCTGGCGCGCGCCGAGATCGACGACCTGGCGGGAGCCGAGCGCGCGTTTCTCCATGTCCATCGCCTGCTCGCCGGTTGCGATGGTCCGCGCCGGACCACGCTCGCTCTCTACAACCTGGCGGAGGTCCGCCTACGCCGCGGCCGGCTCGGGGGCGTGCGCGAGATCCTGGAAGCCTCGTCGGCCGAAAATCGCCGGGCCGGAAACCTCCGCGGCCAGATCCAGGACGTCGAGCTTTCGGTCCGTCTCGATCTTGCCCGCGGCCGGGTCGAAACGGCGCTCGCCCGAATCGAGTCCGCCCGATTGCTGCTCCGCGAGCGCCGGGCCGATTGGCGCCTCGGGGAGCTTGCGGTGCTCGCGGCGCGCGCTCTCGGTTGGCTGGGGCGGAGAGACGAAGCGGCAACGGAGCTGGAAACCGCGGGAGAGCATGCCCCGCGATTGCTCGAACCGGAGGAGATTCCGGCCCTCCTGGCGCTCGCCGGTCGAAGAGACGCGGCACTCGTCGCCGCGAGCGGCACGCCCTGGTACCCGCTGTTCGCCGCGGCCCTCGGGGTGCGGCATCCTTTGGGAGCGTTGGACGACCTGCCCGAGCCGGACCCTTCGTCGCTCGATCTTCTGGAACCGGCGCGCGCGGCCCGGCTGGTGTTCGACCTCGAATCGATCGCGGCGCTCGATCCGGGGCGCCGTTCGGACGGGCCGGAGATCGTCTCTCTCGCGCGTCGGCGTCGTGCCGCCGAAGTCCTGCGACGCCAGGGCGCGGGGCGCTTCGCCGAGCGGCTCGAAGCGCGGGATGTGAGCCCCGATGCCAACGATTCGGCGCCCGAGGAACCGCCCGCGGCGCTCGCCGCCCAGATCCGGCTCCGCCCGACGCCGCCGGTTCCGGCCGGCGAGCCGAAGAGCGGCTCGGGCGGTTTTGCCGGGGCGCCGTTCGCTTCCGCCGTGCGCCCGGCCGGATGGATCGGCAACCATCCGGGGTTGGAGGTGGCGTTCGACAAGATCGTGCGGCTCGCCCCAGGCGATCTCGCGGTGCTCGTGCTCGGCGAAAGCGGCACCGGGAAAGAGCTCGCCGCGCGCGAAGTTCATCGCCGCAGCCGGCGCCATCGCGGTCCGTATGTCACGGTCAATTGCGCCGCGCTTTCCGAGACGCTTTTGCTTTCTGATCTGTTCGGCCACGTTCGCGGTGCTTTTACCGGCGCAGATCGCGAGCGGCTGGGGGTCTTTGAAACCGCGCAGGGAGGTACCGTCTTCCTCGATGAGATCGGCGACCTGCCGCCGGTGGCGCAAGGCATGTTGTTGCGCGTGCTGCAGGAGGGCGAGGTGCGGCGCCTGGGCGAGAGCTTGCCGCGCAAAGTCGACGTGCGGGTGGTGGCGGCCACCCATCGCGATCTAGCCCGCGCCAGCCGCGAAGGAACGTTTCGCCAGGATCTTTACTTTCGATTGCGCGGCGCGAGCGTCACGTTGCCGCCATTGCGCGAGCGCGGGGAAGACGTGCTCCTGCTCGCGGCGAGCATGATCGAAAGAGAGGCGGCGCGCTTGAAGATCGTTCCGGTGCCGCGCCTCGACCGCGAAGCGGCGGCTCGCCTGCTGGGCCATTCCTGGCCGGGCAACGTGCGCGAGCTGGAAAACGTCGTTCGCGTCGCCTGCCAACTCGCGGCGGGCGGCGCCGAGATCGGTTCCGAACTGCTGGAGATCGACGAGGTTCCCGGCGGCAAGAGCACGGGCTCCTACCAGCGTCAGGTCGATGACCTGAGGCGGCGCCTGATTCGCGAAGCTCTCGCGGCCGTAGGCGGCAAGCGTTCCAAAGCCGCGCGACTGCTGGGTTTAAGCCGCCAGGCGCTGTCGTATTTGATCGTCCATTTGCGCATTGACTGATCGAAATCAGGGCCAGCATCGACCGACGCGTTCGGCGATCGGTTCGATCCCTTCCCGATCGATCTGATCGAAAGCCGCGGGCTCCCGCGAGTCGACGTCGAGCACGGCAACCAGCGCTCCCGCGCGATCGAAAACCGGCACCACGATCTCCGAACGTGCCGCTTCGTCGCAGGCGATATGGCCGGGGAACGCGTGAACATCGGGGACCAGTTGAGTCCTCCGCTCGCGCGCCGCGGCACCGCAAACGCCTTGCGCAAAAGGTATTTCTAGGCAGCCGATGCCCCCTTGATAAGGACCGACGCGCAACAGCTCCGGCGCCACGACGCGATAGAAACCGGTCCAGCTGGCGGCGGGCAAACGCGCATGGAGGGCCGAGGCCACCGACGCCATGGCGGCCACGGAATCGTCGATGCCGGTGAGAAGAGAATCGATCTCCGCGAGAGCCTCGCGATAGATCTCGCGCCTTTCGTTTTCGTTGGTCATGGAGCGCATTGTAAGCCATAGGTTGACATATTGACGATGCTGCTCGATACTTCGCCGTAGCGAAAAACCCCTAAAGAAAAATTGGACTGCTCAAATTGCAAGTCCTAAAGCGGAGGAATCAAGCACTCATGGCCCAAAAGCGTGTCGTCCGAAAACCAGCGAAGAAAGCAGCGAAAGCTGTAAGCAAGCCGGCGCCCGCGCCGGAGGCGGGAAATGAAGAAGGCCTGCTGACCCTCACCGAAGTTTCGAAGCGCTCGAACATCTCAATGCCCACCCTTCAGCGTTATAAGAAGCTGTATCAGTCGCGCATCCCGTCGGTGGGCAAGGGTAGGAAGCAGCGCTATTTGGAAAGCTCGCTCGCGATCTTCGAGGAGTTGAAAAACGAAAACATCGGTCGCCGCGGCCGGCCGCGGAAAGCGGTAGGCAAGACCGGCCGCCCCGTCGGCCGTCCGCCGGGCCGCCCGGCGGCGGCGAAGCCCGCCGCCGCAGCTCCTGCCGAAGCTCCCGCGCGTCGCGGTCGCAAGGCGGCTTCTTCTTCGGGGCTGATGACGCTGACCGAGATCAGCAAGCTCGCGGGTGTTTCCTACCCGACCGCGGTGCGCTACGTCCGGTTGTTCCTCGACCGGCTACCGCACGAAGGAGAGGGTCGCCGCCGTCGTTTCTATTCCGGCGCGGTCGAAGTGTTCAACCAGCTGCGGGAAGAGGGCGGCCGCGGGGGCCAGCGGGTGAAGCGGATCGCGGGGCGTGCGGTCGAGGCGATCGAAAGCGGCGTGTCCGATCGGATCAAGCAGCTTGAGAAAGCGCAGCAGAGCTTCGAAAAGAAACTGCGTACGCTGGCGCAGAGCCTTCAGAAGTTCCTGGAGTAGATCTTTCTCCAGGCTAGGCGTTTCGGGGCGGGTGTGATCACCCGTCCCGGCAAAACTCCCTTGAAGTACTTGTCGGCTGCCGTCAGCTCAGGTGATCCCAACCGAGGGGCGGCAGCTTTCGGTTCGTCCCGTCGAGGAGAATCCGGACGGTGCGATCGGTCGTGAACCATCCGATCTTGGACCAAGGAAAATGGCTCGGCGGAGCGACTCGCGCCGGCAGGCTGAACAACAACACGTAGTCCTCGCCGCCGCCGAGCGCGAGATCGAGCGGATTTTCTCCGATCGCCCGGCAAACCTCTCTGAATCGCGGAGAGAAAGGCAAGGCTTCGGCATCGATCTGCGCGCCTACTTTCGATTCGGCGCAGAGCCGATAAAGGTCGCGCGCCAGGCCGTCCGAAACGTCGAGCGCCGCCACCCTCTTTTCCTTCCCCAGCGCCGTTCCGAGCGCGAGCTGCGGCTGCGGCTCGACGTGACGGACGATCGCCCGCCGGGCGGCCGGTAGCAGAGCGCGGGGGAGGGCGAGATCGAGCGGCAAGGCGACTCGCTTCCGGGCGTCGATCCGCGCGCCGCGCGCGAGCAGCCGTTGTCCGAGGGCCGATTCGCCGAGCGTTCCGCCGAGATATAAAAGATCGCCCGCGCGGGCCGCGCTCCGCTTCAGCCAACGCCCTTCTTTCGGCCGCCGGCCGAGGAGGGTGAGAGTCGCCACGAGACCTTGCGGCAGCCGCGCGAGATCGCCGCCCGCGAGGGTTACGCCAGCGCTTTGCGCCTCCCGCACGAACGCCTGGAAGAAAAGGCGCGCGTCGAATCCGGGAGGGACGGCGAGCGCAAGAAACGCCCAGACGGGCTCGGCGCCGCTCGCCGCGAGATCCGAAAGATTCACCGCCAGCAATCGGCGCGCGACGAGCGCGGGATCGAGCCCGGGAAGGAAATGAATCCCTTCGATCTGGCTGTCGGTGGTGATCGCCCAGTCGCCGCCGAGCTTCAAGAACGCCGCGTCGTCGCCGATCGGGTTGCCGCCCCGCGAGCGGTGGACCAAGCGCCGCAGCCAGCCGATCAACCGATCTTCGGATTCGGGCGCCGTCGCTTCGCGCGACATGGCCTACGGCGCGGCCGGTACGGCTTCGCCCGCGGTGCTTGCGGCGACGGCTGGAGGCAGGACCGCGACGGGGGAGGCCTCCGGCGTTTCGGCGGGCGCCGCGGCCGGTTCGGCGGCCCCGGCTTCCACGACGGCCGGCAGCAGCGCGAAATCCAACACCTCGCCCATGTGCTCGACGAAATGGAACGTGAGCCCTTCCTGGATCGCGGCGGGAACTTCGATCAGATCGCGCCGGTTGAGCTTCGGCACCAGGATGACGTGAATGCCCGCGAGCTTGGCGGCCAGAACTTTTTCTTTCAAGCCGCCGATCGGCAGCACGTCACCGCGCAGGGTGATCTCGCCGGTCATCGCGACCCGGCGGTGGATCGGCCGGCCGGTGAGCACGGAAAGCACGGCGGCGCCGATCGTAATGCCGGCCGACGGGCCGTCTTTCGGAATCGAACCGGCCGGCACGTGGACGTGCAGGTCGCGCTTGGCAAACCAATCCTCGGGCAGGCCATGGTCCGCGGCATAAGCCCGGGCGTAGGAAAGGGCGGCCTGGGCCGACTCTTTCATCACGTCGCCGAGTTGGCCGGTGAGCAGCAGCAGCCCCTTGCCCGGCACCGCGATCACCTCGATGAACAGGAGGTCGCCGCCCGCCGCGGTCCAGGCGAGGCCGGTCGCCACACCCACCCGGTCGCGGTCGAGCAACTCTTCGTTGAAGTGCTTCCTTGGCCCCAAGAACGTTTCGATCTGCGCCGGATCGAGCAGGATCGTCGAGTCGTCGCCGCGCGCGACGCGCACCGCGACCTTCCGGCAGACCGCGGCGAGCTCGCGCTCCAGATTGCGCAGGCCGGCTTCCTTGGTGTAATCCGAGATGATCTTGCGCAGCCCCGTGTCGGGCAGATCGACGTGGCGCTCTTCGAGGCCGTTTTCTTTGAGCTGCTTGGGGATCAGGTGGCGGCGCGCGATCTGGAGCTTCTCTTCCTCGGTGTACCCCGAAAGGCGGATCACTTCCATCCGGTCCAAGAACGCCGGCTGGATCGGATCGAGCATATTCGCGGTGGCGATGAACAGCACCTTGGACAGATCGTAGGGGAGCCCCAGGTAGTGATCGACGAAGCCGTAATTCTGCTCCGGGTCGAGCACTTCGAGCAGCGCCGAGGACGGATCGCCGCGGAAATCGGCGCCGATCTTGTCGATCTCGTCGAGCACGAACACCGGGTTGCTGGTCCCCGCCTGGCGCACGCCTTGGAGGATGCGTCCGGGCAGCGCGCCGACGTAGGTCCGGCGATGGCCGCGCACCTCCGCCTCGTCGCGCACCCCGCCGAGCGAAATCCGCACGAACTGGCGCCCCATCGCGCGGGCGATCGATCGGCCGAGGGAGGTCTTGCCGACTCCGGGGGGACCTACGAAACAGAGGATCGGACCGCGGGTGTCGGACTTGAGCTTCCGCACCGCGAGGAATTCGAGGATCCGCTCCTTGATCTTTTCGAGGTCGTAATGATCCTCGTCGAGGATCTGCCGGCCGTGGTCGAGATCGAGGTCATCGACCGAGGTCGTGGCCCAGGGGAGAGCGGTCAGCCAATCGAGATAGGTGCGGATGATCTGGGTCTCCGCGCTCTCCGGATGGCTCCGCTCCAGGCGGCGGATCTGGCGCTCCAGCTCTTCTTTCCCTTCGACCGAAAGGCCCTTGTCTTCGGCGAGCTTGCGGTAGTTGGCGACCTCTTCGGTCAGCTCCTCGCCCTCGCCCAGCTCCTGCTGGATCGCCTTGAGCTGCTGGCGCAGGTAATACTCGCGCTGGCTCTTGTCCATCTCGCCGCGCGCCTGGGACGAGATCTCCTGCTGCATCGTGAGCACCTGAATCTCGCGCACCAGCAGGTCGCTCACCCGCTTCAGGCGCTCGATCGGATCGAACGTTTCGAGCAGCTGCTGCGCTTCGAGCGGCTTCAAGTCGAGGTTGCTCGCCGCCAGATCGGCCAGGCGGCCGGCCTCTTCGAGGTTCGCGGCGATCACCATCACCTCGGGGGAGATCGCCTTGCCGAGCGACACGGCGCGATCGAGGCTCTCCTTGACCGAGCGGACCAGCGCCTCGGTTTCCAAGGTGCGCTCGAACGTGACGTCGTCGATCCGCTCAATCTTCGCCTGCAGGTAGGGCTCGGTCTGACCGATGTGGACCACCCGCGCCCGGGCCAGCCCCTGGACCAGGATGCG
>Ga0134122_10003921_pt1 | contig 11065 bp, 11 predicted proteins | sample KB302_FD_96461 | JGI IMG/M metagenome (GOLD analysis project Ga0134122, IMG submission 96461) | Terrestrial soil microbial communities without Nitrogen fertilizer from Kellogg Biological Station, Michigan, USA - KB3-0-2 | ecosystem: Environmental > Terrestrial > Soil > Unclassified ...
GACTCGTTTACCTCCCCCTGGCTTTTACCGTGGTTGACCTCCAACCTTGCGGTGTACCGGTTCTTCAGCGTTCGCGCGATCATCTCAGCATCGACATGCAGTTTCTCGGTACTCGTATTGCCGGAAGTCTCTGCAGCTCCGACGTTGAATCTGCCTTGCCACTTGGTTCCTTCGCCTGAAACATCCGGGGACGGATTGATCCAGCGTACCTGCGCCCCGTCGAACTCCGCGGCAGAGACATCGCCGGCTGGCTGTATGGTCATTTGTCCGTCGGCGCCAATCGCGGTTGTTCCCTTGAAGTGTCGGCCGTCGTCCAGATAGAGATTGATTGGCTGTTCGCTGATTAGCTGCTGGACGTCCTGCCAGCGGATTTTAAGTTCACCCGCGTATGAAGTTTGCAACACCAGCTCATCCGCCTCCTTGCGGACAATGGTTCCCGTTAACCGATCGCCGTTTTTCAAATTGACAACATCAGCCAGCGCAAAACTGGACCAGCCCGACATTAAAAAGAATGCAGCCAGCACGCCGCGCAGAACAGTGCTCGTGGTCAATTGTTGTGCTCCCTGGTTATTCGTTGTTCTGCAGGCACCATAAGGCGATGCCCGCCATAGGGGCGGGCCGCTAACGAACAGTGATGCCTTTAACGGGCCGGAGTTCCCCTGAAGATAACGTCATGCAAAACACCTGCCCTGCGTCGAACAAAGTCCCACGCAAACCTTTCTGGCAGAATGTCGCGCTTGGCCGCAAACTTTTCCAGGAGTCGTTGCATGCTGTGTCGTGTCATCTTTGCTGCTGTGCTGTGGCAAGCCCTATTGGGCGTCGCGGTGGCTGAAGAAGCCATTCCGATCGAACAGGAGCCGCGCCACCACATGAAGTTTGCCAACGAGCACGTGCGCTTCTTCGACGTGGAACTGGAGCCCGGATACGAATCGCGCTATCACTGGCATCGCAGTGACGGTGTCTTCGTCAACATTTCGTCCTCGCCGACCATTGCGCAGGACTTGGGCAAAGAGCCGGTTCGGCGCGGTGAACGGGCGATCGGCGAAACTTACTTTATCGATTATGGGGCGCATCCCAAAGCCCATCGCGTCACCAATCCTGGCAGCGCACCGTATCACGTCGTCGATACCGAAATCCTTCACGGTTGCGACGCTACAGCGCCCTGGTCCGAGGGCCCGAACCAGACGCTGCTGATTGAAAATCCGCGGGTATTCGTCACGCGGCTGATCTTGCATCCCGGCGAGAGCACCGAGCTTTACGCGCCATGCGGCGTGCTCGTTGCAGTCTCAGCTGGAACTGTCAACTTGCAAAGCACGGCAGGCGTCGAAAGCGTAACCCTGCAACCGGCCGGATTCAGATGGCGCCAGCAGAACGACACGGTGAAGCTGACCAATACCGGGAACTTCGTATTCCACGGCGTCGACATCCGGCTCAAGTAGCCGAGGAGTCGATTTCGGATGAACAACAACCGCAAGAACGTCTTCGCGCTGGCAGCATGCCAGTCGTTACTGGTCATGAACAACGCGATGATGATTTCAGTTGGGACGCTGGCTGCGGATGCACTGGCGCAAAATAAAATGCTGGTCACGCTACCCGCCACGGGGTACATCATCGGCGGCGGTCTCACGACCCTCCCCATCTCGCTGTTCATGAAGCGGCACGGGCGCCGTGCCGGATTTACCATCGGCTGCATATTCGGCATGATCGGCGCAACGCTGGCCGCGGCGGCCATGCTGTCGCACAATTTCTGGATGCTGTGCCTCGCAGCGCTGGTGTCCGGGGTATACACCGGGTCGGGCGGCTTCTATCGTTTCGCTGCTGCGGACATGGCTTCGGCCGGCAACCGAAGCAAGGCCATTTCGCTGGTTCTGGCGGGCGGCATCATCGGCGGGATATTCGGTCCCGAAAGCAGCAAGGTCACCAAAGATCTGCTCGATACGGTATTCGCGGGCTCGTTCGTTTCACTGGTGGCACTGGCGCTGATTGCCTTGTTGATCGTGCGCCGTCTCGATTTGCCGAATCCCTCAATCGAAGAGCAGCATGGCAGCACCCGCCCGCTGGCTGAAATCATGCGCCAGCCGGTGTTCATTGTCGCCTTGCTCGGCGGCATTACCGCCTATGGCGTGATGAACCTGCTGATGGCCGCTACACCGCTGGCGATGAAGATGTGTTCCCACCCGTATGGCGCAGCCATGCTGGTCATCGAGTGGCACATCATCGCCATGTTCGCGCCGGCATTTGGCACCGGTTGGCTGATCGTGCGCCTCGGCACGTTGCCGGTCATGTTTCTCGGCGTGCTGCTAAAAGTTGCCGCGATTGCGATCGCCGTTTCCAGCACTGCCGTGCCGGCCTTTTGGTCGTCGATGGTGCTGATCGGCGTGGGCTGGTGCTTCCTGTTTGTGGGCGGTACCACCTTGCTGACCGAAGCTTGCGCGCCGGCTGAAAAAGCCAAGACGCAAGGCATCAATGACATGCTGATCTACGTGACCATGGCCTCGACTTCCCTGACCTCGGGAGCCATTCTTTACGGATTCGGCTGGAACACGCTGAATTACACCGCGCTGCCATTACTTTGCATCACCGCGATCGCGATTCTGTGGCTGGCAACGATCCGGCGCAGCGCGCGGTTGCGGTCCGCTGCAGTCGGCGTGTCGTTACCGTGAGCTTGCGACTCAGCATCCTCGATCAATCGCCGATCATCAGTGGCGGCTCTTCCGCTGACGCGCTGCGCGCAACCGTTGCGCTCGCGCAGCGCGCCGATGAACTTGGGTACCACCGCTACTGGCTCGCGGAACATCACAACATGCGCGGCCTTGCCGACCCGTGTCCGGAAATCCTGCTCGGCCATGTCGCGTCGGCCACACAGCGTATTCGCGTCGGCACAGGCGGCGTCATGCTGCCCTACTACAGCCCGCTGAAAATCGCTGAAGTATTCCGCATGCACGAGGCACTGCATCCGCACCGCATTGACTTGGGCATCGGCCGGGCGCCCGGTGGCGATCGCATGACCGCCAACGCGATGAATGCGCACGCCTTCGATGACATGGAAGGCTTCCCAAGGCAGGTCGTGGAAGTAGTCGGTTGGCTCGACCGCACATTGCCGGAAGAACACCCGTACGCCAGCGTGCAGGCCATGCCATCAGGCTTAAGTTCTCCCGAAGTATGGCTGCTTGGCTCCTCGGATTACAGCGGCGCGCTGGCCGCCTATCTGGGATTGCGTTTCGCATTCGCGCATTTCATCAACGCGCAGGGAGGCGACGCAGTAGCGCGTGCTTATCGCACGGATTTCCGTCCATCGCTACGGGAATCCATGCCTTGTGCAATGGTCTGCGTGTTCGCGCTCTGCGCGCAGACGGATGTCGAAGCGCAGCGGCTTGCAGCCAGCATTGACCACCGCCGCCTGTTGATGGCGATCGGGCGGGAAGCGCCGATTGCCACGATCCAGGAAGCGCATGCGTATCCGTACACCGAGCGCGACCGCGCGATTATTGAACGAGAACGCGCACGCGCCGTTATCGGCACGCCAGACAAGGTAAAAGCGCGCCTGATCGAGATTGCCGATCAATTTTCCGCGGATGAACTCATGGTAATCACCATCACCGGCGATTATGCGAGCCGCATGAGATCCTATGAACTACTGGCAGCCGAGTTTGCTCTTGATCCGGCCGCAAGGTTGGTCGCATGAAGGAAGATGTTCCGGCCGGCGAACGCAAGCTGGTCCTCGTTCTTGCCGCCATCCAGTTCACGCACATCATGGATTTCATGATCGTGATGCCGCTGGGTCCGCAATTGATGCGCGTCATGCTGATTTCGCCCCAGCAATTCGGCCTGCTGGTTTCCGTCTATACCTTGACGGCGGCAGTTGCAGCGCTCGGCGTCGCTTTCTACACGGACCGTTTCGACCGCCGCACCACGCTGCTGTTTCTTTACGCGGGGTTCCTGGTGTCGACGCTGCTGTGCGGCATCGCACCCGGTTACGGCGCGTTGCTGGTAGCACGCGCCTTTGCCGGGGCGTTCGGCGGCGTGGCCGGCGCAACCGTTCATTCCATCATCGGCGACGTGGTTCCGGAAAAACGCCGCGGTGCGGCGACCGGTCTGATCATGTCTTCGTTCGCGTTGGCTTCGATTATCGGCGTGCCGATCGGATTGGTGCTTGCGGCACACTTTTCCTGGCGCTGGCCGTTCCTGTTTCTGGTCGCCGTGTCGTCGCTGGTATTGATCGTAAGCTGGAGAGTCATTCAACCCATGCGGGGCCACATTGTGGACGGCGTTTCGCACCGGCCCTTGGCGCAGATGAAGGCGGTACTCGGTACTTCGAACCATTTGCGCGCATTCGCTTTCATGTTTGCGCTGATGTTCGCCGGATTCCCGGTGATTCCGTTCATCAGCCCGTACATGGTCGCCAATGTCGGACTGCAGGAAACCGACCTGCCTTACCTCTATCTGTTCGCAGGGCTCGCCACCGCATTTTCCTCCCGCTACATCGGCAAGCTCGCGGACCGGCACGGCAAGCGGCAGATTTTTACGCTGATCGGCCTCATCTCGATCGCTCCGCTGCTGATCACGACGAATCTTCCGCGCGTCCCGGTCCCACTGGCGATCTGCGCATCGGTCATATTCATGGTGTTCGTGTCCGGACGTTTCGTGCCGGCCATGGCGTTGGTGATTTCAAGCGTACAGCCGCACTTGCGCGGTGGCTTCATGAGCATCAATTCGGCCATCCAGCAACTCGGACTCGGTGCAGCCTCGCTGCTTGCCGGGTCCATCATCGGTCGTGGCGAGGGTGGCATGCTGACGCATTTCTGGCTGGTGGGACTTCTCGCCGTGGCTGCAACGTTGCTTGCGATAGCACTCGCGTGGCGAGTGAAATTCGTAGCGTAGGGCTCGTTAGAATTCATGCATCACAACAGGAACGGGAGCATCCAATGAAATCAGAAACGCCCGCGAAAGCAACCGACATCGAAACACTGCGCAAACTCAACCAGGATTACATCAGTTCGGTATCGGCATCCGACGTACGACGGTTTGAAGAGCTGCTGGCGGACGATTTCCTCAATACCAACGCCGACGGCTCCTTCGTAAACCGCGCCCAATTCCTCGCGCAGATTGCGAAACCGATGACGGTATCGAACTTCCAGTGCGAAGACGTGCTGATCCGGGTGATGGGCGATTTCGCGATCATTCACGGACGCACCACGTACCGGAAGGCCGACGGCCAGTCGGGTGCGGGCCGCTACACCGACATGTGGGCATTGCGGGACGGGCGCTGGCTTTGCGTCGCCGCCCATGTCATGCGCGGTTGAATGCTGCCTGATCACGACCAATCTGAACGGTTTTATGCTGGATTGACGTAACGTCTGAGAGCCATCATGCCCCGCGGGATACGGACTGCGTTTCACATGCTGGATGCGGGCAACTTCCCGTCAATCCGCGAGTACGGTCTGATGAGCGCCTCTCGCCTGATCGGTGCGACCGAGGGCAGTAGCCGGCACGCGTCACGATCGCATCGACCTGAAAGCCAGCGCCTTGCCTCCGGCATCCTGATCCGCAACCAGAAACCGATGCCGCAAAAAGCTTTGGCGCGCTGCCTGCAGGATGGCCTGGCGCCCGAAGACTGGTTCGAACTGCTCAACTCAAAAGTCTTTTTCTGGGTGGACGCCGGCAGGCTGAATCGCCAGCGCCGCGCGTGCGGGACATCGACGCAGATCGTCCTTACCGTGGACGCGGCGCGGCTGCTGGCCAGGTACGGTGCGCAGGCCACGGTCACACCGATCAATACCGGCAATGCGATGCGCGCCGCTGCACCCAGGAATCGCACGACGTTCGTCCCGTACCAGCGATGGATCAAGGAGGGCTGGGCCCACGAAAAGCTGGGTCGGGCAGCAACGCGCGCGTCGAGTCATAAACCCGTGGAACTGACCATCGATGACGCGGTGCCCGACATCATGGACTACGTGACCGCCGTCGTCACCCTGCGCGCCGGCGAACCGTTCCGGCCCGGCTCGCGCTAGTTCTTGGTGTCCGGCTCGAAGAAGCACCAGCGCACCGCGGGAAACGCGGCCCGCAGATCGGCTTCGACGCGATTGATGGCTTCGATCAGCGCTGCTGCGCTGCCGGTTTCGACCATGCGCGCCTTGACGGCTAGCATGATGTCGTCGCCCATTTGCAGCGTCAGCAGATTGAATAGTTCGGCGACTTCGACGCGCGCCGCGATAAAAGCGCGGATTGCCGCCTCGGTTTCGACCTCGGTGCTCTCCCCGGTAATCAGCCCCTTTATTTCCAGGGACAGCAGCACGGCCACCACGATCAGCAATACGCCAACGGCCATGCTGCCCAGAGCATCAAACATGGGATTGCCGGTTGCAATTGCCAGCAATATCGCGAGCAGCGCCAGCGAAAGTCCAGCCAATGCGGCAATGTCTTCGCCCAACACGATGATGAGTTCGCTACTGCGCGACACGTGAAAGAATCGCCAGAGCGACATGCCCCTCGAGACCTTGCGGATTTCCCGTACGCAGCCGGCAAGCGAAAACGCCTCCAGTACGATCGAAACGCTCAGTACGATAATGGCGATGATCGGACTGGAAATCGGCTCGGTCTGATGCAGTTTGTGCCACCCTTCATAGACCGAAAACAAGCCGCCCAACGTGAATAGCATCACGGCAACCAGAAACGCCCAGAAGTAAACGACCTTGCCATAGCCAAGCGGATGCTTGGCATCCGGTTCGCGCTTTGCCTCATTCATGCCACGCAACAACAACACCTGGTTGCCGCAATCCGCCGCGGAATGGATTGCTTCGGCCAGCATGGCCGTCGACCCGGTCGCCGCCGCAGCAATGCCTTTCGCGATCAGAATCCCGGTATTCGCGCCCAGCGCGTAGACGACCGCGCGCAGTGACGATGCTTTAGACATGATTGCTTATTGACAAAGTTATGGGAAAGTTTGGACGCGAAGGGTGCTCGCAAAAGTGCTGAAACGCCTCAACCGTCGATGGCATGGGGAAACAATCGGGCAAGTTCAATCGCATCCGGCAGCACCGCATTTTCTTTCAGCGCAATACCGGAGGCTCTCGCAGCACGTGAGGTCCGCATGAGGTGCAGGAGTTTGAACGCAGCAGCAGCGTAGCTCAAGCCTTGCGGGCGGATATTCGAAACACAATTGCGCTCCGCATTGCTGCGTCCCGGCAGTGGATTCCAGGTCAGATATGCGCCCAGGCTGTCGGGCGAACTCAGTCCGGGGCGTTCGCCGACCAGCATGACGGTCAGCTGGGCCGGCAATAGCGCACCAATTTCGTCGCCGATCGCGACCCGCCCCTGGGCCACCAGGCAGCAGGGCGCAATGCGCCAGCCCTCTCGCTCGAGATGGGGCATGATCATGTGGATCACCGGGAGGGCATGGCGCTCGACAGCGCGCGCAGATAATCCGTCCGCAACCAGGAACGCCGCATCCCATGCCTGAGCAGGCGTCCGGTGCTCCAGCAACGCCTTGGAAGTGTCATCGAGGATGCGTCCCAAGTCTGGTCGCTGGATGTACGTGTGCCGGTCGACCGCTGCACTGGCAAGTTTCAGGCATTCTATTTTTGTTTCGCGCAGTTTCCGGCTGAACGCCTCGATATCGAACTCGCAATGTACCGCATCACGTGCACGCGCATGCGCGAGCTGGAAATCCAGTAACTGGCTGGTGGGGATGCTGCCGCCGGCACGACCCAGGCCGATGCGTGCCGGCGTGAAGCGGCGCAGCGCGTTCCACGGATCAGCCTGAACGGCGGCGATGGCTCCTGGCGCGACAGACTTCCTGGACATGGCTCAGCGCACCAGGCCCAGCAGTGGATGTCCGGCCGCAACCTCGCATAGCCGCGTGCCGTTCTCGATAATGCCCGCGTGTTCCAGCCACGCTTCGAACTCCGGCGCTGGTCTAAGACCCAGCAGTTGGCGCAAGTAGAGCGCATCGTGAAAAGACGTGCTCTGATAGTTCAGCATGATGTCATCGGCGCCCGGAACGCCCATGATGAAATTGCAGCCGGCCGTACCGAGCAAGGTCAGCAAAGTATCCATGTCATCCTGATCGGCGTCCGCATGGTTCGTGTAGCACACATCGATGCCCATCGGCAGGCCGAGCAGCTTTCCGCAGAAGTGGTCCTCCACGCCGGCACGCACGATTTCGCGCCCGTTCAGATATTCCGGCCCGATGAAGCCGACGACGCTGTTCACCAGCAGTGGCGAAAACGCGCGTGCCACGCCATAGGCGCGCGCCTCGCAAGTCTGCTGATCGACGCCATGATGCGCATTGGCTGACAGCGCGCTGCCCTGCCCGGTCTCGAAATACATGACATTGCTGCCCAGCGTGCCCCGGCCCAGTTGGCGCGCCGCCTGATTCGCTTCACCCAGCAGCGCGAGATTGAGACCAAAGCTGGCATTCGCGGCTTCGGTCCCGGCAATCGACTGGAACACCAGATCCACCGGTGCGCGCTGTTCGATGGCGCGCAACGTATTGGTGACATGCGTCAGGACACAAGACTGCGTCGGAATGCGGTAAGTCTGAATAATCTCATCCAGCATGACGAGCAGCCGGATGACCTGATCGACATTGTCCGTGGCGGGATTGATGCCGATCACGGCATCCCCGCAGCCATACAGCAGCCCATCGAGAATGCTGGCGGCAATACCTTGGGGGTCATCCGTCGAGTGATTCGGCTGCAGGCGGTTCGACAACCTTCCCTGCAGCCCGAGCGTGTCGCGAAACCGCGCGGTAACGATGCATTTGCGCGCCACCAGAACCATGTCCTGGATGCGCATGATTTTCGAAACGGCCGCTGCCATTTCAGGCGTAACGCCGGGAGCAAGCTCACCGAGTTTGCCGGAGTCGGTATCGTACTTGAGCAGCCAGTCGCGCAGACCGCCGACTGTGAGATTGGCAATGGGTGCAAAGGCCGGCGCATCGTGCGAATCGATGATGAGACGCGTGACTTCGTCTTGTTCGTAAGGCACGACGGCTTCAGCGAGAAAGTTTTGCAGCGGGGTATCTGCCAAGGCCATTTGCGCGGCAACGCGCTCTTCTTCACTACTTGCTGCCAGGCCCGCAAGCCGGTCGCCTGAACGCGCAGGCGTGGCTTTCGCCAACAAGGTTTTGAGATCGGGGAAACGATAACGCTGCTCACCAACCGTGCATGAATAGCCGGCCATACCGGAGGTTTACCAGAATCGGATCGCGAACGACGTGACCATGATAACCCAGCGCAGCGGCAGAGCTTGCCGCCCCGCATAGGCTATACGGATGCTCATCGCCTGGGCGACGGTACCGAGCCCAGGATTTTTTCCATCTGCAATCCGATCGCCAGCAGGCGCCGGTCACTGCCGGCCGGCCCATCGATCTCCACCCCGACTGGCAAACCATCTACGGTCATGCCCATCGGAATGCTAAGCCCTGCAATGCCCGCGTTGTTGATGGGGCGCGTATTGGCCACGAACACCAGCAGGGTCGACATTTTCTTGCCGTTCAGCGTGACCTCGGTGGAATTCTCGATTGGTTGCGCCGGCATCGGTGTGGTCGGAAAAATAAGCGCATCGATCCTGCCACCGGAAAATGCCTGCGCGTACAGTTGCTGGAGCCTGGGACGGTACCGTTGCATGGCCTCCTGGTACGCCGCGGCGGTCGGCGCCTTTTCGCCGAGCACATTGTTGTCGAACAGCTCTTTCACGTCGGGACTCGCAATGTTTTCCGCCAGTTCGTTCAGTGATACTCCGGTCTGATACCTGGACAGATAAGCAGTCAGATCAGACTTGACTTCGAAATAACCAACGGTCGCGCCAATTTTGCCGCTGGTTGCAGCGAAGTCATCCAGATCGACCTCCACGAGTTCGGCGCCTGCGCTGCGCAATTGCTCCAGGGTGCGCGCCATGATGCGAGCGACTTCCGGATCGAGGTTGGAATAAAACGCGTTGCGCGCAACGCCAAGACGTACCTTTTTGATGTCTGCTGGCTGCACGGAAGACATGTCGCCCGAAATCACCTGGTCCAGAAGCACGACATCGCCAACATTGCGGGCCAGTGGACCGACCGTGTCGCGTGTATGCGAAAAAGGCGTGACCCCTTCGAGGCTGTAGCGTCCTGAAGTCGGGCGCAGACCAACGAGCCCCGTAAGCGCCGCCGGGATGCGCACCGAACCCCCGGTATCGGTGCCGAGCCCACCGGGCGCGATTCCGGCGGCGATCGCGGCTGCCGTGCCGCCGCTCGATCCACCGGGAAACCGCGCAGGATCATAAGGATTATGGACGGCGCCGAATGTTGCATTGTTGCTGGTGGCGCCAAATGCGAGCTCATGCATGTTGGCTTTGCCGAGCACGATCGCTCCTGCGTCGAGCAACGCCTGGACCACCGGCGCATTCTCGCGCGGAACGAAGTTGCGCAACGCGGGAGTCCCTGCCGTATTGGGAAGATTGGCCACGTGGATGTTGTCCTTGATCACCAGTGGCACACCATGCAAAGGTCCGAAGATTCTGCCCTGCTGTTGCGCAGCGTCGGCGGCGCGCGCGGCTTTAAGCGCGCCTTCGCGATCCAGCGTGATAAAGGCATTCAGGCCGCGCGCGCTTTCTGCTTGTTGCAGCAACGCCTCGACCAGTTCCGTGCTGCTGATCTTTTTTCCCCGGATCAGCTGTGCGGCTTGCGTGAGTGACAAGCTGTGATAATCGATGGACTCATCTGCAATCGCAGCAAACTGGGTCAGCAAAAGCAGCGCTGAAAACAGCCAGCCACCGAACCAAAAGCAGCTATTCACAGACTTTGTCACCCCGGAATCTCCGCCTCGATCAGTTGTGCGAGCAAGGTCAGTGACTCTTGCCAGCCGAGATAACAGGCCTCGGGCGGAATGGCTTCCGGTATGCCTTCCTGCACGACGCTCAGGTCTGTTCCGCAGAACACCTGCTTCAATGAAATCGTGGTCCGCATGTCTCCGGGCAAGTTCGGATCGTCAAACTTGTCGGTGTGCCGGATGCGTTCGTTTGGCACCAGTTCGAGATACTGTCCGCCGAAGGAATGGCTATGGCCGTTGCTGAAATTGGTGAAGGA
>Ga0134122_10003922_pt1 | contig 11064 bp, 9 predicted proteins | sample KB302_FD_96461 | JGI IMG/M metagenome (GOLD analysis project Ga0134122, IMG submission 96461) | Terrestrial soil microbial communities without Nitrogen fertilizer from Kellogg Biological Station, Michigan, USA - KB3-0-2 | ecosystem: Environmental > Terrestrial > Soil > Unclassified ...
ACGATCTCGTCGTAGATCTCGCGGTTGAGGATGTCCGGGATGAAGCCCGCGCCGATGCCCTGGATCACGTGCGGGCCCTTGGGCGAGCCCGAAAGCACCGCCGAGGCGTCGGGCTCGACGGCGACGCACTTGAAGCCGGGCTTGCGCGCCTTGATCACTTCTCCCACGCCGGTGATGGTGCCGCCGGTGCCGATGCCCGAGACCAGGATGTCCGCTTTTCCGTCGGTGTCGCGCCAGATCTCCTCCGCGGTGGTGCGGCGGTGGATCTCCGGGTTGGCCGGATTGCGGAACTGGTCTGGCATGAAGTAGCGCTTCGGGTCGGAGGCGACGAGCTCCTCGGCGCGCTTCACCGCGCCCATCGCGCCCTCCGCCGCGGGCGTGAGCACAAGCTCGGCGCCGTAGGCGCGGATGACCGCGCGGCGCTCCTTGCTCATCTGCTCGGGCATGAAGAGCCTGCACTTGTAGCCCTTCACCGCGCACACCCAGGCGAGCGCGATGCCGGTGTTGCCGCTCGTCGGCTCGACGATCACCGTGTCCGGCCCGATCCTGCCGGCGCGCTCGGCGGCCTCGATCATCGACACGCCGATCCGGTCCTTGACGTTGGCGCCGGGGCTGTAGAACTCGAGCTTGGCCACGATCTTCGCCCCGCAGCCCTGCGCCAGGCGGTTGATGCGCACGAGGGGCGTGTTCCCGACCAGCTCGACAACGGAGTTCGCGATTTTCATGCGCTATCGTAGCGTGATCACGGCTTCAAGGTACTCGCCCGGCGCCACCATCGAGCCGTCGGTGGCGCTGTTGAAGCGCTGGGCGAGCCCGAGCAGGTCCTCGGCGAGCGACTCCTGCCTGCCGGCGTCGAGCGCCGCGAACGCCTTGTGCATCGGCCCGTAGTAGGTGCGGAAGGTGTCGAGCCAGTGCCTCGGCGAGCGGTAGCGGAACATGTAGTTGCGCCGCGGCGCTTGGAGGGCGGCGATGCGACTGCCGAAAAGCTCGCGCAGGCGCTCCTCGGTGCCCCAGAGCGCGGGCGACCTTAGCCCGGGTGCGGGCGGGATGTAGCGTCCGATCAGCTTGAAGAGCTCGCCGATGAAGCTCGTCGGGGTCCAGTTGGCGAGGCCGATCTTGCCGCCGCGCCTGCATACCCGCGCGAGCTCGGCGCCGGCCTGCTCCTGGTTGGGCGTGAACATCACGCCGAAGGTGGACAGCACCACGTCGAACGCGCCGTCCTCGTACTGAAGGTTCTCGGCGTCGGCCTGCTCGAACTGCACCGCGAGTCCCTCGGCGCCGGCGCGCGCCCGGGCCCGCTCGAGCAGCGCCGGGACATAGTCGGTGCAGACGACGTCGCACCAGCGCCGCGCCGCCGCGAGCGTGGCGTTGCCGTTGCCCGCGGCCACGTCGAGCACCCGCTGGCCCGCGCGCAGGTCGAGCGCCTCGCACAGCGACTCGCCGACGATCTGCAGCGTGGTGCCGATCACCGCGTAGTCGCCCGCGGCCCATGCCGCCTGCTGCTTTGCCTTGACGAGAGCGAAATCAACTGTGCCCTGGGAAGTGGCGGTGGTCATGAAAGTCCTTATTGCTTGCGTGGATCGTCGTTGGGGTTGAGGTAGGTGATGCCCCACGGCCCGGTGCCGTGCAGCTGCACGATGGTCTCGCCGTCGGTCCAGGCGTAGTGGGCGGTTCCAGGCTGCATGATCATCAGGTCGCCCGGGCGCACCGGCTGCGTGCCGCCGCGGTTGAACTTTTCACCCATCCCCATGTGAAAGGTCCCTGTCAGCACGGTCACGCGCTCGACGGCCGGATGCGTGTGCGGGGGGATCGCGTAGTTGGCCGGAAACCTGAGCCGCACCGTGAACGGCACCGCCTGGTTCATCGGCCCTTCGATGACGGCGATCTGCGCCCCCTTGGGCAACGAAGGCACGTCGCTCCACTTGAGGTCGGCCGCGTTGACGGCCTGGTGTTGGCCAGCGTGCTGCGCCCAGGCCGCGGTGGCAGAGAGTGCGAGGACGACTGCGCTGCTTTTCAGGATTCTCATCTTCTCCTCCAGGTTATGAGTCCGGCGAAGGCATTACATCGGCGCAGCAGACCCTTGCGGGGTCACCCAGCGGGACAAAAAGCGGGACAATTTCCCGCATGGAGGAGCGGGCTCAGAGCTTCGGGTACTGGCTGCGCCGGCGGCGCAAGGCGCTCGACCTGACCCAGGAGGCGCTGGCCCAGGCCGTGAGCTGCTCGCGCTTCGCCATCCGCAAGATCGAGGCGGACGAGCGCCGGCCCTCGCGGCGCCTCGCCGAGCGGCTGGCCGAGAGGCTCGGCATCCCGGTAGAGGAGCGCGAGGCGTTCCTCGACGCGGCGCGCTCCGTCCGCGCGGCCGAGAAGCTGCAAGTCGACGCGATTCCACTCGCCTCCACCGGATTCGGTTCCACTGAAACCGAAGCGACCCCCTTCGTCGGCCGCGGCGCGGAGTTCGGCCTGCTGATCGGGTTGCTCGCGCGCCTCACTGCCGGGTCGGGGCACGTCGTGCTGCTCGAGGGCGAGCCCGGCATCGGCAAGACCCGCCTGATGCAGGAGCTGGCCCGCTACTGCGCGGCGCGCGATCTCTGTACGCTCGCCACCAACTGCTACGAGATCGAGCGCGCGATGCCGTATCAGCCTGTCATCGATCTCGCCGGCAAGGCGCTCGAGCTTGCTTCGAAGGAGGCGCTGGAGAAGCTCGCCCCGGTGTCGCTCGCCGAGATCGCGGCGCTGGTGCCCGCTGTGGGGGAGCGCGTCGCGGTGCCGAGCCTGTCGGCCGACTTTCCCGAGGCGCGCCAGGCGCGGCGCTTCGGCGCGATGGTGCAGCTCTTCGAGGCCCTGGCCGGCGGACGCCAGATCGTGGTGATGATCGACGACCTGCAGTGGGCCGACGACGCGAGCGCGCAGTTCGTGCACTTCCTCGCGCGCCAGGCCTCGCGCCGGTCGCTGCTGCTCGTGTGCGCGTACCGCGACGAGCTCGAGACCCACGAGCGCCTCGCCGCGCTGGTCCAGGGCCTCAGGCGCGAGTCGCACGCGCGCCACGTGCCGCTCGCGCGGCTGGGCGAATCCGACACCGCCGCGCTGCTCGAGCGCCTTGCGCATCCCGGGCTCGAGCGCCCCGGGCTCGCCGCGCGGCTGCATCGCGAGACCGACGGCAATCCGTTCTTCCTCATGTCGATGCTGGAGGTGCTGGCCGAAGGCGGCGCCGACTCCGGGGCGAGCGACGAGCTGCCGCTGCCCGAGGCGCTGCGCGCGTCGGTGCGCGCGCGCCTCGGACACGTGCCGGCCGAGGCGCGCCCTACGCTCGACGTCGCCGCGGTGCTCGGGCGGCGCTTCGACTTCGAGGCGCTGGTCGCCGTCACGCGCGAGCCCGAGGAGCGGGTGCTCCTTGCGCTGGAGACGCTCGTCAAGCGACGCCTGCTGCGCGAGGAGCCCGAGGACGGGTTCTACGATTTCAGCCACGACAATGTGCGCGAGGTGGTCTACCGCGAGATCGGCGGCGCGCGCCGCGTCACGCTGCACCGCGCCGTGGGCGAGGCGCTGGAGCGGCGCGCGCAGGGCGAGCCCGACGAGCGCCACGCGCGCCTGGCCGAGCACTACGAGCGCGGACACGCCTGGAAGAAGGCGCTGCAATACCTGGTGCTCGCGGCGGAGCGCTCGCGCACGCTCTTCGCCATGCGCGACGCGCTTCACTGGCTGGACCGCGCCGTGGCGCTCGTGGAGGCGCATCCGGACGCGATCGACGATCCGGTGGACCTGTACACGCGGCGCGGCGAGGCGCGCGCGCAAGCCGGGCAGACCGAGGGCGCGGTCGCCGACATCCGGCGGGTGATCGAGGCGGCGCAGGCGCGCGGCGAGCGCGAGAAGGCGCGCGACGCCGTGATCCAGCTCGGCATGGCCTACCGGCGCGCCGACGACTATGAGCGCGCCACCCGGTGCCTCACGCAGGCCCTCGCCGAGAGCCGCGCCATGCGCGACGAGCGCCACGCCGCCGACACGCTCTACCACCTGGGCACGGTGGCCTGGAGCAACAGCCGCAATCGCGAGGCGATCGGCTTTCACCGTGAAGCGGTGGAAATCTGCGAGCGCCTCGGCCTCGCGGACCTCGTCGCGGTGCAGGCGTATCACGGGCGCGGCGAGGCGCATGCCACCAATGCCGAGCCCGCGGCCGCGATCGCCTGCTACGAGCGCTCGCTGGAGCTCGCGCGCCGCATCGGCGACAAGAGCTACGAATGCGAGAACCTGATGATGATCGGCTACGCCCTGACCGGGTACATGGGGCTCGCCGACTATCCGCGGGCGCGGGCGCACTTCGAGGCCTCGCTCGAGATCGCGCGCAAGGCGGACCTGCAGTGGCACATGGGACCGACGCTGTTGGGCCTCGACCACCTGCGCGCCTGCGCCGGGCAATACGACGAGGCGCTCGCCGGCATGACCCGGACCTTGCGCTGGCTCCAGAGCGTGAAGCAGATCCGCTATCAGCTCATCGCCTACGACCTCGTCAGCCACCTGCTGCTCGATTCGGGCGCGGCAGGCGACGCCGCGGCGTGGTGCCGGCGCGGCCTGGAGCTCGCGCGCAGCGCGCGCATCACGTTCTGGTGTCCGCGCATGGAGGCCAACCTGGCGATCGCGCGCCTGCGCCTGGGCGAGCTCGAGGTTGCGGCGCCACTCGAGCGCGCCGCGGATTACTGCCGGCAGAACGCCGAAGGCTTCCAGCTCGCGCGCTGCCTGGCGGGATTGGCCGAGCTCGCGCTCGCGCGCGGCGACGCCGCGGCGTGCCTCGCCCATGCCGCCGAGCTTCTTTCGCTCGGGGAGCCTGCCTGCATGCAAGAGCTCGCCGCCGAAGCGCGGCGCTGGCGCGGCGAAGCGCTGCTCGCGCAGGGCCGGCGCGAAGAGGGACGCGAGGAGCTCGGGCGGGCGGCGAGCGCCGCGGAAAAAATCGGCCGCGCACGCCTTGCCGAGGAAGCGCGGGCGGCGCTCAGGAAATCCGGCGCAAAACTCGATTCCTGAGGGTGGGCTATAGTAGTGGATGCGCGTTTCACCGCTCCTCGTGGTTCTTCCCATGCTGGTTCTTGCCCTGGCCGGCTGCCAGTCGCCGCCGCTGGTCGTGCCGGAGAATCCGCTCGTCGGCACCGCCTGGCTCGCCTGGGACATCAACGGCCAGGGGCCCGGCGGAAAGACCTACGCGACGCTCGTTTTCAATCCCGGGCGAATCAGCGGCTCGGGCGGCTGTAACCGCTTCTCCGGCGCCCTGCAGGTGAAGGCCGAGGTGTGGCAGGCGAGCGACATCGCGGTGACGCGCCAGGAGTGCTCGCCCGAGCTCATGAAGGAGGAGGCGAGCTTTCTCGCGGCCCTCGAGTCCGCGCGCAGCCATCGCGTGGAAGGCGGCCTGCTCACGCTGATCGACGAGGCGGGCGCGGTGCGCATGCGCCTGGTGCACCTCCCGCGGCCCCCGGCGCAGCCCGGGTTTATCGGCCCGTCCTACGTGCGCGGGTTGCCGCCGGGCTGATCCGCGCCCTTGACCGAGGCCCCCGCCTGCGCGGGGGTGACGCTATTGGACGAAGGTCCAATAGCGTGACGCGCGTCCCTGCGAGAGGATTTCTCCGGGTTGTGGGACTCGCATGGGACCTGCCAACGTCAAAGTCATCCATGCGCACGAGTTCGTGCGGGCGCGGCCCGGCGGCGTGCTCGACCTCGAAACAAGCGAAGCGCTTCTCCTCAAGATCGCGAAAGCCGCCGAAGTCCTGGACCGGGCCGAAGTCCTGATCGACACCCGCCGGGCGGATGGCCAGCTCGGCGCGGCCGACCTGTGGTTCCTCGCCGACCGCCTCGCCAAGCACCGGCACGCCTTCAGCGGCAAGACCGCCGTGTTGTGCCCGATCGAGCGGTTCGACCGGGCGCGCTTCTTCGCGCTGCTTGCCGACAGCAAGGGATTCGAGGTCGAAGCGTTCACGTCTTACGAGGAGGCCGTGACCTGGCTTTCCGGTGAAAACTGCTGAAGGAAACAACTGCAAGGAGACGATGATGGGCAAGAACCGATTGCTGTTCGTGAGTGGCGCGCTCGCCGTGGCGCTCGCCGCGGGCGGCTGCGTGAGCAAGGGCGACTACGAGAAGCTCCAGGCAGAGCGCGACGGGCTCGACCAGAAGGTGAAGGCGCTCGAGTCGGAGCGCGCCGGGCTCGAGCAGCAGAAGACAGCGCTGCGCTCGGAGGTAGTGACGCTGGAAAAGCAGCGCGTGCAGCTCGAGGCGCAGAACCGGCAGACCCAGGCGCAATACGATTCGCTCGCCCGTAACCTCAACGCTGAAGTGCAGAAGGGCCAGGTCCAGCTTCGCCGGTACAAGGACATGCTGACGGTCGAGGTGGCCGAGCAGCTGTTCTTCGACTCGGGGCGCGCGCAACTCAAGGAGTCGGGCAAGGCGGTCCTGAAGAAGGTGGGCGAGGCGCTGAAGGGCTACGACGACAAGATCGTCCGCGTGGTCGGACATACCGACAACGTGCCGATCGGCAAGTCGATGCAGGCGCAGTTCCCGTCGAACTGGGAGCTCTCGGCCGCGCGCGCGACCACGGTGGTGCGCTACCTCGAATCCGCCGGCGTGCCACCCGAGCGCCTTGCGGCGTCGGGACGCGCCGAATTCTCGCCGGTGGCGTCGAACGAGGACGCCGAAGGCCGCCGCCGGAACCGGCGCATCGAGATCACGCTGATCGACAAGAACCTTGCGCAGGAGCTGCAGACCAGCCCGAAGTAGCAAGGTTGAATGAGCAGGCTCACTTGCCGCGGAACACGGGCTTGCGCTTCTCGTTGAAAGCGCGCACGCCCTCGCGGCGGTCCTCGGTATCGACCAGCCGGTTGTATGCCTCGATCTCGAATCGGTACCCGGTCAGGAGATCGGTCTGCAGGCCGTAGCGGATCGATTTCTTGGCCTGGCGCACCGACAGCGGAGCGTTCTCCGCGATCGCTCTTGCCGTTTCCAGCGCATCGTTCAGGACCGAGGCGGATTCGCACGCCCGGTTAAAGATGCCCCAGTCGACGCCTTCGGCCGCCGTGAACTGCCGGCCCGAAAGGATCAGCTCCTTCGCGCGCCGCTCGCCCGCGGCGCGCGCGAGGTTCTGCGTGCCGCCCCCGCCGGGCATGATGCCCAGGCGCACCTCCGGCAGCGCGAAGCGCGCGGCGCTCGAGGCGTAGATGAAATCGCAGCACAGCGCGATCTCGAGCCCGCCGCCGAAGGCGTGGCCGTTCACCGCCGCCACCACCGGCAGCGGAAATTCCATCAGCGCCATGAAGCCGCGCTCGAAGAGCTCGTGCTGCCTCTGCCAGTCGGCCTGCGCCATGCCGTCGCGCTCCTTGAGGTCGGCGCCCGCGCAGAAGGCGCGCTCGCCGGCGCCGGTGAGCACCACGCAGCGGGTCTCGCCCGGCTCGGCCGTGAGCCGGGTCCAGAGCTCGTGGAGCTCGCGTCCCATCTGCGTGTTGAGCGCGTTGAGCGCCCTCGGCCGGTTCAGCGTGACGAGCAGCACCTGCGCTGCGCGGGTCTCGATTGCCAGTGTCTGGTAGCTCATAGCATGTCAGCCCGATGTCAACCCCTTGTCGCGCGCATGATACGGGGCATTCCGCCACGGAGGCGAAGGGCGGGCGGAACATGCTAACTTTGCCGCCATTGGGGGATTGACGAGAGGAACGATCATGCACAAGTCAGGACTTCATGTGGTGGGCGGCGTCATCGCTGCGGCGCTGATCGCGGGCGGCTGCGTCAGCAAGAGCGAGTTCGAGAAGCTGCAGACCGAGAAGAACCAGGAGGTCGACGCGCTGCAGAAGCAGCGCGACGCGCTGGAGCAGCAGACCAAGCAGCTTCAATCGCAGCGCGCGGCGCTCGAAAAGCAGCAGGCCGACCTGCGAGCCGAGGTCAACAACCTGCAGCGGCAGAAGTCCCAGCTCGAAGAGGCGAACCAGCAGACCAAGTCGCAGTATGATGGCCTGGTCAGCAACCTCAACGAGGAAGTGAAGAAAGGCCAGCTCCAGGTGCGCCAATACAAGGACATGCTGACCGTGGAAGTGGCCGAGCAGCTTTTCTTCGACTCCGGCAAGGCGGTGCTGAAGGACTCCGGCAAGGAGGTCCTGAAAAAGGTCGGCGAGGTGCTGAAGGGCTACGACGACAAGATCGTCCGGGTGGTCGGCCACACCGACAACGTGCCGATCGCCACGGCGCAGTTTCCCTCGAACTGGGAGCTCTCGGCGGCGCGCGCGACCACGGTGGTGCGCTTCCTGCAGTCCGCCGGCGTGCCGCCCGAGCGCCTTTCGGCGGCCGGGCGCGGGGAATTCTCGCCCGTCGCGCCGAACGACGATGCCGACGGCCGGCGCAAGAACCGCCGCATCGAGATCACGCTCATCGACAAGAACCTGGCGCAGGAAGTCCAGGAGAAGCGCTAGCGCCGTGCATGCACGCGAGGCCTCGCTCGCAGTCGTGACGCGGCCTCGCGAGTCCGCCGCCATCCGGCGGACGCTGGAGCGGAGCGAGCATTTTCGACACGTCGCGGCGAGAGACCTCGATCGGCTCGCGCAGCTCGCGCGCCGCAGGCGGCTGCACCACGACGAGCGCGTTCAAAGCGCCGGCGGGTATGACGGCCACCTGTGGATCGTCCTGAGCGGCGCGGTGCGCATCAGCACGAGCACCGCCAAAGGCGGCGAGCACGTTTACGCGGTGCTCGGTCCTGGAAACTACTTCGGCCTCGCCGCGGTGATCGGCAAGGGCGTCGGAACCCTCGAAGCGCGCGCCTTCGGCGCCACGGAGCTCGCGTGGATCGAGGGCGCCGCGCTCATGCAGCTCCTCGATGACCGGCCGCCGCTGTGGCGTCATTTCGGCGCGCTGCTTTCCCACCGCCTCATGGTCGCCCTCATGCTCCTGCGCGACAACACGGCGAGCGCGCTGCCCGAGCGGCTGGTGCGGCGCCTGCTCGCTCTTCTGCCTGCGATCGAAGCCGCTTCGGGCGAGCCGGTGCTGCCGATGACGCAGGCCGATCTCGCGCGCATGCTCGGAACGAGCCGCTCGCGAGTGAACTCGGAGCTGCGGCGCCTGGAATCCGGCGGCCTCGTCCGCAGCGGCTATCGCGGCCTCGCGCTGCTCGATCTGCCGCGGCTGCGCACGCTCGCCGGCAAGGACGTGAAAGCTTTCTAGAACATTTTTTTGCGCCGCTATCGTGTCTGGCGGCGACATTTGCCAGCCGGCGTGGGCGCGCCATCGGCGATGATCGAGTCCCTTCGGCGGGGGGCGATCGACCCCGGTCGCCGCGTGGTGCCACCCCCGGCGCTCGCGGCATGAGAAGAAGGCGCCACGCGGCGAAGCCGCCAGGCGCCCACGCCGAAATTTCCTGCTTTCTCTTTCCGAAAACATGGGTTCCCGCAGTCGCGGGAACGACGGTTCGGTCAGAGTTTCCTGGACGACTGACTACTTCTTCGGGAACCAGGGCTTGTCTGCCCAGGCCACGCCGACGCGCGCGACCTGGGCGTCGATGAGATAGGGCTTGCCCTCGAGCGTCGCCTTCCTCGCGCGCGCGAGCGCGGCGCGCAGCTGCGCGGGCGACTCGGCCACTTCGCCTTCGACGCCGAACCCCTTTGCGATCGAGGCCATGTTCATGTCGGGGCTGCCGAGATAGTCGTGGTAGAACTGGCGCGCCTGCACCATGCGGCCGCCGGGCACCTTCTCGATCACGCGGCTGTGCGGCCCGCTGTAGGCGTGGTTGTTGTAAACCACGGTGATGACCGGCAGCTCCAGGCGCGCCATGTTCCAGAGCGCGGTCGGGCCGAACACGAACGAGCCGTCGCCGACCAGGCAGATCACCTGCCGGTTCGCGCGTGCGAGCTTGACCCCGGCGGCGGTGCCCACGCCCGAGCCGAGGTGCGCGCCGTAGTAGTAGAAGAGCTCGCGCCCGCGCTCCGGGTCGAAGTTGAAGCTGTGCAGGTTCACCGAGCCCGCCTCGTGCACCACGATGGCGTCCTTGTCGGCGAACTGGGCCACTTCCCACGTGACGCGGTCCGCGATCATCGGCGCGCGGTCCCAGTCGGGATTCTTCGTCACCTGGGCCCGCAGCGCCTTTGCTCTTTCCGAGAATTTCCGGACTTCGCTTGCCCTCGATGCCGCTTTTTCCTTCAGTGACGCATTGAGGAGCTGCTCGACCGCGGCGGTCAGGTCGTCCAGGCCGTAGGCCACATCGGCCACGAGCGGTACCTCGGTGGTCATCACGTTGCCCATGCTCCAGCTGTCGATGCGCATGTCGATGAACTTGGCGTTGCGGCCGACGATGGGCGTGGGGCTGTTGTGCTGCATCTTGTTGCCGACGTTGATCACCACGTCGGCGTTTTTCGGGAAGTCGAGGCTGGAAAGGCGCGCTGCAGGCAGCCCGCCCACGAACAGCGGATGCGTCTCGGAGAAGTTGCTGAACATCTGGCGCGCCTGCGTCACCGGCATGCCGAGCAGCTCGGCGAGCTTCGCCGCCTTGCCGACCGCCTTGGCGGAATACACCTCGTCGCCGACGATCATTACCGGCATGCGCGCTTCGACGAGGAGCTTCGCCGCCCGCTCGAGCTCGGTGGGATTGGGCCGCACGCGCATGCGCGGGTCGAACTTCTCCTGCGCGATCACCTCCGTGCGCACCTGCTGGTCGTTGAAGTCCGAGTGCCACGAGCAGTAGGTCGGGCCGTAGGGCGGCGTCCAGGCCGCCTTGAACGCGCGGCGCACCGTCTCGGGAATCATGTCCGCGCGCCGCGCGAGCCAGGAGTACTTCGTGAGCGGCGCCACGAGGCTTTCCTGGTTCGCCACCTCCTCGAATCCGTCGCGTCCCGCGCGACCGGTCTGGTCGGTGCGGTAGCTGTAGAACACGAGCGGCGTCTGCTCCTTGAACGCGTTGAACATCTGCCCCATCGCGTTCACCAGGCCGACCACCGCGGCCTGCATGACGATCGCGGGCTGGCCCGACGCCTTCACGTAGCCTGCGGCCATCGCAGCGCCCGGGCCCTCGTGCGGCGTGAGGATGTACTTGAGCTGCGGCCGGTCGACCAGCGCCTCGTAGAA
>Ga0134122_10003923_pt1 | contig 11062 bp, 8 predicted proteins | sample KB302_FD_96461 | JGI IMG/M metagenome (GOLD analysis project Ga0134122, IMG submission 96461) | Terrestrial soil microbial communities without Nitrogen fertilizer from Kellogg Biological Station, Michigan, USA - KB3-0-2 | ecosystem: Environmental > Terrestrial > Soil > Unclassified ...
GCCATCGTGCTCGCCATCCTGTCGCCGATGCTGGCCCCCATGGCCCGAGCCGCGATGGACGTGGCTTCAACCGCGGACGGCGGGCCCAATGCCTACGTCGCCGACCTCCTCGGCTTCCCCGCGTTCCCGCCCTTTCACGCGCTGGCGCCTCTGGCAGAGGGCCTCTACAGCCGGTTCACGGGCAATGCCTGGGAAGCCACGACCTATCTGGGCCTGGCCAACGTGCCGCTGCTCGCCTGGGCCTGTCTCAGCCGACGCGGCAGGGGCGGCCCGGTGCTGGCGTACGCCCTCTGCGGCACCGCGGTTTTCTGCATCCTGTCGTGCGGCAGCCGGCTTCACGTCCTGGGCCACGACACCATTCCACTGCCGGGCGCGGTGCTCTCGTGGCTGCCGCTCGCCTCCCTCATGCAGGCGCCGTCGCGGGCCATCGTCCTCGCCTATCTGCTGCTGGCCATAGCCATCGCGGAGGCCGTGCGGACGGTCTCGCAGGATCGGCGACGGCTCACCCGAGGCACCGCGGCCGGCCTGATGGCGCTGGTCGTGGCCGACTACCTGCCGGCGCGGACCCTCGCCATGACCCCGGTTGCCTGCCCTGCCGGGCTCGACGTCGTCCGCGACGATCCAGAGACCGGGTTCGGCGTGCTCGACCTGCCGCCCCACGGGTATGTCGAGCGCAATCTCTACATGCTGCAGCAGGCCTGTCACGGCCGGCCCATCGTGCTGGGCAACACATCGCGCCGGACCGACCCGACTCTGGGCGACCGGCTCGACACCTGGAACGTCGAGGCGCAGCGCGGCCAGCTCGTGGCCGCCAAGGTCAAATACGTCGTCCTGCGACCGCAGGTTGCCGGCGCGGCGGCATCCACAACGGAGCGGCCCGAGGCCAGCCTCCGCTTCACGTGGCGTCCCGAGGACGCGCCGAGGTCGCACTACGAGCGGGCCTACACCCTCGTCCGCGACGGCCCGGATCTCGCAATATTTCGCGTCTACTGAGCGTAGGTCTCACGCCGGTTGCACGGCCGCCCGCGCTTCCATCGCCGTCGAGAGTGTGGCATAGGAGGCGTACGCCAAGCTGGGCCTGCAGCGCAGCGACCTCTGCCGATGGGGGAGGCGGGCGTCGGGCTCTCGATGTGAACCGAGGTGCCCGACATGTCCGCGCTCCGCGCCTGCCTTGCCGCCGTCGTCCTCGCTCTCGTCCTCGCCGCGCCGGCCGCCGCCCAGCAGCGCGAGCGCATGCACCCGGACCTCGTGCGGCAGCTGCGGGAGGAAGAGGTGCAGCGTGCCCTCATCGCCACCGGCAGCCTCGACGCCCTGGTGGGACGGGCGTCGCGGCGGCAGCTGCGGATGGCGATCGAGCGGTTCCGCGCAGCGTACGGCTTCGCCGGCAACAAAGGCCCCCTGACGGAACCGGAGAAGACCAAGCTGCGGTCTCTCTACGGCGACGTGACGGACTGGGCCGGGTTGAAGAAGCGCGACTGCACGGATAGCGCCTCCCAGGCCGCCATGAAATTCCTCCTGCCGGAGAAGCAGGTCGGCTCGGAGCTGCAGGGCAATGCCGTCGGCAGGTGCGACAGCAAGTGGGCCGCCTATGTGGAGAAGGACTGGCTGCTCACCGTCAGCCCGCAGATCTACTCGCTCTACGACAACACGCCGATCTCGCTGTTCCGAAGCAGCATCATGCCGTTTCCCACGGTCTACAGCCAGCTGCACCTGACCTCGGACGAGTTCACCACCAAGGGCGAGGTGGATAACGACATCGGCGGATACGTCTCCTACAACCTGGCCTACGCCGCCGGCGACCAGGTCAAGGCGCTGTTCATGACCTACGCCAAGCGCCACCCCGAGACGTTCAAGGTGCCCGAGTTCCTGCGGCCCCTGATCGAGGCCGAGGCCAAGCCCGGCGACGAGACGCAGCCCGACGCCACGACGAAGGGCTGGCAGCTCCTCATGCAGGGCGTCACCAACCTGATTGCGAGCGATTTCCCCTTCGACAACGGCTGGCAGAAGGTGTCCAGCAAGGATTGCACGCTTAGCCAAGACATGGGCGACGATCAACCCGTCCGCATCCTGTTCGCCACCGACCGGCTCATGAAGAAGGGAGCGCCGCAGCTCGGCGAGACGAAAACGGGCGTCGCTCCCGACAGCCTGTTCGCACCCGAGCAGGACCGCCGGCTGCGCATGGGTTGCGCCTACGTCTCGCCGCCCGCAGACGACGCCGACCCGGCAAAGGAGGCGGGCAAGCCCGTCGTCGAGTACCGCCTGTTCCACGACGGCAAGCAAGGCGACTTCGGCGACCGCCTCTACCTGACCGACGAGATCGGCCCCATGGGCAATACGGGCGGCCAGTGGACGGGCGGAGACGCGATCGTCTTCATCCACGGCTATCGCGTGGCCTTCAAGGACGCGCTCTACACGGTGGCCAAGATCGTGAAGGACATCAACTTCCAGGGTCGCGCCTACCTCTACAGCTGGCCGTCACGCGAGTCCCTCACCGGATACTTCGAGGACCTGGACAACTCCGAGCAGTCCGAGCCGTTCTTCCAGTCCTTCATGCGCATGCTGATGCGCGACGCCCATATCTACGAGATCGACCTGATCGCCCACAGCATGGGCTCGCAATCCATGCTTCGCGCGGTGAGCGCGCTGCGGCCCATCTTCGATACGGAAAGGGCCGGCGGCGAGGGCCGGACCAGGAAGGGCAAGCTCAGCAGCTCGATCCGCATCGGCCAGATGATCTTCGCGGCGCCCGACGTCTCGCGACCCGTCTTCGCCCAGAAGATCGACCGCATCGCGCCCTATGCCGAACGCGTCACGGTCTACGTCTCGTCGGGGGACCTCGCCCTCTCGGCCTCGAAGCTGATCCGCGGCGGGCTGCCGCGCATGGGCGAGCTGTCCGACAACGGCGAGCCGGCCCTCATCGACAACAGGAAGGTGCATATCATCGACGCCACCCTGAACCAGAGCTGGTACAAGAGGTACTTCGGGGGCGGCTACGGCCACGACTACCTGAGCCAGGCGAAACCCGTCCTCGACGACATCAAGGACATCCTGACGGGCAAGCGCGCCGACGACACACAGTTCCCCGACGAGCGCAACGCCAAGCGCTTCCAGAAGCGGCCCTATGCCGGCACACAGGGCAAGTTCTACTGGAAGCTGGTCGATCCGAACTAGCAGCGGCGGGACGGCGCCGGCACGCCCTGTCTTGCAGCGCGGGGGCGCCTACAGCCGCCGGGCCGGGATGGACCAGGCGAGCGCGGTGCCGATGGCGGAGAACGATGCGACGGTGAGGAACGCGGCCTGGAAGGCGCCGCCGATCTGTGCCTTCAGCGCGGGAGAGGTGAAGGCGGCGGGGTCGGAGGCCGCGCCGCGGCCGAGGAGGGCTGCGAACAGCTGCGTGGCCTGCGGGTCGCCCCGCGCCAGCACGGTGAACAGCACGCTGCCCACCAGCGCCGTGCCGGCAGCCGCCCCGATCGAGCGTGCAAGCTGCACGGAGGCCGCCGCGGAGCCCAGCGTGTCGGGGCTCGCGGCGTTCTGCACCGTCACCTGCACGACGCCCATTACGGTGCCCATGAAGATCCCGCAAAAGAAGAGCAGCACGCCCAGCGCGCGCGGGCTCAGCGCGTTGGCCGTCAGTGCGAACGTGACCAGCATGGCGGTCGCGAAGATGAGCCCGATGGAGGGAAAGATGGCGGTGAGCCCGGTGCGGCTGACACTGCGCCCGGTCAGCATGGAGCCGGTGCCGATGCCGAACGTCAGGGGCAGCAGGAGCAGGCCGGTCTCGGCGGCCGACATGCCGTGCACGACCCGCAGATAGATCGGGATGAAGGCGATGAGCGAGACCATCCCGGCGCCGTGGCAGGCGGCCAGCAGATCGCTGCGCCAGATGGTGGGCTGGCGCAGCAGAGAGATGGGAAACAGCGGATGGGTCGCCTGCCGCTCCCGCTCGATGAGCGCGTAGAGGCTGGCGAGGCCGATGGCCAGAAGCGCACCGAACATGAGCACCCCCCCGCCCTTGAGGCGCTGCGCCTGCTCCAGCGCCAGCAGCACGGGCACGATGAAGGCCACGAACAACGTGAGGCCGACGCCGTCGAACTCCCAGGATGGCTGGCGTCGCGTCGACCGGTAGGCAATGCGCAGCGTCAGGAGACCGGCGAGGGCGACCAGCGGCAGGTTGATCAGGAACACGCTGCGCCAGCCGAAATGCTGGGTGAGATAGCCGCCGACCACCGGGCCGAAGGCGCTCGACGTCACCATCACCCCGGCGAGGTAGCCCTGGTAGCGGGCGCGCTCGCGCGGCGGCACCGTCTCGCCGATCAGCGCCTGCGACAGGGTCATCAGCCCCCCGCCGCCGAGCCCCTGGAGGACACGCGCCAGCGCCAGCATCTCCACGCTCGTCGATACGGCGCACAGCACCGAGCCGGCCAGGAATACCCCGAGCGCGGCGAACATCACGCGCTTGCCGCCATAGACATCGCGCAGCTGGCCGTAGACGGGCGCGGCGATGGTGGCGGCGATGAGGTACGACACGACCACCCACGACACGCGTTCCACGCTGCCAAGAGTCGCCGCGATCGCCGGCAGCGCCGTGGCGACGATGGTCTGGTCCACCACCGCCAGGAACATCGGCAGCATGATGGAGGGGAAGACGGTGAAGAACAGATTGCTTGGGGGTGCGTCCGGCTCGGTGTGATCTTGCATTCGTCAGGCCTGCGTGATCGCCCGAGTGTAGCCGGAGAATGGCGATGGGGCGATGGCAATCGGGCGCAGAGGAGGCTCCCCCGCAGCGCCTACCCCTGACCGCGCCCGTCTCACGCCTGCGCGATCTCCACGACCAGGGCCGGGTTGAAAGCTCCGTCCTCGCGCAGATCCACATAGCCGCGCGGATTGGCCAGCACGCGGCAGCCATCGAGCGCGTAGTCGGAGGGGCCGTGGATGTGGCCGTGCACCCACAGCGCGGCCTTGCCCACGAGATCGTCGAGATCGCTGGCGAAGGCGGCCGTCAGCAGGTCGTTCTCGTACTGCGGCTGCACGCTGCGGCGGCTCGGGGCGTGGTGGGTGAGGACCACCCGGGAGTGGCGGCCGCCGCGCTCGAGCCGCCGGGCGAGCCAGGCGCGCGAGGCCTGGTGCTCGTCGAGGCCGTCCTGCGGCGACCAGCGGCGGCGGCCGTTGGCAATCAGGCGGTGGTCGTTGAGGCGCTGCCCCGCCCACAGCATGGCGCGCACCTGCTCTGCGGCTCCGGCATAGAGATAGTCAGTCCACAACGTGCAGCCGATGAACTCGACGCCGCCGATGACGACGCTGTCGCGCTCCAGGAGATGGACGTTGGGCACCGCCGCGGCTGCGGCGCGCCCCGCTGCCAGCTCGGCGTGGCGGTCTCGGTCGTAGAACTCGTGGTTGCCGGCGACGTAGACCACCGGCGTGGCGTTGAGCTCCGCCTCGACGATGAACCGCAGTGCGTCCTCGATGCCCTGGCAGATGTCGCCGGCGATCACCACAGCGTCGTACTCCGGGCGCGGCTCCGGAAGCACCAGGTGATGGCGCCAGTTCACGTCCAGGTGCAGATCGGAGAAAGCCCAGAGCTTCATGGTGAGGGAGGTGTCAGACACTCCGGGCCTGACACCGCGGCTCCAATCTCGGTTCGTGCAATGGTGTCAGACCCGGAGGGTCTGACACCTTCTCACAACTCGCCTCTCTTGCTCAGGTGCTCCACGCACTGGGCGCGGATGTCCTTCAGCTCCTTGAGCGTCCGGTCGAGATCGGCGCGCTTGGTCTGGAGATTCTCGATCGCCTCCTCCACGCCGGCCAGCAGCATCTGCGTCTGGGCGATGCGGGCCGGGTCGGCGTCGTAGAGCTTGAGGTAGTCGCCGATCGCCTCCAGCGAGAAGCCGAGGTTCTTGCCGCGCAGGATCAGCATCAGCCGGGCCCGGTCGCGGCGCGAGTAGCAGCGCGCCACGCCGCGCCGAGCCGGGGCAATCAGGCCCTTCGACTCGTAGAAGCGGATGGTCCTGGTGGTGACGGCAAGCTCGGCCGCCAGCTCGCCGATGGTGTAGAGGCGGTCCTCGTCCGGCGCGGGCGGATCCGGGCTGGCGCGCTGCCGTTGGGTGATGGAGCTCATCTAGGTTTGCGGCGCGCCTCCTCTTCGGCCTTCAGCTCCTTCTTGGAGAGCTTGCCGATCATGGTCTTGGGCAGCCGGTCGCGGATCTCGATCTCCGCGGGCATCTCGATCTTGGAGATCCTCGTCTCCAGGTGCTTCTTGAGATCCTCGGCGGTGACAGAAGCGCCGCCGCGCAGCTTCACGAACGCCTTGGGCGCCTCGCCGCGGTAGTCGTCCTTGATGCCGACGACGGTGGCCTCCTCAACGGCCGGGTGCTCGTAGAGCGCGTCCTCGATCCGACGCGGGTAGACGTTGTAGCCCGAGGAGATGATCAGATCCTTGATGCGATCGACGATGAAGATGAAGCCCTCATCGTCCATGGTGGCGACATCGCCCGTGCGCAGGAAGTCGCCCACGAACTGGCTGGCGGTCTCCTCCGGGCGCCGCCAGTAGCCCTTCATCACCTGCGGACCCTTGACGCAGATCTCGCCCTTCTCGCCCGGCTCCACCTCCTTGGCGGGATCGGCAAGGTCGCGCAGGGAGACGATGGTTCCCGGCAGCGGCTGGCCGATGGAGCCGGCCTTCACCGGTCCATCCGGGGGGTTGCAGGTGACGACGGGGCTCGCCTCCGACAGGCCGTAGCCTTCCACCACCTTGCAGCCGGTCAGCGCCTCGAACCTCTGCTTGACCTCGAGCGGCAGCGGTGCGCCGCCCGACACGCAATACTTGAGGGAGGAGAGGTCGAAGCTCGCCAGCCTCGGCTGCGACAGCATGGCCACGAACATGGTCGGCACGCCCGGCATCACGGTGGGTCTCGTCTTGTGGATCAGCTTCATTGCCTCGTTGAGGAAGAAGCGCGGCATCATGACGATCTCGGCGCCCTGCTGGATGCCGAAGTTCATCACCACGGTCATGGCGAAGGCGTGGAAGAACGGCAGCACCGCCAGCACCCGCTCCTGACCGTCGGCGAGGCCGCCGGCCCAGGCCACGCTCTGGGCGGCGTTGACCGTCACGTTGGTGTGGCTCAGCATCGCGCCCTTGGGGGTGCCGGTGGTGCCGCCGGTGTACTGCAGCACCGCGATGTCGTTGTCCGGATCAATGGGCGGTTGCAGGAGCTGTCCGGCCATGGCGCGGAGGTCGTCATCGTGGACGATGTCGGCGGCCACCGGCGACCTGGCGGGGCGGGCGAGCTCCCGCCCCTTGAACAGCTTGAACAGGATGGATTTGGAGCCGGGCAGCAGAGCGGCGAACGACGCCACGACGGCGCGCTTGAGCGCGCCCGCCCGCATGAGCGCCTCGACCTTGCCGAACAGCGCCGCGAGGTCGAGCGTCACCATCAGCTCAGTCTCGCTGTCGCGGACCTGGTAGGTCAGCTCCTCGAGCGAGTAGAGCGGGTTGCAGTTAACGACCGTGCCACCGGCTTTGAGGACGGCGAAGTAGTAAACGATGAACGTCGGGCAGTTGGGCATGAGGAGGCCCACCCTGGTCCCCTTGGTCACGCCGAGAGTCTGAAGGCCCGCCGCGGCACGCTCCACAAGGTCGCCGACCTCGCGGTAGGTGAGGGTCCTGCCGTAGAAGCTGGTGCAGGGCCTCTCGCCGTGCCGCGCCACCGCGGCGTCGAGCAGGGCGTAGACCGGTTGCGGCTTGAACGGCCGGTGCCAGTCCACCGTCTTGGGATAACGGTTAAGCCACGGATAGGGCGCTGCTTTCTGTCGCGCTGCGTCCGTCCGGGCCTCCGCCGCTTCGGTCATGGCGGTGATCTCCTGGCGGGGCGCGCTCCTGGAAGGGGCGGCGGCGCCGGTCTGAGGCCTGAAGTCAGGGCTCGCGATACCCTCAAATCGCGCTTCTGCCCGCATTGAACACGCTTTTTGGGCGGCTGACCAGATCGCCACTGTTGGATTTCAAGTCGCATCGAGTCTCAGTTCAGTCACGTCCGGCGAGCCCCCTCGGAAGTGCACAGCATGTCCCCAGCAGCGGGCATTGCCTTGGCTGGACTATTTGTTTTTTTGCGTATATGTGGACACGCTTGAGCGAACCTTCCGGGCGCGCCCGGATTGAGCACACAAGATCGTTAACCGACAAGGTCCCCGATACGCCCCCGCAGCTGGGCTCGGTGGGAGAGAGAGATGGACGAAGTAGCCACCAAGATCATCGAGATCCTCAAGAAGCACATGAAGGAGCCTCGCGACGACATCGGGCCCGGCACAGCACTCACAGACCTCAAGATCGAATCGCTCGACCTGGCGATGATCGTGTTCGACATCGAGGACAGCTTCGGGATCGAAATCCCCTACAACGCCAACGAGGAAGCGGCCGATTTCAAGACGGTCGGATCGGTGGTGGACCGGGTCCGCAGTCTGATCGCGGAATCGGGCGCGGCAGCGGCAGCCAAGGCTTGACGGGTTTGGGTTTCTGGCGTCGCAACGCGGCGCCGTACGCGAAAGATTCTAGATGACGGGATCCGGTCTGCGTCGCGTGGTCGTTACGGGGTTGGGGGCCGTAACGCCCATCGGCAACACCGTACCCGATTTCTGGGGCGCCATGCGTCGCGCGCAGGTCGGGGTCGGACCTCTGGTCCTGCCGGGGGACGATCATCACGACCTCAAGATCCAGATCGCGGCCCAGGTCAAGGATTTCGACGCCAAGGGGCGGCTCAAGACCCTCAAGCGCGACAAGCTGCTGCCCTACGCCGACCGATATTCCCAGTTCGCCGCCGCGGCCGCCGACGAAGCGGTGACCATGGCGGGGCTGCAGAGGCCCTTCGAGGACCCCTATCGCGTCGCCTGCATCATCGGTTCGGGCGGTGCCGGGCTGGTCGCCATCGAGGATGCGTATCGCGATCTCTTCATCAAGAAGAAGAAGGCCACCAACCCGCTGACGCTGATCCGCATCATCGGCTCGTCGGGGGCTGCGCACGTTGGCATCGAGTTCGGCGTCAAGGGCCCCGTGTTTGCCACCTGCAGCGCCTGCTCCACGGCCGCGCACGCCATCGGTATCGGTCGCGACTACATCCAGCACGGGCTTGTCGATGTGGCCGTCGTCGGAGCATCCGAGGCCGTCATCAGCTACGGCACGATGCGGTCCTGGCAGGCGATGCACGTGTTGTCGCCGGAGGGCATCTTCCCGTTTGCCAAGAGGCGCAACGGTACCGTGCTGGGCGAGGGGGCCGGCATCCTGGTGCTGGAATCGCTCGAGCACGCCAAGGCGCGCGGCGCGACGATCCTGGCCGAGCTGGCCGGCTTCGGCATGACCGCCGACAGCAAGGACATGGTCAACCCCGACATCGAGGGGCCCACGGAGGCCATGAAGCTGGCGCTCGACGATGCCGGGATTGCGGCGTCCGATATCGACTATCTCAATGCGCACGGCACGGCGACGACGATCAACGACCTGAACGAGACCGACGCCATCAAGAAGGTGTTCGGCGACCACGCCAAGAAGCTCGCCATCTCCTCCACCAAGTCGATGCACGGGCACCCGCTGGGCGCGGGCGGCGGCATCGAGGCGGTGGCCTGCATCAAGGCGATGCGCGAGGACTGGGTGCCGCCTACGGCCGGCCTGGACGAGCCTGGCGAGGGCTGCGATCTCGACTACGTGCCCAACCTTGGGCGCGAGCAGCGCGTGAACTACACGATGTCGAACTCGTTCGCGTTCGGCGGCCTCAACGCGGTGCTGGTGTTCGGCCCGCCGCCGGCCTGACGCGGCTCCTCGCCGTTTACCTGCACCGTTCTCGCCCGAGTCGACCTTCGCGGCCGCCGGCACTTGGCCGCTCCCGCGAGCATTCCGTTCCGCCTCCGGCACCCCAGAGCGGCTTCGGCTGCGGACGCGGGACTGCGCCTGGCCGCGAGCCGGGCAGACCGATAGCAGAATACATACATTCGATGCGTCTTTCCAGATTAACCCATTAGATTTCAACATGAATTTTTGATCTTTAGACTCCGCGACCCGATCGCATCAGCTAGCATCCCCGGCAAAGCTCCCACCGCAAGCGCTTCCCCGAGGTCAGCCGATGCGCCAGCCAGAAAGCCGTCCAACGAACCGGCCAACGAACCGGCACGTCGTGCCCGTCTCCTGCTACATCCGCACGTTCAACGAGGCGCGCAAGATCGGCGACGTCGTAGCGGCGGCCCGCGAGGTCGCGGACGAGGTGATCGTGGTGGACAGCGGCTCCGCCGATACCACCATAGCCATAGCCGAAGCGCAGGGCGCGCGCGTCATCCGGCAGGCCTGGCTCGGCCGCGGGCGGCAGAAGCGTTTCGCCGAGGACCAGTGCCGCAACGACTATGTGCTCGATCTCGACGCCGACGAGGTCGTAAGCCCCGAGCTGGCGGCCGAGATAAGGGCGCTCTTCGCCAGCGGCCGGCCGCCCCTCCCGGTCTACGAGCTGAAGCTGGTGCTCGTGCCGCCCGTGGGCCGGCCGTGGTGGAGCGTAGGCATCTCGCATCGGCGCAAGCTGTATGACCGGCGCGTCGTGCGCCAGCCCGACCACCTGGCCTGGGACCAGTTCGAGCTGCCGAGGGGCGTGGCCGTCGGGCGCCTGCGCGGGCCACTGATGCATCACTCGTTCCGCGACATCGAGCACATGATGGCCAAGCTCAACACGGTGACGTCCGTGCGGGCGACCGAGACGCGGCTGCATCGTCGGCGCTGGGAGGTGGGGGCGCGCGTCCTCCTCGCCTACCCGTTCTACTTTCTCAAGCACTTCGTCCTGCGCGGGTATTTTCGCGTCGGTGTCTACGGCCTGGCCACGGCCGGCGTCCTCGCCTACGGCCGCTGGCTGCGCGACGCGAAGATGTACGAGCGCCTGCTCACCGAGCGCAAACGCCCCGGCGACCGGAGCAAGCGCCTGGACGCGCCTGCGCCGGAGCTCAATCCGCAGTAGGTGGTGCCAGGTCACGTCCCGCGCGGCTTGGCGCGGGCGGTGGGCGCGGCGGAGGCGGGATCGTCGGGCCAGGGGTGGCGCGGGTA
>Ga0134122_10003924_pt1 | contig 11061 bp, 9 predicted proteins | sample KB302_FD_96461 | JGI IMG/M metagenome (GOLD analysis project Ga0134122, IMG submission 96461) | Terrestrial soil microbial communities without Nitrogen fertilizer from Kellogg Biological Station, Michigan, USA - KB3-0-2 | ecosystem: Environmental > Terrestrial > Soil > Unclassified ...
ATCAGGCTTTACAATATCAAGTTTAGGTAATGCACTCGTTATTGCTTCAGTAGATTTCAATCCGTTACCTGTAACATAACACACTACCTTTTCATTTCTTTCTATAAATCCATCATCAACTAGCTTTTTCAGAACGGCAATCGAAACACCTCCAGCAGGTTCAGTAAAAATCCCTTCAGTCTTTGCCAGAGTCAAAATGCCTTCAATAATTTCATTATCATTAGCTTCTTCAGCAACCCCACCGTATTGTTTTAATCTTCTTAGAACATATACACCATCTCCGGGATCTCCAATAGCCAAACTTTTTGCTATTGTCTCTGGTCTCTCTACAGGAACGATGTCGCCTGTTTTTTTCTTAAATGCATCAACTATTGGAGCACAACCATGAGGTTGTGCAGCAGTAACTCTAAGATTTGAGATATCACCAATTAATCCTATATCGTGCAACTCCTCAAATCCTTTGCAAATTGCATTCAACATCGCACCGCTACCAACGGGAATAATGAGATGATCTGGAACCTCCCAATTAAGTTGTTCAGCTACTTCATACGCCAATGTTTTAGACCCTTCGACATAATATGGTCGCATATTGATGTTTACAATGCCTATTCCCTTAGAATCACCTATTATCGACGCAACTCTATTGGCATCGTCATACGTTCCTTCAACAGCAACAAACTTAGCACCATATGATAGTGCCTGCGCAATCTTGACTTTTCCGATATCAAATGGGGCAAAAATATAACAGGGTAAATGCGCCTTAGCAGCATGGGCAGCCGTTGCGGAGGCCAAATTTCCAGTAGACGCACATCCAACTGCCTTGAGTTTGATTTCTTTTGATTTTGAAATGGCTACACCTGCAGGTCTATCTTTGAATGAAAAAGTTGGATTGACAGAATCGTTCTTTATAAAGAGATTCTTAAGGTTTCCAATTTGTGTTCCTAACTCTTCCGCAAATTGCAAAGGTGTAAAACCTGCATGGATGTTTACTATGCAATTCTTATCAGCAATTGGCAAAAGCTCAAAATAACGCCAATATGTTTTATCGGTTCTTGATGAAAATGTGTCTTTGTTTAAATCCTTAGGAACATCATATATGACATCCAGTGGTCCAAAACATTCTTCACAAATGTATTTGAATACCGGAGTATATTCAGCACCACATTCCCTACATTTTAGAAATCGTATAGAACCCATGTATATTCAACTATCAACGATTGTGTAGTAATAAATATCACTAATCGTAATTTTAGTATTACTTAATTTTTTTACTTGAGAAATTTATAAACAATAAATATTAATCAGATCAAAAATATTAAGAATTGAGAGATCTATAGAAATATTACATAATTGGACAGATTATCATCAATTTATTGGGGATATAGTCTATTATGGAAACAGGATCTATTTCCGGTATGACAGGCCGGATTTTTTGAATTAACTAAATAGATAATCGAATCATGATCACAATCAACTAGGATATCCTTCACTTCTTGAATATTTCCGGATCCTTCTCCCTTCATCCATAGTTTATTGCGGGAAACACTCCAAAACCAAGCATTGCCCGTCTTGACTGTATTTTCTATTGCAACTCTATTTGCATAAGCCAGCATTAAAATATCCTTTGTAGTTACGTCCTGAACTACAACTGGGATTAGTCCACCCCTTTTTACAAAATCCAGTTTTTTGATTGATTCATCATCAATTTTTGCTAACAACAAATTATGACCTACAGACTAGTGTTCGTTTTCTATTTTATATAAGTCTAGTTCCACATTGTACGGAAACATTGCATTATTAGATTCTAATATATCGCAGGGTCAACGAAATACAATCCCAGGTCTAGGTCAAACTTGTTATTTTATTCTAATATGCAGACCTTTACAAATATAGTAAATAGATGTAATTGAAACACATCCAAGAGGTAAAGTTTGTCAATTTAAGCTAGATTCATTTTTCAATTGGATCAATAATAGAGTCTTGAATTCTCGATGTGATCAAATTTATCCTCTGAAATAATTAAATCCTTGTGACATTTATCACATAAATAATATTCAGTATTTGAGGGTAATTCCTTTCTGCAGATACTGCAAAACTTTTTCAATAGTTTCTGATTCGAAAAACTAATCTATAAAGATAGCCATCTATTGTAAACAATCGAACATTAAAAAATAATCAAATACTGATGCATTTTCTTTAGGTATTCTTCAAGAATTCATCGTAAATAAAATCTAGAAAAATTTAACATTTCATAAATCATCGGCTATTTTTAATTTATCAATTTTCGTCTTTACAAGATCAAAACCTTGTTGCCAGAAAGATTCCTCAGTGATATCAAATCCAGCATTTTTGAGAAGGGTTTCTGGTTTTTCAGATCCCCCTGCAGACAATATCTCGCGATATTTTGAAACAAAGGATTTGCCTTCTTGAATATACTGTTGGTATAACGAAAGAACTAGTAAATTTCCAAACGAATAAGCATAACAATAAAATGGAGTGTGGAAAAAATGAGGGATATAAAGCCACTCCCACTTGAAATCATCTGAAATACGTAATGAATTTCCAAATTGGGTTTTTAGATTACTCATATAAAGATCCGATATATTATCAATAGTAACGTTCTGTTCTGCTATGTATTTATGAGCTTCAATTTCAAAAATTGTGAAAAATGCCTGTCGCATAATAGTCGCATACATATCATCAATTTGTTCTGCCAAGAAGATCTTTTTCTTTTCTTTATTTAGTTTCATGTAAATTTGTTCATTTAGAAGCATCTCTCCAAAAACAGAAGCGGTTTCAGCTAATGGAAGAGAAGCATGGGCTACCAAAATGGGTTTATCTGATGCGAACATACTATGTATTGCATGTCCAAATTCATGTGCCATGGTAGAAACATCTCTCATCTTTCCGTCAAAATTCAGTAGTACGTATGGTGTCCTTTGAGGAGAAACGGTATAACAAAAAGCGCCACTTGTTTTTCCTTTCCTAATTTCAGAATCAATGTGCCCTTCTTTAAATAAGCGCTCTGTATGGTCGACAAATCTTGGATCGAATTTATTGAAAGTATCCAAAACCAATTTAGTGGCGTTCTTAAAACTAAATTTAAGAGCATTCTTCTTTGTAATCGGTGCATACAGATCATAACGTCGTAATTTTTTAACTCCTATTAGTTTTGCTTTTTCCATGAAATAATCATGAAACAAAGAGGCATTTTTTTTACAAACAGATAACAGTATCTCTATAGTAGAATCATCAATATCATTATAAATATTCCTAACTGATATTGGAGATTTGAAACCTCTAATAGATACATTCTCGTCCCTCCATTGAGTAACTAAGTTTTGGTAAATGTCACCTAGAACTCCACTATTTTTTTCATATGTTTTGAATAATGCCTTGTAGGCATATTCCCTCTCATTTGCATTTGAGCTTCGTACTAATGAAAGTAATTTTTCTTTGTTGTTAAAAGTTTTAACAGTTTTCTTCTTTCCTCGTTTCTTAATAAAGGAATATTCAAAATTATTTGTCATCCTATCATAAATTTTTACGAGAGCACTAGGGCCGGTTACTTCTAGAGTGTTTATAATCTTCTCCTCTGATTCGTTCAACGAATACTTTGCCATCAACCTTTTATGCCTTAAATATTCACCATAAACGGACGAAATACCGTTTATTAATCTCTGTGCATTATCATCGTCAAGTTCCTTTTTGAACCATAAATCAAAAAACAAGATTTGGTTACTAATCTGAGAACCTAATTGTTCTGTTTGAAGAATAAGGGCTGCCGCTTCATTGGATGCGGTGTCTGCAGCGTACCTAAGATTAGCAAAACTACTCACTGTGCTAAGTTTTTCCAAAATATTCTCGATCTTGTGAATTAATGATTCAAACGTCGAGGAGTTGAGATCGGGTTTTAAGTCTTGCCTACTATCTTCAAATTCCTTGACGTTCCTTTTAATACCATCAACTAATTCTGCGAATTCATTTCTTGGACTCTCATCTACTAAGTCTGAAAGATCCCATTTTCCTAACTTGACATACGAGTAATTTAGCATAAGTTCTTTTCTTCCTTAAACTGTGACTGGTCTTTATGTTTTTCTAATTTTCTATTCCATTAATGGATGCTTATTGTAATTAAAGAAAATACTGAGTATACATCAATATAGTTAATTTTGTATATAGTTATATAGGATAATAGTGAAATAAAAGATACCGTAATGGTTTTCAACATAGACATAACGGTGAAGGCTGACAATATTCAGTAATTGGTGTTATGAACACCTCGACTGATTAAAAATGCCATCCTTCTATGTTGAATGAATATGAAAGATTGTTTTGTATTTAATATTCAGTTCTTTTTTCGCAATTTTATTTATTTTTCAAATACTCTCTTTTCATTTCCCCGACCCACTTATTTTTCTTTGAATATAATCTCTTTCCAGGACGCTTCTTGCATTCTGACAAAACGTAAGAAGAAATAATCGGAAAGCAAATTGAAGAGTCCCCATAAACTATTACATTGTTCTTATGGGAGGTCTTTATTTTTCCCCAACTTTTCCCCTCTTGTATTGTAGCGCCAGACAAGCCGCCTGTGTCAGGTCGGGCATCAGTAATTTGTATTACATAATCGTGCCCTCCGTCTTTTAGTTTTAATATTTGGTATAAGGCTGGTCCTGTTTGTTGAAAAAAATTCTTCGGAACCCCTCCGCCCAATTCGATACCTCCTGATGCTTTACTTTTCCACAGTATCGCTGTTGATTCAGCTATATCTAACATAACGTTTGGAAAGGTTTTGACATCTTCAAATATCAAAGGTAGCATATTGAGGCCAATAGAAGAATCGCTTATTGCCGGAATGAAAACGGGGATGCCATTCTTATACGCCGAAACAAGGAATGATTTATCTGGATATTTTGAATTATCAAAAGCCGCCTTACCAAGTTCATAAGACATGTCTGCTGTAGAATACCATTCAGGATTATTGTTATTCTTAATATTCTTGATTTCTCTCTGAACGATAATGTCCTGCGCTTGTAGAGTTCCTATCTCCTTAATATATACGTCATAAATCCGTACAATTTGTTTTGCGTAAAGCAGATCATCATCAACCTGAAAATGGCCCTGTCTCACCGGAAGACCATAGGCAAAATGGAGATCGTGATAGACATTGGCACCGGTTGTTACTATCCAATCTACAAAACCATTTTCGATAAGAGTTTTTATGGTATTCCCCATTCCTATCGGTGTCAAAGCTCCCGCGAGGGTCAAGCATGTTGTACATTTTTTATTAATCATTTCTTTCATTATGTTTGCAGCTTCGAAAAGTCGTCTCGCATTGTACCCTGTTGATCCAAAAAAACGAACCAACTGCGATATTGTCATATTCTTAGTTATTATTGGAGGGTCAATCTTTTTCCCTGTAAATGAATGTGCGCCGTTCACCCATTAGGATAAAGAAAAGCTATTAAAAATTTTATCTAAAGCGAATTTGATTTTTTGCACATCGCTAGATATGTTTATTTGCCATAAAGATTAGTGTATCAATTTAAGAGGACTGGTTCCATAATCACTTGCTACTCTCTTTTCTTCATAAGCGCTACATTCTATACATTTTATACCATTGTTGATTTTGACCGTATCTCCGCCACAATTAAGACATAAAGAGTACAATAAACCAAAATTAGTTCCATCTACAGCAAGATGAATTGAGGAGTTCATAAGACTTGAAATTTGACCGCGGACAATATCACCATTTCTATAAATCGACTTTGGCTTTCTGTTATATCGATCTCGATTCCATCCTTTATTATTTCCAGTTCTCGCCGAAGCGATGGCAGATAAACCAGATTTGTATAACTTGTTATTTATGGAAATTAACTTTACTGAAATCATTGACCCAAATAACATTTCCACATATCCCATAACGACATCCCCTATTTTCGGTATCTCTAGCGAATTTACTGAATCTATCTTAATTGCCCTTCTTTTAAAATCATATTCCTTTTTACCCATAGCACTTGATCTAATAGTTCCATCAAGCGTGAAAGTATTACTCCCACCTTGGAATTCTTCAATCTCTGCTATGTATTCACCCGGAAAGACCATTCCGGATGTCTTGTTTTTCATATCAAGGATATGACATTTGAAGTAGTTATAATTGTTACACGAAAATTAAGTATTCAAAAACCGCTATTGTATCTACAACCTAGCCTTTACTAAAGCCGAAGGCAAACCCAGCCGCAAAGCCTCCAGTGAGCGGTATACCAGAATTTGAGATCGCGTTAAAAATCTGGTCGCTGATCCCAGGAAGGAAAGGAGTATTCAAATTAAATCCATTAAAATTTGTCATTACAGCCCCAAAGGTTTCTTGCACCTTTGGCCAATTTAATGCAATTAATCCATTGTATTGAAGATAGTACATGAGTCCTACCAATAGTCCGGACACAATGATAATTATTTTTAATATTTTTTTTATTGCGTAACCCATCAAAAAGCCTAAAAATCCCCCGATTCCTATGGATGTAGCTAATCCTCCGATTCCAATAGAGCTAGCCAGAGAGCTAAAATCAACAAACATCCCAATAAATTATCCCAGAGCCATGAATATATGCAATATAGACATTTCTCATCAATTCTTTTACGTGGAAATAGTTAGAGCTTTTTTTAGTGTAATCAAAATAGTAATAATATTTAGATTAGATTCGGTTAGTAGTTCTTTATCGATAAAATGTTTGAACGTGCTCGATTGTTGGACTTTTTTGGCAGATCAAATAATCTATTAATAACCTTCTTTCATTTCTTAATGTGAAATTCATACAATGGTTTCCTTTTTATCAGCAAATTAGAACCGAGTTTGGATATAGCACCGAAAAAGATCAAAAAGCGGCTGAAATGCTAAGCAATATGATAAAGGACAACGCATTACTCGTCTCTAAACTCCAAAAGAAGATTCAGGGAAAGCACGTGCTTGTAATTGGAGCCGGTCCTAGCCTAGAAAAAAATATTGGATTTATCAAGAAGAATAAAAAATACATAAAGATAGCCGCCGATGGTGTGGTAGAGATTCTATTAAAAGGAAAGATAAAGCCTGATATAGTAGTATCGGATCTTGATGGAAATCCAAAGTATCTAAGGATGGCGGAAAAAATGGGAGCGATAATGATTATTCATGCGCATGGTGATAACATGGAAAATTTACAAAAACATGTTCCTAAATTTAGAAAAATAATAGGAACGACACAGGTAATGCCAACGCAGAATGTGTATAATTTTGGAGGTTTTACTGACGGTGACAGGAGTGTATTTTTAGCTGAAGAAATGAAGGCAAAGAGTATTACTCTAGTGGGTATGGATTTGGACAATAAGCCAAGAAAATTTGCAGCTGGCGATCAAGAAAATCAATCAGATATTAAAAGAAAGAAGTTAATGACTGCTAAGAGATTACTGGAAATGTTAGGTAAGCAATCAAGATCCAAATTGATCAACAAGTCAAATACGAGAATAAAAGGCATAAAATCTGAATCATGAGTGTCTTACTTAGATTTTCGTAATTAGCTTGACAACTTAAACAAATTAGTCACTTGCAAATATGTGAAAAACTATTATATGTTTTTGATACATTGAATCCTGTCATGTCCGGTTTTTCAGAGGAGGATATCCGTCGTGCTGCTGAAGTACGAGAATGGCTGATTAAAGAAGTTACCAATAAGAAAGAGGAGCTCAATAAGCTTCGTGATACGCTTTCGATAGTCGATTCTTTGCTAAAAAAAACCAGCTTCATAACCGCATCAAGTCTTGAATCTCCTGGTACTAATTTAAAGGATAAAATTAAGACAGAATACGAATCAAATCATAAGGAAGAACTTCCAAGGAGTGGACCGGGTTTAGAGTCAAATACCAAATCAACAAATGCCGACTATGATTTTCACTACGATGTTAATGACAATAGCAATCAGTCAGTAGAGACAAGAGCCCTAAAACGTGTAAAAGATAACCTTCTCATATCTAATGCCGAATACACTTCGACATATGTAAAAATACCGTTGGTCGATGAGATCAATCTAAATATCAACACGCCTCCATTCAAGTCATTCTTCTTAAATCGCATCTTGGAAGGTATGAAGTCGAAAGATAAAGAGAAGACCCAAAAGGGCGAAATCGATGATTCCGAAGTCATCGATTACAAAGTAGATAGTGATCAGAATGGAAATCTTACCAGCGTTACAATTACAAACTACAGAGAAAAAGAAAGGCTTAATGAAATTTTTAATACAGCAACCTGGGTATTTTCAAGAATGTTAGAAAAAGGAAATTAAAGTAGTTATGGATAAGATTATAGTACTTGATTTCGGATCCCAATACAGTCACCTGATTTGTAGGCGTATTCGAGAATCAAATGTATTCTGTGAACTATTGCCATATAACTCGCCTATCAGCTTGATTGAAAAGTTGGAGCCAAAAGGAATTGTGCTATCGGGTGGTCCTTCCAGTGTATATTTGAAAGGTTCTCCAAAGCCTGATAAGAAGATTTTTGAAATGGGAATTCCTGTTTTAGGAATTTGTTATGGTCACCAACTAATTGTCGATAAATTCGACGGAAAAATTAAACGATTTGACAACAAAGAATATGGATATGCCGACTTGGTCATTGATGATAATTCAGATTTGTTTAAAGGGATAAATAAGAAAATAAAATGCTGGATGAGCCACGCTGATGCAGCTGAAAAAATACCAACAAATTTTGAGATTCTGGCTCATACTGATAACTCGTTTTCAGCCGCGATAGCAAATAAGGATAGAAAATTTTATGGAATTCAGTTCCATCCAGAGGTATCACATACAGAGGAAGGAAATCGAATTCTTACAAATTTTTCGCAAACCATAAGCAACGCAAAGCCAGATTGGACAATGCAAAGTTTTATTGAATTTTCCATAGAGGATATTAGAAGTAAAGTTTGCGACGACAGAGTACTATGCGCCATTAGCGGCGGGATTGATTCGACAACTTTGGCGGTTCTTCTAAACAAGTCGATAAGTAAGAATTTGACTTGTGTTTTTGTAAACAATGGATTACTAAGATTGAACGAGGAAACAATAGTTCCTAAATTAATAACCAAACACTTAGGTATTAGTACTATTACGATTAATGCCGAGGACAGATTTTTATCAAAGTTAAAAGGAATAAGTGAACCTGAACAAAAGAGAAAAATTATTGGAGAGGAATTTGCTCAAGTCTTCTCGGAGGTAACAAAAGAATATGGACCATTTCAATGGCTTGCACAGGGGACCCTTTATCCGGATGTAATTGAAAGTGGTTTCTCAAAAGGTCCTGCTGCAGTTATAAAGACACATCACAATGTTGGTGGATTACCTGAATGGCTTGATTTGAAGGTATTAGAACCATTTAGGAGTTTGTACAAGGATGAAGTGAGACAAATTGCTGCCTTGTTAAATATCCCTAATGAATTTTTGAAAAGACACCCTTTTCCTGGTCCAGGGTTGGCGGTGAGAGTTATTGGGGAAGTGACAGACGATAAATTAAGAATCGCCAGACATGCTAGCAGTATTGTAGAAGATGAATTGTTAATTTCAGGTTGGTATGATAAGGTGTGGCAAGCATATGCGGCCGTGGGAGATGATTTGGCAGTAGGCGTCCTAGGCGATGAAAGAGTATATGGCCACATGGTTACAGTAAGGATCGTTGAATCACTAGATGCCATGACAGCTGATTGGTCAAGAATACCCTATGATTTAATATCTAAGATTAGTAACAGAATAACTAATGAAGTTAATGGCGTAACGTGGGTAACGTACTCGGTTTCAAGTAAACCTCCTGCCACAATTGAACCGCAATAATTTACCCACTCTTTGTTCTAATTAATTCTATTGTTTCTACTATTGTAGGTGGTTCAAATTTACTTCTTCCAATGTACAATGAGGCATACGCATTTGAGAATGATAATCTTTCCCATGGTTCAAGACCTGCAAAATACCCAGCGAGATCTGCTGCGTCCCAACAATCTCCCGACCCCGTTAGTTTTTTAGGATTTACGTTAAACGATTCTACAAATATTACATCTTTACCATCGGACCATGCAGATCCAATCCTCGTATGAAGATCGATGTTTAGATCAAACTCAGAAGACAATAATTTTGCGCAATTTTTTACACTTTCGGCATCAGACGGCCCTATGGAATCACCAGAATGAAAATTACATGCCTTTAAAAGAGAAGTACCTTCATTTTCATTAATGCTTAACACATCTATTACCTGATTTAGCTCCTTTAGCATTTCTCTAAATTCTTCTTTTCTGGTTTCTATATCCGCAGGGTCTAAGAAATGAAAAGCTTTGGGCGAATTATTGAAAAGATATTTAGCCAAATCAGTCCCTTTAAGGTTACTACCCCAATTTGTCAGAACGATGGCTTTTGCAGAATTTATTATTTTCAGATCGGATGATTGACTAATCAAATCTGGACCAAAATTCTTATTGTCACCGACATCACTTATCATTACATTGGCAAATAATTTTTCGTTGTCATGAAATTCAAAAGATGTAGTTGACCCATGTTTGCCATTTTTTATTTCTAATTCAACACTTTTTCCAAACTTTGAGAAGATTGAATTAAGGACTGATTTTCCAAAATCATCTGCAACGGTAAAAAGGTTGACAGTTAATCCCAATTTAGCCAAACAATATGCAACGTTCACAGCATTCCCCCCTTTAATATCAAAAGTATCCACTCCCCTTATGCTCCCCCCTCCGATCGTTGTCTTGCTATTTATCATTCTGAAAAACTCATCCTTGGAGTTTAACTTAATGATTCTATCCAAGAAGAAATCTGGAAGTACAACAACTTTTTGATCTAAATTGAGCTGTTCTAATTTTTCGAACATTTACTAAAATGAGTATATACACAGGTCTTTATTTAAAATGTCTTTATACTCAAAAAAGAAGTTAAGTATTTCTTGAAAGTGATTTTAAAAAATTTGAAATGAGATAGAGATAGAGATACTTACTCCATATCCATGCCGCCCATGCCGCCCATGCCGCCCATGCC
>Ga0134122_10003925_pt1 | contig 11061 bp, 10 predicted proteins | sample KB302_FD_96461 | JGI IMG/M metagenome (GOLD analysis project Ga0134122, IMG submission 96461) | Terrestrial soil microbial communities without Nitrogen fertilizer from Kellogg Biological Station, Michigan, USA - KB3-0-2 | ecosystem: Environmental > Terrestrial > Soil > Unclassified ...
CCACAGCGATCGACAACTGTGTCAGCACCGACGCTGCGGCGAGTGTCACGCGGGCCGTCCGGCGCGCTTCCGGCAAAAAGAACATCGCCGCGCCCGCAAGGAGTGGCACGACGACGGGCAAGACTACGAGGTGTCGCAAAATGGCGTTCACGCATGCGGCTCCCGGCCGTCGACGTGATCGGTACCGGTCAGTCCGCGCAGCGCCAGGAGTACGACCAGAAACAATGCCGTCGTCGCAAAGCCGATGACGATCGCGGTCAACACCAGCGCTTGTGGAACGGGGTCTGCGTAGAGCTTGGGATCAACCGGGCCGAAGGCAGAACTGATGATCGGCGCCTGATGTAAGGCGAGCCGGCCCATGCCGAAAATGAAGAGATTGGTCGCATAAGACAGCAGCGTGAATCCCAAGAGCACCTGGAAGGTTCGTGGACGAAGGAGCAGCCACACGCCGGCGCCGGCCAGAATTCCGATGGCAAGTGCATAGACGATCTCCATCAGCTTGCCTCCGCCCGGCGCGTTTCAGTGTCCTCGAGGTCTGGACTTAGCGGCATCACTGTCCTGCGCGGACGGCGTAGCGACTGATGCGCCAGGGCCACGAGGATCAGGAGAGTCGCGCCGACGACGAGCAGGTAAACGCCAAGGTCAAACAGCAACACGCTCGAGAGATGGATCTCGCCGAGGAAAGGCAGATGAAAGTGCGTGGCGAGCGCGGTGAGGAATGGAAGCTCCAACCACCAGGCACTCAACCCCGCGCCTGCGGCTGCGAGCAGCCCGAGGCCGATCCAGATGAGTGGATGAACGCGAAGGCGCGACTCGACCCAGATGGTGCCTCCCACCATGTACTGCGCGATGACGGCCGTTGCCATGACGAGGCCGCCGACGAATCCTCCACCCGGTGCATGATGCCCATTTAATAGCAGGTATACGGAAACCGCTCCCGCCAGAGGCAGCAATGCTCGCACCAGCACAGCGGCGATTTTCAGTTCGCCTGGCGGTAGTGGATCGTTGACATGCGCGAGCGCCTGCTCCTCGGCGAGCGCTCTCGATGGCCTCTGCGGGCGCTCCATGCTCTCCGGGGCGGGGCGAAACCGGCGCAACAGCGCGTATACGGTGATCGCTACGATCCCTACCACGGTGATTTCACCCAAGGTATCGAAACCGCGGAAGTCAACGAGCATGACATTCACCACATTGCGCCCCCCGGCCTGCTCGAGTGCATTCCTCAGGAAGAATGGCGCCAGCTCTCCCGTTGAAACGCGCGTCAGCACTGCGAAAGCCAGCGCGGCAATCCCCACGCCGGCACTGACCGCTATCGTGAAATCACGAGTGCGCCGAGCCCGCGCGCGCAGCGTCCAACGGCGCTCGTCCTCGATTTCGAGGCGCTTCGGCAGCCATCTGAGACCCAGCAGAATCAGCACGAGCGTGACGACTTCCACCGCGATCTGAGTGAGCGCGAGGTCCGGTGCGGAGAACCACGCAAACGTCAGACACGTCACGAGTCCGACGCCGCCTACCAGGATCAGCGCTACCAGGCGATGAAACTTCGCTTGCAGCGCGGCCCCGATAGCGCAGGCGGCACCCGCCAACCACAACAGTGCAAATAGAGGATCGAGCGGGGTGAGCGGCGCCCCGCCGCGTGACCAGCCCATGATGAAGAGCGGGACGCATCCCGCGATCAGCACGGAGCACAGGATCAGAAGCAGCTGCGGCTGCAAGCGCGATGAGAACAGCACGCGTGCGAGCCGGCCCGCGCCGCGAATGAGCGCGACGTTCGTGATGTCGAAGATCCGGGCAGCGTCCCACCGGGACAGGAGTGGTGTCTGCACCATCGTGCGGCCCGTCCGAGAGAGCCCCACGTAGAAGAGAACACCACCGGATAGGGCGATCAGACTCATCATCAGCGGCAGTGTGAACCCGTGCCAGACTGTGAGCTCGTAAGCTGGCACGGCGGGACCCAGAATCGACCGTGCAGCAACATCGAGCAAGGGCCCGACCGTTTGCGCCGGCATAATCCCGACCAGCAGGCACGCAACGACGAGTATCGCACTCGGAAACAGCATGCCACGGGTCGGCTCCTTGGGCGTACGCGGCAGGTCGCGTGAGAGCGGACCAAAGAACAGCTGGTGAATGAACCGCAAGGAATACGCGACACTAAATATGCCGGCCAGTGTCGCCACGATCGGCAGCGTAAACCTCAAGCCGCTCGCATTTCCGGCGACGATCGATTCGGCGAAGAACATTTCCTTCGACAAGAAGCCGTTCAAGAGCGGGACCCCGGCCATCGCACCGGCCGCGACGGCGGCGACCGTGGCGGTGATGGGCATCAGCTTCCGTAAACCACTCAGTCGCGCAAGATCGCGCGTTCCGGTTTCATGATCGACGATGCCCGCCGCCATGAACAAAGAGGCCTTGAAGGTGGCGTGATTCATCATGTGAAAGACGGCTGCCACTAGAGCGAGCTCGCCATTCATCCCGAGGAGCAGCGTAATCAGGCCCAAATGGCTGATGGTCGAATAGGCGAGCACGCCCTTCAAATCACGTTGAAACGTGGCGGAGAAGGCGCCGATCAGTAGTGTTGCGCCCCCTGCACTGGAGATTACCCAGAACCAGAGGTCGGTCCCCGCCAAGGCAGGCCACAGGCGCGCGAGCAAAAACACGCCCGCCTTCACCATCGTTGCCGAGTGCAGATACGCCGACACTGGAGTGGGCGCTGCCATCGCCTGGGGTAACCAGAAATGGAACGGAAACTGCGCGCTTTTGGTCAGCACGCCCAGCACGATGAGCATCAACACCCACGGATACCACGGGTGCGCTCGAATCATGTCGCCCGAGGTGAGCACGACATCGAGGTCGTAGCTGCCCACAATGGCACCGAGCGCGAATATGCCAAGCAGCAAGCTGAAGCCTCCGGCCACCGTCACGATCAGCGCCATGCGAGCACCGCGCCGCGCATCCTCGCGGTGATACCAATACGCAATCAGCATGAACGAGGTGAGACTGGTCAGCTCCCAGAACACCACCAGCTGGATGAGATTTCCCGACAGTACTGTGCCGAGCATCGCGCCCATGAAGGCCATCAAGAACGAGAAGAAACGCGGCACGGGATCCGCAGCGGACATGTAGTAGCGCGCATAGAGCACGACGAGCACGCCCATTCCCGCCACCAACATCGCGAACAGCCAGGCGTAGCCATCCAGCCGGAAATTCACCTCGAGACCGAACTGCGGCATCCACGGAACGACCAGTCGCACGACTTCGCCGTGGGCGACCGGTGAGTACAAAAGCGCCACGAGCAGCGCGCAGGCGAGCGATGTCACACCGGCGAGCCATGCCGCCGCGTTACGCGCGTGCGAGGGAAGAAAGGCCGCCAAGATACTGCCCAGGAATGGCAGCAGGACGATGAGGCCGAGCAACGTAGCCACTAGCGGTGCAATCTCGCGGTCTGGACCCTGACGTGCAACATGCGTCTCCCGCATCTCGTCATTGCCGGCTTTTCACGCCGAGGCGGAGCATAAGACAACTTGCTGGCGAAAAGGCGAGCTAGCGAACTGTGCCATTGGTAGCACACACCCGGTGGTGCTCGTTGCCAAAGGGATTGGTCCGTGAAGGCGACCGAAGTCCTTACCGGCATCGACCTCCCAGCAGCACTCATCGGCTCTTAGAGAGAACCTTGGTACCGCGTAGATTATTTCGCATAGTACGAATCACTGTAGTCGGGTACAACGGGCGCGCAAAGGAGAATTCATCTATGCGCACTGATCACACCCCAGGTCCCCGCAGACCGCAGAGCACGCATCGATCGGCTTTTGTGGAGTCCCTGCCAAGATCCTCGAAGCGCGGATCCTCGGCGCATACGTGTGAGATTCCTGCTTACGTTGATGCTGGAGACCGCGACCTCACGGCCCATGACCGGGCGTACATGCGCCACAAGCTCGGCAGGCGGCTCGGCAAATTCGCCGACTCCATCGAGCGCGTGAGCGTCCGCATGGAAGACGCGAATGGGCCGCGCGGCGGTGTCGATCAGGTGTGCCGCATCAAGGTCGTCCTGCGCGGACTGCCGAGCGTGGTCTTCGAAGAGCGGGACGCGGCTTTGAACGCCGTGGTTGACCGTGCACTCGCCGGGGTGGAGCGTGCGGTGCGACGTTCCTTGCAGCGCCGACGCATGAAGCCACTGAGGAAATTTGTGGCCTCGACAATGTGAGTCGAGCGAGGATTCGCCTCAGAATCATCCCGGACGGGAGTCGATTCGGGGCCGTACCAGAATCGGTGTGTAGGTCACCAAGAACAGCGCGAACGCTATCACCCAGAGCACACCGCTCGTGAAGATTGTCCAGCGGTAGTGCGCTGGCGCGAGAGATGGCGCGAATACCCGCACGAGCGCGGCGCCGGACAACAGGCCGTAGGCCAGCGCGATCGATCGTGCGGCCACGAGCGGGCGGCCGGTGTGACCCAACCCGGCTCGCGTCATGACGGCGAGCACCATCGAGGCGGCAACGCCAATCGTCAGCGCGTGCAGCCAGTGTGCTCCCCAGCTCGCGCCGGTCAGCAGATACAACCCCTTCAACGCGAGACCAATGGGTAACCATGCGTAGGCCAGGTGCAACGTCCACACCAGCGGCTCATCGAGCGTGCGGAGGCTCCCCCAGCGGGCGAGCCGCCACGCCTGCAGGAGCGCAGCGAAGGCAGCAACGATACCGGCGATAGCAGTCCAGGGCGCGAGGAGATCAGAGCAGATCACGGCGATCATTGCCCCGATGACCATGCGGTCGAGCCATGGGTTGCTGCGCAAATCCGCGGACTGGCCGCGCACTCGCAGCGCGCTCGCGGTGAATGACGGGACGATGCGACCGCCGATGACGGTAATGAGCACCAGAATGACGTCGATCGCCACGAGCAGCGCGAGGCGGGCGAGCGATACGTCAGAGATTCTAAGCGCGTACAGGAAGGCGAGGTCGGTCAACCAAATGCCCGCGAGGACACCCAGCAGCGGAGTGTTTCGATTGCGTGCTCGGACGAGTGGTGGGGCAAGAAGGCCTGCAAGCGCAGGCAAGAACGCGAGGTCGCAGGCTGCGACCACGGTCCACGGCAGTACCGCGCTTGCCGCGAAGGCCACGCGACCGGCGAGCCACACTGAGGAGACGACCACGAGAGGCCAGCCCCCGAAACCGCGTGCGCCGGTCCAGCTTGGAACCGCCGTAAGCAGAAATCCGCCGATCGCCGCGCAGACGAACCCGTAGATCATTTCATGTGCATGCCAGAAAGAGGCGGGCAAGTTGGGGAGCGGGAGCCCGCCCACTTCGTAGATGACCATCCACGCGATCACAGCGAGGAAGGCGTACGCGCCGGCCGCCCAGAAGAACGGCCTGAACCCGTACGCAAACAGGGCAAAGGTCGCCCGAGTGTGTTGGCTGCTGCTTTCAGGCGGAGGGCTCACGCGAACCCAGGATCAGTCGAACATCATCAAGAGGGCCGTGGCACCAAAGAAAACCGCCATCCCGATCGCGATCACCCAGAGCGGGCCCGGTGGCTCCTTGGTGTGCTGATGATCGGGACGCGGCTCATCGTTGGCGGCCGCACGAGCTTCAGGGGGGAGGGCATCAGGTGCCCGTGCGGCCGCCGCGGACGTGGTGCGCGGGGAAGTGGCGGTGGAGGACTTCACGTGCGGTCCTCAAAGCGTGCCGGGAATTGCTTCGCGAGTGCATCCGCGATCGCATCCGAGATCACTCCCATGTGCTGGCGCATCGCGTGCCAGGTGCTGGCTTCATCCTTGAAATCACCCGAGGCAACCTGGTTGATCTGCGCGACGTGGTGTCCGCCGTGAGAGGAGAGCAGGCCAAACACGGCATCCTCGGGCAGATTCGGGTTCGCACCGCTCAGAAACTTCGCAATCTCGTGCGCGTTGCTGGTGATGTTCGCAACGGCCTTGTCCTGGCCGGACTTGGACTTCGCCAACGTTGCGGTGTTGTAGTCGCGAACCGCGCCCCAGTGTCCGGCGAGGAGCTTCAACAGACCATCGGAGGCGGCCTGGCCGTAGAAGGGTGTGATCGTGCCCGCGAGCGCTTTGGCATTGGACACCACTTCCTGCTCGGCGACCTTGCTTTGCGCGCTGTCGTGCGCGTGAGTCGCGAGGACGTAGCTGCGAATCCAGAAGACGTGCTCGACCCACAGATCACGCAGCACCATCTTCGTCTCAAGAACCGCGGCGCGATCCGCCGGAGCGGCCGGTGCCGCAAAACCGGTGGACGCGAATGCCAGCCCCGTCACAATGAGGGCCGGAAGGGTGAGAAGCGTCGACAATTTGTAGCGGGACATCTGTTCGGTCTCCGTGTGAGCGAATCAAAAGTGATTCGGCACACGCGAGGAGCCTAGACACCCTCGCTACATCGCACAAACGATTAATATCGACCTTTGCTATCGAATTCGTTGATAGCAAACTCAAGGCGCGGACGAACGTGTCTGCTTAAGAAAGCAGCTCGCGCAGCACCATCTGCAGGATGCCCCCGTGGCGGAAGTACTCCGCCTCCGCGGTCGCATCGATGCGGACCAGCGTGTCGAACTCCAGGACGGACTGATCTTGCCGGATAACCGAAACGCGCGCGCTCTGCCGCGGCGAGATGCCCCGAGCGAGCCCGGTGATGGAGAAACTCTCAAACCCCGTGAGCCCGAGTGTTTCCGCCGAATCGCCTGGTGCAAACTGCAACGGCAGAATCCCCATGCACACGAGGTTGCTGCGATGGATGCGCTCGTAGGTCTCGGCGATGATCGCTTTCACGCCGAGCAGCGCCGATCCCTTGGCAGCCCAGTCGCGCGAGCTTCCCGAGCCATACTCCCTGCCCGCGATGACAACGAGAGGCGTTGCCTCGTGGAGGTAACGTTGAGCGGCTTCGTAAATGCTCATCGTGTCACCGCTCGGAACATGGCGAGTCCACGGGCCTTCCCGCCCTGGCACCATCCGGTTGCGCAGGCGAATGTTGCCGAACGTGCCGCGCATCATGACTTCGTGATTCCCGCGTCGGGAGCCAAAGCTGTTGAACTCCGCCGGTGGTACCTGGTGGGTGACGAGATACTGTCCGGCAGGAGAATCGACGGTGATACTGCCCGCCGGCGAGATGTGATCGGTGGTGATCGAGTCGCCGAACACCGCGAGCGCTCTGGCTGCCACGATGTCCGCTGCCGGTACCGGCGCGCCGCCAAAGTCGATGAAGTAGGGCGGCTCACGCACGTAAGTCGATGTGCTGTCCCAGTCGAACAGCGTGCCGATCGGCGCCGGCATGCTCTGCCACTTCTCATCGCCTTCGAATATGCGACCGTATTCGAGCTCGAATTGATCGGATGAGACCGAGCCGCTGACCAGTGATTGCACTTCCTCGGCAGTGGGCCAGAGGTCCTTCAGGTAAACGGGCTTCCCGTCTGCCGTGTGTCCGAGCGGATCGACTGTCAGGTCGCCGTTCACCGTTCCGGCGAGGGCATACGCGACACACAGCGGTGGCGATGCGAGGTAGCTGCCTTTGACCTGACCGTGAATGCGTCCTTCGAAATTTCGATTGCCCGACAGCACGGCCACGACAGCCAGGTCCTTGGTCGTCACGACCTCCGCGATCTCCGCGGGCAACGGACCGGAGTTTCCAATGCAGGTGGTGCAGCCATAGCCCACGAGATTGAAGCCGAGCTTCTCGAGATACGGTGTGAGGTGCGCCGCATCCAGATACTGCGTCACGACGCGCGAGCCTGGCGCGAGCGAGGTCTTGACCCACGGTTTGCACTGGAGACCGGCCTCAACGGCTTTGCGCGCGACTAACCCGGCCGCGATCATCACCGCGGGGTTCGAGGTATTGGTGCAGCTGGTGATGGCCGCGATGACGACCGAGCCATGCGTCACGGTGGTCGCAGCGCGTGGCTGGCGCAGATGCTCCGGCGGGGATTCCAGAATCTCACCCGCAGGATTGCCCCCCTCGCCGACCAGCCGCGAGAGAGCCTTGCCTTCCACGGGCAGCTCGGCCCCGGCGAATGCGGCGCGGAAGGATTTCGAGACGTTGGCGAGGGACACGCGATCCTGCGGACGCTTCGGACCGGCAAGACTCGGCTCGACGCTTCCGAGATCCAGATCGAGCACTTCATCGAACAGCGGCTCCGGGTCCGCATCGGTTCTGAACAGCCCCTGCTCACGCGTATAGCGTTCGACGCGCGCAACGAGTGCCCCTCGACCGGTGAGTTTCAAATAGCTCAACGTGTTCGCATCCACCGGAAAGAGCGTCGCAGTGGCCCCGAACTCCGGGGACATGTTCGCAAGCGTCGCACGGTCGGCAATCGCGAGCGCGGTGAGTCCGGGCCCAAAGAACTCGACGAACTTGCCGACCACGCCGTGTGCTCTCAGCATCTGCGTGAGCGTGAGGACGAGGTCCGTCGCCGTTGTGCCGATGGGCAGCGCGCCGCGGGTTCGCACCCCAACCACGATCGGCTTCGGCAGGAACATCGGCTGGCCGAGCATGGCCGCCTCGGCTTCGATGCCGCCGACGCCCCAGCCCAGTACGCCAAGACCGTTGATCATGGGCGTGTGGGAGTCGGTCCCTACCAGCGTATCGGGAAAGAGCCAGCCCTCGCGCGCGATCACTACTTGCCCCAGATACTCGAGGTTCACCTGATGGCAGATGCCCATGCCGGGTGGCACGACGCGGAAACCCTCGAACGCCTGCTGTGCCCAGTTGAGCAGCGCATATCGTTCACGATTGCGCCGGTATTCCCACTCGAGATTGGCCGCATACGCCTCGCGGCTGCCGAAGCGGTCGACCTGGACGGAATGATCGATGATGAGATCCACGGGAATGAAGGGGTTGACCCGCTTCGGATCTCCGCCCGATCGCGCGACAGCGCTGCGCAATGCGGCCAGGTCCACCACCGCAGGGACTCCGGTGAAGTCTTGCATCAGGACGCGGGCGGGCATGAAGGCGAGGGAGGCATCAGGCCCGCTCGGCCACTTCGCCAGCGCGACGACGTCCGCTGCGGAGACATCCCGGCTGCCCACTCGTCGAGCAATGTTCTCCAGAAGAATTTTGACCGTGTGCGGAAGTCGCGCGAGTTCCGCGCCGGTTCTGGCGGCCAATCGCGCCAGGCTCACGTAGGAGCACGGTCCGGAATCGCTGGAGAGCGACGCAATGAGGCCGAGCGGATCGGGAGTCATGGTGGCCTCCGTGAGGATCAGTGAAATAGCCAGTGGTCTTTTGAATTCGGTGAAATGAAGTCCACTCTGAAGATCCGCGCCTACTGCTCGCTCGCTGCAGGCGCATAGCTCAAGCGGCCGTGAACGATACGCGCCGGGGAGGTGTAGGGGTGCACGATCGCGTGCGCCTCATCGAGGACATGCACGACCTCGATACCCCGCACGCACAATACATCGGAGATCAGCGCCCGGTGGCAGCGCCACCAGAGCAACTCGGCGCACATCAACGTGGTACGTTGATCCGCAGCGAGCTCGAGGAGCTGCTTCAGGCCTTCGGCAAACTCGCCACTGTCGATATGATCGGCATAGCCGCGAAACGAAGCATTGCGCCAGGTGGTATTGCGGGAATTCGTGCGCGGTCGCCGCCGGCCGCCGAGCTGAGGAAGCCAGTGGTAGGCCATTCCGGCCCGGGCGAGTGCGCTCGCAAGCGCCTCCCGCGCGAACTGGGGTTGTCGTCGTGAACCGGGAAACCGCCGCACATCGGCGACGGCTTCGAGGCGGTACTGCGTAAGCAGCGCGAGGAACGTCTTCAGCGGCCGGGTCGAGTGGCCTATCGTCCAAATCGTCACGTCCGTCTCGCTTCGTGCTGCACTCGAGCCGCGCGCCATTCGAAGGTGCGAGGCTCAGTCGAGCTTGTGCAGCACCGCGCCCTTGTGCATGGCGATGTGCTCGGTCTTGTCGCTCTGACTCTCGTACTGCGGTTCCTCTGGGCTTGCGTGGCGCGGATGCCCCTTGTACTCGGTGTCACGCATGTGGATCTTGATGATGCGGCCGCTCACGAAACCGGCTTCGGTCTTGGCTGCGCCGAGTGATGAGCGGATTGTGCGCTCACGCCGCCTCGACGGCGATGCGCCGAATCGTATCGAGCGCCAGCGCGAGCGGTCCCGAATCCACTTTCGCCGGATAGCAGAGGTAAGCCGGCAGCCGGAATTCCGGTGCGCCGACGACGCGGTGCACGCGGCCGTTCAGCTCGTGCTCACGCAGCATCCGCACCGGAAAGTACCCGGTGCCGCCATGCTTGAGCAGGCGTTGCAGTCCCAGCCAACCGATGTTCACCGTGAGCGCGGCGCCGGCGAAATTCGGAAATGCGAGACAATGCTGGGCGAAGAACTCAGCGCCCCAGTCCACGTAGATGTAATCGCCAGCGGGTTCGCTCGGCGGATCGGATTGCGAGGACACCATCACGAGCTGTTCCTCGAGCAACGGCTCAACCGTCAAGCCCGGACGCGCCTGCGGCGTATACATCACGCAGATGTTGGCACGCCCATCGATCAAGGCCTCCATCAGGTGCTCTTCAAAACCGATCAGCGCCCGCACGGCCACATCGGGAGCGAGCGCTCCGAAGACCGGCAACCAACGCAGCAGCAAATCCTCCCACAACCCAATGCGGCCACCGACGGTGAGCGTGGCGCGAAATCCGCTGACGACGCCGATCTCCTGGCGCGCCTGCTCGACGGTGCGGGTGAGAACGGCAGCGTGCCGCTGGAATTGCTGTCCGGCCGGAGTGAGTGTGGTGCCCGCCTTGTTCCGCACGAAGAGCTCCGCGCCGAGGGTTTCCTCCAGACGCTGAATGCGCGTGCTGACAGTTGACTGCGTGACGTGCAATCGCTGAGCGGCCTCGACGAAGCTGCCTGTGGCGATCACGACGAGGAAAGTACGGGCGAGCTCGGTATCCATCGGAGTAAGCGATATATAACGCCGATTTTTATCGCTTGTAAAATACAAGGTGGGAACTAGGCTCAAGGCCATCGTCAATCGGAGGCCCGATGAGCATCACACTGCCGCCACTGCCTTACGCGCTCGAAGCCCTCGAGCCGCATCTCTCACGGCGCACGCTGGCTGCG
>Ga0134122_10003927_pt1 | contig 11058 bp, 5 predicted proteins | sample KB302_FD_96461 | JGI IMG/M metagenome (GOLD analysis project Ga0134122, IMG submission 96461) | Terrestrial soil microbial communities without Nitrogen fertilizer from Kellogg Biological Station, Michigan, USA - KB3-0-2 | ecosystem: Environmental > Terrestrial > Soil > Unclassified ...
ATGACGACAGCCGCCCGCGCCAGCGCTGATGTCGGACTGATCGGGCTCGCCGTGATGGGCGAGAATCTCGCGCTGAACATGGCCGACCACGGCTACCGCGTCGCCGTCTACAACCGGACGACCGCGGTCATGGAGAAGTTCGTGGCTGGGCACGGGGATACGCCGGGCGGACTCGTGGGGGCGGCCGTGTTGCCCGACTTCGTCGGCGCGCTCAAGAAGCCGCGCAAGATCCTCATCCTGGTCAAGGCGGGCCCACCGGTGGACGCCGTCGTCGAGCAGCTCCTCGGCGCGGGCGTCGAGCGCGACGACATCGTGGTGGACTGCGGCAATAGTCTCTGGACCGACACCATCCGCCGGGAGAAGCAGTATGCCGACCGTTGCCGCTTCTTCGGCTCGGGCGTGAGCGGCGGCGAAGTGGGCGCGCGCTTCGGGCCCTCGCTCATGCCGGGTGGGCATCCGGCCTCGTGGGAGCACCTCCGTCCGATCTGGGAGGCCATCGCCGCCAAGGTGGATCCCAAGACGGGCAAGCCACTGGAAGACTGGGCGCCGGGCAAACCCGTGACCGGCGGCGAGCCCTGCACCGCGTACATCGGCCCCAACGGGGCGGGCCACTACGTGAAGATGGTCCACAACGGGATCGAGTACATCGACATGCAGCTCATCTCGGAGGCCTATCATCTCCTCACCGCGCTCGGCGGCATGACGCCCGACCGGCTCTCCGAGATCTTCAGCGAGTGGAACCAGAACGAGCTGGGATCGTATCTGATCGAGATCACCGCCGACATCCTCAAGCAGCGCGACCCCGCCCGGCCGACGCGCTTCCTCGTGGACGCGGTGCTCGACGCCGCCGGCCAGAAGGGCACCGGCAAGTGGACGAGTGTGAACGCGCTCGATATGGGCATCCCCGCCAACGCCATCGCGGAGGCCGTGTTCGCGCGTTGCCTTTCCGCGTTGAAGGAGGAGCGTGTCGCCGCCGCCAAGGTGCTCAAGGGGCCGCGGACGCCGTACCGCGGCTCCAAGCCCAAGCTGGTCGAGGCGGTACGCCGCGCGCTCTATTCGTCGAAGATCTGCGCGTATGCCCAGGGGTTCCAGCTCATGGCGGAGGCGCAGAAGGAATACAACTGGGCGCTCGATTTCGGGACCATCGCGGCCATCTGGCGTGGCGGCTGCATCATTCGCGCGCGCTTCCTTCAGAAGATCACCGAGGCTTACCGCCGCGACCCGGGCCTCGTGAATCTGATGCTCGACCCCTACTTCAAGAAGGCGCTCGCCGCGGGCCAGGAATCCTGGCGTGACGTCGTGGCCCTCGCGGTGCGGCACGGTATCCCCGTGCCCGCGTTCGGTAGCGCGCTGTCCTACTTCGACGGCTACCGCTCGGCGCGGCTTCCCGCCAACCTCCTCCAGGCCCAGCGCGATTACTTCGGCGCCCACACGTACGAGCGTGTGGACGCGCCGCGGGGGAAGTTCTTCCACGTGGACTGGCCGGACCCCAAGCGCCCGCAGCAACCCGTGTGAAACGACGAGCATTCCTTGGCTGCCTCGCCGGCGGCTTCCTCGCCGCGCCGCTCGCCGCCCAGGCCCAGCGGAAGGTGTACACCGTCGGGACCCTCGGGATCGGAGCCCCGGAAACGACCGGGCACGATTGGTGGGAGCCATTCGTCGAGTCGATGCGCGAGCTGAACTATGTCGTGGGGCGCAACCTCATCCTCAAACGCCGAACCGCCGCCGGCAGAGAAGAGCGCCTTGCCGGCCTCGCGCGCGATCTGGTGGAAGCCAAGGTGGATGTCATCGTCACGACCGGGACTCGGGAAACGCGGGCCGCCAAGGAGGCCACCGCCTCCATTCCCATTGTCATGACGATCGTGCCGGATCCGGTCGGCCTCGGACTGGTGTCAAGCCTGGCGCGGCCCGGCGGAAACGTGACCGGCCTGACCAGCCTCGTTCCCGGGCTCCGGCAAAAATACGTCGAGCTGCTGAAAGAGCTCGCGCCCTCCGCATCGAGGTTTGCGGTCATTGCCACTTCGGGGAACCTTGGGCCCGGTGTCCTCACCGAGCTGGAGGCAGCCGCGAAGCGGTTAGGGCTCGGTCTCTCGATCTTGCCGGTGCGGGGACCCGATGAGTTCGACGCGGCGCTGATCCAAGCGCGGAAAGCGGGCGCGGCGGGAGTCATCGCCCCCGCGGACAACATCACCCTCGAGCACCGGCGGGCCTTCGTCGGCGTCGTCCAGAAGCATCGCGTGCCCGCCATCTACTGGGCGCGGGAGTACGTCGTCGATGGAGGGCTGATGACCTACAGCGCGAACCTCTCGGATCTTCGGCGACGGGCGGCGACGTTCGTGGACCGGATCTTCAAGGGCGCCAGACCCGAGGATCTGCCCATCGAGCAGCCCACCGAGTTCGAGCTGATCATCAACCTGAAGGCCGCCAAGGCCCTCGGGCTGACGATCCCGCCCTCGCTCCTGCAGCGGGCGGATCAGGTGATCGAGTGACCGCCCCGTGACGCATGCCCAGAGCGACCAAACACGTCGGCGATGCCCTCCGCGATGTCCCCCCACGGGAGTTCGTCCGCGCGCGCAAGGCCTTCGCGGCGCAGCTCGCGAAGGAGGGTAAAGAGACCCAGGCCCGCGAAATCCGCCGGCTGCCTCGGCCCAGCCCCGTGGTGTGGGCGCTCAACCGGGCGGCCGTGGCCCAGCCCCGAGCATTGAATGCCCTGATTCAAGCGGTGGACCGGCTCCGCCGCGCGCAGCTCGGTCAGGGCGAGCTTCGGACGGCCACTGAGGCCTACCGGACTGTCTTCGAAACCGTCGTGCGGAGCGCCGTGGACACGCTGCACGATGGAGCCTCTGCCGGATCGGCGGCGCTCGAGCGCCGGCTCCGGAGTACCCTGCTGGCGGCGGTGACTGATCGGCACCTCCGAGCGGATCTCATCGCGGGGCGCCTGACCGGCGAGCAGACGGAGCCGGGTTTCGCCGTCCTGTCCCAAGGTCCTGTCCCGGCCGAGTTCCTCCGTGATCGCCCTGCGCCGCCGCGGCCCACGCCCGTGCGCGAACCGAAGGCGGCGCGAGCCGCTCCGGCCCCAGCGGAACGCCCTGGGGCAAGCCGGCCGGCGAGGCCCGGAGAGGCGGATGCCCGACGACGGGCACAACTGGCCGGCCGCGCCGCCCGTCAAGCGCAGCAAGCGGCGCGCGCGCTCAGCCGGGACGCTCATCAAAAGGAGCGGGCGGCCCGGGCCGCAGAACGGGAGCTCGCTACCCTTCGAAAGACCCTAGAAAAACGCGAGCAACAGAGTGCGGCATTGCGAGTAGCGGCCGACCAGGCGAGAGAGGTCTCTGCGAAGGCAGAGGAGCGCGCACGGTCCGCGACGAGCCGAACCGACTAACCAATGGTCCGGCTATCGCCACGCCACGCCGGTGCTCGAGCCCATCGAATCGTACAGGCGGGCCCGCTCGTCTGGGGTTGGATGCGCCAAGATCACCCACATGAACAGGACGGTCGCCGCCAGCAGGAGCGTCAAGGTCTCAACGGCTCGCATGACCGACCCTCACTGGGAGATTGGGTTTCAGTGCCCTCGTCGCTCTCCTTCTGCGGGACAGACGCACGCGCTCGGGGCGTTTCGTCCGAGGGCCGGTGTATTCGTACCTGCCGTAGTGGTCGTAGCGCATCGTCAGCGTCCCCCCTGACGTGATGTCCATGACCTCCAACTGAGCAAGGTGCATTCCAGAGGGTGGCGGTGTGATTTCTTGCGGGCTTGCAGACGGGGTGGCGCGTGGTGTGGGTAACGACTACCGAGGTGTGGGTAAGGAGTGGCCTACTCTCGTCATCGGCGGCCCCTGAAGATGCTGCGCGCGTCATGTATCTGACGCTGGGGTGCCTTCGCACTACCGCCGGACAGACTTGACCCATTAGAGCCGCGCGACTACGCTCGCCACACCTGTCCGACCGCCCACTGTCGTCTCGCTCGGAGGCTTCCGGCATGCAGTGTCCCCGGTGCCAGCACGACAATCCCCCAGGCATGAAATTCTGTGGGGAGTGCGCAGCACCGCTGGCCGCAGCGTGCCCATCCTGTGGCGCGGCCAACCCGCCCGAGAATAAGTTCTGCGGCCACTGCGCCGTGCCGCTTCGGCCTACCCCGCCAGCCAACTTCGCCGCCCCGGACGCGTATACACCGAAGCATCTCGCCGAGAAGATCCTCACTTCGAAGGCCGCGCTGGAAGGCGAGCGCAAGCAGGTCACGGTGCTCTTCGCCGACCTGAAGGGTTCGATGGAGCTGCTCGCCGATCGTGATCCCGAGGAGGCGCGTAAACTTCTCGATCCCGTACTCGAACACATGATGGAAGCGGTGCACCGCTACGAGGGAACGGTGAATCAGGTCATGGGCGACGGGATCATGGCCCTGTTCGGTGCGCCCCTCGCGCACGAGGATCATGCGGTCCGCGCATGCTACGCGGCCCTCCGGATGAAGGAGTCGTTGAAGCGCTACGCGGACGACACGCGCCGCTCGCACGGGGTGGAGGTGCAGATCCGCGTCGGCCTCAATTCCGGGGAGGTCGTCGTCCGCTCCGTCGGCAGCGATCTGCGCATGGACTACACGGCGGTGGGCCAGACTACCCATCTCGCGGCCCGGATGGAACAATTGGCGCCGCCTGGGACCGTGCGGCTGACCGGCGAGACCGTGCGGCTCGCCGAGGGGTACGTCGAGGTGCGGTCGCTCGGGCCCATCCCGGTGAAGGGCCTGCCGGACCCGATCGAACTCTTCGAGCTGACGGGGGCGGGGACGGCGCGGACGCGCCTTCAGGCCGCCGCCCTCCGGGGCCTCACGCGTTTCGTCGGCCGCGACGCCGAGGTCGAACACCTGCGGCGGGTCCTCGGCCAAGCCAGCGCCGGCCGGGGGCAGGTCGTCGCCATTGTCGGCGAGGCTGGGGTGGGCAAGTCACGGCTCACCTATGAGTTCACCCACTCCCATCGGGTGCAGGACTGGCTGATCCTGGAGGCACCATCCGTCTCCTACGGCAAGGCCACCAGCTACCTGCCCGTGATCGATCTGCTGAAGGGCTACTTCAAGATCGGCGACCGGGACCATCACCGGGAGATGCGCGAAAAGGTGCTGGGACGGGTGCTGGGCCTGGACCGCGCGCTCGAGCCTCTGCTGTCCCCACTGCTGGCGCTGCTCGACGTGCCGATCGAGGACCCAGCCTGGCAGAACCTGGACCCGCCCCAGCGCCGCCAGCGCACTCTCGACGCGGTCAAGCGCCTGCTGCTGCGGGAGTGCCAGGGGCAACCGCTGCTGGTGGTCTTCGAGGACCTCCACTGGATCGATGGCGAGACCCAGGCTCTGCTGGATAGCCTCGTGGACAGCCTGGGGTCCGCCCGCCTCCTGCTCCTGGTCAACTACCGCCCCGAGTACGAGCACCGTTGGGGGAGCAAGACGGCCTATTCCCAACTACGGCTCGACAGCCTGCCAGCCGAAAGTGCGTTCGAGCTGCTAGCCGCGCTGCTGGGACCGGACCCCGGCCTGACGCCACTCACGCAGATGCTGGTGAAGCGGGGCAACCCGTTCTTTCTGGAGGAGACGGTGCGGACGCTGGTGGAGACGGGGGCGCTGGCGGGGGAGCGGGGAGCATACCGGCTGACACGCCCGGTTGAGGCATTGCAGGTGCCGTCGAGGGTGCAGACGATCCTGGCGGCGCGGATCGACCGGCTACCGGCGGAGGAGAAGCGGCTCCTGCAGGCCGCCGCCGTGATCGGCAAGAATGTGCCCTACCCGATCCTTGCGGGGATCGCGGAGCAGTCGGAGGGAGCCCTGCGACGGGGGCTCGAGCACCTGCAGGAAGCAGAGTTCCTCTACGAGACTCAGCTCTTCCCGGACCTCGAGTACACCTTCAAGCATGCACTGACTCACGAAGTAGCCTCGGCGGGCCTCCTAGGGGAGCGTCGCCGTGCGCTGCACGCCGCGGTGACGGCCACCATCGAGCGCCGGCACGCGGATCGCCTCGTCGAGCACGTTGAGCGGCTGGCGCATCACGCGCGACAGGGCGAGGTCTGGGACAAGGCGGTGCGCTACTTGCGTCAGGCCGGCACCAAGGTCTTCCTGCGGTCAGCCAACCGCGAGGCGGCCACGTGCTTCGAGCAGGCGCTCGACGCGCTCCGGAGGCTTCCGGAGCATCCCGACTCGATCGCCGAGTCCCTCGATCTCCGCTTCGACCTCCGCAACGCACTCGTCCCGCTCGGTGAGGGGCAACGGATGGGGGCCCTGCTCGGGGAGGCCGAAGCCCTCGCGGAAGCCGTCGGCGACCAGCGCCGCCTCGGCCGGGCGCTGACCTACCAGGTGCTCCAGTTCTGGTTGGCCGGTAACTACACGGCGGCGCTACAGGCCGGCCTTCGCGCCCTGGCAATCGGTGAGTCGCTCGCGGACGTGACTCTCCAGGTTGTTGCCAACCTGTATCTTGGCCGGACGTACCTGGCGCGTGGCGAGTGTCGCGATGCCGTCCGCCGCTGCGAGGCCGCGATCGCGCTGATCCCGAAGGACCTGGCGCAGGAGCGATTCGGTCAGGCCGCCATCCCCGGCTCGTTCGTGCGCAGCACGCTGGCCATCGCGCTCGGGGCGATCGGGCGTTTCACCGAGGCGTTTGGACCCATCCGCGACGCGATGCACATCGCGGAGGAGGCGGGGCATGTCTACTCGCTTCTCTTCCCACTGTTCGGCCTCGGTGTCCTCAAGCTCGATCAGGGCGACTTCGTCGGCGCCGTTGCCCCGCTGGAGCGAGGCTTGTCGTTCTGCCGGACAAGAGAAGTTCCCATACTGCTCCACGACTTCGCCTGGGCGCTGGGCGGGGCCTACTGCGGGACGGGCCGCCACGCCGAGGGCGTCGCCCTGATGGAGGACGCCATCCGCGGCTTCGCCGACCAAAACTTGAGGTGGTCATGGTGGGCCGGTCGCGCGGGCGCGCTAGGCGACGCGTATCTCCTCCACGGGCGGCTGGCGGACGCCACCCGGATCGCCCAGGACGGGCTCGCGGTGGCCCGGCAGCGGGAGGAACGGGCGGTGGAGGGTCACCTCCTGCGATTGCTCGGCGACATCACGGCCCATCCCGATCTCTTCGAGGTCGATGCGGCGGAGGCGCACTATCGCCAAGCTCTGGCCCTGGCCGAGGGGCTGGGCCTGCGCCCGCTCATAGCCCACTGCCACCTCGGTCTCGGCAAACTCTACCGGCGCACGGACAAACGCCAGGAGGCGCAGGAGCACCTCACCACCGCGACGAAGATGTACCTCGAGATGGACATGCGCTTCTGGCTGGAGCAGGCGGAGACGGAGATTCAGACACTGGCTACGTCATGAATCGGCGCGCGTTTGTCAGAACGATTGCGGCTGGTTTTCTCGCCGCGCCGCTCGCCGTCGAAGCGGAGGGCTTCGGTGACCTCGCGGCCGAACTTGTTCGCATCAACCTCAAGACTGCGAAGGCGCTCGGGCTCACGATCCCCCGATCACTTCTGCAGCGGGCGGATCACGTCATTGAGTGAATCTCGCGACCGGCAGCGAGAGCGCCGACAGCATCCTCGAACTCATATCGCCTGGCCCGTGCTCGTTGAGGTGGGGAAACGTCGCCATCCGTGTCAGGCGGTAGACATCAGTGCGCACGGGGCGAAGGTCACACCTCGGATATGGCTTCGGAGCGGCACCTCGGTTCGGCTACAGTTCGTCCCGCCAGAAGGACAGCCGCTTCGGGTCGGGGCGTTGGTATGGCGAGTCGATCCCGATGGACTCGCATTCTTCTTCGCGCACAGTATCCACCATCCAGTCATTCGAGCTGTCTGAGCGTAATGAACGCCAGAGCCCAGGAGCCGAAAGGCTAGGATTGCCTGTCGTTCTACCATGCCCCGGACAGACTTGACCCATTCGAGCCGCCCGACTACGCTCGCCACACCTGTCCGACCGGCCTAGTCGCGTCTTGCTCGGAGGCTTGCGGCATGCAGTGTCCCCGGTGCCAGCATGAGAACCCGCCGGCCGCCCGATTCTGCAACGGATGCGGCGCACGGATGGAGCTCGCATGCGCCCAATGCGGTCAGGTCAATCCATCGGGGAGCCGATTCTGCAATGGATGCGGCGCCAAGCTCGGGGATCCAGCACCGACGCCTCAGGCTCGCTTCGCCTCTCCCGAGTCGTACACGCCGAAGCACCTGGCCGAGAAGATCCTCACCTCCAAGGCCGCCCTCGAGGGTGAACGTAAGCAGGTGACCGTGCTCTTCGCTGACCTGAAGGGCTCGATGGAACTCCTCGCCGACCGTGACCCGGAGGAGGCGCGGAAGCTCCTTGATCCGGTGCTGGAGCGCATGATGGAGGCCGTCCACCGCTACGAGGGGACGGTGAACCAGGTCATGGGCGACGGGATCATGGCACTCTTCGGCGCGCCGCTCGCTCACGAGGACCACGCGGTGCGCGCATGCTATGCCGCGCTGCGGATGCAGGAAACGCTCAAACGCTACGCGGACGACACGCGTCGCTCGCACGGGGTCGAGGTGCAGATCCGAGTCGGCCTCAATTCAGGGGAGGTCGTCGTCCGCTCGGTCGGCAGCGATCTCCGCATGGACTACACCGCGGTGGGCCAGACCACTCACCTCGCAGCCCGGATGGAACAGCTGGCGCCACCCGGGACCATCCGGCTGACCTCCGAGACCGTGCGGTTCGCCGAGGGGTACGTTGAAGTGAAGTCGCTGGGGCCGATCCCGGTGAAGGGCCTCCTGGACCCGCTCGAGCTCTTCGAGCTGACGGGGGCCGGGACGGCGCGGACACGGCTGCAGGCCGCGGCGATCCGCGGGCTCACGCGCTTTGTCGGCCGAGACGCCGAGGTCGAACACTTGCGCCGGGTCCTCGGCCAAGCCGGCGTCGGGCGGGGCCAGGTCGTCGCGGTCGTCGGCGAGGCCGGGGTGGGTAAGTCACGGCTCACCTACGAGTTCACCCACTCCCATCGGGTGCAGGACTGGCTGATCCTGGAGGCACCGTCCGTCTCCTACGGCAAGGCCACCAGCTACCTGCCCGTGATCGACCTGCTCAAGGGGTACTTCAAGATCGGCGACCGGGACGATCATCGGGAGATGCGCGCCAAGGTACTCGGGCGCGTGCTCGGCCTCGACCGCGCGCTCGAGCCCATGCTACCCCCGCTGCTGGCCCTGCTCGACGTGCCGGTCGAGGACGCGGCCTGGCAAGGCCTGGACCCGCCGCAGCGCCGCCAGCGCACGCTGGACGCGGTCAAGCGTCTGCTGCTACGAGAAAGCCAGGCGCAACCGCTGCTGGTGGTCTTCGAGGACCTGCACTGGGTCGACGGCGAGACCCAGGCCCTGCTCGACAGCCTCGTGGAGAGCCTCGGCTCCGCTCGCCTCCTGCTCCTGGTGAACTATCGGCCCGAGTACGAGCACCGCTGGGGCAGCAAGATGGCCTACTCCCAGCTCCGGCTCGATACCCTGCCCGCCGAGAGCGCGGCGGAACTGCTGGCGGCGCTCCTCGGGCCAGACCTTGGGCTGATCCCGCTGAAGGAGATGCTGGTGAAGCGGGGTAACCCGCTCTTCCTGGAGGAGACGGTGCGGACGCTGGTGGAGACAGGGGCGCTCGTCGGTGAGCGAGGGTCGTACCGGCTGACACGGCCGGTGGACGGTCTGCGGGTACCGGCCACGGTGCAGGCGATCCTGGCGGCGCGGATCGATCGGCTACCAGTGGAGGGAAAGCAGCTCCTGCAAGCGGCCTCCGTGATCGGCAAGGTCGTGCCGTATGCGCTCCTGGCGGCGATCGCCGAGCAGCCCGAGGAGACCCTGCGGCGGGGGCTCAGCCATCTGCAGGAGGCAGAGTTCCTGTACGAGACGCAGCTCTTCCCGGATCTCGAGTACACCTTCAAGCACGCGCTGACCCACGACGTGGCCTACGCGGGCCTCCTCGGGGAGCGCCGGCGCGCGCTGCACGCCGCGGTGGCGGCCGCCATCGAGCGCCTGTACGCCGATCGCCTCGTCGAGCACGTTGAGCGGCTGGCTCACCACTCCCGGCAGGGCGAGGTCTGGGACAAGGCGGTGCGCTATCTGCGCCAAGCCGGCGCCAAGGCCTTCCTGCGCTCGGCCCACCGCGAGGCGGTCGCTTGCTTCGAACAGGCGCTCGAGGCGCTCCAGAGGTTGCCCGAGCATCCCGACACGATCGCCGAATCCCTCGACCTCCGCTTCGACCTCCGCACCTCGCTCATGCCGCTCGGCGAGTTTGGACGGCTGTGGACCGCCCTCGACGAGGCCGAAGCCCTGGCGGAGGCCGCCGGCGACCAGCGCCGCCTGGGCCACGCTCTGTGTTACAAGGCGATGCAGTTCGTGCACGCCGGCGACCTCGCGGCCGCGATCCAGACCGGCCGGCGTGCCCTGGCCATCGGCGAATCGCAGGCGGAGGTCGCCATCCGGGTGGTCGCCAACTGGTATCTTGGCGCGGCGCACAAGGCGCGGGGCGAGTGCCGCGAGGCCGTCTCGCACTGTGCGGCCGCGATCGCGCTGATCCCGGAGGAGCGGAGACAGGAGCGATTCGGTCAGACCGCCATCATCGGCTCGTCCGCGCGGTGGACGCTTGCCAGCGCGCTCGGAGCGCTCGGCCGGTTCCCCGAGGCGTTCGGGCGTGTCCGCGAGGCGATGCAGATCGCGGAGGAAGCGGGGCACGCGTGGACGCTTCTCTTCCCCCTCGTCGGCCTCGGCACCCTCAAGCTCGATCACGGCGACTTTGCCGGCGCCGTGGCCCCGCTGGAGCGCGGGCTCGATCTCTGCCGGACGAGAGAGATGCCCTTGCTGCTCCACGATTTCGCCTGGGCGCTGGGCGTGGCGTACCACGGGACCGGCCGCCGGGCCGACGGGGTCGCCCTGATGGAGGACGCCGCCCGCGGCGTCGCCGAGCGCCATCGGAGATGGTCGGGGTGGGCCGGCTACGCCGCGGCTCTCGGCGGGGCGTACCTCCTCGACGGGCGGCTCGCCGACGCGACCAGGATCGCCCAGGAAGGACTCGCGGCGGCTCGGCAAGTCGGGGAACAGGAGGTGGAGGGGCGGCTC
>Ga0134122_10003928_pt1 | contig 11053 bp, 6 predicted proteins | sample KB302_FD_96461 | JGI IMG/M metagenome (GOLD analysis project Ga0134122, IMG submission 96461) | Terrestrial soil microbial communities without Nitrogen fertilizer from Kellogg Biological Station, Michigan, USA - KB3-0-2 | ecosystem: Environmental > Terrestrial > Soil > Unclassified ...
GGCGGCGATCTCGCAGACGCGGAGTCAGATCGCCGAGGCAACGGCCCGCCTGGCCGAGGCACAAGCGAACTTCGAACGCGCCAAGCCGCTCAAGACCTCGGGCTATCTTTCCGGCACGACCTATGACCAGCGCGAAGCGGCGGCCAAGAGCTCCGCGGCGCAGCTCACCGCGGCGCAGGACGGCTTAAGGCTTGCCGAAGCCGAGAAGAAGCAGGTTGAAGCACAGCGCCGCGAGCTGATGTGGAAGCGCACCAATACGCAGGTGACAGCACCCGCCGACGGTCTCATCAGCCGCCGCACCGCACGCATCGGCGGCATGGCTTCCGGCGTTGCCGACGCCATGTTCCGCATCGTCGCCCGCAGCGAGGTCGAACTCGACGCCGAGGTCATCGAAACTGAGCTCGCCAAGGTGACGACCGGCAAGAAAGCGCGCGTCATTGTCGCCGGTGTCGGTGACGTCGACGGTACCGTGCGTCTCGTGTCGCCCGAAGTCGACAAGCTGACCCGCCTCGGCCGCGTGCGCATATTCCTCGGCGACGACGCACGCCTGCGCATCGGTACGTTCGCCCGCGGCGCCATCGAGACCGCGCAAAGTCACGGCGTCGCGGTGCCGTCGGCGGCCGTCGTATTCGATCCCGGCGGCGCCTTCGTGCAGGTCGTGCGCGACGGCCGCGTCGTGCGCCGCAACGTGAAAACCGGATTGATCGCCCGTGGCCTGGTCGAGGTACGCCAGGGCCTCGCCGCCGGCGATATCGTCGTCGCCCGCGCCGGCACCTTCCTGCGCGATGGCGATGCCGTGCGCGCCGTCGCGCCCGATGTGCTCGATTCGAAAATCAGCGAGGCACAATAATGCGCCTCAACATCTCGGCCTGGTCGATTCGCCGGCCGGTGCCGGCGATCGTTCTGTTCGCGGTGCTGACGCTGCTCGGCGTCATCAGCTTTATGACGCTGCCCGTGACGCGCTTTCCGAACATCGACATTCCGCTCATCTCCATCACCGTCGTCCAGTCGGGCGCCGCCCCGGCCGAGCTCGAGAGCCAGGTCACTAAGGAGGTCGAGGACGCCGTCGCCAACATCACCGGCGTCAAGCACATCATGTCGACCGTCACCGACGGCAATTCGACGACGGTCATTGAGTTCCGCCTCGAGATAAACCAGGACCGCGCCCTCAACGACGTGAAGGACGCGATCGACAAGATCCGCCTCGACCTGCCGCGCGACATCAACGAGCCGATCGTGCAGCGCATCGACGTCGAGGGCCAGTCGATCCTCACGTTCGCCGCCTCCTCGCCGGGCATGACGCTGGAGCAGCTGTCGTGGCACGTCGACGACGTCATCAAGCGCCAGCTGCAGGGCTTGAAGGGCGTCGGCCGCATCGAACGCTACGGCGGCGTCGACCGCGAGATCCGCATTCTCCTCGATCCCGACCGCCTGCTGGCGCTCGGTGTCACCGCAGCCGAGGTCAACAACCAGGTGCGTGCAACCAACGTCGACCTGGGCGGCGGCCGCGGCGAGGTCGGCGGACAGGAACAGGCGATCCGCACGCTGGCCGGCGCGCGTCGGGTTGAGGAACTGGCCGAGACCAAGATCATGCTTGCCGGCGGCCGCCAGGTACGCTTGTCAGACCTTGGCCAGGTGATCGACGACGCCAGCGAGCAGCGCTCGTTCGCGCGTCTCAACGGCGAGCCGGTCGTCACCTTCTCCGTGTTCCGCTCCAAGGGCTCGAGCGAGCTGTCCGTCGCCAACGTCGTCAACACCAAGGTGGACGAGTTGGGCAAGCAGTATCCCAATATCCGCCTTACCAAGATCGACGACGCAGTCGCCTACACGCGCGGCAACTACACCTCCGCGATGGAGACGCTGCTCGAAGGCGCCGCGCTTGCCGTGCTCGTGGTGCTCATCTTCTTGCGCAACATGCGCGCCACGTTGATCGCCGCCATCGCTTTGCCGCTGTCGGCCATCCCGACGTTCTGGGCCATGGAGCTCTTGGGCTTCTCGCTCAACCTCGTAAGCCTGCTCGGCATTACCCTGGTCACCGGCATCCTCGTCGACGACGCCATCGTCGAAATCGAGAATATCGTGCGCCACATGCGCACCGGCAAATCCCCCTATCGTGCCGCCGTCGAGGCAGCCGACGAAATCGGCCTCGCCGTTATCGCCATCTCGCTCACCATCGTCGCGATCTTCTCGCCCGTGTCGTTCATGGGCGGCATCGCCGGGCAATATTTCCGCCAGTTCGGTCTTACCGTTGCCATCGCCGTGCTGATCTCGCTGCTCGTGGCGCGCCTCATAACCCCAATGATGGCCGCATACCTGCTGCGGCCCATTCCCGAGAAGCACGAGGGGGCCGGCTTCGTCATGCGCGCTTACGTGGGCTTTTTGCGCGCCACGCTGAAGGTTCGCTACCTCACGCTGGTCGTGGGTCTCGGCCTGTTTGCCGGCTCGATCTACGCCACGACGCTGCTGCCGACCGGTTTTATGCCTGACGAGGATACCTCGCGCGTCGTCGTCTCGGTCGAGCTGCCGCCGGGCGCGATGCTCGAGGATACGCGCGTTACCACCGATAGTATGGTCGAGATCCTCAGGACCATCCCCGAGGTGAAAAGCGTCTTTGCCCTGGGCGGCAGTACCCCGACGGGCGGACTTGAGGTGCGCAAGGCCTCGCTGTTCGTGCAACTGGTGCCGAAGACCGAGCGTGCCCTCCCGCAAAAGACCATCAAGGTGACGATCTCCGACAAGCTCGCCGAGGTGCCCGACACGCGCGCCTGGTACGTCAACGAGCGCGGCGAGCGCGAGCTGTCGTTCTCGATGCTGTCGCACAATGGCGAGGAGCTGAGCGACGCGGTCGGCAAGCTCGAAGGCGCGCTGCGCCAGGTGCCGGGTTTCAAGAACGTCGCTGCCGACGCGTCGATCGACCGGCCGGAACTACGTGTCGTGCCCAAGTTCGATGCCGCCGCACGCCTCGGTGTCGCGCCGAGCAAGATCGCCGAGACCATCCGCGTCGCCACCATCGGCGACATCGATGCAAACCTCGCCAAGTTCAATGCAGGCGACCGGCTCGTCCCCATCCGCGTGCAGATCGATGAGGACGCCCGCACCGACATGCAGCGCCTGCAGAACCTGCGCGTAACGAACGCCAACGGCGTCGCCATCCCGCTGGCCGCCGTAGCCGACGTCACCTTCGGGCGCGGACCGAGCTCGATCAACCGCTACGACCGCGAGCGCCGCGCCGTTATCGGTGTCGACCTTGAATCGCGCTATGCGATGAGCAGCGCGCGCGAAACCTTCCTCAAGGTCGTCGACGAGCAGAAGCTGCCGGCCAGCGTGCGCCTGCAGCCTTCTGGCGACGCCGAGATTCAAGACGAGGTAGCGACCGGCTTCATGACCGCTATGGGCACCGGCCTGATGATCGTTTTCGGCGTGCTCGTGCTGCTGTTCGGGAGCGTGGCGCAGCCGGTCACCATCTTGCTGTCGCTGCCGCTGTCGTTCGGCGGCGTCGTGCTCGCACTGCTTACCACCGGGAACTCGGTGAGCATGCCGGTCTACATCGGCTTGTTGATGCTTATGGGCATCGTCACCAAGAACGCCATCATGCTCGTCGACTTCGCCGTTGAGGAGGTGGCCAAGGGCGTACCGCGTTTCGATGCGGTCATCGATGCTGGCCGCAAGCGCGCACGCCCCATTGTCATGACGACGCTGGCCATGGTCGCGGGCATGATCCCCAGCGCGATGGCGTTCGGCGATGGCGGCGAGTTCCGCTCGCCGATGGCCATTGCAGTGATTGGCGGCCTGTTGGTTTCGACTGTGCTGTCGCTGGTGTTCGTGCCGTCGTTCTTCACGGTGATGGACGATGTCGGCAATCTCATCTGGCGCGTCTTTGGCCGTTTCATCGGTCCGACGGACGAGCCGCCGGAGTACACCGCGGCAGCCACGCATGCCAAGCCCGCTACGGCCGAGTAAGCGCGATATCGGGAACGCGTGCTGAGCCCCAAACGACTACGGGCGCATCGATGACGATGCGCCCGCGTCAAATCTCGAATAATGCCCCGTGCGCTACTTCGTCGAAGCCGTGGCGTCGAGCTTGAAGAACACGTCGACGCGCATGCCGGTCAGCAGCGGCGGCAGGCCGTCAAGATCGACGACCGCCTCAAGCACCTCGACGTCGTTCGGACGGCGCGGGCCGCGCGAGACGATGTTCGGCTGCGACAGCGATTGGGCAATGGAGCCGACGCGCCCCTCGAAGTCCTGGTCCGGGTAGGCGTCGGCGCGGACGACGACACGCTGACCGACGTGGATCTTGGCAGCGTCGCGTTCCTCGACCTCGGCGCGCACCTTCATGGCGCTGAGATCACCGAACACCAGAAGCGTATTCTCCGGCGACGGCGCGGCGACCTCGCCTTCCTTGGCGATGATATTGAGCACGGTGCCGTCGAACGGCGCGCGAACGCGGGTGTGCTCGACGCCGAGTTCGGCGGCGGTCAGCTCTGCCCGAGCGACGGACAGCGCAGCCTCAAGACGCGTCGGCAGCGGCATGCCGGACTTGGCACTTACCGATGCGAGGTTGGCGCGCTCGTCGGCGAGCTTCTTATTGGCATCGGCCAGCTTCGTGCGAGCCTTGTCGACGGCGTCATCGCTGCCGTTGTTGTTGCGCTTCTGCTCGAGAGCATCGTCGAACGCCTGCTGCGCGCCGAACACCGCGCGCTCCGCGGAAGCGACGGCGTCCTCGGCGTTGCGACGCTCCAATTGCAGGCCGCGAGCGTCCTCTTCGTTGCGCTCGCGCACGCGCACCTGCGCTTCGGCGTTGGCGCCGACAACCTTGGTGAGCGCGTCGTCGTCATCGAGACGAACCAGCAGGTCACCAGTCTTCACGCGGTCGTTGAGGCCAGCCGCAAGGTCAACGATACGGCCGGGCACCTCGGCGGTGATGCGCACCTCACCACTCTTCGGTTCCACGCGGCCGGTGGCCGAAGCGGCCCAGGTCGGCTTGATGGCGGAAGTCGTGGTGTCATTCGCATTGGCCGGCTTCGAGCTGTCGCTGTTGGCCGCTGCCTGGGTCGTTTTCTCCTCGCCGAGGGGACCCCAGCTGACGCTGTTGACGTAAAAACCGACGGCGATCGCCAGGATGCCGGCGATACCGAGCGTGATGACAGTTGGGTTAACCTTAGGCATGGGCCTTCCGTCTCTTTGTAAGATCTGCAATTTCCGGGGCATCGAGGCCCTCAGGGCGGCGCTCTTCGCCGACGATACGTCCATCTTCGATGCGCACGACCCGGTCGGCATAGCTCAGCGTACGGGGGTCGTGCGTGACCGCTAGAACGCTGCGATGTTGCTCCTTGGCGATGCGCGCCAGCAGCGCCATCACCGCGTGCCCGTTCTCGCCATCGAGAGCGGCCGTCGGCTCGTCGGCCAGCACGATGGACGGCGAAGAAGCAATGGCGCGTGCAACGGCAACGCGCTGCTGCTCACCACCGCTGAGATTTCCCGGGTAGCTCTTCAAGCGATAGGCAAGGCCGACGTCGCGCAACACCTCTTCGGAGCGGTTGGCGGCGGCGAAGCCCTTCTGTCCGCGCACGTCGAGCGAGATGCGCACGTTCTCAAGCGCCGTTAGCGTGGGGAACAGATTATAGGACTGGAAAATGAACCCGATATGGCGGCGACGCAGCCGGGCGAGCTCCTCCGGCGAAAGGCCCGCCGTGGAACGCGAGGCGATGCACAGCGTGCCCTCGGTCGGCGTGAGGATGCAGCCGAGGATCGACAGCAACGTCGTCTTGCCGCTGCCCGACGGCCCCATCAGAAGCGTGAGCTCGCCCGGCACCAGCGTCAGGCTGGCGCCTTTGACAGCGCGGACCTTGCCAGCGCCGGAGCCCAGATCCTTGACGATGTCGATGGCTTCGAGGACAGGCTCTTCGCTCATTTGCTGAATACCGTTGCAGGATCGATCTTCGTGACCTTGACGATCGCCGACAAGGCCGAGATGGCGCACATGCCGACCGTCAGTGTAAACAACCAGAATGCCAAACCGGGCGTCATGACCAGAGGCAGGGCGCTATTCTTACTCAGCACCAAGACGAGGAGCGCAATCGACATGCCGAGCGCATAACCAACCACAGCGCTGATGCCCGCCTGGGCCAATATGACCTGATGTATATATCCCGACGATGAACCCAAAGCGCGCAGCGTCGCAAACTCGCCCAAATGGTCCTTAGTGCTGGAATATAGCGTCTGCGCGACGATGACGGTTCCGACGAGGCTGCCGAGCAGCGCGCCGCCGATCAGGGCCACGCCAGCGCCGGTACGGAACAGCCACTGCTTCAGGCTGCGGTCGCGGAATTCAGCCTGCGTGAGAACCTCGGCGCCTTCGAGGCGTCCCTTGAGGTCCTGGCGCACCTTCTCGATGTTGGCGCCGGGCTGCGTCTGCACGAGGTAGAAGGTCGTGCCGTCGCTGTCACCGAACAGGCTGCGCGCCCGGTTGAGCGTCGTGTAGGTGTACGGCGACTGCGTGAACGAGCGTACGCCGTCGGTCAGGGCGCGCACGCGCACGCGACCGTTGGCGATCTGCGCCGTATCGCCAATGCCCTTGATACCGAGCTCGTTGAAGTAGGTGCGGTCTACGGCGACGGCTTCTGGAGCCTTGATGTCCTCCCACGTCCCGTTGACCAGATTGAACGGTGTAAGACCGCCGTCTTCGGCGTCGGTGCCGACGATGACGACGCGCGTAGAGCCACCCTCAGGCTTGCGCCACTCGGCGAAGCGCACGATCAGCGGGATCACGGCTTTGACGCCGGGTGTAGCCAGGGCCTGATGCCGCTCACGCGAAGTGAGCAGCATGCCGCCATCCTCGAAGCTCTTGGCCCCGTACACGGTGATCCACAGATCGGCCTTGGCGTGATCGATGTTGGCCGTAATCATGTTGCTCGCGCCCAGATAGAGGCCGAGTTGTACAGCGACCAGCACGATGGAAAACAGGATGCCGACCAGCGTAACCGCAAGACGAATGCGGTCGTGAAACAGATTGCGAAAGGCAAGCGTCAAGATCATGGGTCGGTTCCGCACTGAGTTGGGCAAAGATCGGCTCAAGGCCGACAGCGCGGCTCACACCGCTGATAGCCCCCGAACTTGGCCTCTGAAAGGCAGTCTCATGCTTAAGAGTTGCCTAAGTATAACGCGAAAGCGCTTCATTTAGAAACGAGAGTGGGGCAAGCGCACTCACGAAGCGTTAACGCGAAGAGGTCAAGAAAGGGGTAAGACCGAGCGATCAAGGAAATGTCTTGTTCACCTTGGCACGCCGAGACTTGCAGCTCCTGATCCTCCGACCAGCTTTCGCCGCTTTCAAAGCCTAATGCGATCCGGATCTCTCGCACAATATTGGTGATGCCGCCATGCGTCATGATCTTCATCCAGCTAAGGCCCGGAAATACTGGGCTTCCGTCGCGATTTCCGGGCTGGCGCTCGGCTTCGGCGCCGGCACCGCTCCCGCGGCGCCCCCCCTCGAAATGGGCGTTTGGATCAACCATACAGGCAAAGGCGCGGTCGAAATTCGCCCCTGCGGCGCCACGGGCGCCAGCGCCAATCGGCTGTGCGGCTTCATTGTTTGGCTGAAAGAGCCGAACAAGAAAAATGGTGAGCCGCTCACCGACGGTTACAATCCAGAACCCTCGAAGCGGCGCCGGACAATTTGCGGCTTGCCGGTTCTTGGCTCCTTACAGCGCGTCAGCGGTGGCTGGGACAACGGCTGGGTCTACGACCCCGAACAGGGCGCGCAATTCGACGCCGCCATCGAACTGGTCACCCGTGACCGGCTAACGCTCACAGGCTACAAGGGCGTGAAGTTCTTCTCCAAGTCGTTCACTTGGAGACGTGCACCGGCCGACCTGCCGCGCTGCGACCAGCCGCGCGAGGCGCGCGCAACGCCCGGAGACGTGCGGGCAGCTACGCCCAACACCACAGCCGCGCAGGCGTCGGCACCACAGGTGAAAGCGCCGCGTCCTGTTCCAGCTGTGCGACCGGCCGCTGTCGAATAGGCGCCGCGACGCCAGCGCGATCGCACAACTCGCACAACAAAAAGCCCGGCTATTGCAGCCGGGCTTTCTGCATTTGTCGCTGTGACAAAGGCTTTAGGTCGTCGCGCCACGACCCTCGCCGCGGCCCTTCCCCTGATGCTGCGTTTCGGCGGCCTCGATAACGGCCTCCTCGGTACGCAGCTTGGCAAGGCGCGCCGTGAGGCGGTCGGCGAATTCCTTGACGCGCTCCATGACGAGCGGGCGCTGCCGATCGAGCGTGACCATGTGATAGCAGTCGTCGAGCACGCAGACTTCAACAATGCCGGACAGCTTACGCTGCAAGGTCATGGCGTTTGACAGATCGCTCTGGTCGTCGTTACGCGGATGGAACACCAGCGCGTGCTGCGTGATCTTGCCGAGCAGCGGCTTTACGTTGCGCACCAGCCTGCGGAACTCGAGAACGAGACCGCCGCCGCGGGCGAACAGATCTTCGATGGAGTCCGTCTCTGACTGCACGCTGTCGAGGATGAAGCTGCGCAGCCGCTCGTCCTTGATGCCGTGCGGAGCGCGCGCGCGGAACTTGAAGAGGCGCGCCATCCACTTCTGCTGCACCAAGCGGAACAGGCTGAAGTACCACGGAATGGCCCAGCCGTTCGGCCAGAAGGTCGGCGAGAACAACATCAGGCCATGGATCTTCTCGGGGCGCAGTGCCGTGAGACGCAGCGCCAGCATGCTACCGGCCGAGATGCCGCCGACGATGACCGCATCGCACTGCTGGGTAAGCTCGTCGTGGGCCTGCTCAAGGGCCGCATACCAGTCCTGCCAGCTCGACAAGCCTGAAACGTCGGTGCCGCCGGCGAGGCCGGGAAGCAGTGGGCAGTAAACAGTGTAGCCGAGCTGAGCCAGCGTATGAGCGACGAACTTCAACTCAATGGGTGAGCCGCCGAGGCTATGGACGAGCAACACGCCGTTGCGCCCGCCGGGAACGTAAATGCTACCCCAAGCTGCCTTCATTTTCTCGCTGTTTTTCATTTCTGTAACTGAACTCGCTCGCATACTGGACGAAGTCAATCAGTCCTTAACAGACTCCGGTCCGCGCGAGCCTTTGCGCGCCGACCCGAGCATGTCGTTGAAACTCTCTCTTTTTCGTTTCCTCGATGAACTCCGATGCCGATCGAATATCTGGCTCGGAGCACTTAGGGGGAAGCCGCTTTGTAAGAGATCTCGTACCCGCACTGCACGAGATGCGCTGGAGTTGTCTCACTGACCGGATCGGCCGCGAAGTTCGATTGGGCACCTTGCCGCAGCCAGCCGCCATGTCCCGTTCCACCCCACTCATGCGCGCCGCTCTCTATCTGCCTCGCGGACCGCCAAAAGGAGCGGCGACACCAACGAGTGGGGGCCTTCAGTTGGCGATTTGGGGCGAGATGTTGTCGCAAACGTGTCGAGCGTCCTGCCACCCCGGCGGGTGCCGGAACCTGTAGGACAGGCACGGGTGAAAACCTGACATTCTTGCTGTACGGCGGCACAACGCATTGAAAATACGCCGCTTCCCAACCCTGCTGACTTTCGTAAGTCTACGCGTGTTCTGGTTTTTTGCGAATTACGGCCGTGCAAACATTATTAATGGTTCAACTAGGTGTTGTGCCCTCGCCACAATTAAGTCGATAGCTGGGCAATTAATCAGTCCTACGCACAATAGTAATGCAGATGCCATGCGAGCGGCAACTGCCGTCGTCGCTAGGGGTGCCCCCTAGTACATGTGTGAAAGAATTTGTGATCCGCCTCAGGGGCACCCAGGTGCTCCCGGCGGCTCCCCCGACGCCCAAATCGATCCTCCTAGCTCCCGGGATTTGGCCAAGCGGTCCGTCACGCTGCGAGCGCAATCGACACTCCATAGTCGAGGTGGTTAGATGGTTAAGTGCAGCCCCTGACGGGAGCGGCTGCGGACCGAAGGACAATGCCGCGTTGCTCGCTTACGTACGCTGCCTGATCTCCTTTCTCGTCGCCTTCGCCATCGCCGCAGGACAGGTCTCACCGTCCTTTGCGCAGCCTCTATCCAAGGCTGACTACGAAGCCTGCCAGGCGCGCGACGAGGCGTCTTTCAAAACGGCCATTCAAGCCATCTCTGTGCGGGCCCTGCAGGCTGGCATCGCCAATGTCGACTATCGCGCCGCCGTCGGCGACCAGTGGCGGCGCATTGGCATGGACAAGATCGTCGATGACCGCGTCGACCTCGCCATCGAGGAAGTCCGCCAGGAAACGAGTTGGGGCAATCTACTCCAGTCGCTCGCCAACCAGCAGAAGGCGCAGGAGCTGGCGACGGCAGTTGCCGAGCGCGTCTATCGCTCCGATGCAATCAAGTCCGCGCTCGAGCAGCTCGCCATTGGTGTCGGCAACGAGGTCGGCAAGCAGATGGAGTTCGCCAGCCAGGACGCGGCCGAGCCGGCGCTCGCCTGCCTCAAGGCCTTCGTGGGTGCCCGCTACGGAGAGACCGCCTCGCGCGCCGTCGTCGGCGACGCCGGCAAGGAAATCGCACTCGACCCCAGCAAGGGGGCCGCTGAGATGTCGCCAGGCGCAGTCCTGCGTGAATCGAGCGGCGGCATTGCGGGTGCCGCCGTGCTCCTGATGCGCCGTCAGCTCGCCAACATGGCGGCGCGCGTCGGCCAACGCCTCGTCGGTAGCGTGCTGGCGCGCCTCGTCTCCGTCGTCGCGGGCGGCATTGGCCTAGTGCTCATCGCCAAGGACATTTGGGACCTGCGCAACGGCGTCTTGCCGATCATCGCCACCGAGATGAAGTCGAAAGAGAACAAGGACAAGGTGCAGGAGGAGCTGGCGAAGACCTTTGCCGAGCAGATCTCCGGCCACATCCAGGAGATCGGAGCGGCGACCGCCGACCGCGTGATCGAAATCTGGCGCGACTTCCGAAGCGCTCATGCCGAAGCGTTGGGTCTTGCGGAGCGAAACCCGAAATTCAAGGCGTTTCTCGATTCCCTCGCCCCCGCCGCGCTGCCCCGTCTTGACGAGGTCGTCGCGCTCTTGCTCGCCGGCGA
>Ga0134122_10003930_pt1 | contig 11051 bp, 9 predicted proteins | sample KB302_FD_96461 | JGI IMG/M metagenome (GOLD analysis project Ga0134122, IMG submission 96461) | Terrestrial soil microbial communities without Nitrogen fertilizer from Kellogg Biological Station, Michigan, USA - KB3-0-2 | ecosystem: Environmental > Terrestrial > Soil > Unclassified ...
ATCTTCGCCCAGGTCAAGGGCTTTGCGCCGGAAAGCCCGCACGCGAACTATTTGGCGTTCGACATGATCGCCCAAGCGATGGGCGGCACCATGGGCGTGAACGGACACCCGGACGGTCCGCCAATTCGCCCGGGACCCACCATCGGTGATACGGGGACGGGCATGCTCTGCGCCATGGGCATTCTCGCCGCCCTCTATCAACGCATCACGACCGGTCGCGGCCAACACATCCAGATCGCCATGCGCGATGCGATGCTCAACTACTGTCGTACGCCCATGAGCCGGCAGTCGGCGCGTGGCGACGTGCTGCCGCGCGGCGGCAATGGTGTCGTCGGCACGGCCCCGGGCGGCCTTTACAAGTGCGCCCCGGGCGGGCTCGATGATTGGTGCTACATTTTTGCTTCAAGGGGAAACGAGGAGCACTGGCGCCGGCTCGTACACGCGATTGGTCGTGAAGATCTGTTGACGGATCCCACTATGTCCGATGGGTCCACCCGCGCCAAGAACCAGGCGGCGGTCGACGCGGCGATCACGGAATGGACTTCCAAACGTAGCAAGCAAGAGGTGATGGCAACCATTGCCGGAGCCGGAGTGCCCTGCGGCGCCGTGCTCAACACGCTGGAGCTGCTGCACGATCCGGACCTGCATGCCCGCGGCATGATGCAGACGATCGAGCATCCGGTGCGCGGACCAGTCACGGTCGCCGGCTGGCCCTTGCGCATGTCCGATACCAAGGTTGCGCTCGAGGCGGCGCCGATCCATGGCGCCGACAACGAAACGATTTATGGCGAGTGGCTCGACTGCTCAGCCGCCGAGGTCGCCGATATGCGCCAACGCAAGGTGATTTGACGGGCGTGTGCGCTGCGCCCGCGCGCACCGCCTGGTGGCGTGGTTGGGCAAAGCGAACCTACGCCCGCCCGAGCGCAACCACGTCGCTGGATAAAAGGAACTGAGCATGGACATCCGCAAGACGGTCACGCTTCTCGAACAGATCAACAGCGAGTACGGTGCGCGCGCCAATCCCGTGTTGCGGCGCGTGGCGATCGCCGCCGTGTTCAAAAACCCTCTTGCAGGCAAGGCCGCCGGCGCCGACCTGACACCGCTGATCGAGGCGTCCCTCGAACTCGGCGTTTCCCTTACCAAGTCGGCGCTTGGCAGCCTCGCCGCCAAACCCGCCGAGCTGCGTGCTTACACCAAGGCGGCGCTGGTCGGCATCAACGGTGACCTCGAGCATGGCGCAGCGATGATCCATCCGCGCCTCGGTATGGCCATGCGTCGCACCATCCGGCGCGGCCGCGTCATCATTCCGGGTCACGCCAAGGTGGGCCCGCCCGGCACCAGCGTCGATCTCCTCTATGGGCCGCTCGATGCGGGCTGGGACCTCGACGCCGTCGATTCCACGCCGGTCTTGATCCATGATGCCCCGCGGCCCGATGAGATCGTGCTCTGGATTGGCTACAGCACCGGTCCCCGCGTCAACGCCCGCAGCAAGGGGCCCGACCAGCAGGAGGTCGACGCCCTGATCGCCTCGTTCCAGGCCGATTAGCCGACGGCGTCACTCATGGGCTGACGTCGGACGGCACCCCTGGCGCTGGAGGCTGCAGCAACGCGTGTTCCGCGCGCCCGCCGCACTTATCATCAACTTGACACAATCGCTCCATAGCGTCAGCGCCAATACTATAACTGATTGCGCGGCTTCAACCACGCACGTCGTCTTACAGATCGATGGCCGGCTCCGCGGGAGCGCCGGCGGAAGTGCAAGGATGCGCGTCTTACGCACGCGCTTCGAGCGTTCCGACGCGCGACCTTGGAGGAGGAAACGTTGCGTATCTGGGTTGGGTTTCTGGCGCTCTGCTGCCTCTCGTTCTGCGCCGGCGAAGTCTTGGCCCAAAAGGGCGCCAAGTCCGCCAAGGCCGAGGCGACCGCCAAAGGGCCGACGCCTGATCAACTGCTGCTCGGCCAATCCAAGAACGATGCCAATCTCGGCACTGTGACGCTGATGACGCAGCGGCTGCTGGCCGGTCCACTGATGACGGCCGCGCTGGATCTTTCCACGCTGCTCGATGAGGGCGAGCGCTTCGAGAAGATGCGTGTGCTGCCTGTCATCGCCCGCGGCAAGATGCAAAACCTCTGGGACATGCTCTATCTCGGCGGCATCGATTTGGCCTATTTGCAGACGGACACCCTCGAATTCTTGAAGACCGATCCCCAGTATGCGGCGATCAAGGACAAGGTGCGCTACATCACCGTGATGTTTGCCGAGGAGATCTGCATCGTCGCCGGCCCAGAGATCAGGTCTCTAAGCGACCTCGCCGGCAAGAAGGTGAGCATCAACGCCAAGGGCACCGCAGCCGCGGTCTCAGTCCCCGTTATCTTCGCACGGCTCGGCATCAAGGCCGACCTGCAGTATGCCGATACCAATATCGCGCTTGAGCGCATGCGCAGCGGCGACTTGGCCGCGCACACGTTCCTCTTGGCCAAGCCCGCCCGCGCCATCGCTGAGCTCAAGGGCGAAGGCTTGCACATTTTGCCGATCCCGTTTTCCAACGAGTTGAGCGACCTCTACCTGCCCTCAAAATTTACCAATACGGACTATCCCAACCTCGTCCCCGCCGGCCAGGAGGTCGAGACCGTCGCCGTCGGCAACATCCTGGCCGTATTCAACTGGCCCGAGGGCAGTGACCGCTACAAGAAGGTCGCGCGCTTTACCGAGGCCTTCTTCGGGCGCTTCGCCGAGCTGCAGAAGCCAGGTTTTCACCCCAAGTGGAAAGACGTAAACCTCGCGGCGCAGGTGCCGGGCTGGACCAGGTTCAAGCCGGCGCAAGACTGGCTCGACAAGACGGCCGCGCAACAGCGCGCGGTGGATGCCGATTTGCGCAACAGCTTTGGCGGTTACTTGAAACGGCGCGGTATCTCAGACGTGGGATCCCGGTCGGAAAGCGAGCTGTTTCAGCAGTTCCTCGAATGGCGCCGCACTCGGAATTGATGGGGGTTTGGGGAGGCGTGCCCTGCGCACCAGGTGGACAAGATCGCATATCCGCCGTGCCGCCCCGGTTGGCGGTATAGCAAGGCGCACGCGACAGCCATCGCGCCGTCTCTGGGGCGTGGTCTTGGGCGGGCTGGTGGTCATCATGCCCTTGCCGACCCGCCCTCTCGCCCAGCAACGGCCGGTCATCACCATAGCCGCGAGGATCCTCGCGCCCCCCACGGCGCGCACCCCGCTCACCATTGCGGTGGCTCCGGAAGAGGGCCTGCCACGCAATTCCTACCTGCGCATTCGTGGTCTGCCGCAGACCGTGGCGCTCAGCGAAGGACACGCGATTGCGCCGGGCGTGTGGGCCATCCCGCTCTCAGCCCTGCCCGTTCTCGCCGCGATCGTGCCGATCGGTGCGCAGGGCACCGCCGAGATCATCATTGATCTCGTGAGTTTCGATGGCAAGGTGTTGGCGGAGACGAAGACGGCCTTGGTCATCCCCGTCGCCGACCAGCCTCCTCCAGCCGCGGCCTCAGCCCCATCCTCGCGCCCAGTCCCGCTTCCAGTCCCGCTTCCAGGCCCGCTTCCAGCCTCGCCTCAAGTCGGCTCCGCGGCGCTTGCAAGCCCGCCCCCGGCCGCCGCGCCAAACCCAGGCCAACGCGAACGCGCCCTGAGCCTCTACAGCAAGGGCCTGGAATTGCTGGAGCGCGGCGATGTCGATGCGGCGCGCAAGTTTTTTGAGCGCGCCGCCGACCTCTCACTGTCGCAAGGCGCCATGGCGCTGGCAACGAGCTACGATCCCAATGAGCTGGCCAAGCTCAAAGTCATTGGCCTGCAGGCAAACGCGGCCGCCGCGCGCAAGTGGTACGACCGCGCCGCCGAACTCGGCGCCGCGGAGGCCGGCGAGCGACTGCGCCGGCTTGGCACGCGTTAGCCGCGACCGTCCTTTGTCGGGGTCAACAATTGTGGTGCTGCTAGCGCGCGGGTTTGGCGAGCCCAATTGTCTCTTGGGGTCCGCCCGCCTTGGCGGCGCGCTGCCTCAGGAGGGCGACGAGCTCACCGACGATGCCGCGCCGGAAGACGAGGACGGCCACGACGAAGATCGCGCCCTGGATCACCAACACCCACTCGCCGAAGCCCGCAAGGTAGTTTTGCATATAGATGATGATGGCGGCGCCGACGGCGGGACCAAAAACGGTCCCCATGCCACCGACGAGCGTCATCAACACCACCTCTCCCGACATCTGCCAGGTCACGTCGGTCAAGGAGGCCAGCTGGAACACCATGGCCTTGGTGGCGCCGGCAAGACCGGCCAACGCGGCAGAGATCACGAAGGCGATCAGCTTGAAGCGGCTGACGGCGTAGCCCAGCGAAATGGCGCGCGCTTCGTTTTCGCGGATTGCCTTTAGGACCTGCCCGAAGGGCGAATGTACAGTGCGATAGATGATGAGAAAGCCGGCGCAGAAGATGGCCAACACGACATAGTAAAACGTAAGGTCATTGCCGACGTCGAGAACACCCAGCATCGGTCGGCGCGGGATGGCCTGGATGCCGTCCTCACCGCCGGTGAATTTGGCCTGTACGCAGAAAAAGAACACCATCTGCGCCAGGGCCAAGGTCACCATGGCGAAGTAGATGCCCTGGCGACGAATGGCGATGGCGCCAACGATCAAGCCGAGCAGGGCGGCAACCAGCGTACCGCCGAGGATGGCAAGCTCCGGTGTCAGCGGCGGTATGGCGATGACGAGCCACTTCCATCCCAGCAAGGGCAACCAATAGGGCAGGCTCACGGTGCCAACCTTGGCGAGGTGGCCGGCGACGTAGGCCGCGAAGCCGAAGAACATGGCATGCCCGAAGGAAAGCAGCCCCACGTAGCCGATCAGCAAGTTGAAGGCCGAGGCGAACAGGGCAAAGCACAGCACCTTCATCAGGAACACGGGATAGACGATGAGCGGCGCCAACAAGCCGAACCCCACCAGGCCGGCGAACACCCGCATATCCCAATTTCTTCGTGCCCGTTCCATTGTCAGCGCCCGATTGTCACTTCGGCGTTCCGAAAAGTCCCTGGGGTCGCAGCATCAACACGATCGCCATAATGATGAAGATGACCGTGTTGGAGGCCTCGGGGTAGAACACTTTCGTCAGGCCCTCGATCACGCCCAAGCCGAACCCGGTAATGATCGAACCCATTATGGAGCCCATGCCTCCGATCACCACCACGGCGAAAACCACGATGATGAGGTTGGCGCCCATCACCGGATTGACCGAATAAATCGGCGCCGCCAACACGCCCGCCAGCGCCGCCAGGCCCACGCCGAAGCCGTAGGTCAGTGTGATCATGCGTGGCACATTGATGCCGAAGGCCTGCACCAAATCGGGGCGCTCGGTGGCGGCACGCAAGTAGGCGCCGAGCTGCGTCTTTTCAATCACGAACCAGGTGGCAAGGCAGACGGTCAGCGAGAAGACCACGACCCAGCCGCGGTACCAGGGCAGGAACATAAAGCCCAGGTTGGTGCCGCCCGGGATTGGATTGGAGTAGGGCAGCCCGGAGATGCCGTACTCGCGCCGGAACAAGCCTTCAACGATCAGGGCCAAGCCGAACGTGAGAAGCAGACCGTAGAGATGGTCGAGGTGGTAGAGGCGCGAGATGAACAAGCGCTCGATCAGTACACCGAAGAGGCCAACGATGATCGGTGCCAATATCAGGGCACCCCAATAGGGGATGCCGAGGTAGGAGAGCAGCATCCAGGCACCGAAGGCGCCCATCATGTATTGGGCGCCGTGCGTGAAGTTGATAACGTTCATCAAGCCAAAAATGACGGCGAGGCCGAGCGACAAGAGCGCATAGAAGGCGCCATTGATGAGGCCCAGCAGCAGCTGGCCAAACAGCGCCTGCGGCGGCACGCCGATCAGTTCGAACATGGCGCGATGGTTCTCTCCTGGCAACCGGGGCCCGGCCGGCGTGAGACCGGCCGGGCCCTGCTTGCTACTTGACCAACGGGCACTCGCCTTCATTGAGCGGGCGGAACGCCTGTTCGGCGGGGATGGTGGCGCGTGTCTTGTAGTAATCCCAGGGGCCCTTGCTCTCCTCGGGCTTCTTTACTTCGAACAGGTACATGTCGTGGATCTTGCGGCCGTCCTGCCGGATGCTGCCCTTGCCAAACAGCTTGTCGTCGGTCGGCATCGCCTTCATCTTGGCCACCACGGCGGCACCGTCGGCGTCGCTCTTCAATTCGTGCACGGCCTTGAGGTAGTGCAGGACCGCCGAATACACGCCCGCCTGTACCATGGTCGGCATGTTGCCCCTGTTGGCGGCGCCGAACTCCTTGGCAAAGGCGCGGTTGGCATCGTTGGCATCCCAATACCACGCCTCCGTGAAGATCAGGCCCTGCGCCGTCTTCAGCCCGAGCGCGTGCACGTCGGTGATGAACACCAGCAGTCCTGCCAAATTTTGCCCGCCGCTGACGATCCCGAATTCGGCCGCCTGCTTGATGGCGTTGGTGGTATCGGCACCGGCGTTGGCTAGGCCGATAATCTTGGCTTTCGAGGCCTGCGCCTGCAACAGGAACGAGGAGAAATCCTGAGCCGGGAAGGGATGGCGCACCTTGCCCAGGACTTTGCCGCCATTCTTCACGACCACCGCTTCGGTATCGCGCTCCAGCGCATGGCCGAAGGCATAGTCGGCGGTCAGAAAGAACCAACTGTCGCCCCCGGTCTTGACGATTGCTTGACCCGTGCCGTTGGCAAGCGCCCAGGTATCGTAGGTCCAATGGATCGTATTGGGCGAGCAGTCCTTGCCCGTCAGGTTGGAGGCTGCGGCCCCCGAGACCAAAAACACCTTGTTCTTTTCTTTGGTGATGGTGTTGACGGCGAGCGCGACCGATGAGGTCGGTACGTCGACCACGGCGTCGACCTTGTCGACGTCGAACCACTGCCGCACGATGTTGGAGCCCACGTCCGGCTTGTTCTGGTGGTCGGCGAACACGACCTCGATTTTGTCGTGGCACTTGTTCGCTTTGCAGAAATCCTCGATCGCCTTCTTCGCCGCCCACACCGAGCCCTGTCCGGAAAGGTCCGAATAGGTGCCGGACTGGTCATTCATGACGCCAAGCTTGATGATGCCATCACTATATTGTGCCAGGGCCGAGCCCGCGCCCATGCAGAGGGCCGCTGCGGCTGCCGCCGCCGTTAAATTGCGTCGCATCGGTTGCTCCTTCTTGCCTTAAACACCGAGGTAGGTCTGCAGCTTTTCTTTGCTCGTCTCGAGCGCCGAATTGGGAATCATGTCGATCACGCGCCCATGCTCGACCACGTAGTGGCGGTCAGCGACGGTGGCCGCAAAGCGGAAGTTCTGTTCCACGAGCAGAATGGTAAAGCCTTGCTGCCGCAGCAGGCTGATCGTGTTGCCGATCTGCTGCACGATGACCGGTGCCAGGCCTTCGGTGGGCTCGTCGAGGAGCAGGAACTGAGCCCCGGTGCGCAGGATGCGGGCGATGGCCAGCATCTGTTGCTCGCCGCCCGACAGCTTGGTGCCCTGGCTGGAGGAACGGTGCTCAAGGTTTGGAAACAGCTTGTAGATCTCCGGGAGGGAAAAGCCGCCGTTCTTTTTCACTCGCGGCGGCAACAGCAGGTTCTCCCAAACGCTCAAACTGGAGAAGATGCCGCGCTCCTCGGGGCAGTAGGCGATGCCGTGTCGGGCAATGCGGTTCGACTTGAGGCCAATCAATTCCTGGCCGTGAAATTTGATCGAGCCTTTGCGGTTGGCCAGCATACCCATGATGGCGCGCATGGTGGTCGTCTTACCGGCACCGTTGCGGCCGAGCAAGGTGACGACTTCGCCAGGGTTTACCTCGAAAGTCATGCCGTGCAGCACGTGGCTCTCGCCGTACCAGCCGTTGAGGTCACGGACGCTCAGCTGCGCCTCAGCCATGCCCCGTTCCCATATAGGCTTCGATGACCTGGGGATTCTTCGAGACCTGGGCATAGTCACCCTCGGCCAGGATCTCGCCGCGCGCCAGCACGGTGATCCGTTGCGACAGGTCCGCGACTACCGACAGGTTGTGCTCCACCATTAGTACCGTGCGGTCCTTGGCGACGCGTCGGATCAGGGTCGACGTACGCCGAATATCCTCTGCGCCCATACCGGCCATCGGCTCATCCAAAAGCAACACTTCCGGGTCGAGAGCCAGCGTGGTGGCGATCTCAAGCGCACGCTTGCGCCCGTAGGGCAGTTCGACCGCCGGCAGATCTGCGTAGGCTTTGACGCCCACCCAGTCGAGCAGCTCGGCGGCCCGCCCATTGAGCGCTTCCACCGAGCGCTCCGGCTTCCAGAAATGATACGACGTGCCGAGCGCGCGTTGCAGAGCGATGCGAACGTTCTCCAACACCGAGAGATGGGGAAACACGGCGGAGATCTGGAAGGAGCGCACGAGGCCCATGCGCGCCACCGCGTGCGGCTCCGTGGCCGTGATGTCGGTGCCTTTGTAAAGGATGCGCCCGGCGGTCGGTTGCAGGAATTTGGTGATGAGATTGAAGCAGGTGGTCTTGCCCGCGCCGTTGGGACCGATCAGGGCATGAATGGTGCCGCGACGGATCCTCAGGTCGACGTTTCTAACGGCGGTGAAGCCTCTAAAGTCCTTCGTCAGGCCGCTGGTCTCGACGATGTACTCCTCGCTCATGAAGCCCGCGTGACGACGTTGACAGGTGGCCGGACCGGTATGCTGCAGCCGGACCAGGGCCCCTACTCCATAGACGTAGGACTTGCGACGGGCAAGCCGATCGCTCGCGCTACCAGCGCGCGCCGTCGAACGGTTGCCCGCCCCAGGGTCTCCACCGCGGGGCAATGCCACCGCACCCCGCGGCACTGCCCACGGCGCGGCCGGGCGCCCTCTCGGTCTCCCCCCAGGCAGGCCATTGCCGTCACGCAAGCCCGCCAACGCTCCCTATCGGGGGCGCCGACCGGCGTTCAAGTGCGCAGAAAGCCTTCGACCTCGGTTTCCGCCCAAGCCAGCGTCTTTTCCATCGGCTCGCCCTGCAGATGGCGCACCGTCATCTTGGTCATGATGCCCTGCACGTAGATCTGCACGGCAATCTTCGGCGGTGCTGGGGCACCAGCGATCGAGACGATCTGATGGTCGTGACGGTTTGGGTAATGATAAAGCGTTCCCTTGGGCGGTCCCTCCTCCGCCCAGGTCTTGAGCGTGGTTAATTTGGCGAACGCCGGGATATCAAAGCCTTGGCTGGCCGCCACCATCCTCTCGATCGCTGCGGGCTGCGAAAGGAACATCAGCAGGCTCTTGGCCGCCGATTTGTTCTTGCCGAACGACCAGATGCCCCAAAAGTAGGGAATACAAGGCGTGAAGCGGCCTTTTGGCCCCGCCGGCATGCCGTGGGTCCACAGTTGTTCGGCGACCTGGGGCGCATCCCGTTTGGCCACCGCCCATGCGCTCGGTGGGTTCAGGATCAGGGAGCCTTTGCCGGCGATCAGAAACTTGTTGTTGGAGGCGTCATCCCACGCCGGTGCATCAGCGGGAAAGAAGCGAGCCAGGCGACTGTAGTAGTCGAGCGCTTGGCGCACGGCGTCGGTCTTCACGGTGACCTTACCCTGGGCGTCGACCAGCTGAGCGCCGAAGGCATCGAAGATTGCGCCGGCGCTGTCGACCGAATCGGTCGTGGTGCCAAGGCCGATACCAAACGGGAAGCCGGCCTTGTGGCACGCCTGGGCGGCCTCCAGGAAGGCGTCCAACGTCCAGGCCTCGGCTTTGGGCTCGCCGCCGGCCGGATACATGGCCTGCACATCGATGCCGGCGTATTTCTTGATGAGGTCGATGCGCGAGCACGGCCCCTTGACGTTGCTGCCTCTGGTCGCCGGTACCGCGACCCAGTGCCCCTCGGACTTGCCAAGATACTGGGCGGTCGCATTGGCGGCCCCATTCTGCTCGATCAACGGGCCCATGACGTCGTCGAGCGGCTCGAGCAGCTTGGCGTGGTCGGCCGGTCCCCAGCAGCGAAAGGTGAAAATGTCGTGCCCAGTTCTCGACTGGGCCTCGGCCTGCTCGGTCAATAACAGTTTGTTGCCTTGGGTCGTGATGTAGTCGATTTGGACCTCAACCCTCTCCTTCGCCGCCCACTCCTCGATCAGGGCCGTGCTGGCGACATTGGCTGTGGGCACCCAATGATCCCAAAGCCCTACCGTCAGCTTCCCCGCGGCGTGGGCGCCGCGGACGTGAGGCATGGCAACCATGGCGGTGGAGGCGGCACTGGTGGCAAGAAAGCGGCGTCGCGTAAGCGTAGTGCTGCGCATCGTTTTTTCTCCCTTCTAGATGGGAGTCCGAACGCGCCGCTGTCATTGTTTTGAGGTCGTGGACGGCCACGGGTCTGATCCGCGTGCGCACTCGGCTTCCCTCGTCCGCAAGTCTAGGTCAAAAGGCCCTGTCCGTCAGGGGCAATCGATGCTGCGCTGCGGGACCTGAGCAAAAAATGCGGCAGTGGCAGCCCAATGGCCGCCGTCGGTCCGGGCGTGGGCGCCCGGGCGTGCCAACCCGGCAAGCAACGCGCTGGTCCTGTGCGCCGCGTTGCCTGCGTGGGGCATCCCGGCGCCGCCGAGCCGAGGTGCCAGTGTGCGCCAAAGCATCCTGCTCAGGCTCAGACGGCGCCCGGCATTCACAAAGTAGGGAGGCAAAGTCAAATCCAGGCAAACGACAATGCGGGCGGCTGCGCGCGGCTGCCGTCGGGCCGATTCGGCATGGCATTCAGCGGTCGCTTAACGCATACTAGCCGCAACAATCGACGCACCGCGCTGCTCTCCTCTCTAGGGCTCACAGAAGAGGTGTGCGTTCGCCGATAAAGGGCCAAAAACCATGGGCGCTGACCCATCATTTGTCGACCGTATCCGTCCTTTTCTTAGGAACAATACCTTTTTCGGTGGGCTTCCCGACGCGGCCCTCGATGCCCTGATCCGACGCGGTCACACCAAGAAATTTGCCAAAGGTGACGCCATCTGCCGACGCGGCGAGCCCGGTGATAGCGTCATGGTTCTGCTGCAAGGCCGCATCAAGGTCTCAAACGTCAACGTCGA
>Ga0134122_10003932_pt1 | contig 11050 bp, 8 predicted proteins | sample KB302_FD_96461 | JGI IMG/M metagenome (GOLD analysis project Ga0134122, IMG submission 96461) | Terrestrial soil microbial communities without Nitrogen fertilizer from Kellogg Biological Station, Michigan, USA - KB3-0-2 | ecosystem: Environmental > Terrestrial > Soil > Unclassified ...
AGTCGCGCAGGCGGATCTGGCGGACGATCTCGCCCACCGCTTCGAGGTTGGTCTGAAGGACCGTGTCCTCAAGGTTGCTCTCGCCGACGAACCGGCCGGTGTTGACGTCGATCGCCACCAGCGCCTCGGTCGGGTTGATCACGATATAGCCGCCCGATTTCAGCCAGACCTTGCTCTTGAGCGCGCCCTCGATCTGCTCCTCGATGCCGAACTGCTCGAACAGCGTGTTGTTCTGGCGGAACAGGCGGACCTTGCCCACCAGGTTCGGCTGCACCTGATCGAGAAACTCGACGATCCGGGTGTAGGTCTCCTCGCCGTCCACCCAGAGCACACTGTAGTCCGAGGTCAGCAGGTCGCGCACGATCCGCAGCGCGAGATCGAGATCCTGGTGCAGCAGCGTCGGCGCCGCGACCCGGCCGGAGCGATGGCGGGTCTTTTCCCAGAGCTTGGAGAGATAGGCGAGGTCGATCTCGAACTCCTCGCGCCCGCGGCCTTCGCCCACCGTGCGGACGATCAAGCCGTCGCCCGACGTCGGCAGCTCGGCGAGCACGCCGAGGAGGCGCTCGCGCTCCGGCTCGTCTTCAATGCGGCGTGAGACCCCGAAATGGCGAACCGTCGGGAGCAGCACCAGGTAGCGGCCGGGCAGCGTCACGTGGGTCGAGATCCGCGCGCCTTTGCTCGGCAGGGGATCCTTGACCACCTGGACGATGATCTCCTGCCCGGCTTTGAGCAGATCGTCGATCGAGGGCATCGGGTGCGCTCCGGCGTCCTCGCCGCGCGGCTCGTCCAGCTCCAGCTCGATCGGGTCGGATTCCTCGATCGACTCGACGTCGGGCGCGACGTCGCTGACGTAGAGAAATGCGTCGCGTTCGAGGCCAATATCGACGAAAGCGGCCTGCATGCCCGGCAGCACCCGGGTGACGCGACCCTTGTAGATGTTGCCCACCAGGCCGCGATGGCGGTGGCGCTCGACGAAGATCTCGGTGAGCCGATCGTCTTCGAGGACCGCGATCCGGGTCTGGTGAGGGTCGCTTTCGACCAGCAGCTTGTTCGCCATGGACTGGGAAGTATGACTTACCGGTTGACGTAGCGGCGCAGATCGACGCCGAGGATGATTCCGGTGGCGGTGAAGTTGTAGAGCATGAAGGTGCCGCCGTAGGAGAGGAAGGGGAGCGGAATTCCGGTGATCGGCAGGAATCCGATCACCATGGCGGAGTTGTAGAGGACGTGGAAACAGAACACCGAGAGCAGGCCGACGACCACCAGAATGCCCGACCGGTCGCGGGCGCGCATCGCGATCCGGGCTCCGCTGCGGATGTAGAGGACGAACAGGGCGAGCACGGTGGCGACCCCCAAAAATCCCCACTCCTCGGCGAGCACGGCGAGGATGAAGTCGGTATGGCGCGCGGGAAGGAACCGCAGCTGGCTCTGTGTCCCCTGCATGTACCCTTTGCCCACCAACTGGCCCGAGCCGACCGCGATCTTGCTCTGATGAATGTGGTACCCGGAGCCCAGCGGGTCGCGCTCCGGCTGCAGGAAGGTGATCACCCGCTCGCGCTGGTACTCCTGCATGCCGAAGGTCCAGAGGCCGAAGCCGACGCTGGTCGCAACCACCGCGGCGATCACCAGGTAGCGCAATTTGACTCCGGCGATCAGCAGCATGCCCGCGAGCAGCGGGACGAACATCGCGGCGCCGCCCATGTCGGGCTCGACCACGATCAGGAGCATCGGCGCCGCGACGATGCCGACCACGGTCGCGATCTGGCGCAAGGTGAGCACCGGCTGGTCGATTTCGGACAAGAAGCGGGCCACGAACAGGGTGGTCGCCAATTTCGCCAGCTCCGACGGCTGGAACTGCCAGGGGCCGACCACGAACCAGCTGCGCGCTCCACCGCGCACGTCTCCCAGCACGAGAACCAACGCCAGCAGGATCAGGCTGAAGACGTAAAGCGTGAGCGACAGATCGAGCAGCACCCGGTAGTCGATGCTCATGGCGGCGAGCAGCAGGACCAGGCCGATCCCCACCCAGATCGCCTGCCGCGGCAGATAGTCCACCGCCAGCTCGGAGCTGGCGCTGTGGACGGTGGCGAGGCCCACCGCCGCGAGCAGGAGCGCCGCGAACGCGAGCCCGCCGTCGATCGCCGCGAGCTGGGCGAGCGGCTGCCGCTCGTCGGGGCTAGCGGCGTTGCCGAGCGGTCGAGAAATATTTGGCAAGGACGGCCTTTGCGATCGGCGCCGCCGCCTTCGAACCCGAGCCGCCATGCTCGACGAAGGCGACGACCACGATCTCCGGATGATCGACCGGGGCGAACGAGGTGAACCAACCGTGGTCCCGGAAGCGGAACGGCAGAGAGTTGGGATTGGTCCGCGACGCCTGGCCGATGACCTGCACCGTGCCGGTCTTGCCGGCGACGCGGACGTTGGCGAGGCCGGCAGTACACGCGGTGCCGCCGGGATCGTTGACCACCGCGTCCATTCCCTCGCGCACCGCTTCGAGGGCGCGCGGCGGCAGCGGCGGCCGGTCGGCGTCGGGCGCTTCGACCTCCTCGCCCTGGATCAGGTGGGGACGGATCGGCCGGCCGCCGTTGGCGATCAAGGCGGTCACCGCGGCGATCTGGAGCGGCGAGGTGAGGACGGGGCCCTGGCCGATCGCGACCGAGATCGTCTCGCCCAGGAACCAGGGGTGCTTGCGCTTCGCGAGGCTCCAGGCCGAATCGGGCACCAAGCCGGCGTTTTCGCCGCGCAGCTCGATGCCGGTCTTCGAACCGAGACCGAACATCCGGGAGTAGCGGGCGATCCGCTCGATCCCCAGCCGCTGGCCCAGGTGGTAGAAGTAGACGTCGCACGAGTGCGCGAGAGCGGAATGGAGGTCCACCCGGCCGTGCCCCCCCTTGCTCCAGCAGCGGAAGCGATGGCCGTAGATGCTCGCCGAGCCGTCGCACCAGACCGAATCGCTCTCGTTCACGATGCCTTCGGCGAGCCCGGCCGCCGCCATCATGATTTTGAACACCGAGCCGGGCGAATAGGTGTTCTGGATCGCCCGATCGCGCATCGGGTCGTGGGGGGCGCCGATCAGCGCGTTCCACTCCTCCTGGCCGAGCCGGCGGGCGAACAGGTTGGGATCGTAGGAGGGGGCCGAGACGAGCGCGAGGATTTCGCCGTTCCTCGGATCCAGGGCCACCACCGAACCGACCGAGTCGGCCCCTTCGAACTGGCGGATCGCCTCCTGCTGAAGGTCCAGGTCGAGCGTCAGATGGAGCGGCCGGCCGGCTTCGACGGGGGTGCGGCCGTACTCGTCGAGCAGCTTGCCTCGGCTGTCCACGACCACCACCCGTTCGCCGTCGCGCCCGCGGAGGACCTGATCGAACACCTGCTCGATGCCGCGCTTGCCGACCAGATCGCCGACCGCGTAGGCACCGTCGGAGCGATCGACCTCCCCTTGCGTCACCTCGCCCAGATAGCCGAGGACATGGGCGGTCTGCGGACCGTGGCGATAGAGGCGGAGGTTCTGCACCTCGACCTCGAACTCCGGAAACTCGCGCCCGCGCACCGAGACCTCCGCCACCTGCTCCAGGGTCAGATGCTCGGCCAGGAGGACCGGCTTGAAGTCCGGGGTCGAGCGGACGCGCTCCAGGATGGCGGCCAGCTCCGGCACCGGCCGGCCGATGACTCCCGCGACGAAGGCGATCGCCTTGCCCAGGTCGTCGCTCCGGCTCCGATCGACCAGCAGGTTGTAGCTCGGGATGTTCTCGACCAGCAGCTTGCCCGTGCGATCGTAGATCAGGCCGCGCGGCGCCTTGATCGGCAGCTTGCGCAGCCGGTTGTTCTCGGCCAGCTCGCGATAGTGCTCCCCTTCGACGATCTGGGCGAACCAATAGGCGCAGGCGATCGCGGCGAGCAGCCCGGTCACCAGAACGTTCAGCAGCCAGATCCGGCCGATCAAATCCTGGCGCAGCTCGCGGACGATCTTCATCGCTGGGCATCCATTCGCAGGCGGGAGAGGCGCTGTTTGCGGTGGCTCTCGGCCGCCTTGCGGAAGCGGTCGGAGCCGGAGTAGATCAACATGCCGACCAGGCCGGTCGTGAGCGCGCGTACCACCACCCAGAACGGCTCGGGCACGCTCGCCTGGGGGAGCAGGAAGAGCGACAGCGCGATCAGGATCACCTGCTGGAGGGCGGAGGCGAAGCTCGCGATCGCGAACACCCCGACCGCGCGCTGGATCACCAGGCGCTGCGCGAGGCGAGCCGTGGCATAGCCCACGAGCGTATCGGCGAAGCCATGCAGGCCGTAGAGCCCGCCGGTCAGGCCGTCCTGGAGGAGACCGGCCGCGAGGCCGCCGCCGATTCCCGCGAAGGACGAGCCGTTGAGCGCGAGCAGCACCAGCACGGGCAGGAACCAGTCGATCGCCTGCGGCAGGTTCGGATGGATCCGGGCGCCGATCAGGTGCAGCAGCAGGGCGGCGCCCAGCGCGGCCAGGTATTTAAGGGCGGCCATCGGCGGCGCTCTCTTCGAGATCCTTCGGTACGGGTTTCCAATCGAGCAGGTAGACCTGGTCGAGCGTGCCCAGATCGACCGCGGGGGCGACGCGGATCTCGTGGAACAGCTGGCCCAGCTCCTTGACCGAGACCACGGTGCCCACGGGGATGCCGCGCGGGAAGATCCCGTCGATCCCGGCGGTGAGCACCCGGTCGCCGGTGCGGACGTCGGCCTGGATCGGGATGTATTCGAGGTCGAGGGTGCTGCTTCCCGCTCCGCGCAGGACGCCCTGCCGGCGGGTGCGGACGATCAGGGCGCCGACGCTCGCCGAGCGGTCGGTCAACAGCTGCACTTTGGCGTACGGCGAGGCGACCTCGACCACCCGGCCGACCAGCCCGTTCGGCGCGAGCACCACCTGATCGACCCGGACCGGCGGCCCCGCGGCGTAGATCACCAGCGTCGTCAGCCAGGAGGAAAAATCGAGATAGACCACGTCGGCCGCGCGCAGGTCGCCGATCGGTGGCGGCGCATAGCGGAGAGCCGCGCCCAGCCGGGCGGCCTCGCCGCGGACGTCCTCGAACTGCAACAGGCGCAGATGCAGATCCTCCACCTCGCGCCGCAGGAGGCGGTTTTCCGCGACCAGGCGACGCTGGAAGCGCAGATTCTCGGTCGAGTCGCCGATCGTGCGCGACGCGCCGGTGATGCCGCGGGCGAACGGTCCGATCAAACGCAATCCGAGCACCCCCAGAAAGGTCCCCTTGCCGCCCGCCCCCGGCACCTGGAGCCCGAGCAGGGCGAGCTGCGCCACCAGGGTGACGAGCAAAAGCCAGCCGGCACGCCGCTCGTCCACGCTATCCCGCCCTCGTTCGCCCGGGCGTCCGTCCCGAAAAACGGGAGGACGTCAGCGGATCGAGACCTTGCGCAGGAGGTCGATGTCTTGGAGCACGCGGCCGGTCCCGAGCACCACCGAGCAGAGCGGATCCTCGGCGAGCAGGACGGGCAGCCCGGTCTCGTCGCGCAGCCGCTGGTCGAGGGCGCGCAGGAGCGCTCCGCCGCCCGACAGCACGATCCCCTTGTCCATGATGTCGGCCGACAGCTCCGGCGGGGTCCGTTCGAGCGCCATGCGGACCGCCTCGACGATCGCCGCCACCGGCTCGGCGAGCGCCTCGCGGATCTCCTCGTCCGAGATCGTGAGCGTCTTGGGCACGCCTTCGACCAGATCGCGCCCCTTGATCTCCATCCGGATCTCTTCCTTGAGGGGATACGCGGAGCCGATCTCGATCTTGATCTGTTCGGCGGTCCGTTCGCCGATCAGCAGGTTGTACTTGCGCTTCAGGTACTGAATGATGCCGAGGTCCATCTCGTTGCCCGCGACCCGCACCGAGCGGCTGTAGACGATGCCGGCGAGCGAGATCACCGCGACGTCGGTCGTGCCGCCGCCGATATCGACGATCATGTTGCCCGACGGCTCGGTGATCGGCAGGCCCGCGCCGATCGCCGCCATCATCGCCTGCTCGACCAGGAACACCTCCGAGGCCCCGGCGCGCATCGCGGAGTCGCGCACCGCGCGCTTTTCCACCTGGGTGATCTCGGACGGAACGCCGATCACGATGCGCGGATGGACGTACATCTTTCGGCCGTGCGCCTTCTTGATGAAGTGTTCGAGCATCCGCTCGGTCACCTCGAAGTCGGCGATCACGCCGTCTTTCATCGGCCGGATCGATTCGATGTTGCCGGGGGTGCGGCCGAGCATTTCCTTGGCTTCGGCCCCCACCGCCTCGATCCGGTTGGTCAGCTTATTGATCACGACGACCGAGGGCTCGCGAACCACGATGCCCTGACCCTGGGCGTAGATCAGGGTGTTGGCGGTCCCCAGGTCGATCGCGAGGTCCTTTGAAAAGTAACGCAGAAGAGAGGCGAGAGGCACTCCGGTTTTTCCTTTCCCGACGGGCCTCAAAGGCGCCGTCGCGATGCTTCGGATCTTGAGCCGAGACTTTGGCGGGCCGTCAGGAGGCGCCGACGAAAACCTTGCGATAGAGGACGTTCGGATTGCCTTCCGGGTCCACCGCACGGATTTCGAGGGTGCTCCATCCTTCCCGATTCATTTGAATCGCTTTGTTGAACGTGCCGTCCAGATCGACTTCCACCGGCTCGCCGTTGATCGAAACCCGCGCGCCCGGCTCGGTCTTGCCGCCGACGATCAGCACCGTACCGTACGGTTTGACGTCTTCGAGGTCAAGCCGGGGCGGCGTTTTATCGCGCGGCGCGCCCGCTCCGCCGGCCGCTCCGCCGCGGCTTCCGGAGATCGCGGCGGCGACGCGAAACTTGCGCGGCTCGCTCCAGGGTCCTTGGATCCCTTCCCGATCGATCGCGGCGACGCGCCAGATGAAGTTTCCCTCGCCGCGGAGCCCCAACGTGGCCGTTGTCTTGGTCCGCGAGGCGACGTCGATCACGTTGTCGACGAAAAGGTGATTGCGCCCGACCTGGAGGGCGTAGCGCGCGGCGCCCGAAACCGGCTCCCAACCGAGCGCGAGCTTGTCCGTGGCGCGCCGATCGAGCGCGGGATCGAAATCGACCTCCGCCTGATCCGCCGGCTCGCTCAAGCGCGGCGCGCCGGGCAGGCGCTCGGCCGCGGAGAGCTGCCCGCCGGACTGCACCACCTGCTCCAGCTCGCCGACGCTGCGCTTCAATCCGGTGGAGGAGGCGAGATCGAGCCCGCCGCGCACCGCGCCGAAACGCCCTTGGCCCGCCGCCCGATCGTAGGAGACGAACGCTTCGGAGCTCTCGCGCACGTGGGCCTGGGCGCCCGGTGTCGCCACCTGGCTCGGCTTCGTGCGCGTCGAAAGATCGACCCAGCCGTAGTCCATGCGGATCGACTGGCCTTCGCCGCCGTCGGCCCCGCGCACGGAAGAGACGATGAACTGTGTATTGGCGCGGACGGTATAGAAGGTGCCGTCGGCGAACACGACCTCGGCCGAGCCCGAGGAGGTGCGGACGTAGTCGCCGGGCTCTAAGGTGATGCGGCTCTTGGCCGCTTGCCAGTCGCCGTCCTCGCCGCGCCGATACTCGACCGTTCCCTGGACCGTGACGAAGTTCGCCGCCCCCTTGCCGGAACCGGCGCCGCCCCCCATTCCGGCGCCCAGGGAGGAGATCGCCCGCTTGGCGCTTTCGATCGCGGCGCGGTAGCTCGCCTGCAAGTACGCCGCCTCGGCCGCGGCGATGTCGAGGCGGGCCTGATCCAAGATCTTCCGCTCCGTCGCCCGGGCGAGCGGCTCGGCCGCGTCCAGCTTGCTGCGCGCGCTGTCGATCACGCGGCTCGCTTCCCGCGCCAGCGCCTTCTGCTCCCACTGGTGAAAATAGCGGACGCCCACGGCCAGCAGGCCGGCGGCGACGATCAACACTCCCAAGGTCCGCAGGGTGTCGACGGAGATGCTGTACCAATTGCGCCGGGGGTCTTTCAGGCGGCCAGCCACGTAAAACTCCTCGATCCGAGAAGGAGAATTTACCACGGGTTGAAACACCAGAGGGCCGCTGCTACAGTTCGGCGGTTTCCGCGGTCGAGCCCAAGGAGTAGCAGATGCTTAAAGTTTTGCGAGAGAACATCAAATACCTGAGCTGGATTCTCTGGTTGATCGTGATCGTCTTCGTCCTGGCGATCTTCCTCGACTTCGGCCGCGTGCCCTCTTCCGGCGCGCCGGACGAAGCCGCCGCGGCGACCGTCGGCGGCGAGCACGTCACCCGCGCCGAGGTCAAGCGGCAATATGACCAGCTGAAACAGCAATACCAGCAGATCTACGGCGACCAGTTCTCGGAGGAGCTCGCGGACAGGTTGGGGCTGCCGCTCCAAGCCTTGAACGGCGCGGTCAATCAGAAGCTGCTGCTCGCCGAAGCGAAGCGCATGGGGCTCGCCCCGACCGACCAGGACCTCCAGAAGGCGATTCTTCGGATTCCCGGAATGAAGGACGACAAAGGAAACTTCGTCGGCCACGACGCCTACGAGAGGCTGATCCGCCGCGCCGCCCAGATGACGCCGGCCGACTTCGAGCGCGAGGAGCGCGACCGGATCGCGCTCGACCGGTTGATGCAGGTGCTCCGCGGCACGATTTACGTCTCCGACGCGGAGCTTGAGCAGTCCTATCGCGAGCAGACCGAGAAGGCGGAGATCCGCTACCTCCTGATGCCGCGCGACCGGTACCTTCAGGGCCAGCCGATTGCGGCCGCCGAGGAGGCGAGCTACTTCGCCGCGCACAAGGAAGAGTACCGCCTGCCCGAGCAGCGCGAGATCGCCTTCCTCCTGGTCGACGACGGCAAGATGATGGGCCAGGCCCAGGTTTCGGACGCCGAGGTCAAGACCTACTACGACGCCCATCTGGCCGACTATTCCCACGAGGCGGAGACCCAGGCGCGCCACATCCTGGCCCTGGTCAACGATCAGCAGAACGACGCGGCGGCCAAGGCGAAGATCGAAGCCGCCCAAGCCCGCATCAAAGCGGGCGCCGACTTCGCGGCGGTGGCGTCCGAGATTTCCGAGGACACCGGTTCGAAGGCGCAAGGGGGCGAGCTCGGCTGGTTCCCCAAGGAACGGATGGACCCCAAGTTCGGCGAGGCCGCTTTCGCCGCCGCGCCGGGCCAGGTCGTGGGACCGATCCGCAGCCAATACGGCTACCACCTGATCAAGGTCGAGGGGCGCCGCGAGGGCGGAACCACCCCGATGGACGAAGTGAAATCGCAGATCGTCTTCCAGCTCTCCGGCGAGCGTTCGAAGAAGGAGAGCGAAGCCAAGGCGAAGCGGCTCGCAGAGAGGTTGGCGAAGGACAAGCCGAAGGGTCCCGAGGCGCTGGACGATCTGGCGCGCCAGGATGCGACGCTCACCTATACGGCCGCGGCCCGTTTCGGCCGCCAGGATCCGATCCCCGGCCTGGGGCTCGCGCCGGAATTGGCCAGCTCCGTGTTCTCGCTCGCCAAGGGGGCCGTCACGCCCGCTCTCCAGGTACCGCGCGGTTGGGTGATCGCCTTCGTCAAGGACGTCTTGCCCCCGCGGTTGCCGGATCTCGCCGAGGTCGAACCGAAGGTCCGGCTCGCCGCCGCGAACGAAAAGCAGAGCCGCATGGCGGTCGAGGAGCTGACGCGGGCCAAGCAGAAGCTCGACGGCGGCGAGAGCCTCGATCAGGTCGCCGCGGCTCTAAACGTCAAGGTCGTCGACTCGCCCGAGTTCGGCGCCACCGGCGGGATTCCCGGCCTGGGCAACAACCCGCAGGTCGCGAAGGCCGCGCTGGCGCTCCAGCCCGGACAGGTCGGCGGTCCGTTCTCCGATCCGCAGGGCGCGGTGCTGTTCCAGGTCAAGTCCAAGAAGGCGTTCGACCCGGTCGAGTTCGCCAAGCAGAAGGACACCACGCGCGAATCGGTCGGTCGCGAGAAGACGATTCGCCTGCTCCAGGCGTTGATCGAAAGGAAGCGTCAGGAGATCGGGGTCAACTTCAGCCGCACCTATCTACAGAGCCTGGGGATCGATCCCGATCAGGCGGCGGCCTCGAAGAGCTGAGATCGACCGGATGATCGGTTTCCTTCGGGGCGCACTGCTCACCGTGAGCCCCGAGCGGGTTCTGCTGGACGTCCACGGCGTAGGGTACGAGGTCGCCGTCCCGCTCTCGACGTTTTACGAGATCGAGAAGCAAGGCGGCGACGTCTCCGTTGGGCTGTTCATCCACACTCACCTGCGCGAGGACGGCATCGCCCTGTTCGGTTTCTGGACCGAGCGGGAGAAGCGGATCTTCGAGCGGCTGATCGGGGTCTCCGGCATCGGCCCCCGGCTCGCCCGGGTGATCCTGTCCGGCATGCCGCCGGACGACTTCCTCGCCGCGCTCGCGGGCGGCGACCTGGGCCGTCTCTCGACCATTCCCGGGATCGGCAAAAAGACGGCCGAGCGGCTGATCCTGGAGCTGAAGGACAAAATGCGCGAGTTGGCGGCCGAACTCCCCCCGAGCACGAAGGTCTCGACCTCCGATCCGGACGTCGTCTCCGCCCTGGTCAACCTCGGCTACAAACCGCCGCAAGCCGAGCGCGCCGTCGCCGAAGCCCGCCGCGAACGCCCGGAGGCGGCGTTCCACGACCTGCTGCGGGCGAGCCTGAACCGGCTGTCTCGGGCCTAGGGCGGAAAAACCGCCCTATTCGAAGTATCCGTTAACGTCGAGGATGAATTGGACGGTGCCGCCCCCGGCGGTCATCGTCGCTTCGGCGTTCAGGGTCGCCGTGCCGTCCGAGGCGAGCTCGATCACGATGTTGTTGGTGCGCGTCTGCCCGGAGGCGAAGTTGACCGATTGGGTGCCCGGCTTCGGGTAGTTGCCCGGATAGAGCACGACCAAGCCGGAGCCGGAGGGGGTCGTCACCGTCAAGTTCGCCGAGATCGCCTTCGCGGTCGCCGGAACGCCGCAGGCGGCCGCGGCGAGCGCGACCGAACGGGCAACCCCAGAGACCAACGGCGTCGTATTCCGCGTATCGAGCACCCGGCATGGGGAAAGGGTGAAGAAGTTCGTCGGCACGTAGGCCTGGACGACCAGAGGCAGGATCGCCGAAA
>Ga0134122_10003933_pt1 | contig 11050 bp, 5 predicted proteins | sample KB302_FD_96461 | JGI IMG/M metagenome (GOLD analysis project Ga0134122, IMG submission 96461) | Terrestrial soil microbial communities without Nitrogen fertilizer from Kellogg Biological Station, Michigan, USA - KB3-0-2 | ecosystem: Environmental > Terrestrial > Soil > Unclassified ...
GGCGGAGGCTGGGCGCCCGCCGCGGCGGACAGGGAGAGGAAAAGCGCGACGGCGAACCGAAGGGGCGGGCGGTAGGGGGCGACGAAGATCATGCTCAAGAATACGGGACTCGGGCTTTCAATGTCGCCCGAAAACGCCGGCGAGGACGCCGGCGGTCCCAGGACCAGCACACCCTCAGAGCGGCCCCCTTCCCCTACTCGGCCGCCGACCGAAACGCCTCCCCCGCCAATGCCTGGGCGTGCTGCCGGACGTCCGGCGGCCACGATTCGAGCGACTGTTCGAAGGGCTCTCGCTGGCCCGCGAACAGCGCTCGGATGGCCTCTTCGAAGCCGGTCTCGTTGCCGCCCATCGTGGTCATGAAGCGGTAAGCCGCTTCGCGCCGCTCCCGCAGGCGGTCCTCTTCGGCGTGGCTCTTGCGCGCCGCTTCGACCAGCTTGCGCAACGTGACCGAGGCGCCGCCGGGTTGGGTTCCGAGCCATTCCCAGTGCCGCGGCAGCAGGGTGACCTCGCGCGCTACGACGCCGAGCTTCGGCCGGCCGGGCGACCGGTTTTCGGTGCTCTCTTCCGCCTCTCCCTCCTCGGCTTCGGCAGCGCCCGGCAGGCGGGCGAGGATCTCCTCCAACGTGCCGCGCAGATCGAGCTCGATCGGCTGACTCGTCACGTCGTCGAAGATCAGCAGCGGGGAAAGATCGCCGCGGTCGAGCCGCTTTTTGGCTTGGACGGCGACCTCGCGCAGATCGCCGGAGGCGATGCGCTCCGTGCCGAGGAAAGCGGTGCAGGTGGAATACGTTTTGGGGCTCATGCGGGAACCTCTTGGAAGCTTTCCGCCGGGTTGGGCACTGCGGCCAATCCGGCCAGGCGTTTTCGAAGTTGGGCGCGAAGCAGCAGCAGGCTCAAGATCATCTGCAGCGCGACCGTGGCAACCGACAGGTACCAGACCTGTTCGATGTGAAATCCCGGCTGCTGCGACAGCCAGATCGCCGGCAGAGCGAACGTGAGCAGCCGGGTCCCCGTGCTCATCAGCGAGGGCCAAGTGTTGCCCATCGCCTGGAACATGCCGGAGCAGGTGAAGACCAGCCCCGCGGCGACGAAGTTCCACGAGATGAAATGGAGGAACTGCGCGCCCACCGCCACCACCTCCGGCTCTTTCGTGAAGCCGAGCACGAACCACTCCGGCCGCCACTGGCAGATCAGGGTGAGCCCGAGCATGACCGCGCTGCCCATCAAGGCCGCAATGCGGAAGGTCTGGCGGACGCGCTCCGGCTGGCGGGCGCCGAAGTTCTGCCCGGCGATCGGCGCGGCCGCGAAGGCGATCGCCATGGCGGGGAGGAAGACCGCCTGCATGACCCGCGAACCGACGCCGAATCCCGCCTGTGCCGCGGGGCCGAAATTGCGGATGACCCGGAAGATCACCGCCATGTAGAGGAACATGAGCATGAACTCGCCACCGGCCGGCAGGCCGATCGCGAGGATCCGCTTCCAGGTGTCGAACCGGGGCCGCCACTCCGAGGCATGAAAGGTGACGTACTTTTCGAGCCGCGAAAAGTAAACCGTCATCATCACGACGCCTAAGGCCACGGCGATCGAAGTGGCGAGCCCCGCTCCCGCCACGCCCAGGGGACGCCCGGTCCCCCAGCCTGCGATCAGAACCGGGGCGAGGATGATGTTGATCAGGACCGTGAGCACCTGAACGGTCATCGTCGGCTTGACGATTCCGGTGCCGCGAAGGGCCGAGCCCATGCCGATCAGAGCGAACTGGAGCGCCAGTCCGGGGATGAAGTAGTGAAGATAGGTGACCCCGGCGGCGGTCGCCGCGTCCCCGGCGCCGATCGACCCCATGTAGGCACCCGTGAGCGCGTATCCTCCGACGAGGGTCAAGACGCCGCAGAGGGCCGAGAGCACGAGCGACTGGTTGAAGACCAGGTTCGCGTCCGCCGGGTCCTTCCGGCCGACCGCCTGGGCGATCAGCGCCACCGTGCCCACGCCGAGCATCTGGGTGAGGCCCACCACGATGAACATCGCGTTGCCCGCGGCGCTCACCCCGGCGATCGCGGTGTCGCCGAGCCGCGAGACGAAATAGAGGTCCACCAGGTAATAGAACGTCTGGATCAGCATTCCGATCGCCATCGGTGCCGCCATCTCCAGGATGTGCCGATGGATCGGGCCCTTCGTCAGGTCTTTCACGGGTTCCCCTCCCAGGGATTCGAAGCGGCCGGTATCGGCTGTAGCCAACGCCACCGCGGCGCAGATATTACCCGGATGAAATTAAAAGTCAATATCACCCGGGTGAAATGATGAAGCCTGTCCGCCACCGTATAGAGGCCGGACCTTTGGGGAGAGGAAGGGGAACCGTGCGAGACCTCCGCTATGCCGTACGACGCCTGATCCGGGAACCGCGGTTCACCGCGACCGCCCTCGGAACTCTCGCTCTCTGCCTGGGCGCGAACTTGACCCTGTTTGCCCTGGTCGATGCGATTCTTCTGCGCCCGCTGCCGTTCCCCGAATCCGGCCGCCTGGTCAGCCTGTGGAACACCTATCCGAAGGCCGGGGTGGATCGCGACGGCAGCTCGATCACCAACTACTACGAGCGCCGGGGCAAGATCCCGGCGTTCTCGTCGCTCGCGATCTACCGCCAGGGCGCGGCGATCCTGGGACCGACGGGGGCGACCGAACGGGTGGAGGTGACCCGCGTCTCCCCCGAGTTCTTCGCCACGCTCGGGGTGCAACCGGCCCAAGGGCGCGCCTTTGCGGAGGCGGAGACCGACCGGTCGAACGACGCGGTCGTACTTCTCACCGACGGCTTTTGGCGCGAACGGCTCGGCGCCGATCCTCAGGTCCTCGGCCGCGAGCTGCGGGTGGACGGCGCCTCCCGTCGGGTGGTGGGCGTGCTGCCCGCCGATTTCCGCTTTCTTTCGTCGCACGCCCGGCTTTACCTGCCGCTCTCGACGCGCCCGGAGGACCGCGCTCCGTCGCAGCGCCATTCGGGAAGCTCGACCCAGATGATCGCCCGGCTCGCCCCCGGCGTCTCGCTCGCCGAGGCGCAGGCGCAGATCGACGCGCACAACGCGGCCGTGGAAGCGGACGACCCGCAGGCCGCGGCGATGGCCGAAGCCGGGTTTCGTACGATGGTGGCCTCGCTCCACGGGGACCACGTCGCGGCGATCCGCCCGACGCTCCTGGTGCTCCAGGGGGGCGTCCTCTGCCTGCTGCTGCTCGGCGCGGTCAACTTGAGCGGTCTGCTGTTGATCCGCGCCGTCGGCCGCGGCAGGGAGTCGGGCATCCGGCTCGCGATCGGCGGCGGCCGGCGCCACCTGGTGAGCGAAACGCTGGTCGAAACGACCGTGCTCACCCTCCTCGGCGGGATCTTGGGGCTCGGCCTCGGGGCGCTCGGCATTCGCGGGGTCGCCCTGCTCGGCTCGGATCGCCTGCCGCTGGGGCAAGAGATCGCGTTCGACGGCCGGCTGGCGCTGGTCGCCTTGGGGTCCGCCCTGGCGCTGGGCCTTGCGATCGGTCTGCCGATCGCTTTCTTCACCCTCCGTTCCGACGCCAGCCGCCTGCTTCGCTCCGGGACGCGCGGCGGCACCGCCTCCCGCCGAACCCAAGGCGTTCGCTCGGGGCTGATCGTCGCCCAGATCGCCCTGGCGTTCGTGCTCCTGGCGGGAGCCGGCCTGCTCGGCCGGAGCCTGCAACAGATCCTCGCCGTCTCCCCCGGCTTTCGATCCGATTCGATTTTGACCGGCCGGGTCTCGCTGCCATCTGGAACCTACCGAAGCGGCCCCGAGCGCCAGGCCTTCATCGACCGGTGGGTGGAGGAGATCGGCCGGAAGCCGGGAGTTTCCGCCGCCGGGATCGCCACCAACGTGCCGCTCTCCGGGCGCATCTTCCAGTCCGCGATCACCGTGCCCGGACAGGTTCGCCGCTCGGGCGAATCGCCGCAGGGCGAGACGTTCTACGCCGTCGGCGGCGACGCGATGACCGCCCTGGGTTTCACCTTGAAGAGCGGCCGTTTTCTCGATCGGAACGACGCGCATCGCGCCGGGAACGTCTGCGTGGTCGATGAAAGCTTCGCCGGGCGCTATTGGCCTTCCGGCAACGTCCTCGGCCGGCGCCTGTACCGCGGGCCGAACGAAGAGGACCCGTCGAGCGCCTGCACGGTCGTCGGCGTGGTCGGCACGGTGAAACAGGAGCAGCTTGCCGAAACGGGTCGCCGCGGCGCGGTCTATTTTTCCTATGACGGCCACTTCGACAGCGACCTGTTCCTGGTCGTCCGGAGCGCGGCCGCCGTGTCCCCCGAATCGCTCGGCAACGCGCTGCGCCAAAGCGTTCGCAAAATCGATCCGGAGCTGCCGGTCGATGACCTGCGCTCGATGCCGAGCCGGATGTCCGACCGGCTGGTCGATCGCCGCTCTTCGGCCCTGCTGCTCGGCGTCTTCGCCGTGCTCGCCCTGTTGATCACGGCGATCGGCACCTACGGCGTGGTCGGCTACTCGGTCGCCCAGCGGCGGCGCGAAATCGGCCTGCGCATCGCCCTCGGCGCGCTGCCGGGCCAAGTCCGCGACCAATTTCTCGGTTTCGGATTCCGCCTGCTCGCGGCCGGCACCGCGCTCGGCCTGCTCGGAGCTTGGGCTACCGGCCGCGGCCTCTCCGGGCTTCTGTTCGGCGTGCCCGCCCTGCCCTGGGCGATTCTCGCCGGAAGCGTCGTGATTTTGGGCTCGGTCACCCTGCTCTCGTGCCTGCTTCCCGCGCAACGCGCCGCGGCGGTTTCACCGAGGACGGTGCTCGCCGAAGAGTAGAGGACGCCCCGGCGAGGGCGGCCACGGGGGGCCGCCCCTACCAGGTTTTGCGACGTTGGAAGGCCCAAAAAGCGTGGGTTCGTTCCGTAGGGGCGGCCCCCCGTGGCCGCCCTTGAATCGCGTGGGTACCCCCTATTTGAAATACCCCATCACGTCCAACACGAAGTCCGAGCTGCCGGCCCCGGCGAGGAAGGTCTGGACGTCGACGCTTCCCGAGCTCGGGCCGACCAGCCCGACGATCGCGTTGTTCGCGCGCACCTGGCCGCTGCTGAAGGTGAGGGTCGATGCCAGCGGGGGTGTGATGCCGGCGGGGAAGAGAACCAGGTTTCCCGCGCTCGTGGGGGTGACGATGGTGACGTTGACCGCAACCGCGATCGCGTCGGCCGGCACGCCGCAGAGCCCCGCCACGGAGAAGGTGCGAATCGTGCCGCCGACCAGCGCCGGGCCGCCGGAGGGGCCGTTCGGGTTCCGCGAATCGGCCAACCGGCAGGGGGTGAGCGGATAGAACCCGGGGGTGGCGGCGGCTCCGGTGATCGTGAAATTCGCGTTGCCGATGTCGAAAAACACGTTGCCGACGCAACGTACGCGGACTCTTCCTTGCGTCGTCGGCAGGTTCGGAACCGCCACGCCTTCCGTTCCGTCGTTCGGCGTCGAGGCGGCGAGCGAATTGGGGAAGTTCAAGCCGCCGTCGGTGGAAAGGTCGATCGCCACGTTGGCGCACGAGATCGGCGCGGCGGAGGTGCCCGCCACGTTCCAGGTCACCGTCTGGCTGGTGTTCGCGGCCCAGGTCACGGCGGTGTTGGGCTGCGTGACCACGAACGGCCCGGCCGTCGCGTTGATCGTCACCGTGGTCGAGGCGTAGTTGACGCCGCCGCCGCCCACCCGGTTGTCGCGCGCGGTCAGGCGAAAGGTCATCGTGCGGTTGCGGGTGGACATCGATTCGCCGAGCGTCGCCACGTTGTTCAGGATGTCCGACAGGCGCGGAAACGTCCGGCTCGGCACCGTGAGCGGCACGAACGAACGGAAGATCGGCCGCACGAAATCGACTTCGTTGTTGGTCGGCGCGGAGCTACCCAAATCGAATTCTTCCCACATGTAGGTGAGCGCGTCGCCGTCCGGGTCGGTCGCCGAGCCGGTGAGGGTGAACGGCGTCTGCTTCGGAACGGTAAAGGCCGGCCCGGCGTTCACCGTGGGCGGCAGGTTGCCGGTCGCCGTGGTCACCGCGCACGAGTTGCCCGTGGCGCCGGTTGAAAACGTCACGATCTGATCGAAGCTCCGGCTGTGGAACGTGTCGTCGCTGTGCGGCTGGAGATCCTCGGCGCCGCAGATCCCGGCATAGGCCATGATCGTCGTGCCGCTGCCCGGCTCGTAGGCCGAACCGTTGCTGCGGTTGGGGGGGGCGCAATTGTCGGTCGTGCCGTTGAAGGTGTGGGCGCCGCCGAACTGGTGCCCCATCTCGTGCGCCACGTAATCGACGTCGAACCCGTCGCCCACCGGACTGGAGCTGCCGGTGACACCCATCGCCTTCCGGTCCGCCCGGCAGGGCCCGTTCGTAACGGCGACGCCACCGCCGCCGGTCGAAAAGACGTGGCCGACGTCGTAGCCCGCGGTGCCGATGACGGCATCCAGGGTGGCTTGGTTTTCATCGAGCATCACACCGCCGTCGTCGTTCGTGTACGGGTCGGGATTCGCGGTGTATATGACCAGGTTGTCGTTCGCGATCAGCACCATCCGGATCGCCACCTCGCGCTCGTAGATGCCGTTGACCCGGTTCATCGAGACCACCATCGCGGGCAGTGCGCACGACACCGCGGCCGGATTCGGCAGGCAGACCCTCGTCGAATACTCCACCGTGGCCGCCAGAGCCAGGCGATAGGTGCGCAGGTTGGTACCGGAAGGGGCGCGCGGGACATCGACGGCGGAAAGGCCGGGGCGGCCGCCGGGCGTCGAGGTCCTCTCCGGTTCGACCGCCGCGCCGCCGTCCTTGACGTCGCAATGAAACGGCACGGCCGCCGCCGATCGTCGCGCGTCGCTCTTCCAATAGGAGAGGGCGTAGCCCAGATCGCCCCGGACGTAGGGGTCGATGAACACGGTCCCCGCGGCGGACAGCACCATCGCATGGAAGCCGAGCGTCGTGAGGGAAAGGCGCGCGGTGGCGGTCGGATCGTCGATTCCCTGTGCGACGAAGGTGCGGATGTCGGGGAATTGCGCCGCGAGCGCGGGCTCCATGATCGGCGACTCCTCGACCCGGAACCGGGGATGGGTGCCATCCGGATAGGGCAGAGTGAAGATCAGCGGCGCGTTCTGCGCCTCGAGCGAGCGCTCGACGGGCGCCGACGCGAGCAGCCCTTCGAGCGCCGCCGGCTGAATCGAGAGAGCCCGGAAGTGGCGCGGCAGGGGGATCTCCCAATCTCCGCCGCGCGTCGGCAGAGCATCGGCCGGCAGATCCTGAAACCAGACGCCGGCATTCGCGGCGGCGGCGGGAGTCGCGGGGATCGAAAGGGCCAGGACGAAGACGGCGAGGGCCGCAAAGACCGGAAGACGACGCTCGAACATGAAAGTTTCCCTCGGATATGTGTTTGGCGGCTCGACGGCTCGGCAGGAACCCGGCGGATTGTACCCCCGGCGCGCCCCGGCCGGGGCATTCGTTTTCTATCCCCAAGCCTGGAACTCTCGGGGGTGTCGTCTATACTGTAGGGCCGCGCTGACCTCCTTTCTACTGTCAGCGTGATTCAGGAGGCGGCCCCTATGACCCACCGCAAGCGAGTCCTCGTCGTCGCCGGCTGGAGCGTCCTCTGCTCCGCCGCTCTCTGGTCCGGCCCGGCGACCGCCCAAACGCCCAAGCCCCGGTCAGAGAAAGTCTTCTACGGTAACTACGACATCCGCGTGAACGGCCGGGAAGATCTGGCCCGGCTGGCGCGCGGCCCCCTGGCCGCCGATCTGGGCGACATGGCCCGGGCCGCGACCGCCGCGAAACCGGCGATGGACCAAGGGCTCGCCGAGCTGCGGGCCGGCGCGCCGAACGCCGTCGTCGCGACCTCCCGGCTCACCGGCAGCGCCGAAGTCGTCCGTTCTCCCGGCGGCGCCCTCTCGGAAGCGGCGGCCGGCACTTCGCGCGAGATCGCACTCGCCTTCCTGCGCCGCCATGCCGCGGTCTATGGGTTGCGCCCCGAGCAGATCGACGAGCTGACCGTTCTGGGCGAGAGCCTCAGCCGCGAAAGCGGGTTGCGCATGGTGCGCCTGCGCCAGACGGTGCATGGCCTGCCGGTGTTCCAGAGCGAGATGCGCGCGGTGCTCGACCGCGACGGCCGGCTGGTCCGGACGGTCGGCCGCCTGGTGCCGGGGGTCGATGACGGAAAAGTCCCGGCGGCGAGCCCGGCCGGTCAACTGGCGCCGGAAAAGGCTCTCTCCGCGGCGCTCGCCACGGTGGGCAACCCCGTGGTGGAGCGGACCGGCAAGAGCCAACTGGTCTATTTCCCGCTCGCTTCCGGTGTGCTGATTCCCGCCTGGTCTCAGGTCGCGTACGTCGCCGGGCCGGCGGACTGGTACTTCGTGGTGGATGCCGCCTCCGGCACCCTGCTCTACCGCAAGAACATCGAGCACCAGTCCTCGACCCAGGATGCCCGCTTCGAGGTCTACCTGCAAGGCGACAACAAGACTCCCGCCGACAGCCCGGCGCCGCGCTCGCCGGTCGTCGTGGCGCCCAACGCCGGAACGCAATTCCCGGCGATCGCCCGGCGCACGGCTTCGATGCTCACCGTGCAGGACGCGACCGCGAGCCCCAACGGCTGGATTCCCGACGGCGGCACCGAAACTTCCGGCAACAACGTCGACACCTATCTGGATCGCAACGGCGACGACTCCGAGGACCTGGGCGCGCTCGACGTCGACGGCCGGCCGACCGGCAATCTCGACGTGAACGGCCGGGAGCGCGATTTCCTCGGCGCCGGCTATTCCTTTACCCCCGCTCCCCTGGGGGCGAACCCCGACGCGGGAGACAATCCGTCCGGCTCGGACGACTACCAGCGCGGCGCGGTGACCCAGCTGTTCTATGCCACCAACTTCTACCACGACCGGCTCCACGCGCTCGGATTCGACGAGGGGGCGGGCAACTTCCAAAACGACAACTTCGGCCGCGGCGGCGCGGACGGCGACCGGGTGCTCGCCGAGGCGCAGCAGGGGGCGGCGGCGGCGGATCCGTCGTTCAACAACGCGAACTTCAGCACCCCGCCCGACGGCGAGAACGGCGTCATGCGCATGTTCATCTTCGACGGTCCGGGTCCCGACCGCGACGGCAGCCTGGATGCCGAGATCGTGCTCCACGAGCTGTCCCACGGCCTGAGCAACCGCCTGATCGGCGACGGCGCGGGCCTCAACTGGTTCCCCGGCGGTTCGATGGGCGAGGGCTGGAGCGACTTCTACGCCCTCTCGCTGCTCAACTCGACTCAAGCCGACAACCCCAACGGGCGCTACGGCTACGGCGCCTATGCGACGTACAAGATCGCCGGGCTGCCCTATACCGACAACTACGTCTCGGGCATCCGCCGCTTCCCGTACTCGACCGCCAACGGGGTCAACCCGCTCACCTGGGCCGACGTCGATGACACGACCGCGAGCATGTCGGGCGGCCTGCCGCCGAGCCCGCTCGGTTTTGAATTCAACGGCGCGCTCGAACCGCACAACGCGGGCGAAGTCTGGGCTTTGAGCCTGTGGGAGGTGCGCAGCCGGATCATCGCCTCGCACGGCAACAACGTCGCGAACGGCAACAACCTCACGCTGCAGATCGTCACCGACGCGCTCAAGATGACGCCGATCGATCCGTCGTTCACCGATGCGCGCGACGCCCTGATCGACGCCGATTGCGCCACCCACGGCTGCGCCAACGAACCGGCGATCTGGGGCGGCTTCGCCGACCGCGGCTTGGGCTTCGGCGCCACCGCCTCGGAAGGCATCGCCACCCACATCGGCGTCAAGGAATCGTTCGCCCTGCCGAACCTGGACATCTCGGGCATCCAGATCCTCGACACCGGCGGCGGCGCGAACCATTTCCCCGATCCGGGCGAAACCGTCAACCTCCGGATCACCCTCAAGAACCCCTGGCACCTGGCGAGCAAGGGGGCCACAGGCATCACCGCGATGCTCACGTCGCCCACCCCGGGCGTCACGGTCACCAAGAAGACGTCCGCCTACCCGGCGATCCCCGCGCAAGGGAGCAAGGCCAACACCGTCCTGTTCACCTTCAAGGTGCCGGCCGGGTTTGCCTGCGGGCGCTCGATTCAGTTCAACCTGGCGACCGCCAGCTCGCTGGGCGCCCGGATCCAGCCGTTCATCCTGCGCGTCGGCAAGCCGGGCGGCATCGGTCCGGTCAAGACGTTCACCAAGACCATCGCGGGCGGCACGGCGATTCCGGACGGTTTGGGAACCGGCATCACCAGCACGCTCCCGGTGACGATGGACTTGGAGGTCGCAGACCTCGACGTCAAGCTCAACAGCCTCACCCACACCTGGGTGGGCGATCTGACCGTCGAGATCAAGTCGCCGAGCAGCTTCGGCACCGACATGATTTTCGAGCCCGCCGGCTGCATCCCCGAGGGCTGCTTCTTCGGCCTCAACTCGGGCGACAACTTCACCAACACGACGTTCGACGACGCGGCCACCGAAGATCTGGTCCTCGCCGACGCTCCGGGCGCGCCGTTTACCGGCCGGTGGCTGCCGTTCTTCAACTCCCCCTCGCTCGGCGACATCGGTGTCACGGCGGGAGAGCTCGGCCGGTTCAACGGCCAGGGCACCCTGGGCAACTGGCAGCTGTTCGTGAGCGATCTCGCGCAGCGCGACACGGGCAAGCTCAACTCCTGGTCGCTGCTCATCCGCCCGCGGCTCTTCACCTGTAGGTAGGTTTCACGACCGAGAGGGTCGGCCGTCCACCGGCCGGCCCTCTCGCTACTCGTAGCGCAGCGCCGCCGAAGGATTGAGCCGCCCGGCCCGCGTGGCGGGAATCCATGCGGCGAGAAGCGTCACGAGCAGGGCAAAGCCGACGATCACCAGAAGGTACCCCGGCGCCACCCGAAACGGCACGTAATCGATGAAATAGATCGCCGCGATCTCGGGCTCGAAGCGAATCAGCCGGAAGGTGGTCAAGATCCAGCAGGCGCTTGTGCCGATCGCCACCCCGATCAGCGTTCCGGCCAAGCCCAGCACCCCGGCGAACAGCAGGAACGTCCGCTCCAACTGGTTCGGCGGCAGGCCCAGCGCCGCGA
>Ga0134122_10003934_pt1 | contig 11048 bp, 11 predicted proteins | sample KB302_FD_96461 | JGI IMG/M metagenome (GOLD analysis project Ga0134122, IMG submission 96461) | Terrestrial soil microbial communities without Nitrogen fertilizer from Kellogg Biological Station, Michigan, USA - KB3-0-2 | ecosystem: Environmental > Terrestrial > Soil > Unclassified ...
AGGACGGTCGTGAGCTCTCGCGCACCATCGATACCGTCTACGGCAATCCGGCGAGGCCGATGAGTCGCGAGGCGCATGTGCGCAAGTTCCGCCGCAACTTTGCCTCTGCTCTCAATCCCCTGCCCGTGGAGAACGCCGACCGCCTGATTGAGATGACAGATCGGCTCGAGGAGCTCCAGGATGTGCGCCGGATCGGCGAGCTCCTGCTCCCCGCGGCCTGACGGCACCGCCGCGCGCCAGGGTTGTCAGGGTCTTGCGTATTTCCGCCCCCGGCCAGCCGCGCCTGGTCCGGTACGCCACGCAAGGTGTTGGTAATGAGTAGAAAGTCGACCGGCTCTGTGCATGGTTCGCCACGGTATCGGCGCAGATCCAGCGCTGAACCGGGGGGCGGCGCCTTGGCGACTTCGTGTTTGGCCTGCTCGCGGATATCGCAATCGGTGTCCAGCGCGATCACTTTGCCCTGCACGAGCCTGGCAAGCGGCGCTGAGACATAGCCGTCCCCGCAGCAGAGGTCGAACATCGTCGGGCCCGATTTGAAACCAATGGAGCGCAGCATCTCTTCCGGGTACGGCCACAAGGCCGGGGTCCGACAGCGGGTGAGAAAGTCAAGCACGGCTAGCTCAGATCGTCGGCCGTAATGCGCACGACCCGGACGTTGACCTCGAAGTCAAAGCGTCCCTCATCGTACTTCACCGATGCGATCTGCGCGAAGCGCGAACGATAGCGCAGCAAGCGGCTGGCATATTGGGCTTTGCTCGTTGGTGCAGGCTCTTCGAGGCTTGCGAGCAATCGTTGACAGACGTCCACGCGCACCGTCCGATCGTTGTCCGTCATAAAGAATGAGGCGGTGCCGAAGGCGACGCTTGTTCCGCACATTTTAACGTTCAGCATGGGCGGTTGCCTTTTTCGGGGTGAAGCCGGTCGCGGTGCTCTCAGCCCCCCATGGCCTGCGGCTACACGACAGTCACCGATCCCTAGGCTCGGGGCGCGAGCGCGAGGACTAGCGCCGAATCCAAGCGGTGGCGAACTGACCGCCGTTCGAAATCAAAGCGTGCCCCCTGGATCCGTCAACGACCGACACTAGAGCTTGGACCCGAGAAGGGAGGAAAATATTCCGGCGCAGGGTAACAAAAATCGACGCCGCGTGGAAAATCACGGATGCGCTTGCCACGCCGATGATCTTGGCATCCGCGGCAACCGGCAACGGCGAGGCGGCCTCAGGGACATCCTGGACCATGGACAACCGGCGATTGCGGTGGTGGTGTCCTGCCAGGCATCTCGGTTCCAAGCGGTCATGCCTGGCGAACCGCTCCAGGTCTCAAAACTTCGCCGCGTACCTTTGCATTGGCGCGACTGGGGGTACTGCCCGAGGGCCCTAGCGATCGGATTGGGCCAAAGGTCTGATGCACGCCCTGCGAAAAACGATATGCCTGGGGGGTTGGCAGCACTGGTTGTGGGCTTTGGTGTTGCTTCCAACATGCCGGTCCACCCCCCGTGACCGGCAAGGAATGTTGACTGGTCATTTTCACAAGGGTGCAGGGACGCCTGTTGTCGCCAGGCGTCCCTTTTTGCTGGCGCCGCCCCAGCGTCACGCCGCGCCAGCGCGGCTCAGGCTGCAAGCGAGTTCGACCTGCCGCGCGTCCGGCGCCTGCCGGGGTCCTCCCCGCCCAGGCAAAAAAATATCGCTCGACGGTCGATTTCCCGTCCCCCCGCGCGTCTTCACTGCAGAGCCGGGCTTGGTGTCGACGATAGGTCGCAAGCAAGGCTCGCCAGCGGTCGGGGCGCGCGGACGGCGTCCCGTGCTCAGCCCAACTCGGATGCGCCGTTGCGGAGGGTGTCGACCATGAATACTTTTCTCATTACCAGCCAGATCGTTTGCTACGGCCTCAGCATCGTCTCGGCATCGGTCAACATTGCAAGGTTCGTGCGCCATCGGCGCTGCAAAGCTAAGCGCGTGGTCCGGCCCGGACTGCCCATTGCGCCAATTGCGGGTTGAAAGCCCCGGGTCGATAACAGCGATGAGGAGGCAGTTCCGCCTCCCGATCCGCACGGCCTGCGGCGACAATTCTCGCGGGCGACCAGGTGTGATGACAAGACGGCAACCCAAGCCGAAGCTTGGCTTTCGTAGCCACGCGGTTGTTCGATCAGCCCCTGAGCGTTTGCAGTGAGCGCCGATGCTCATCAACAAACTTCGGCGCGCGGTCGCCGCTGGGCCTGCACCTGTTGACCCAGGGAGCGTCTTGGGCTTCCAGTGGCGTGGCAGGTTCTGGTGTGCCAATTCTCTCCGACACGATGAAACCTCCTTCGCGCTTGCGGTACTTGCGCCTCCGGCTCGAATACGCAGCCGTGCGCGCTATCATCGGTCTGGCCAGACTGCTACCGCTGCGCTTGGCGGTGGGCTGGTCGGCCACGCTCTGGCGCATTCTCGCCCCGCGCATCAATCCCAAGCGGCACCGGATGGCGCTCGAGAACCTCAGGATTGCCTTTCCCGAGAAGAGCGGTCCGGAACGGCTCGCGATCTGCCTGGCCCACTGGGAGAATCTTGGCCGCGTCATTGTCGAAATAGTGCAGATTGATCGCGTGCTCGCCGATCCTTCGTGCATCGATATCCCCGATCAGCACCTCCTTGCCCGCTACGGCGCCAAGCTTGGACCTGCGATCGGCGTTAGCCTCCACATGGGAAATTGGGAGCTCGCCATCTGGCCCCTCCTGGTCGCCGGTGCCAATCCGGCCGCGCTCTATCGGGCCATCGACAACCCGTACGTCGATGAGTACCTCCGCGCCAAGAGGCAGGCGCTCTATCCGGCCGGGCTGATCGGGCGCCGCAGAACCGACGCCGATCCCCTGGATGACCTGCGGACGGCGCATCGCCTCATGCACCACGTGCGCGGCGGTGGGCGGGTGGGGATAATTTGCGACCAGTATTACAGGCGCGGCATTCCCGTACGGTTCTTCGGTCGAACCACGCTTGCCCAGCCTATCGCCGCCATCATGGCGCGCCGCCTCGGCGCCCGGGTGTGGATGGCGCGCTGCCGGCGCATAGGCACGGACAGCCGCTTCAGAATCGAGATCAAGGAGCTTCGGGTGCCCCGAACAGCCAATCAGGCCGACGACGTGCGGTGGGTTCTCGCTGAGATGCACCGGCAGTTCGAAGGCTGGATCCGCGAGGCCCCGGATCAGTGGATGTGGAGCCATCGGATTTGGGGCTGAGGCCGAATGGCAGGTTCTGAACAAGCGGTGCAGACCTCCCGACCGGGTTTCATGGCTTCAGCGAATACCGGCGGGGTGTGCCCTTGCAGCAACGGCGCCGATCGCGGGGCAATGCTACAGAGGCACGGGGACATTTGCTGTCGAAGTTAGCAATCCCGACAGTTAAACGTGGGGGCGCTCGATTTCATGGGTCATGTGCATCATCACGACCGCAGGCAGGTTCTGAAGGTCATCGTCGGGGGCGTGGCAACAGCCCTGGTCCTGCCGAGCAAGTGGTCGAAACCGATCGTCAGTACAATCCTGGCCCCGGCCCACGCCCAGGCATCAAGGCCCTCGACAACTGCACCACCCACGACCGTGCCGGCGACGACGGCACCACCACTCACCACCGTGCCGGTGACGACGGCACCACCACCCACCACCGTGCCGGCGACGACGGCACCGCCCGGGCCCTCCTAACCCCTAGGCTTGATGCTGAAAGTCTAGGTCGGGAACTGCGAGCAGTTAGGCGTCGCTGGCGCATTTGGCCGCAATTGATTGTCCGCGCGCGCTCCCGTAGGAGACTGAGTTGGCTTGCAGCCTCGATGCCCGAGGACTCGCCTCTGGCTCCGTGATGGGTCCGTTCATGCCGTGAAGCGAATGCTGTTAGGCCTGCATGATCAGATGGTGGAACTGGCCTGCCCGCCAAGTGTCGCTGCCGACATCGAGTTCCTCTACCGCGACAGCATCGCGACCACGGCCTCGCCAGGTTCCTACGTCGTCGTTGAGGAGGCGGCAGACGGCCGTTTTTCGGTGGCCGCTGGTGGCGACGTCCTGGCGGCCGGGCTCGCGCGTCGGGACCTGCCGACATTCGTGATGGAGGCCGTGGTGCGCGGCCTCGTCAACGACCTGACCACGGCCGTTGCCCTGCATGCCGGTGCTGTCGCTCACAACGGTAGGGCAGCCCTGATCGCCGGGCCGACAGGCGCCGGCAAGTCCTCGCTGGTGGCTTGGCTTATCGGCAGCGGCTTCGATTACCTGTCGGACGAAATTGCGCTCTTGTTTGCGGGCGAGGCCACCATTCTCGGACTGCCACGGGCCCTGGTGCTAAAGCCCGGCTCCGCCGAACAGGTCCTGGCGCTCCCTAGTTATCAGGGCGCAAGCCTGGTACCCGCAGGCGAGCACGTCATGGTCCGGCCGTTGGTCGTTGAGCCCCGAGAGGCGAGGGCCCACGCCTGCGGACTGATCGTCTTCCCCCACTACGAGGCAGGCTCAGGCTTGCGCATAGAGTCCATCAGTCCGGCGCAGGCCGCGCTGAGACTGGTGGGAACCAACTTGAACGCGCGTAATCTTGCCGACGGGGGCTTCCGTGCCCTCACGGGCGTCGCGCGCCAGGTGCCGGCGGTGACCCTGCGCTACGGGGGCTTCGCGCAGCTGCAGGGAACGGTCGATGTGCTGGCGCGATTCCTTCTGGACGGCAGCTTTAGTTGCGCCGCGGGCCGGCGCTTCCTGTCGCTGTTCACGCCGGCTCCGCCGCCTGCGGAGGCGATCGCAACCACCGCCGCCGCGACACTGAAGAAATACGAAATTCTTGCGCCGACACCGCGCCGCGAGCCGAGAAAACTGACCATCGGCATGGCGACCTACGACGACTACGACGGTGTCTACTTCTCGCTCCAGGCTTTGCGCCTCTACCACCCGGAGATTATCGAGAAGTCGAATTTTCTGGTCATCGACAATCGCCCGGACGGCCCGTGTGCCGAGGGCCTCAAGGCGCTCGAGGACACCACTCCGCATTATCGTTACGTTCCGTTCAACTCCTACTCGGGCACGGCAGCCAGGAATCTCGTGTTTGCCGAAGCAAACGGCGAATTCGTCCTTTGCCTGGATTGCCACGTCTTCGTCGTACCCGGAGCTTTGAGGCGTCTGCTCGAGTACTTGGAGGCTCACCCTGGCACGGTGGACCTGCTGCAGGGGCCGCTGGTCCACGACGACCTCGCCACCATCGCCACGCATTTCCGCCCGGCTTGGAGCAGCGGGATGTACGGGTGCTGGGACATGGATGAGCGAGGCAGAGACCCCGACGCGCCCCCGTTCGACATTCCCATGCAGGGCATGGGCCTGTTCGCTTGCCGGCGGTCCGTCTGGCCGGGGTTCAATGCTCGCTTTCGCGGCTTCGGGGGCGAGGAAGGCTATATACACGAGAAGTTTCGCCAGAACGGCGGGCGTACGCTTTGCTTGCCGTTCCTACGATGGATGCATCGTTTCAGGCGACCCATGGGCGTCCCGTACACCAATCGATGGGAGGATAGGGTACGCAATTATCTGGTCGGATTTCGCGAGCTTGGTCTGCCGACCGGCGAGCTCGAGAGCCACTACGGCGAGCTTCTGGGCGAGGCCGCCGGTCCGATATTCGAGCAGATCAAGCAGGAACTCGACGGCGCGTAATTGTGATCGGTACGGAACGCAAAAATGGCGCCGTGGTCAGCGTGGCTCCGCGGTCCCTGGGCTCGGGCTGCCGGCCTCGGCGGGGACCACACCGCGCACCTCCAGCAGCGCACCCTCGCTGACGAGCAGCTCGATTGCCTCTCGGACGTCGGCGGCAACGGCGGTCTCGGAGCCCGGATATTCCCTCGCCAGGAGATTGATGATGTCCTCAACGGTGCGGCTGCCGTCACAGAGCTTCCAGATCACCGTCGCGGTGTCATTGAGGTGGATCGCCTTGTGGCCGCCCAAGCGATAAAGCAGGTTCTCGTCTTCCATCTCCTCAACGAAGAACCCGAATGCCTGTTTGGGCACGGTTTGCGGTGTCATCTTACGCCAGTCTCTCTTGCGCGCGCGGCCAGCCACGCGTGCCACATTGCCGGGCTCAGAACGCTCCACCGCGCTTGAGTAGAACACGGAAGCCCTGCCTGCGCCAGGAGTGCAAGAAGCGCGTCCTGTTCATGGTTGAAGTGATGGCGGAGCGGCCGAGCAGCCGCCGGGCGAGACCGGTATAGCGGGCCGATCCGAGCCCGCGGACCAGTTCGCGGCAGCGCGGCTCGCCAAATAGGCGATAGCCCAGGTCGAGCCCAGCGATCGCGGCGAACCGCGCACCGGTCTGCCGCACGAGGGCCTCGAAGCGGTGTTCCTCCTCGGTTGTGTCAACCGCGCGCGCCGCCTGACAAACATCGACGACCTGGCGCAATAGTTCGTAACGCGCCAGTGCGCCGTGCACGAGGGCGACGGTGAGGAGCGCGGCAGGCGTTTCGGCGATCCCGGCCAGGTCGTTGTAGGTGATCGAGATGGCTCGGCGCAGCTCCGGATGATGCGCGAGGTTGGTGTGGACCTCGATCATCAGTGCATCATTGTCGCGATGCAGCCATTTCCATTCCTGCCGGTCGGGGTCGCGATCATATTCCGCCAGCTTGAAGCGCTGCTCCACCAGCACGCGCGCAAGCTGCGGCTCGGCTTCGGAAGCGACGAGCAGATCTATGTCGGTGAAATTCCGGAAGCCTGGCGAGGGGTATATGGTGCGCGCAAACACCGGCCCTTTGACCATTGCGACGGGCAGGCCGGCAGCTGCCGCCATCACGGCCTCGCCGTGCGCGCGAAGCATCAGCGAGTAGGTCAGTTTTGAGCGATGCCGGGTCAGCGCGTCTGCCTTTACGTCCGCGAGCACGGCATCACGCTGGAAGGGCGCGTAATGCCGCAACACGGCTGGAAGCACGCCATGCTTGTCGGCCTGCACCACCAGCTCGCGTGCCTCCTCCAGCGAGAGCTCGCGGCACGGCGGCGCGGTCCGCGGCCCCAGCGGATCGGCGCAGTGGACGAGCCAATCGCCGACGGCGCGGCGGTTTTGCCACTTGCCCTTCTCGATCAGCGGTGCTGCATGCCGGCCAATGCTGGACAGCTCCGCGCGCAATTTCCAGCCGACGACCAAAATGCTGCGCCGATGCTCCCCCGCCTGCCACAGTTGCCGCACGAGCCGTGTAGCGACAGCGCTCGCGCGGGGGCCACGGGGGTGACCCTGCGCAAACAGGCTCTCCTCCACGTCGGCGAGACGGCCCACGTCTCCAGTGGAGTCGTGGGCGACCAAACCTGCTTCGGAGAGCTCCTGCAGGATTGCGGCGCGCTCGTCCTTCCCCAGATCGAAGCGATCGAGATCCGCCAATGAGAGCTTCTCGAGCCCGCTAGTCGGGTCGGGCAGCCCGAGGCGGCGTTCAGCTGCGGCAAGCTTCGCAATATGAGCACAAAGGGCTTGCTTGCGCCGGCGGCGGGCCGTCGTGTTGTTGCCGTGCCATCTATAATCGACCAACACATCCGGCATATTTGCCAGTGCGTAGCGCTCTGATAGTCGAAGCCACAGATCATAGTCGTCCGCAGGGTCGAAAGCTCGCCGATACCCGCCGACGGCGATAGCGGCCTCGCGTCGCATCGCCACTGTGGGTTGACCGAGCATGCAGTACCCGGAGAGAAGACCCTCCCGAATCTCTTCGGATAAAAGGGGATACTTGGTGGGTGGAGCGATCGGATCGCCATCCTTGTTGATCAAGCGCAACGCGGAGCCAACTGCCGCCACCTCCGGATGCTCGGCGAGATAAGCCAACTGCCGCTCGATGCGCTCTGGCATGGCGACATCGTCGTGGTCCATGCAGACGATGACGGTTCCTCTGGCCAGTGCAAGCCCACGATTCCGCGCCGCGGCAATCCCTTCGTGCCTGCCATAGATGATACAAATGCGAGGGTCTCGTGCGGCAAATCCTTGCAATATGTCGCTTGAGCCATCGGTCGAGCCGTCGTCAACAATGAGGAACTCGAAATCGCTGTGTGTCTGGCGGCGTATGCTCTCGATCGCCGCCTCCAGATAGGCGGCCCCGTTGTACACCGGCATTAGAACCGTGACGCTTTCGCCGTCGTCGTGCATCAAAAATATAGAGCATGTGACTGGTCTGGGCGCAACTAAGCGATCGCGCGACCAAAGCCTTACCGCACCCGTCAAATCCGCGCCTTAGCGGTCCCAGCGGGCTCTTGCGGCCATGGCTCCTTGGCGCTGCCCGAACTTCCGCGGTTAGTCCGCTATGGCCAGTTGAATGGCGCACGACCAGGTGAGCAACGTTCAAGTCGGTGCCGCAACGCCCCGAAGATGAGAATGCTATTGCAGCCCGTGAACAAAGCGCGGCCGTTCAGCAACTTCGTCCGAAGCGGGTCAATTTTTCGCGTCGCCAGCATTCGCTGAGTGCGTCTCTAGCACTTCCGGCAGCTGACATGACCGCTGCAGTGCTGAACCCATCGTCTGGCACCAGAGCTGCGGCGGTTGCCACCGCATCGGCAATCGATTTCAGCGTGATCCTGGCAGTGTGCGAGGGTGGCCCGCGGCGATGGCACTAGGCGATCGGCTGAGTTCTGGCGGCCCTGCGCACGAGCGTGAGGAAGCGACTAACGATTGGAGATGGATCACCACGGCGAGCTGCGAGGTTCAGAACCGCCTTCGGTTGCCCGGCGCCCTTGAGCGGGCGAAAGGCGAGCCCGTCCATGGCCATTCGCTGCATCGAAGCGGGCACAACGGAAACGCCGAGCCCTGCGGCGACGAGGCTCAACGCCGATGTGACACGCGGGGCTTCTTGACCGAGGCGCGGGCTGAAGCCGGCCTTGAGACATGCCGCCATCGTCGCTTCGTAGAGCGCCGGTCCATGCTGGCGGGCGTAGACAATGAAGGTTTCAGCGGCAAGCTCCTTCAATGCGAGCTTGCCGTCACCGCGCTTGCTCCGCGCCAATCCATGCTCGCTTGGCAACGCCACCAGCATCGGCTCCTGCAGTAAGGGATAGACCACGAGCTCCTGCGGTTCGGAAAGGGGTGCGCGCAGGAAGGCGACGTCCATTCGGTCATTTCGCAAGCGTTCAAGGGCTTCCGTTCTGAGGCACTCATCGAGTGTTAGTTCCACTTGCGGGAAAGCGGCGCGGAAGGCGCGAATGACGAAGGGCACGAACGGATGGAACGGTGCCGTCGGCATGACGCCGACGGTGAGGCGACCTTGCTCGCCTCGAGCCGCGCGTCGCGTCGCTTCGAACGTCCGCTCGTACTGCGCGAGCAGGGTGCGCGCATTGTCGAGGAAGATGCGTCCGGCTTCGGTCAGCTCGACCCCACGCGCCTTGCGCAGGAGGAGCTGGGCGTCGAGCTGGCGTTCGATGGCTTTGATCAGCTGGCTAAGCGGCGGCTGCTGCATGCCGAGACGTTCGGCCGCCCGCGTAATGTGCCCTTCCTCGGCCACCATGACGAAACAGCGGAGGTGTCGAAACTCCAGACCCATATACAAATCCATATGAATTTTGCAGATCCCATATAATAGCTTGGCTGTGTTGGGGATGCTATCCCCCGCCCTATCACAAGCGCCTGGCAACGAAGCGCCCGGCGGCATCGCTGTCCAGAAAGCAAGGGATCATCCATGCCCACGCGCGCGACTTTGGCCCCCGAGCCCTGTTCGTTGCCGCCGCCGGCGCCCGGACTTTTCTCCCCGAAGATCCAATCTCTTCGAAGATCCAAGTCCAAAGCCGCGACGCTGCAGGCACAGCGACCACCGTTGCGGCACGCGGCACGATCACCGACCGATAGCTGCAAGAGGTTCGCCATGAAACCGTTACGCCGACTGGCTATGCAGGTCGCAGCAGCTGCGGCGATCGCACTGGCCCTGCCGGCAATGGCGTGGGCACAAAGCTATCCAACCCGGCCGGTGCGCGTGATCGTACCCTACGCGCCCGGCGGTCCGGCCGATATCCTGGCGCGCCTTACCGCCCAGAAGCTATCGGAGAGGCTTGGCAATCAGTTCTACGTTGAGAACATCGGCGGCGCAGGCGGCAATATCGGCATGGGGCAGGCGGCGAAGGCTGCTGCCGACGGCTACACCCTCCTGGTTGTGCCGCCCAATATTGTCGTCAACCCGCTGCTCTATGCCTCGGTACCCTACGATCCCCTCAAGGACTTCGACCCGGTCACAATCGCCGTGACCTCGACGATCGTGCTCACGGTGCATCCATCGTTGCCCGCGCACACGGCCAAGGACCTCATCGCCCTCATCAAGGCCAGTCCTCCTCAATACAGCTTCGCTTCGCCGGGAACCGGAACGCCGCCACATCTCGTCGGCGAACACTTTCGCCTGTCGCTCGGGCTCGACCTTGCCCACGTCCCATTCAACAGTGCGGGTCTGGCGATCGGCTCAACGGTCGGGGGACATACGCCCATTGCCTTCAGCTCGCTGCCGCCGGCCGTCGCGCAGGTCAACGATGGCAAGCTGCGCGCGTTGGCGGTGACGAGCAAGACGCGGTCGCCGGCGCTGCCGGACGTGCCCACCATGGCGGAAGCGGGCTATGCAGATATAACCGGAGAGGGATGGTTTGCCTTCGTCGTTCCGGCCGCAACCCCGAAGGAAATTACGGCGCTGCTGCATCGCCAGATCGTGGATATTATTGCGCTGCCCGACGTTAAGGAGCGCCTGACGGTCCTCGGTTTCGAAGCCATCGCTAACACGCCCGAGCAGGCGGCCGCTCAATTCAGAGCCGAAGGCGTCCGCTGGGCAAAGGTCATCCGCGAGGCGGGCATCAAGACGCATTGATCGCGGCGCTCGATCCTTGAGCTGGTGGCCCACCGCCGTCCTTGACCAGGCCGCGATGGGCTCCGCCACGCGCTTCCAGGCGCCCTCCCCGCGCGCCCTGGGCGCTACGGCATTCGACAGCCCATTGCGGGCCTCGCCGGCTTCCCATGGCGTCTTCGCATGGGTCGTGTCGATGCCGATGGGGTCGATCGACCTCTCGCAGCCAACGCCGGTGGGCGTGTGACCTTTAGAAAGAAAACGGTGGCCTAGAGCGCACCACGCTAAGCCTGG
>Ga0134122_10003935_pt1 | contig 11048 bp, 9 predicted proteins | sample KB302_FD_96461 | JGI IMG/M metagenome (GOLD analysis project Ga0134122, IMG submission 96461) | Terrestrial soil microbial communities without Nitrogen fertilizer from Kellogg Biological Station, Michigan, USA - KB3-0-2 | ecosystem: Environmental > Terrestrial > Soil > Unclassified ...
ATCCCTTCTCAGACGAAGGTTGGGGAGACGATCGCGCTCACGGCTCAGGCCGACCCTGACGGCGTACCGGCACTCGGATGCCGCTTCTGGAGTGATGATTCCGATCTTCAATCTGCGCATTGCCTTAACGTAACCGGTGTCAAGCAATGTTTGGCGCCGCTTGCGTCAGCAAAGCGGCGGAGTTCCTATCGAGATAGACGGTAGTGTTCTGATGCCTGCGCAAAATCGAAGCCGGCGCCATCGGGTCGATCTCTCCCTCAATGCAAGCTTGCACAGCCTTCGCCTTTCGTGAGTCCGGCACCACTGCAAGGATCTCCTGCGCTTTGAGGATCTGCTGTACAGACATCGAAATGGCCTGCTTCGGCGTTTCGGAAATACTCGAGAACCATCCCTCTCCGACCTGCTGGAGCCGACAAGCTTCGTCCAGATTGACGATCAAGTAAGGTTCCTCGGTCTCGAAATCAGCGGGCGGATCATTGAACGCGAGATGGCCGTTCTCGCCGATGCCAACGAATGCGATATCGATGGGCGCTGCAACAAGGGCTTTTCCTACGCGCCGGATTGTCGCTGACGGGTCGGTATCGCCGTCCAGAAAGTGATAGTTGGTAATCCCGACTTTTTGAATCAATCGTTCCTGGAGAAACCTGCGGAAACTAGCCGGGTGTGACATCGGCAAGCCGATGTATTCATCTAGATGAAACATCTCGACGCATCGCCAATCGATATCCGGCGCCTTAGTCAAGGTTGCTAGGAACTCAAACTGAGCCGCGCCTGTGGCGGCGATAATGCGTGCGTGTTGGCGAGCATGAATCGCCCGGCGGATGCTCGCCGCCGCCTGTTTCGCAGCGACCATTGCCAGGGCATATTTATCATCCAATACTCTCACAGCCAACGCTTCGTCTTTTGCTCTGTTCTTCATTCTATCCTCTGGTTTGGGCCAGTTCGTATGTTTGGACTCGACTTGAGGACGTCCGCTCGATCGAACCTTTAAGAACCTTACTGCTTCACTTGCCACAGGGCGAACAAAACTGCGACACATTCCACCCCCCGCTGACCGACTTATCGAACAGACCCTGCGGTATCTTGCTTAGCTGCTTTCATCTCAGCCAGTCGCCGCGAGGCTCCCAGGTGCCCGATCGAGAAAGGTCTCCGTGGCGGCATCCCAATACTGTTTCTTCCCCGAAGAGTAAGCCTCCGCTGCCATCATGCAGGCAACCGAGTGCGCGAATCCGTCCTGTACTGTGCAATTGGGTTGTTGCCGCGAGCGCATGCATTCGAACCAATTGATCATGTGTTCCAGCGACAGGTCATCGATGCCCATGGGCGGTAGCTTGGTTTCCCCAGGGAGAAGAACGTATTTTGCGGCTCTCGTCTGGTCGATGTTGGCGTTTTCCTCGTGATTCCCTTTCTCTTCAACCAATTGGTATCGTGGACTGCCTTCGCCTCCAATGTTTATCAGCGTTGATTTTTTCCCCATGAAGCGCGTGAAGCTTGGGGCGTCGTTGCCAAAACTGGTTGAGTAGCTCAGCAGAAAACCCTTGGGATATTCCAGCAAGGCTTGAAACGTATCGGGATTCTCCCGTCCATCGCGCCACGCAAAAATGCCGCCATTAGCCACCACGGAGCGGGGAAAGCTGTCGTTCATGAACCAGTGCACGAGGTCGGTTGCGTGGCTCATCCATTGATCGGGAATACCGCTGGAGAATTCCTTGTATAAGCGGAATTCGCAATAGACTTTGGGATCAAAGGGACGATAGGGCTTGGTGAGCAGCCATTTTTGCCAATCCGTATCCTGTTCCCGCAACAGCTTTGTCTCCTTACGCCCACGCCACCGGGGGCCGTGGTAGTTCCAAACAATTTCCACCTTGCTCACTTCTCCGAGAACGCCGGTCTGAACCAATTCATGGGCGGCCTGGGGATACGGTTCGCTGCGATGCTGCGTCCCTACTTGTACAATCCTTTTCGATGTCATGGTAGCATCGCGGGCCGCCTTTGCCTCCATCAGCACGTTGCCCATCGGCTTTTCCACGTAGGCGTCCTTGCCGGCTTCTACCGCCATTTTTAGGATGGGCGAGTGGGAGTGCTCGGGTGTGGAAATAATCACCGCGTCGACGTCTTTCAAGGCCAGCGCTTCGTCCAAATATTGATACGAGCGCGGAGTGCGGCCGTAATACTTTGTGTTCACCGCGACCGCCTTTTCGCGGTTCAGTCGCCACAGATCACACACAGTGTTAATTTCAACGTTCTGGCTGGTCTTCAGTTGAGAAACGATCAAGCCCAAATCTCCGCCGCGGCTTCCGTTGCCGATGTGGCACAATGAAATCCTATCGTTGGCGCCCAGAATCCTATCGTACGAAAGAGCTGTGCTCGCGAACGCCGTACCTCCGGCGAGTAGGGCTGCCGACTTGGTCAAGAACTTCCTCCGATCGATGCATTGTCCCGGGTCGCTCATCTTGTCCTCCGGTGCAGACCAAGTTCCAAAATCTCTCTATGGCGCCCCAATTATGCCAGAACCACTTGTGTCCCCGAATGGAGTAGTTCCCGGTTGGCCGGCAATCCGTAATAATGCCGCGGTCGGCGAGTCAGCGCCGGGACGGCGCTTCCAGACTGTCGGCAAATGACGGGGCGGCACAGGGGCAACTAGGATTCCAGTTCGATCCACTTAAGAACAATGGGTTACTCTTTGCGCCGCGTATTGCGTTTAGATTCTGTTGATGGTTGCGTTCATAACCCAAAGGTCGGTGGTTCAAATCCACCCCCGAAACCAATCTTGTAGGGGTCCAACCCCGGAGACATGGCGTCCGCGCTTTTTTGGCCGCATTGGCACTTCTTCTTGCAAAAATCACCGAGCGCCGGAGGTGAGTAGTTTGGCGCCTCATACTAAGACTTTGCGAGAAATAGCCTCGGTCTGTACTCGGAAAATCCTTAGGGTCCTATAGGCAGCCCGGATTCCTAAGCACCCAACCAGTTGGACAAGCCTAATACCGCTTTGTACACTTCTGGTGTTGCGTTTCCTGGTACCCAGTATGCGATTCATTACTTTTGACGATCCGGTGCGGCGATCCCGCATCGGCGCCCTTGCCCCCGACGGGCGGATCGTTGATCTGAACTCATCATGCGCATTGTACTTGCGCGACGTTGAAAACGAAGGGGCCTACGACCGAGTCTCCGCCGCGCTGGTGCCGCCCAACATGCGCAAACTATTCGAGGGTGGAGATACGAGCCTGGAGGCCGCGCGCAAGGGTTTTGACTACGTGCTGGGGAGCGACAGCCTTAGCGGGCCGCGCGGAGAGCCCATCTTCTACTCGGCGGCGGAGGTCTTTCTCAAGGCGCCGATTTTGCCCAAAAAGTTTTTTCATACGGCCGGCAACTTCCGCGAACACCATGAGGAGGCTACGAAGGCCGGGTTTTCGCACCCGGTCATGCCGTGGATTGTGTTCTTTCAGAACGTTGACGCCATCATCGGCCATGAAGAGCCGGTGATCTATCCCGAGCACCTCACGCAAGAACTGGACTACGAACTTGAACTCGCGGTGGTCTTGAAAAAGGGTGGTAAAAACTTCGCCCCGGAAGATGCCGCCGATTATGTTGGGGGCTACGTCATCTTCAACGACATTACGGCCCGCGACATTCAGCGCCGCGAGATGAAGTCCGGAGTATTCAGCTTCTGCAAGGGGATCGACACGTTCTGTCCGCTGGGGCCGTGGATCGTGACGTCAGACGAGATACCCGACCCGCACAACCTGGCCATGGAACTGCGGGTGAACGGCGAGCCCAGGCAAAACTCGCATTCCAGCAAAATGTCCGTGAAGATTCCCGAAATTCTTTCGCATTACTCACCCATGGGCTACAGCGCAGGCGACGTGGTCTCCACCGGCACTGTCTCGGGAGTTGCAGCGTTCAGTGGCGATCCCAAAGCCTGGTATCTCAGGGTCGGAGATGTGATGGAATGCGAAATTGAAAATATTGGAATCCTGCGCAATCGCGTAATTTCGTGGGAGGAAGCCTACGGCCGGAAGCCCGCCGCCCTCGCAACCCAGGAAACTTCGTCCTAGAGAGCATTTATAGCTTTTACGAAATGCCCTGGCAGGTATCATCGCAGACCTCGGCAAGCAAGGCTTGAGCCGGTACGGTTCTATTTCCTGAAATGCGGCAGCACTGACTCACCAAACAACTTGGCCTGTCCCGCGCGGTCGTCTCCCCAAATCTCGAGCATAATGTGGGTGCAGCCCGCGTCCCGATATTCTTCGATGCGCCGGATGCACGCCTCCGGCGATCCGGCGATGGCGCAGACTTTGCTGAAGATTTCGTCCGTCACCGCTTTCGCGGCCGCCTTTCGTCCACCTGCTTCCATGGCGTCGGCTACTGGGCGCAACTCCTCAAAGGTCAAGCCGGCGCATTCCAGCAGAATGTCGGCCGAGCCCTTGATGTTCTGAACTTTATTGGCGAGATACATCGCTGCCTGCTCGCGGGCGCCCTCTATCCCCTTGGCAGAGTCGCGCCCGATGCTGCCCACGATGACAGATCCTAGAACCAGGCCTGATGGGTCTTTCCCTACTTTGCGGGCGCCTTCTTCCATGTTTTTGCGTGAGTAACGCACAAATGCCGGAGTCGTGATACTGGCCGTCAGCAACCCGTCGCCAACCACACCTGACATTTTCTGCAATACGGGTCCCGTCGCGGCAACATAAATCGGAGGAACGCCCCGGGGAGTATGTGCGTCCAGCCTCAGGGGCGGTACGCCGGCCTGGAACACTTTGCCTTGATACTGAAACGCTCCACCATTCAAGACACCTTTGATGACTTCAATGCTCTCGCGCATCACAGTCGCCGGGCCAACTTTCTCACCCTCCCCCTCGCCAATCTCCTTCATGAAAATCTTGGAGGCGCCCAGACCCAATAAGAACCGGTCGCCGGCGAGGTCCTGCATGACGCGCGCTTCCATTGCAATCTGCACCGGGTGCCGCGTGTACGGCGAGATGATGCCCCAGCCCAGTTGAATGCGTGTAGTGTGGGCCGCGATCACCGCCAACACGGCCGTGGATGATCGTGCCTCGAAGGAGTGTTTGCGCCACCAGGGATACGCTTCCGCAATCCAGAATGCGTCGAAGCCGGCCTGCTCGCAGGCCTTGGCCATGGCGACGGTCTCTTGTACCGGCTCCATGCTGAGTTGCAGAACCCCAATATTGAATGGCATGGTCATGGATAATCGCTTCTGACTTCTGGCGGCTGGCTAGCTGCGTCATCAATATTTTAAGAGCCAGTTGTCTGACTCTGGTTCTCAGTTTTCAGGCACTCAATCTGGGTCTTTCCACGAATGCTCGAGGCCTTTGATCAGTTCCCACATGGTCTTGTTTAGCGGAGTGGGAACTCCGAGTTTTTCGCCCCACTTCACAATAGCGCCATTCATGAAGTCCACTTCAGTCTGCCGCCTAGCGAGGACGTCCTGCAGCATGCTGGCACGGTGCTTGCCGGGAGCGCCCGCGCCTTTCTGTACTAGTTGACGCGGGTCGCCATGGAGCGCAATACCCAGGCTTTGGGCTACGTCCTCACCTTCGGCTATCAAGTCGTTTAAAAGTTGACCGGTGGCGGCAAACCGCGTCGCAGCGCCGTGATGCAGCAACGTCAGTGCGCCGACCGGGTTGGTGGAGGCATTGAAAATCAGTTTGGTCCACTGCGCCCCGCGTGCGTCTTTCAAGGCAATGGTGTTCATGCCCGAACGCGTCATCAGCCCGGCCAGTTCCTCCACATTGCTCATGGAAGTGTGGGTGGGTTCGAAAGGGCCAACCCAGGTATCACCCTTAATGTCGTAGCCAATGTGTCCCGGTTCGATGGTGTGTCCAGCAGGAAAAGTCGTGCCGCGGACTACATACTTCACGTGCTCGGCGATGATCTCTTCGTTGCCGACACCGTTCTGCACCGAGCACACGACACTGTCGTCATCAAAGATATGTGCTACCTGCGCGGCTGCATTCCGGGTGTGGATTGCCTTGGTGGCGACGATGCCGTAGTCGCAGCGCGGTAGTTCTTTGGCATCGCTGGTCGCATTTAATCGGGCAGTGAACTCGGCTGCGCCGGACAGGCGCAGTCCGTTCTTCTGGATTGCGTCAGTGTGCTCCTTCCATAGGTCGTAGGCCCACACTTCGACTTCGCCGGCCTTCGCCAAGTGCGCGGCGAAGAGGCTGCCCACCGCGCCGCAGCCGACTACGCAGACCTTCATCGTGTGACCGTCCTCAGTTCGTCGGTTCGGTTGCGGGTCTCCTGTCCGCTGTAAAACTTCCAAGCCACATCGGCCAAACACTCGCCCTCAGTCTTGCCGATACGATAGGTGTCCTGGGTATAGAGGCAGACCTTGCCATCCTTGTCCACGACCTGGGGATGAAGCGAGAAGATCATGTTCTCCTCGAGCAGCGCGTCACCCTTCGCCCCAATTGCCGGGTATTCGATCATGGTCGCTCCAATGCTGTGCCCGGAGAGGTGTCCCAAAGCAAAGCCGTTTTTCGCAAACGTTTGTGCAACTGCATGGTGAACGTTGCTTGCCAGCTCACCTGCGCGCATGAGCTTCCGGGCTTCCTCCAGCGCGTGGGGATAGACATCGGCCATGGCTTGAGTGAGCGCGCTGACTTGACCGCTAATCAATGGCCGGGAAAATTCCACCCAGTAACCGCCCGCGCCAGTGACTTCGAGGGAGTAGAGGAGAAGGTCATCGGCCGCAACCACGCGATGGCCCGGCACTTTGAAGGACACGTCCGCCTCGCCGTGAGTACCGGAAAGCATGATGTTCATCATCCGCGGTCCCGCCCCACGCGCGAAAAAACGTTGCACCGCGGGCGCCATGATTTCGGCTTCAGTCTTGCCCGGCTCGTAGGCCGCGACGAGTGCCCAGAACCCGTCAACGATGATGTCCATGGCGTCGCGCACTTCGGCGAGCTCTTCGTCGCTCTTGACCGCGCGTGCCATATCGAACTGGCGATCAAAGGGAACCAGCGCAAACGAACTCCTTGCCAGCTCCACATAGTCGCGTACGGCCATGATGAAATCCATGCCGTACACTCCGACTCGTTTCCATCCACATTCCTGCCCTCGTTCGCGAAGCCAGCTTCCTGGAACATCCGGCCAGACATGGTCTTTGATCCAGGGCTTGGTCTTGTCGCCGATCCAACGCGCCTCCCGCGGAAATACAAGCGTCGGCTCGCCCGCCAGCGGCAGTACTAGGTAAACATAGCGGTGCACGATCTCGAACCCGGATAAGTAAAACGTAGCGCCTTCAAAGCCGGCATACTGATTGCCGCACACAATGAGCGCGTCCAAGCCTTCGCGCTCCATACGGGAGCGGATGTTCTTATATCGGCGGTCGATTTCCTGTTGAGTTGGCAACTGGTCTCCTCATTTTTCGGTTCTGCTGCGACGCGTTCTTTGCTCCAGTTTGCGACTCCACCCCGCATAGCTCCGCAGCCGTGAGCGCGTAAATCTTTGTAATGTCCACCAAGGTCTTGATTCTGACCTTTTCGCCATCGGCATCGCGAGGCCCACTGGACGGGCCGTAATTCACGGTCTCAATGCCGTAGCGGCTGAGCACGCTGGCGTCCGAGCACCAGGCAACAACTTCCCGCTCCGGTGGCTTACCCATGATGCGCTCATGATTGGCCTCGATGGCCTTGATCATTTCGTGGTCTTCGCGGATTCGCGCGCCGGGCACGGAAACATAGGTCTCAAACTCCAGCCCCCAGTCGGGATGCTGCTTCTCCAGACTAAGGAACACCTGCTCAATCTCGCGGCGCGCGTCGTTCATCGGAATGCTGGGCGGAACGCGTATGTCGAGAAACAGATCGGTCTTTTCCGGAGTACGGCTGGCGCGCCAGGCGTGTCCGCCGCGAATGCCGCCCAGATTCACGATAGCGTTTCTGCCACCGTAGGAAGCTTTTTTCTCCCAGACGCCGATCCATTTCAGAATCTCATCCAGCAACTCGTGCATGCGCCGAATAGAGTTCATCTCTGCGCGCCCTTCGCAGAACGCGGTGTGAACGTAAATACCGGTACAGGAAATGCGCACCCAGAGAGAACCAAAATGTTCGAGCACCACGCGCATGTCCGTGGGCTCGCCCAGGATGCACATGTCAGGCAGCACGCCGTGATTTACCAGGTAGTGCGTGCCCACGCCATAGCCGCGGTATTCCTTGCCTTTGAAGTCGCCCCACTGGGCTTTCTCAATCTCCCCGGCGACGGCGGCAATGATGACGTCGCCCTGCAATCTGACCCCGGCGCGCTGCAGCGCCTTGATCGCATGGGTGTAACACACCAGCGCGCCCTTCATGTTGTAAATACCGAGACCGTAAACAAATCCGTTCTTTACGACAGCCTGCGGCTTGTATCCGATGCCGGTCAGGAAATCTTCGCGACCGGTGTTCGAGGTATCCAGGTGGCCGTTGAACATCAGGGTCTTGCCGCCGCCACTGCCGTTCCAACGGCCAATAACGTTGGCGCGTCCGTCCTCCACCTCCTGCCACGTGACCGTCAGTCCGAGGTGCCGCAGCACCACCTGCATGTACTCCGCCATGTGGAGCTCTTCGCCGGTGGGACTTGGAATGTTGATGACGTCGCAGCACATCGCAACGATTTCTTCTTCCTTGATCTCGGCGAGGATCTTCTCCACGAGCCTGGAATTCGGTGCCGGCTTCGAATCTTTGGTTGATTTGGTCACAGTTGCTCGGTACTGAGTTCTCCGCGTTAAGCCAGCCGGAAATCATCGGGATACGTGCACAACTTTTCGTTACCGGTTTCGGTGATAAGAAAATTGTCTTCCAGGCGCAACCCACCTCCGCCCGGCCAGTAAATACCCGGCTCGATAGCCAGCACCATGTTCTTTCTCATGGCGCCACTTCCGGCCTGATGTGCGTAGGGAAATTCGTGCGCCCGCGCGCCTACACCGTGACATATTGCGTGCGAGGGCTGGCCCGGATATCCGCCTTCGGTAATTCGAGCCCGGATCAAACGATCTAGATCGGGAAAGCTGGCCCCAGCTCGCGCAGTTTTCACAGCTTCGTTGAAGACCTTCAACAACAGGTCCAAGAGCTTGTGATATTCCGGCGTCAGCTCGCCCGGACAGGCGTTCTTGGTAAGGTCTGTCCAATAGCCGTCCACGCAGACCCAAATTTCGAACAAAGTAGGCTCGTTCTGTTGAATCGGACGGTCGCCGGTAGCGGTAAACGTCGCGATTCCTTTTCCCGACCAGACCAAGGTGAAAGCACGCGCCATCTCGACCCTGCCTTTGTAGCCCACACCCAGGCCATGAACGAAGCCTTCGTACATGCCGCCCACTTCGCTTTCTTTCATCCCGGGACGCATGTGCTCGCGGGTGTAGTCCATGGCCAGTGCAGCCAGTTCGTTGGCCAGGCGCATGCGCTCAATCTCCTGCGAAGTTTTTATGGAACGGGCTTCATTGAGCAGCGGAGTGCTGTCGCTAACCTTGCCTGCGATTTTACGAAAGGCATCAAAATAAGACTGGGTTGGAGTGGTAGGCTCGCCCACCATGCGATCGGCTGATTGTGTCCCCATGTTCAGTTCAATGGCGAGGTGGTCGGTCAGGCCGCGCTGCTTGAGGATCTCAAGCGCCAGATCGAGCGCGCGGAATTGAGGAGGGCGCGGATCGCGCTCGTCATAACTCTTGAATAGCTGGATATCCTTCGTCCATGAGTTGCGCGTCGCGTCGGCCAGCTGCGGCTCCAGTGCGATCAGGATGGGCTCGCCCTCGCGCGGAAAGATGGCGGCATCGTATCCCTTCATGCACCAGTAATTCGTGAGATATAGCAGGTTGTCAGGGGCACGCACCACCAGGGCGCTAACATCCTGATCTTTCATCAAGGCGCGCACGCGGTCGAGTTTCACGTGGTCAACTGGCCAGGACATGTCTACTAAACCTTTCCCTGGGCGACCACCGCCCGATTTTCGCCGGCAAAATGCCACGCCGCTTCGCGTCCCTTAATCAGGCGGTAAACCGCAGTATGCATTGGCGCGGCGATTCCAACCCTCTCCGCTTCACGAGCGATCGCTCCGCTCAGAAAATCCACCTCCGTCGGCAACTGATGACGAATGTCGTAGAGCATCGAAGGCGGATGGTTGGTCATGGCGCCGATCTTGTTCATTTCCCACGGATCCTCGTGCAATTGCACGCCCACGGCCTCAGCTACACGCTTGCCTTCGTTGATCAGATCGTGCAACAAGTGGCCGAGACTGGAGAATTGCGATTCGTCCGCAAAGTGCGGCGAATGTGGCAATCCCGTCAAGGCCGATATTCCATTTACCGAGGCATTGAAAATGAGCTTTGACCATTGCGCCGGACGCGCATCATACAACGCCTCGGCTTTCAGACCACTCGCGACGATCAACTCTGCCGCCTCCTTGACCAATGCATACGGGGTATTCCCTGGTTCGAAAGGGCCGATCCAGGTGGCGGTATCCAACTCGTATTGCACATGCGTGTCGCTGTGCCGAGTGCCGCTCATGAAGGTCGTACCTCGAATTACATATCCGGCGGTGTGCGCAGCAATGATCTCTTCACAACCGAGTCCGTTCTGCGCCGAAATGACTGCACCCTTATTGAAACGGTGCCCCACCGGGGCGATGGAAACTTCCACTTGCGTCGCCTTGGTTGCGATGATGCCAAGATCGCAGTCCGGCAACTCATCAGGCCTAGCCGTTGCTTTGAGCGAGACGTGAAAATCGTGTGCGCCCGAGACCTGCAATCCTTCCCGATTGAGCGCCCGTGCATGTTCTTCACGGCGGACAAAAGCCCATACTTCCGCGACCCGTGCCACATGCGCCGCATACAAGCTTCCGATGGCCCCGCAGCCAATTACACATATACGCTTCATAAGTGGCGCCGGCGTCTCGCCGGGTGTCCGGCGGATGTTTCGTCCGCCGTCAAAATCAGCGTGTGGGGGTGCCCGCTCCACACGGTCATGCTCGTTTCTCCACTTTCACCAGCTGCCTGCTCTGTTTCGCTGCCATAGCCCGAAACAAGCTATCGGCGTTGTTGAATGAATCTTCGA
>Ga0134122_10003936_pt1 | contig 11047 bp, 8 predicted proteins | sample KB302_FD_96461 | JGI IMG/M metagenome (GOLD analysis project Ga0134122, IMG submission 96461) | Terrestrial soil microbial communities without Nitrogen fertilizer from Kellogg Biological Station, Michigan, USA - KB3-0-2 | ecosystem: Environmental > Terrestrial > Soil > Unclassified ...
CAACACAAATATCATTGTCGGTCTAAGAGTGAAAATGACACGCTCATCGTCGCTGCCAGAGTGAAGAGCGCCGAGCGAATTAGCGTGCTTCTCCAGCGTTCCCACCGCCGCGGTGGCTGTCTGCGCGCCGCAATAATTGCAAAAGCGACTACCTTCAGTCAGCGGCCTGCCGCAATTCTTACAAGACATCGATTGCACCTCGGTGGCCAGGAGGCGACTTCCTGGCCCTGTGCTCCTCGTGACCAGGGAAATTCTACCACGTCGGGACTCGATGTTAGAAAGCGCCGGCATCTCGCGGTCTGTTGCGTGTCATCGTATGATTGACGGGAGCCCACGCGAGGTCGCTAATGAAACGGCAGTCTGAGGAAAACGGGATAACGGTCCCCAACCACCCGGCATCAATAGAGCTGACAAGCGCGCAACTAACGCGATGGTTGCGGTTTAGTGGCTGGCTTGCGCTTGGGGCGATGGGTTCGCTGACCTTTGCGATTGGCGCCGCGAGCATCCCGCTCTCGGGATTGCTGATTCGGCCGAAGCTCAAGCGTCTTTCGCAACTAAAGAGCCCTCATCTGAGAGGTCTGATTCGCCGCAGCGGGATCGAATTTGAAGACGTGACTATCTCTTCGTTCGACGGAACTCGTCTATACGGTTGGTGGTTGGCCGGTGCAAAACGGGCGGCCACGGTGGTCGTCCTCCACGGCGTAAAAAAGAACCGAACCGACGTGTTGCGGACGGCGTTGGTTCTCAGGCGTGCGGGCTTTAATGTGCTGTTGTTTGATGGTCGAGCGCACGGCGACAGCGAAGGGCGTTTCGTGACATACGGGTTCTACGAACGCCGCGACGTCGAGACCGCAATCGAATGGCTTATTGCCGAGAAGGGAATAAGCCGAAAAAGGGTGGGCCTTGCCGGTGAATCAATGGGCGCGGCGATCGCCCTCCAGGTAGCCGCGCACCATCCCTGGATCCGGGCAGTTTGGGCGGACAGCCCGTTCGCTTCACTCAAGCGGGTTGCCGAGGAGTACGTTCGGCGAGTGACCGGTCTACCCGTAGCGGTTCTCAACCCCGTGCTCTGGACGACAACTCGGGTCGCCAACTACAGGGGCAACTTCAATCTCGAGGCCGTCAATCCCGTCGAACTCGCCGCGCAAATTACGTGTCCTGTGACGCTTGTTCACGGTACTAAGGACCAGATGATTTCGGTGTTGCACTCGGAACAAATCTACGAAGCGCTGGCCGGCGAAAAGCAGATTTGGCTGGTTGAGGGGGCGCGTCACGCTCGATCGGTTCGTCACGCGAGGCTTGAGTACAGCCGCCGGCTCACCAAATTCTTTACCGACAAGTTAAAATCATGATCGACGCCTTCCGCTCAGACGCTCAGGTTGACACTTTCTAAAGCCGTTTGCTAGTTTTAGGGCTTCGGAAATGGAACAGAAAGATTCCTGAGTAGCTCAATGGTAGAGCATCCGGCTGTTAACCGGAGGGTTGTAGGTTCGAGTCCTACCTCAGGAGCCAACATCAGCTGCGATTTACGGCCACCGACTGCGTGGCCGTAATCGTGCTGGGACCTGTTGGCGAAACATTGGAAGCCGGGGGATGGTCGGTTACGGAGCCTGATCGACGATCTACGCATCGGAAGGCGGGGGATTAAGGTAGCCGGAAGCAACAACGCGTCTCTCGCGATGCCTTCCTCGATCTGCAGATAGATCGAGTGTCGAGCCGCTGGCCAGGCTTCCCACTGGTGTTCGCCTACTCGTCCGCGCCGTGCAGGGTGGCTGTCCAGACACAATCAAACGGCACTTTGGCCTGCCGATTAGCGATCCGAACCGATTCAGCGTCCGGAGCCTCGTACACGCAGATCATTCGCTTTTTGTCCGATGACAAATAGCTTCTTAGAAAGCGGATCCGGTACTGGTCCAGACACCACGAAATCTTGTCCCCTTGGGCTTGCAGAGCTTCAAACTCAACCGCCTCGTCAAACGACCTCTCGACTATTACCTGCTCCACTTGACTCTCCTCCTATTACCTCTTCGTTCCCGAAGCGTGCGGTTTTAGTTCCTCCAGGACAGCTTGTGCGGCCTCCCGGGCGTGTGTAGAGACGCCGGCCATTGATTGGCAGCGCAGTTGATCGAGGTGCAACAGCAGGGCTGGGCCATCATTCAATGCGGCGGCCGCCTGCGCCAATGCCACCTGAGCGAACACGATCTCACTGGACCGCTCAAGCTGTTGTGCGACCGCCAGTGCTTCCGAGGCTCTACTGCGAGCTAGATCGGGATGGCCGCGTCGCAAGTCCACACTGGCAATCCGAGTCAGAGCATAGGCGAGCCGGTGCTTGGCGTCTACGATTCGAAGCTCGTCGAGGGCTTGCTCAAGCTCGGGCTGGGCCTGATCCTCTCCCATTGAATAGCTGGTGGTTGCGCGGAGAACGCGAGCAAACGATGACTCGCTCCCCTCGCGCAGCTTCTCTCCGATAGAAACCAGCTCATTGCTCACCGAGCGCGCTCGCGCATAATTGTCACGCTGAAGTTCTACCATCAGCAGATGCTCCAGGGCTTGAAACTCATCCTGCCGGTTCCCTTCAGCCCGAGCGCGCGTCCGAGCCTGCTCGAATAATGCGGCCGCCTCGTCCAGATGCCCTTCGTGGAGTCTGAGCATGCCTTGCGCATCGGGTATCGCCGCGGGCTTCATGTCGAGCCTCGTCGACAGCGCGCCCGCTTCGTAGATCATTGCCTCAGCCTTTTCGAGATCGCGTTCCAGCAAGGCGAGACAGCGCGCCCCCTCTGCCATCGCAATCACCTGCTCTTTTTGGTCCGCATACTGACTAACCTGATGCGCCCGCAACGTATCGCGTTCGGCATCGGACCAATCACCCCGCTCCCAGTGCAGATAACTGAGCACGTGAAACGCAAGCCGGGCATGTTCAGGACAACCGTAGTCAAGCGCGCGCTCCGCAAGAGCCTCGATCTTGCGGGCCGCCTCCTCCGGGGGGTCGGGTCGCCTTGCCGCAAAGCCTATGTGAGTGAGCTCGATCATCCGCTGAACTCGTCCCGGCTCCATCAGTTGTTCGGCGTAGGACATTCCCCGGCGGGCGAATGCCGCCGCCTCAGTGTTTGCAAACAGGCGCAGGCAATGACGGCCGGCCGCCACACAAGCTCGCGCCGCCAGGCCTGCGTCTCCTCCAAGCGCGGCGTGATGTGCTATATCCAGGGCGATCGTCTCATCGGTCCGGCCGAGGTCATTCAGTACCTGAGCTACTCGCCTATGCATGAGCTGCCTTCGAGGCTGGGAGAGGTCCGAATAAACGGCCTCGCGAACCAGCTTATGCGCAAAGGCATACGCCCCCTGGCCGGCGTTATCGGGCGCTTCTCGCAGAAGCACGTGTCGCTCGAGTGTTTCAAGGGCTGAGGCGAGTTCATCGACGTCCAGGGAAGTTAGTTCCGCGAGCCTGCTCACGTTGAAAGAATACCCAATGACTGCACACCAGCGCAGAACGTCACCGGCGGCGGCAGGGAGTCGCTCGACGCGAGCCCGGACCAGTTGCGTAAGCGTTGCCGGTACCTCCGGTTCGTCGCGGAGTGCGCGCGCGAGTTCGAGTGCCAACAGCGGATTCCCCTCGCTCTGTTCAAAGACACGTTCGGCGACCGCCGTGGGTGCGACTTCGCGGATTAGTTGCGTCGTTTCGTCTTTATTCAGGGGCCCCAAAACAATATCTTCCAGCAGGCCGTCGCGACGAATGCTCCGCAAGACGCGAAGCATCGGAACATTGTCCGCAAGTTCGCCTTCGCGAGCGGCGAGCACCACCATAACCGGTCGGTGACGATTCATCCGAGTCACATAGTGCAACAACTCGGCAGAGGCTTCGTCGCACCACTGGACATCGTCCAGAACCAGAACCACGGGAGGAGCGCTGTGCGCACGCGCCGCGATCAGCTCTACGACCGCGCCGAACAACCGGTCGCGACTGGGTTGGGCGGCGGAATCGAAGGGTAGCTCCGGTAACAGGACAGCCAGATCAGCTCCAATCGTCTGTCCCACCGCCAAAACCGGCACGCGCCGGAGGGCGTCCATCCATGGCACGTAAGGCCTTCCCCGTTCGGCCTCGTATGCGCGGCCATTCATCACGGTCCCACCGCGCTTCCGTGCTTCAGAGATCAGCTCTCTCAGGAGTCGGGTGCGGCCGACGCCCGGGTCTCCAGTCATCAGCACCACCAGCTCGCGGCGCCGGGTTTCGGTTTCCGAAAGCGCCGAGAGCAGACGATCTCGCTCGGCCTTTCGACCTACGAGAACTGGCGGCTTCAGCGGCCCAGTCTCCCTAAGGTCGCCCGTGTTAGCCTGCCGTTCAATCGGCGGACGAAGGTCGGGCGCGGAGTGCTCGCGCAGTGACCTTCTGGCCAAATCGAGTTCTCCCGACAGGCGGGTACCCAACTCCTTGAGAAGCCGCGTTGCTGCTTCGGACTGCTCTTCGGCCTCTTGCCGATGGCCAGTCAGCGCAAGCAGCCGCACCAGCCCAGCCCAGGCTGATTCGTTTAGCGGATCGACCTGGACGAGCGCGCGTGAGTGAATAAGCGCCTGATCGGGCTGAGAAGCAAAACGCGCCACAAGCTCGTTCAGCACCGCCAAGTGCTCATTCCTGGCCTGCTCACGCTCAGCTATGCACCAGCTATGAAAATCATGAAGGTCCGGAAGATCGAGCCCTTCCAGGAACTCCCCATCGAATTCTCCCGCAAGCTTTTCCAGTTCCTCTGTGGACGCTTGAGCGATTCCTTTGCCGATCTGATCCCTAATCGCAAACAGATCAACTCGTACGTCCAGAGGATTGAAACCAACAGTCTCTCTGTTGGCCACGATCCGTTGTTTGTCGGGCCCGTCTACCAGTGCCCGAAGTTTGCTGAGGCTCCAGCGAAGCGCGCCTCGCGGGTCGTCAGTAACGTCCCAAAACAGCGAACAGAGCCGTTCTCGCCGGTGCGGCCGGGCGGTCATGATTAGGTAGGCCAGCAAAGCGCGGGTCTTCTTTGACTGTGGGAGCGGCACGCTGACGGCGCCACGGCTGAGTTCAATCCCTCCCAACAATCTTATGTTCAGCAAGTTACGCTTCGGCATATGCCTTCCGTGTAAGACAGTTGCTTACCGATCGAGGAAATCCATAGTGATTAGGCCGGAGTCTATTGCATTTTCCACGGTGATTCAAACGCTGGTTCAAACCATGCGGCTGCACAATCCCGACCGTTGACAACGGATCGAAGCTGAGTGAAAGGAGAAAATTGAGATGAATCACCAATTCACATATCAAGCGACGCTCGCGGCGTCAGAGAGAATCAATTGGAGAGTAGAAGACATAATCGGTGGGGAGAGAAGGCTGGATTTCGCCAAGCCGTTTCTGCCGGAGTCGCTGGCTCGCGTCGAGTCGCTCTCGTTCCTGAGCCCGAGCGAGAAGCTGACTTTGAATCAGATAAGAGGGCACGGTTACCTCTACACGTTCGGCCTGGTTGAGGAGTTCATCCTCCCCTTCGTGCTGGATCACGCAAGGCCGCTGCTACACGGGGACGACTACCGCGTTCGCGCGCTGCTTCGCTTTGCCGGGGAAGAAGCCAAACACATACATCTGTTCAAGCGTTTTCGCGAGGAGTTCGAAGCCGGCTTTGGCGCCGTCTGCGCAGTCATCGGCCCGCCTGAGGAAATCGGCCGAGCCGTCCTGTCGCATCACCCGCTGGCTGTCGCGCTGGTAATCGCGCAAATCGAGTGGATGACCCAGCGCCATTACACGGACAGCGTAGTGGATGATCAGAACGTTGACCCACAGTTCAAGAGCTTGCTCAAACACCACTGGATGGAGGAAGCCCAGCACGCCAAGCTCGACACCTTGATGGTGGAAGCGCTGGGAGCGGCTTGCAATGACGCCGATATCGACCGCGCTATCGAGGAGTATCTTCAGATTGGAGGGTTTCTCGACGGTGGGCTGCAGCAACAGGTTCAGTTCGACCTGGACAGCTTCAGGCGGGCTACGGGCCGCAAACTCGACAACAGCGAGCGTGAGGCGTTCATCAATGTTCAGCAACAGGCTATTCGCTGGACATTCCTCGGATCTGGCATGACCCACCCAAACTTCCTGGCCACTCTGGAAGGCCTGCGGAAAGGAACCCAGGCAAAGGTCGAACAGATCGCACCCGCCTTTTCCTAAGAAGGCAATTTACTTCAGATCGAGAAACGAAAAAGGAGAACTACAATGTCAGAAGCAACTGTAAGAGCCGAAAACAGAGTGAACGGCATCGATGTAGATGCGCTTCAAAACGTGATTCATGAGGTCGGGGAGAATCCCGCAAAAGGGATAGTCGAGTTTCGAGTAAAGTCGCAATGGGCGGGGCAGGCTCGCAGCGAGGCGACGGTCGAGTCGTACACCATAGGAGGCCAGACGATCCGTCGCGGTTTCAAGGTCGCCGTGGATGAGCCCTTTGAACTGCTGGGCGAAAACAGCGCGCCCAATCCCCAGGAGCTCCTGATGGCCGCGCTCAACGCCTGCGTTACGGTGGGTTACGTCGCGGGCGCCGCTGCCAGGGGGATAAAGCTCGAAAAGCTGGAGATCGAAACAAAAGGCGAGCTCGACCTGCGCGGTTTTCTGGGAATCGACGAAACGGTAAGACCGGGCTACGAGAGCATTCAATACGTTGTCCGTGTCAAGGGCAGCGGCAGTCCCGAACAGTTCCGCGAGATTCACGAGACGGTGATGAAGACTTCTCCGAACTATTTCAATATCGCGAATCCGGTTCGGATAGACGCCACCCTCGAAGTGGAACAGTAGACTGATAACTCAACATCTCGGGCCACACACCGAGGCGATCCTTGAGCACGTTGGAATCGACGAGCTTCAGGGATCGCCTCCGCTGGTTTGTCGGCGCGAGCGGTTGCCGCCACTCGCAGAGTGGAGCGTTTCTCACGATGCTCCCAGAGTAGCGGCTAGTGCACTCCCGAGGCTTGAGTATGGGCTGGATCTTGAATCGCTTCGGGCTAATTCTCGCGTCTGCTTCTATTCACTCCGTCTGTTGCTCTATCCCATAAACTGCAAGGTTTTTCCGCTTAACCTGTGAAATCTGACAGTACAATTCCCATAGCTTGCTGGAATAGAATCATCCTGCCCGCTCTTCGGCAAGGATGTGCCCTATCGACGGAGTATGTCGGGCGGTCCAATTTTGCGGGGGCGGTAGCTTGAAGGTTCGTCAGCCATGAGGCGAAGGCAGGGGATTGGAGCGATTCGCATCTGAGTCCACGCGTCGCGGCTATTGGCGTAAAGAGTTTCGACTCGACGAGCGAAGCCGTCGCTGTTGAGGCAATCGCTAATTGACAGCCGCCAACCTACTCTTTGCTGGTGCTTAGGCTTCAACCCTGGGCCTGACTGATAAGGAGGTACAACCTATGAATCCCAAAATCCCAGGATCAGGATTCTGGAGAAAGTGTTTTCGGTGTTTCGTCGCGGTCACAAGCGCGAGCGTCCTCGTTTTTGGTAACGGGGTGTTGCTCGCACATCGAGCTCCGCAGGAGCCGGCCGCTGGTTCGGCGCAGGAAACTGTAAAGATTCCGCCCGAACAACTCGACTCGCTGGTTGCGCCGATTGCGCTCTTTCCAGACCCGCTGCTGGCCCAGACGCTGGCGGCTTCGACCTATCCGCTGGAACTCGTTCAGCTTCATCAGTGGCTGGGGAAGAACCACGATCTCAAAGAGACGAAACTTGTCGAGAAAGTTTCAAAACAAGATTGGGACCCAAGCATTCAAGCCATGGCCCCTTTGCCTGATCTGGTGAAACGCCTGGCCGACGACATTCAATGGACTACGGATCTCGGCAATGCTTTTCTCGCGCAGCAGAGCGAAGTAATGGATGCCGTCCAACGGATGCGGCAGAAGGCACAGGGCAAAGGAACTTTGGCGACGAACGACAAGCAGAAGGTCGAGACGCAGACTGTCGAGAGCAAGCAAGTAATCGTCATCGAACAGGCGAGCCCCGAGGTGGTCTATGTGCCGTCATATGACCCACTCTATGCCTACGGCGATCCCTTTTATCCGTATCCTCCGATCTACTACCCGGGTGCCGGGGCAATAGCCTTCGGGCTTGGGATCGCGATTGGAGCCGCGTGGGGCGGCGGCTGGGGCTGGGGTTGCGGATGGGGTGGCGGCGACCTCGACATCAATCACAACAACAACTTCAACCGAAACACGAACATCAACCGCGGCGACCGCACTAACATCGGCGGCGGCAACAAGTGGCAACACCGTCCCGAACATCGGGGCGGCGCGCCTTACGGGGACCGAGCCACGGCAAACAAGTTCGGCGGAACCGCGCGAGGGGATTCACTCTCCAATCGCCAGTCGAAAGCACGTGATGCGGTGGGCCGACAGGGCGGGAACATGCCCAGCACCCGCGAGGCCGGCAGCCGTGGCAGCCTGGGCAGCGACGGTCTTGGCGATCGCTCGGGCGGCGGCCGAGGCAAGGACAGCATTGGAGGTCGCGACCTGTCGAGCGGCTCCGGTGGCAGGGATAAGAGCGCCTTCGGAGGAGGCTCTAAAGACTACAGCGGGAAGAGCGCACGCTCAAGCAGCAGCCGCGGGTCTTCAAGCTGGGGCGGCTCGCGCGGCGGCGGAGGCGGATTTTCAAGAGGTGGCGGCGGTGGATTTCGTGGCGGCGGCGGCCGCAGGTAGTTGACCGGAGAATAAAGGAGGTAAGCGAACCGTGAAACCAATAACAACCACAACTGCGATATCGAATCGAGCGAAATCTCTCCGGGCGCCAGTCGTCACGATAGCTCTCGGGTTTCTGATTACGCTTTGCGCCGTGGCGCAGCCGGCTTCGAAGAAGGGTCCGGCTTCAGCGCCGACACGAAAGACATTTGCGACGGCCCAGGAAGCCGTGAATGCCCTGGTTGACGCCACCGAGAAGTTCGATGAGGCCACCCTCGATGCGATTTTTGGCGCCGAGGGTCATGACATCATTCACAGCGAAGATCCAATTCGCGACCGCGAAAATGCGACGGCGTTTGCGGCCAAGGCTCGTGAGAAACAGGCGATCGCTTTCGATAAAGACAACGCCAACCGCGCTGTTCTGTCCGTTGGCCCGGACTACTGGCCATTTCCTCTGCCCTTAGTGCGGACCGCCGGTAAGTGGTCTTTTGATGTCCGGGCCGGCCGGGATGAAATCATCAAGCGCCGCATCGGAAGAAACGAGCTTGACGCAATCAATCTCTGCCGCGGCTTCGTCGATGCGCAGCACGACTATGCGCTCAAGAAACGGAAAGGCTACGAAGTCAACCAGTATGCCCAACGTATCATCAGCGAGCCCGGCAAACAGGACGGCCTCGCGTGGCAAGAGGCGGATGGTTCCTGGGCAGGTCCCGTTGGCGAAAACGTGGCCAAGGCGATCGAGCGAGGCTACACAACGGAGGCCGAACCTTACAACGGCTATTACTTCACAGTTTTGAAAGGACAAGGTCCGGCAGCACCGCTCGGCCAGATGGACTTCGTAGTAAAGGGTGCGATGATCGGGGGCTTCGCGCTTATCGCAGTCCCGGCACAGTATCGAGTTACTGGCGTCAAGACCTTCATGGTTAGTCACGACGGCGTGGTCTACCAGAAGGACCTAGGCCCAAAGAGCCTCGCGATAGCCAAGAGGATCGAGCGCTTCAATCCGGACAACACCTGGAGTCCCGTCGAATAAGCGTAGTGATTCGGCCCGGGGAATCAAGATTCGCTGAGCAAACCAGGAGTAGGCAACGCCCAGGATTGCCCGAAATTGTCTGAGAATTCCGGTTGGCTACAAAAGGAGGCAACCATGTTACACGCGCTGGCTCGCAACTGGTGGGTATTGCTTTTGAACGGTCTTTGCGCGATTGCATTCGGCGTGATGGCGTTCGCTCGGCCGGGGCTCACGCTGTGGGCTCTTCTCTTTCTGTTCGGAACATACGCGCTTTGTGACGGAGTGACGGCGGTGTTGGCGGCACTCTTCGGGCGAGATGAAACGGGCCGGCCCTGGTGGCGGTTGTTGTTTGCGGGCATCGTCAGCATTCTCGTCGGCATGATTGCGATCACGCGGCCCGACACAACTGCCGTTGCCCTGCTCACGCTGATCGCGGTCTGGGCGATTATTCGCGGGGCACTGGAAATCGCCGCGGCAATAATGCTTCGCAAGCTAATCGATAAAGAGTGGCTGCTCGGTCTGGCGGGAGCGGCGTCGATCCTCTTCGGCCTCGTGCTTGTAGCGCGACCCGGCCAGGGCGCGCTCACGATGATTTGGCTGATCGGCCTGTTCGCGATAGTGCACGGCGCGCTTCGTGTCGGCCTCGCATTCAGAGTGCGCAAGTTCAAGCAGACGCTGGAAGCCGTCAGGACCGCGGCTACAGGGGGCGCTTAATCCCAGGACATCGAGAGCTGTGACGGAGACGCGGAGGAGCCACGCTGTTCCGCGGAGCGAAATCGTGCTCGTCTAACTGCGCACAAATCGTCAGACCGCTTCTCCCGAAGTGGCTCTGACCCAACTCGAGAAGCGAAAGGAAACTGAGATGGCATCACATGAATGGGAAACACCGAGCGCAATCCTGATCCCGAAGGAAACCGACCACTTCGAAAAGGGGAAATACGGTCCTATCTATCCCAGGTCGCCAGCCTGTTTCGGATTCACGATCATAGCGAAGGTAAAGCCGGGGAGGGCAGAGACAGTCCGGGGCTACGGAGCCGGTCTGGCAAAAGCATTGGGGGAAGACCCCAACCTGCTGGCGCCGCTCAAGCTCCACTACCTCCGCTGGGTTCTGTTCGACGACGATACCCGGTTTATGTATCAGGGAATCTTCGACACCGACTTCGACAAGTATACCGAGGACGCGATAGCTCTCTTTGGGAAGTCAGGCGTCAATACCGTCTTCGAGAACCTCGAAGGTTTTCCCATGGATTGGAAAACGAACCCGGAAGCGTTCATCAAGTTTGTCCGCGAGCACCAATGCAATAGCTTCATAGAGTACGGCGAGTACCCATTTGTCACCAGCGACGAGATTAAGAAAGCTCTCAGGGTCAATGC